>Ga0209498_1000076_pt1 | contig 51483 bp, 49 predicted proteins | sample WalLakDeSediment_FD_184131 | JGI IMG/M metagenome (GOLD analysis project Ga0209498, IMG submission 184131) | Lake sediment microbial communities from Walker lake, Nevada to study Microbial Dark Matter (Phase II) - Walker Lake 11/02/13 Deep... | ecosystem: Environmental > Aquatic > Freshwater >... | reverse complement strand
TGGGAGCTGAAATATCAATTCCGCTGTGCATTTCCCTTCGGCCGGTAAAGGGTGAGTTCCTGTATCCGAATTCTGAAGATATCCAGCCCTGTGCCGGCAAGATGGAGGGAGTGCTGGAAAGCAGATCATTTTGATACTGGATGGCCTGCATAATTTCCTGCTGCCTGATCTCTTCCAGTCTGGCATCGGTGCTTAACTGTTCGATGAAATTGTGCATTTTTCTGGCCAGCATTTCCTGACGGTAGAAGGGATATGAACCCGACAGGTTGCTGTCAGTGGGGCCGCCGGCTGAATGATGACTGACCTGGAATTCCGGCTCCATATCGAGCATCAGCTTCAACCTGTCATCAAATTCTCTGACCCTGTCCAGGTCCTGTTCAAGATCTTTAATTTTATGATAAAATGAGGCAAGCTGAATACTTTTAGACTGGGTCTTTTTTTCAGCCTGTCCCAGCTGATGGCTTACTGATTTGAATTTTATGTAATAATCCCAGAAAAAAATATTTGAGCCTAAAAGGGCGATAAAGAGGATGATGGTCAGACAAAAACTCCACCCAGGTATGGATACAGTCGAGCATGTGCCTTGTTTTTCTTTGAATATTATGAACTGATATTTTTTAAAAAGCATGAAAAATGATCTCCACTGCTGATTTTTGGGGTTTGTGCTGACCCCTTTTATTATGAGGACTTATTCAACATTCAGCTGTCAGCCTGCTGAACAATTACTCAGAGTGACTAACCCAAAGGGTAAAAGATCCTTATGGCAAAGAGTAATATTTAAACTAATTGATTAAGTCAAGCTGCCATCTCTTGAGGGCGTTAATGATATTTTTGCGGTAAATTTTATTTTGCGCGTACAGAGAAGCCAGAATTTTTTCAAATTGAGCCCTTTTACCGGTTGATGCGGATGGGCAGGGATTTTCCCAGACTGGCAGGTTCCATTTTCCTGCTGCGTTGCGAATAAATTTTTTTTCAACCATTAAAAGAGGACGGATGACGGTGAGGTCACCTTTAAAAAAAGATTCTTTAGGGGAGAGACCTCCAACTCTGCCGGTCTGCATCAGATTCATGAAAAAAGTCGCGGCAAGGTCGTCAGAGCTATGCCCAAAAGCCAGATGTGATAATTTATATTTTCTGCACAGATTAAAAAGAATTTTTCTTCTTTCCCAGGAACAGATGAAGCAAGGAGACTTGGTATTGCCCGGCAGATGAGCCGCTGGACCGATTTCAGTGTTTTCAATATGCGAGGCAATGTTGTTTTCGTTCAACCAGTTCAGAACAGGAAGGTGGTTTCCATGATGAAACCCGGGATTGACGTGCAGGATCATAATTTCAAAGTCAAAGGGTACTATCTTTCGTCTGAGGAGAAGTACCTGAGTCATCACCCAGCTGTCCATACCCCCTGAAAGAGCTATTCCAATCCTTGCCCCGGGATGAATCATGGCGGTCTGTTGCATGAGCTTGCCGCATCTGCCCAGGCATGTCTTTTGTGAGAAGTTTAGTTTTTTTCTGAAACCCATTATGCTATTTTAAGAAAAATAAGTGGAAAGATAAGGAATTACGATTAGTTTGAACATGGTGGCACTGAACGTATTGACACTAGAAAAAACAAATATAATAAAACTTATGTTAATCTTCAAGGGAATATGCGCGGACTGGAATTTTAACTTGACCTGTACTTATCTTATCTGCTAATTAATAATATTTTACCATAGCTTGTTTTTCAATTTTTATAGAGGTGAGTATGGCCAGAATTACTGTGGAAGATTGTTTGGAAAAGGTTAACAACAGATTTCTTCTTGTTCAGATGACTGTCAGGCGGCTCAAACAATATCGTGAAGGATATGAACCGCTGGTTGAGAGCAAGAATAAGCAAATAGTCACTGCCTTGAGAGAAATAGCTGCTGGAAAGGTACTGCCCTCCAAGTCCATCCAGAAGGCAGGGGTCAGGGTTGATTAGAAATGGCAGGAAAAAGGGATTATTATGATGTACTTGGAGTTTCCAGACAGGCTGGTGAAGAGGAGATAAAAAAGGCTTATAGAAAACAAGCCTTTAAGTACCATCCTGACAGGAATTCAGATGATCCTCACGCTGAAAGCATGTTTAAAGAGGCAGCTGAAGCCTATGAGGTGCTGAGAGATCCCCAAAAGAGACAAAGATACGATCATTTCGGACATGCAGGGCTGAATAACAACGGCTTTGAGGGATTCAGCTCTACAGAAGACATTTTCAGCTCTTTTTCTGATATTTTTGGAGAGTTTTTCGGTTTCGGCAGCCGTCAGTCAGGGCCCAGGGCAAAATCTGGGGCTGACCTCAGATATAATCTGAACATTTCTTTTCGTGAGGCGGCCAAAGGAACTGAAGTTGAGCTGGAACTGCCCAAAAAAGAAACCTGTGTAAGATGTTCAGGAGATGGTTCTGAGCCCGGGCATTCAGCTGAGACATGCGCCCATTGCCAGGGAATAGGACAGGTCCGCCGCTCCCAGGGATTTTTTCAGGTAGCTATGCCTTGTCCGGTCTGCCGGGGTCAAGGTATGATTATTTCTCATCCCTGTAATGAATGTTCCGGAAGAGGTATTGTTGTCAACAACAGGAAAATCAAGGTCCGTGTCCCGGCCGGTGTTGACAACGGAAGCAGGCTCAGGCTCAGCGGAGAAGGGGAGTCGGGTGAGCATGGCGGTCCTCCTGGTGATCTTTATGTTGTTATCTATGTGGATGAGGACAAAACTTTCAAAAGGCAGGGACAGGATTTAATAACCAGTGTGGAAGTTACTTTTGTCCAGGCTGCTCTGGGAGCGAAAATCCAGGTCCCAACCCTTGACGAACCAGTATCCATGGAAATTCCCAAAGGAACCCAGAGCGGAAAGGTTTTGCAGCTTAAAGGCCTTGGCTTTCCTCATCCAGGTTCTTCGCACAAAGGAGATTTGCTGGTACAGGTTCATGTCAAGACTCCAACAAGGCTTTCCAAAAAGCAGGAAGAACTTTTACATGAGTTTGAGCGTCTTGAAGGACAGAAAACCGGTCAAAAGGTCAAAAGTTTTTTTAAAAAAGTCATGGGTGAGTAAGGATCTGAATGAACGAACAAAGGCTGACCCATCTGGATAAAGAGGGCTCTGTTTTAATGGTTGATGTGGGCCACAAGCCTGCAACCCCGAGAAAGGCGGTGGTGCGTGCTCAGGTTCAGCTTTCCCAGGGCACTTTTGCCCTGCTTAAAGATAAAGCCCTGCCCAAGGGAGATGTTCTTATCACAGCCAAGATTGCAGGAATTGCGGCAGCCAAAGAAACAAGCAGGCTTATTCCTCTTTGTCATCCTGTTTTTCTGAGTTTTGTGGATGTTCGGTTTTACCTGGAAGAATCAAAGGCCATGATAGTTGTTGAAGCTGAGGCCAGGACAAATTCTTCCACTGGAGTTGAAATGGAGGCCCTGGTCGCGGCCCAGGTGGCCTGTATGACAATATATGACATGTGCAAGGCTGTTCAGAAGGATATTGTCATCAATAACTGCCGTCTTGTTCATAAAAGCGGAGGTCGGAGCGGGGTTTACAATTCCTCTACCAGTCCATCCTGACCTTTACCCCATTATTATGCATATATTGCTTAATTTCCGGGATAGTATATTCTCCGTAATGCACTATTGAGGCGATCAGAGCGGCTGAAGCCCCTCCCCGGGTGACAGCATCCACCATATGCTCTGGATTTCCAGCCCCGCCGGATGCAATAACCGGAATTCGAACATTGTCGGTGATGAGTCTGGTCAGTTCCAGTTCGTACCCGTTTTTTGTGCCATCCGCGTCTATGGAATTCAGGCAGATTTCACCTGCCCCAAGCCTTTCCACTTCCCTGGCCCACCACAGGGCGTCAATTCCCATATGCTTTCTGCCTCCATGGATAACTATCTCATACCCTGAAGGAACAGATCTGGATTTCTCCACCTTAAGAACATCCATGCCCACCACCACGCATTGAGAGCCAAAAGCTTCAGCTCCCTGGGAAATAATGCCCGGATTTTTGACTGCCGCTGAATTGACTGATATTTTTTCAGCTCCGGCCAGAAGAGTGGATCTCATGTCCTCAAGAGTACTTATCCCGCCGCCGACTGAAAAAGGGATAAAAATAGTGGAAGCGACCTTTTCAACCACCTTGAGCATGATTTTCCGTTCCTCAGCTGAAGCGGTAATATCATAAAACACGATTTCATCTGCTCCCTCTTCGTAATAAAGACGGGCTGTTTCAACTGGGTCTCCTATATTCACATTGCCCTCGAACTTGATCCCCTTGGTCAGGAGACCATCACGGACATCAAGGCAGGGGATGATTCTTTTGCTGAGCACTATTATTTCTCCAGACAATAAGAATAGAAGTTGGATAGAATTTTCAGGCCTGGCTCGCCGCTTTTCTCAGGATGAAACTGCATGGCCCAGAGACCGGCCCGACCAAACACAGAGCAGAAGTCAAGACCGTAATGGGTGACGCCTATAATGTAGGCCGGGTCAGGAACCGGATAATAGCTGTGAACAAAATAAAACTCTGAATTCTCTGGAATGCCCTTGAATAGAGGACATTCCTTTTTCAACCAAATATTGTTCCAGCCCATATGAGGAATGCTTATGGGATGCCCTGATTCATCGCTGAGGTTCCTGGAGAATTTCTCGCACCTTCCTGGAATAATGCCCAGGGTAGCAGTGGTATTTTCCAGGCTTTCATCGAGTATTACCTGACAACCCAGACATATCCCCAGCATGGGTTTGCCGGACATGACAAGTGATTTAATGGTGTTATCCAGACCGTTATCCCGGAGATTGCGCATGGCTGACCCGGCCGCGCCAACGCCTGGAAAGATAATCCCCAGGGATGAATGAAGCAGGTCTTTATTGCTGGTTACTTCATTGGGGATGTCCAGATGGTCAAGGGCTCTCTTTACGCTGGTCAGGTTGCCTGCCCGGTAGTCCAGAATGGCGATCATTTATTTTCCTTTGGCTGGCGTTTCATCCAGAAATGGTTTTTTTCCGGACGCGTCCTTGTTTATGGTATCTTTCCAGTCAAGGCTCATGACTATTTATCTGCCGCTTGTTGAAAACAAGGGCAAAAGTGTTCTCACTTGATACCTGGGATTGACTGATGAATGATTACCTTATCTGTTCTTCCCAATCCCTGGTTTCAAACCAGTAATTTTTTCTTTTTTCGAGCCAGCCTTCGGCCTGGACGAACCTGATCCAGTTATCAAGGAAGTTGATGGTGTCGAAGTCTCCTTTTCTCACAGCGAAGCCTATGGGCTCCTGGGTGAAAGTATCTTTAAAAGGCAGAAAAAGTTTTTCAGGATGCATAAGTGCCTGGAAAGCAGGCAGTGGTGCTGAAGCAATAACCGCGTGAACTCTTCCGTTCAACAGCTCTTGAATGGCCTGGGCTTCATCATCAAAAAGTCTTAAGGAGGCCTCGGGCAGAAAGTCTGCGGCAGCAGCCGCCGCGGTGGTGCCAAGCCTGGCAGCCACTGTTACACCGGACTTATTGAAATCCTCCAGTCTGGTATATTCTTTGGCCTTTTCCTTGTGAGCTACAATGGACATTCCAGTATAATCGTATGGTGTGGAAAAATTTACTTTAAGATTTCTGTCGGGTTTTATACCCATGCCGCCTACAATTATGTCAAATTTTCCCGTGAGCAGGGCGGGTATGATTCCGGACCATTTCGTGGGAATGAATTCCACGTCAACACCCATATCCCTGGCAAGTCTTGTGGCCACATCTATTTCAAAGCCGATGAAATTACCTTCCTTGTTTTGCATAGCCCAGGGGACAAAGGTGGACATGCCCACATTCATTACTCCTCTTTTCATGATTTGTTCCAGGGTGCTGTCCTGAACCAGCTGAGAACGGATCTGGGAAGATTCAACCTGAAAAGCAGTAATAAAAACGAAAATTAAAGAGATGATTAAAGATCTTATAAAATACATATTTCCTCCAAAAAAGAAGATTTAAAATGATCAAAAGGTTCTGGCAGCTGGTCTGTCTGACTGAATATGTTTTTCCAGGACATAAACAATAAAGGTGATGGACAGAGCCAGAGCCAAATAAATTAAGGCCACTGTAAACCAGATTTCAAAAGTTAAAAAAGTATTGGATATTATTACCTGACCCTGCATTGTCAAGTCATAGATAGCTATAGTGCTTACCAATGCCGAGTCCTTGATCAGGGAAACACTCTGATTGGTCAGTGGCGGAATAAGGAATCTGTATGCCTGGGGGATAATAACGTAATAATAGGTTTGAAATTTATTAAGGCCCGTACTTTGGGCTGATTCCCACTGTCCTTTTTCAATGGATTGAATTCCGGCCCTGATTATTTCTGAAGCATAGGCCCCTTCAAAAAGGCTGAGGGTCAGTACGGCGGTGATAAATGGAGAAATTCCCAATATGGGGGACAGGACAAAGTAGTTGAACAGGAGCTGGATGAGCAGGGGAGTATTGCGGATAGTTTCCACGTAGATTCTGGCCACCAGATTGGCGACTATTGAGCTGGAGAGTCTGAATACAGCGGCAATGAGACCAAACAGAAGAGCAAGAAAGAGGCTGATAAAGGTTATTTTCAAGGTTACCCATAGACCCTGAAGTAATGGGCCGGGAATGAATTCACCCTGATCAAAGGTGAAAAGGAATTGCTTAACCCTGTACCATTGCCAGTTGTAGTGGAGTTTTTCAGAGCCCGTGGTTATCAGCCAGAATATAACACCTAGAATTATCAAGAATTTTGCAATATCTTGAAAGCTTTGAGAAGCAAAAGCCCTGTAAAGTTTTTGCGCGGCTGTTGATATCATCTGCGTTCAGATCCTCAAGCAGATAAGCTTGTCAGGCCTTTCAGGCGCAGGCTTCATTATACTCTTTCCTCAGGGAGTCTATCAGCTCTTTCACTGAGACAAGTTCTTTTACCAAATAGGCTTTCTGACCTGCAAAAGCGAATCCCCTGTTCATTTTTCCCTTTTTGGCGTTGTTCAGGGCTGAAGCTATACAGTAAGGACTTTTGGTATAATCGCAGGTGACTATACAATGATATGGACATTTAAATGGTTTTTTTTTGCCCTGTTCAACATCTTCAAGAAATTCGTTGCGAAGCGCTCTTCCGGGCATACCCACGGGACTTTTAATGACCATGAGGTCTTCTTCCCTGGAATCAATGAAGGCCTGCTTAAAGTTTATATCCGCGTCACATTCATGTGTAGCCACAAACCGGGTGCCCAGCTGGACCCCTGAAGCTCCAAGCTTGAGAAAACGGCAAATGTCCTCGCCAGTATAGATTCCGCCGGCAGCTATGACGGGGATTGGTTCGCCATGTTCCTGTTCAAATGGTTTTACTGCTTCAATAACTTCTTTAACAAGATTTTCCAGCTTAAAGGCCGGATCATTCAGCTGTTCGTTTTTAAAGCCCAGATGTCCTCCGGCAAGTGGTCCTTCAACTACAAATCCGTCAGGCAGATAATTGAATTTGGAGAGCCATTTTTTGCAAATGATCTTAGCGGCACGGGCTGATGAGATAATGGGGACCAGCTTGGTTCTGGATTCATCAGTTAAATACTTTGGCAGGTCAAAAGGGAGTCCCGCACCAGAGAAGATGATATCTATGCCTTCTTGAATGGAGGTTTTAACCATGTCAGCAAAGTTAGTCAGGGCAACCATGATATTAACCCCCAGTATCCCGGAAGTCATTTCCCTGGCTTTTTGAATTTCTTTCTTCAGGGCTCTTATATGGGCCTGGACAGGATTTTTAGCCACATCTGGTTCATCTACCCCGATCATGGCAGCCGAAATGACTCCGATTCCTCCCTGATTGGCCACTGCCGAGGATAATCCGGACAGAGAAATTCCGACCCCCATTCCTCCCTGGATGATGGGAACCCTGGCAACAAGATCTTTTATTTTAAGAGATGGAAAGTCCATATTTTCCTCCGAAACAAAATTGATTATCAATTAAATTAACCACAGAACGACTTAAAAAGCAAGAAAGAGCAGGCAGGTCAAAGTTAAATATATTTTATGAATTCGCTATGATGTTAACGTTATTTGTTTTTTTGGATTTCATTCAGTTTATCCCTTACTTTGTCCTTTGCTTTATCAATATCTTCAGGCTTGATGCCTATTTTTTGGGCATATAGCTTCAGATTTTTTTCAATCCCGGGCATGTTCTTCTCCAGCGCTGTTTTTTTCGTGTGCAAACTTTTCTTTATACTGTTCAGGAGGTCATGCAGTTCCTTTTTGTCCATGCCAGGTGTTTTCCTTTTATGAAATTGTAAAATAATTTCATAATATTGCATAATTTATCAGTGTCTGTTTTGTAAGAGGACTGATAGTCATTCATGGAAAAAAAAACAAGGGATAACCAGCGATGATAAAAAATTACTTGACTTTTATGAAATGATATTGAAAATCAGTACTCGAATCATTTTTTTGATTAAGTGTATTCCAATAACCATGGAGAATAAATGAAAAGCTCGATTTGTCTCCGCCACATGGCGGTAAACCAGAAAGGTGTCATCAGAATTGTCGGTGGACATGGAGAAACGGGCAGGAGGATCAGGGATATGGGCCTGGTACCGGGAGTAGAGATCCAGGTTGTTGGACGCGCGCCTTTAAATGATCCTGTGGCCTTGAGACTGAGAGATTTTACCCTCACACTGCGTAATAATGAAGCTGATTATATTTTTGTAGAGATCGATGATGAAAAGTAATAAGCCTAAAATCAGAATTGCCCTGACCGGCAACCCCAATTCAGGAAAAACCACTCTTTTTAACGCGTTGACAGGCTCCAGACAGCATGTGGGCAACTATCCAGGCATAACCGTCGAGAAAAAAGAAGGTTTTGTTGAAAGCCCTGAGCATGTCCTGCATTTTGTTGATCTGCCCGGGACCTATTCCCTGACAGCCTATTCCCAGGAGGAACTGGTCGCCAGGAACTACATTATCATTGAAAAGCCTGATCTGGTCGTGGATGTGGTTAATGCTGCTTCTCTGGAAAGGAATCTTTATCTGGCATTGCAGATTTTAGAACTGGGAGCGCCCTTGATTCTGGCTTTAAACATGATGGATGAAGTCAGAAAAAAAGGAATAACCCTGAACACCTCACTACTGGAACAGAGAATGGGGTGCAGGGTTGTGGAGACAGTCGCCAGACAGGGCAAGGGCAAGCAGGAATTAATTGAAACCATTATCAGCCTGAAAAGCAGAAAAGATGAGTTAAAGGCACCCGTGGAAATATCCTATGGACCTGATCTGGACCCGGTGCTGAATGAGATGGTCGCTGTAATCAAGGAAAGCGGCTTTATGACGGAAACTTATCCTGCCAGGTGGATTGCCCTGAAGTACCTGGAGTCAGACGAGGAGATCATTTCTGAAGGCAGAAGAAAATCCCGGGACATTTCAAAGAAACTGGAAGGCGCTGCAGAGGAAGTGGCTGAACATTGTCTTAAAACACTTAAGACATATCCTGAAGCAATTATAGCCGATTACAGGTACGGTTTTATATCTTCACTTTTAAAAGATGTTGTGACCAGGGATCAGCAGAGACAGCGTATTGAGATGTCTGACCATGTGGACAGATTTTTGACCCACAGGATGTTTGGACCCCTGTTCATGATTTTTGTTCTTTATATGGTTTATAACCTGACCTTTTTTGTTGGCGATATACCCCTTAGTCTGATTGAGGATTTTTTTGGATGGATGGGGGATATGGTCAGGGGAGTTATGCCTGATGGTCTGCTGCAGTCACTTCTGGCTTCGGGAATAATCGACGGTGTTGGAGCGGTGTTAAGCTTTGTGCCTCTTTTGATGATTATATTTTTCTGTATAGCTTTTCTTGAGGATTCCGGATATATGGCCAGGGTTGCCTATATGCTTGACCGGGTGTTCAGCTATTTTGGTCTGCACGGCTGTTCCATAATGCCTTTTATTGTGTCAGGAGGAATTGCCGGAGGGTGCGCTGTGCCCGGGATAATGGCAGCCAGAACACTCAGAAGCCCCAGGGAAAAACTTGCAACCATACTCACCGCGCCATTTATGACCTGCGGCGCCAAGCTGCCTGTTTTTCTGCTCCTGGCAGCTATTTTTTTCCCGGCCAACCAGGCCCTGGCTCTTTTCATGATTACGATTCTGGCCTGGGCCTCAGCTCTTCTGGTGTCCAAGTTTCTGCGTTCAACCATTATCAGAGGCCCGGCAACTCCTTTTGTCATGGAGCTTCCTCCCTACCGGATGCCTACTTTGCGGGGACTTCTGATTCACACCTGGGAGCGAACCTGGCAATATATCAAGAAGGCAGGAACGATTATCCTGGCGATATCCATAATCATCTGGGCGGCTATGACCTTTCCTCAGCTGCCGGAAGAACGTCTGGAATATTATGATTCCCAGGCAGCCATCCTGAATGACGATCTTCGCTCTTTGAACGGCGATGCCGGTTTTCATGAAAAAATGGCTGAGATTTTGTCAGATCAGGAGCGGATTGAATTTTCCCTGGCTGAAGACCAGCTTGCTTATTCCTATGCCGGACGCGTAGGCACGTTTCTCGAGCCTTTAAGCAGCTGGGCCGGTTTTGACTGGAGGATCAATATTTCCCTGGTAGGTGGCTTTGCTGCCAAGGAAGTGATAATTTCCACCCTTGGTACGGCCTATTCCCTTGGCGCGGTGGAGGAGGATGATACTTCCTCGCTGGCTGAACGCATCAAGCAGGATCCTGACTGGGATGCCAAAAGGGCCATCAGCTTGATCATCTTTGTGCTTCTTTACGCTCCCTGCTTTGTGGCTGTTGTGGCCATTGCCCGGGAATCAGGGTCTTGGAAGTGGGCCGGTTTTGCCATGGTTTTTAATACGGTTTTTGCTTTTGGTTTTTCAACGGCTGTTTATCAGACTCTTAATTTCTTTATATAAGATTGTGTTGAAATTTATTTCTTATTTTGCTTTGTAACAGTATCAATAATAATCTGTGGCAATGGTTAAAAAGCATAATCGACGGGTTGAGTCTGATATCATCCGTTCTTTATTAATGACCTTTGAAACTTAATTGGCGTGAATTATGATCTCCACCCTAGAGCAAGAATCATTATCCATTGATCAGATCGAAGATGGAAATATTGTCCGGATAATTGGACTTGACGCTGGAAAAGGTGCTTTATCCAGACTCTGCGCTCTGGGACTGGTTCCAGGAACCATTGTGCAGGTGATTACTAATGGTAAAGGACCGGTTAAACTTAGATTCAGGGAAACAGAAGTTGTTATTGGAAGAAAGTTTGCAGAAAAAATAAAAGTTCAGCCGTATAAAGACCATGCTTGAGAATATCTTAATAATACTATTGGTAGCTTGTTCTCTGCTTTTTCTGGCCATAAGATATTACCGGATTTACCAGAGGACCAGAAATTTGTCCAAGTCCGGTTGCGGTGAAGAGTGTTCAGGTTGTCCAGGTGGTGGAAAAAATCAGTGCGGATGTGAGGTTGATCTGAAATCATGCCGTGAGCTAAAAGTTCACCAGGCCTCAAACCATCAACAGGCAAGGCAGGACACTACAAATCCTGAGTGATAACATATTCCAAAATCGAGGGATTTTTCTATGTCCTTGCGAGGGAAGCCAAGCAATCTCAGCCATTTATTCTGAGATTGCCACGCACCCTTCGGGTTCTCGCAATGACAGGCTTATCAAACATTTGCAGGAAAAATCGCTCTATTCAGGATGTTGACTAAATGGAATGCTTGCAGGATGTTTATCTTATTGGCCTGAAAAGTGGCCCGAATGGAGTATCCACTCTGCGCATGGTTCCTTCATGAACCTGTCTTTCCAGGTCCTCGATGGACACTGAATGTTCCTTTTTTTCCGTGGTCGCGTTTTCCTTCATCCTTTGAAGAAACCTGGGCGTAGATTCCTGTTCTGTCTCATGATAAGGATCAGCAGCATCCCCGTCAGTCAACATTATTTCATTACCTGAGTCAGGAACTGCCTGGGGCGGTTCTGAAAATGGAGTGATTGCTGATAATTCCTGCGGAGCCATGTCCTGTCCTGAAAGGCTGTCTCCCGACAATGGCCTTTTCTGAGGCAAAACATTGACCCGGTCTGCTGTTCCTCCGATGACCACTGATATTCTGTAAGGTTCCGATGATTCAGTGTGTTGCCGTTCATGACTGTAGAGCCCTACCTTAAAGGTATCTTCACCTGATGAAACAGTGACTGACTCATTCTCAATGGCAATGATTTTGAAAGCATCATCCTTTTGGTTTCTGTCCAGATAAATGGTTTCGCCTTCATTAACAAGGCGATTTCTGGATTGTTCAGGTAATCCTGAATAGTAAATCAAGGCCATTTTCTGGTTCTGCCTGTTGATCACTCCGTGAAGTTTGAATTCTTTGGGTCCAATTGGCGATTTTCTGTCTGGTCCGGTTTCTTTTTGCAATTCTCCACTGATTAAAGGAGGATCCCAGGCTTCCCGATCAGGAGAAAACAGGTTTCTGCGGACAACAATGTCAAAATCATCAGTTGCTATATCGCCTGGGGCAATGGCTTCAAGGTGTTCAACCCTGAAGCGAACCTTATGGCCTGAGCTTAATTTCTGGAAATTTTCGCCTGATTCCAGGTCCGGGGACAAGAAATTATTATCACCAATAATCTCAATATACGCGGACGAATTGTCTTTGGGGCCGAACAATGAGTGAAGTTGGTGAAAGGAGATATTCGGATCTGAACTGGAGGAAGGTGATGAAAATTCCATGGTTATCTGAGACTGTTCTTTATACTCTCTGACACCCAGAGCAATAACCAGTAAGCCAAGTCCCATAAAAATCAGGGTGATGAATAGATCAGGACCTTTTATGCGTGAGAAAAAATCCTTTAACATATTTTTTTCCAGACCGCGAGCTGCCTGTCTTTGTTGAGTTTTCCTGTTTGTCCAGGCCAGATGGTTATCAGGGTTGATCTGACTTTATGACACAATCGCATTTATCTCCTAAAATGTAAAATTTAAAACATCAAGATGTTGAGTGTGGCTTTGTAACCTCAGAAGTTCTTCAGGCTTGTTGGAATTTTTGGGAAAAATCGCTGCTTGAATTCCAGGAGTTCAGGGATGTTCTTGTGTTCCAGCTTGAATAAGTATAATGTTTAATATAATAACGCAACTTCACAAGCTGAGTTTGATTGCCTGATCCGCTGATGATTTATGCGTTTAGTCAAGGAAAATCCATAATCTGATTTCCGTCAAGATTTTTTCCCTGATGTTCAAGGATATGGTTACATCAGAATATTGACTGCCCGGGTTGCCGGCCAAAAAAATAAAAAATGAATTCAACAGATTATACTATTTGGGTAAAAACAGGAGCAAGATCTTTTCTGGTTTTAATGCTTTTGATAATGCCGATGGCCACCCTTTTTCCAGGGACAAATCCTCTTTGGGCAACCGCTTTTCAGATGCATTTTATAAGTCTTGCCTTTCTTGCCTTTCTTGCCTGCGCAAGCTTTGAAAGCAACCTGTTCAGGTTTGGAGCGGTAATGTTTGTTTTCAGCTACAGCGCCCTTATGGAGTTTTTTCAGCATTACCTGCCTTTTCGTCATGGTACATGGGTGGATGTGGGCTTTAATGCGGTAGGCTGCTTAGTTGGCGTGGGTTTTTTTGTTGTTCAGCGTTCAACTTTTTATTTTCTGAATTCCAGATTCAGGTTTTGATTTAAAGATGATGATTCTTCCCTTGTTTGAGAAGTTCAAAAAAAAATCCCGGAAAAAAGTTTACCAGCTTCCTGAGGGTTGGCGGGTTTACGCGGTTGGGGACATACATGGACGGGCTGATCTGCTGGAGAGGTTAAATCAGATCATTGTCCTTGATTCTGAGGCTGATCCATTTAAAAAAAATCTGGCAGTTTATCTGGGTGATTATCTGGACAGGGGACCATTTGTCCGGGAGACTCTGGATCTGCTCCTCTCTGGATTGCCTTCCGGATTTAAAACCGAGTACTTACATGGCAATCATGAAGAGTTTTTTCTCCGTTTTCTGGAGGATCCTTCAATCCTTGAAATGTGGGTTGCACTGGGCGGGCAGTCCACTCTGATGAGTTATGGAGTTCAGCCGGGTATGGGTTTTTCCCCTGAGCGCGCGCGTAAGGTTAGAGAGGAACTTCTGCAAGCCATACCCAGGGAGCACCTGGAATTTTTAATAAATCTTAAACCCTTTGTTGTATTGGGCGATTATGTTTTTGTTCATGCCGGGATCCGTCCGGGAGTACCTCTGGATAAGCAGAAACCAGAGGATCTTTTCTGGATCAGGGATGATTTCCTGAATTCTCGGGCTGATCATGGATATAAAGTTATTCACGGCCACACAATAGATGAACAGGTTCAGAAACTTTTCAACCGTATCGGGGTGGATACCGGGGCATACGCTACAGGAATTTTGAGCTGCGCCGTTCTGGAAGATAACAGGATTCGATTTTTATCTACTGAAGCTTAATGTAAATTAATTTTCCCAATTTAGCCTTTGGAAAAAGATCACATTTTGCAAAGAGAAATTGACTGATAGGGAAATAAAAGCGTTGCTTGACCATTAAGCCTGGAAACACAGGGTGTAAATAAGAATCACAAGACAGATTATTGTAATTATCGTTACATTTAAGCAATTATGATTACGAATATGTATTTATAAATCCAGAAAAATTAATGTTTTTTAGTATTTGTCTGCGTGCAGACGTGATGGAAAAAAGCATGCGAGCAAAATCAGCTGATTTGTTGCTTTAAAAATAAAATTTCTTGCTCTTCTTTCTTTGAATTCTACCCAGGAAGAAACCTATCAGGGCGGTTATGCCCATGGCCCCGCCTCCGGCCAAAAACCAATGGAGATTTTTCTGGGAGCGTAATTCCTGATATTCCTGCCTTAGCTGGCTAAGCTGTTCCCTGTCTGATTCCAGCGCGCTGCTTGTGCGCAGCAATTCCATTTTGATGCCTTCAATATTGCCCGAGTCTTGTTGCAGGGTCTGGTACTTTTGGTGTAATTCTTCAAGTTCCTGTTGAACTTCCTGAAGTAAAGACTGAAGGTCAGTGTTTTCCTGGTCTAGAACCGTGGCCTTTTGTTCATTGCTTTTTGCCCTGTCCTGCAGTTCAGTAACTTTTCTTTCAAGTTGCTGAACCATATCCGCCCTAGGTGTTCTCTGCATGGTATACTGCTTCAGAACCCAGCCCTCTTTCCCGTCAGAAGTGCGTATCTGGAACCAGTCAGAGGATTCATCCAGAACTTCCAGGGGGGTACCGGAGTTCAACATGCTGATAACTCTGTTTTGCAGGCTGGGTCCGGTCCGCATAGTTATCTGGAATTCATCGGTAACATACAAATTTCTTCCGTGGACCCATCCGGGCATAAGCAGCAGGGTCAACAGGATCAAGGAGATCATTTTAAACAGCATATTAATATTCCTGAATATATATTCATGTTTTTTACAATATTTTATTTTTTATCAAAGTTTGTCAATACATGCAAAAGCAATGGCTTTAATGATCATGGTTACCTAAATTGGTTTGCTTGTTTTTTTATTCAGTATTAGGTTTTCAGGACATCCAGTCTTAAAGTGTTATTCTGGATGAACACAGAAATTTTATTCAATTTAAATAAATAGATATTCATATTCTGGTCCGGCATTTCATTTATCCCGGAATCTTTAAAACGAATTATTCAACCAAGTACATACGTTAATTTCATGGATTTGATTTTTAAAATTAAATAAGGAGCGACTTATGTCCAAAAGCAACCAGAAGAAAATATTCCCCTCTGCCCATGAAGACGCCGCTGCCTCCAAACGAAAATTGGTGACCAGACAAACTGAGTCGTCTGCCTATCGTTTGGCATTTTTAGATGATGATTTTATACTGCAGGAAGAGCTGCGTCCTGTCCGGCTTCAATTGGAACTGCTCAAGCCTGAACTTCTGATGCAAAAAAATAACATTGAATCAACAGTAGTGATTTTTGGCAGTGCCCGTTTTTTAGACAGGGAGACTGCCCTAAATCAATTGCATAAAATTCAAAGAATGGTTGATGAAAAGCCAACTCCGTCTTTGCAGAGAAGTTTGATAGCCGCCCGCAGGGCGGTGGCTAACAGCAGATATTATGAAGAGGCCCGAAAGCTTGGTGTAATTATTTCCAAAAATTGTCAGGTAGGAGCCAAAAATACTCATGTGGTGGTAACCGGTGGCGGTCCTGGTATCATGGAAGCGGCCAACAGGGGCGCTGATGAGGCAATGGCCAAGAGTATCGGTCTGAACATTGTCTTACCACACGAACAGGCGCCCAATACTTACATAACCCCTGAATTATGCTTTCAATTTCACTATTTCGCTATTCGCAAGATGCACTTTCTGATCCGGGCCAGAGCCTTGGTCGCTTTTCCCGGCGGATTCGGCACTTTAGACGAGCTTTTTGAGGCATTGACCCTTATCCAGACGCAACGGATCAAGCCAATGCCAGTACTGCTGTTCGGCAGGGATTTCTGGCGCAGAGTCGTCAATTTTGAAACTTTAGTGGAGGAAGGAACCATTTCCGCAGATGATCTTAACCTTTTTAACTATGTTGAGACCGCGGAAGAAGCCTGGGATCATATTGCCAGGTTTAATGATCTGAGCCAGCCCCTGAAAAATCACCAGTCCCTTTAATAAAGAGGCTGAGTTAAAATCATTTGATTTATGAGTTCTGGCCCTGCAATAATTTTTCTGATGATGTGTTTGCCTGTTCATTTTCAAGGTAATAGCAGATCCGCCAGACGTGATAACTTATCCGGTCAAGCCAGCGTATGGCGTCCAGAAACTCAAGTGCCAGAGATGGTTCCCACTTACCATCCACTGTCTGGCCTATGATAAGCGGCCGGTCATGTCTTCGCAGTTCAGCCAGCTCTTTTGCTTTTTTCTCAACTTCGGCCGGCCAGCCTCCCTGTTCGCCCCCCTCAAATCCTGATATGCCCAGCTCCAGGAGTTCTCTGGCTATTGTGACAGCGGGTTTGAGGCTATCCCTGGAAAGCATCTGCCTGACACCCTCGTGAGGATAAAAATGAGTTGTCAGCCTCATCAAATGGTCCAGGGCATGCATCTGATTTACCCTGGTTCTGGAAAGAGGTTCTTCCTGTGAACCAGTTGGAATTCTGGCAAAAAAAGCCTGTGTTTCATCCAGGGCGGCCTGAATTTTGGGCACTGAATAGCTTATATTATATTGCCTGTTGATAATCACGGACCTGAGGCCTTCCAAAAGCACAAGAGCGACTTTTTTCAGAACCCGCCTGGTGGTTTCCAGGGCAACAAGGGGAACATTCAACACTGAATCATCCAGATGACGGGTAAGCGTGGGTTCTTTATCCGGAAGGAGCTTTTCGATGAACCTGGCGAAGTTTTCAGCAAAGGGCAGAAAAACAGTTACGCCCACAGCGATAAAAAAAGTGTGAAATGCTGCCAGGCTTACAGCTCCCGGAACAAGACCCAGATGCTTCTGCATCAGTTGGATTACCCACAAAAGAACAGGCAGAAATATGACCGCTATAACCCCTGTGGTCAGGTTAAAAAGCACATGGGCCATGGCAGTTCTTTTAGCCGGTACACTTGCTCCTATGGCGGCCAGAGCGCCAGTCACTGTTGTACCTACAGCCGCTCCGATCACCAGAGAAGCCGCCTGATCAAAATTCACCGCGCCTGTGTGCAGGGCGGTCAGGGTAGTGGCTACGGCAGCGCTTGAAGACTGCATAACCACTGTCATGAGTATTCCTATGGACATGGCCAGCAAATGTCCCCATAAGCCAATGGATGGAAGCTGGCTCAAATTGAACAGTCCTGATATTCCCCGCATTCCTTCCTGTAAAGATTCAATGCCCACAAAAATCAGCCCAAATCCGGCAATGGCCAGGCCAAAGGATTTCCATCTGCCACGAGCCAGCAATTTGAAAAATGCTCCAATGCCCACAAGGGGCAGGGCATAAAACCCAACACTTACTTTCAGCCCCAGAACAGACACTATCCAGCCTGTGCCTGTTGTCCCAAAGCTCGCACCAAGCACGACACCCACGGCCTGGGGAAAAGTCAGCAGCCCCGCACTGACGAATCCGATCACAGTGACAGTTGTGGCACTGGATGACTGGACCATCAAAGTGACCAGACTTCCAGATCCAAAAGCCTTGAGAGGTGTTCCAGTGAATCTCATCAAAGCCTTTTTCAAAGCCTGGCCGGCAAAGGATTTGAGACCGTCGGTCAAAAGAATCATCCCGAGCACGAACAATCCGATGCCGCCAACCAGTTTAAAAAACATTGCAATCATGATTTATTGTTTTTGATTACCTGCACAGAAAGTTAATTTTTTTGAAAAAAGGGCCCAATATCAGTTGCCCCAATAAAAAACCGAGCATAGACTTTACTTAGATTGCTCTGGAATTGAAAAGCTTTTGCCTGTCTCTTTGGGGCTGATATAAGGAATATATCATGAGGATTCAAGCCCGGGTGATTTACTGTATTTATGGTTTTCTCAGCATTGAGTTGAAGATATGTGATGAAAAGCGTGCGTTAACCGGAAAGCATCATTGAATTATCATTTCAGCAGTATCAAATTGAATGAGAACAGCTTGATTGCCCTGTATTTTTAGAAGATTTCTTATCCTGGGAGGTAAGAGTCAGCATGACCGCGGATCTGACTTTTGATCACTTTCTGAAAAAAGTATGTCCGCAGCGCGATCTTGACTGGCGCAAATACAGGCGCGCCAGCCAGCGTAAAGTGCTTGCCCGGATTTGTGAGTTGGGATTAAACGATTTTTCTGATTATGTGCGCTATCTGGAATTGAATCCAGAGGAAGCTCACGCCCTGCCCAATCTTCTCCATGTCACTGTGAGCCGGTTTTTCCGGGAGAGAGCTGTATGGGATTATCTGGGTAAAATTGTCCTTCCAGGGATTTTATTCCGGATTGGGTCTTTGAGACCTTTGCGTGTATTAAGCGTTGGATCCTGCAATGGTGAAGAACCATATTCCATGGCCCTGCTCTGGAAGTCCATGCTCCAGCCTGAATTTCCGGGCTGGGAAATATTCATAACCGCATTGGAGGTGGATCAATCCTGTTTGAACAGGGCGTTACATGGCTTCTATTCCGGCAAGACTCTGCGCGAAGTGCATCCCAGCCTAGTTAATGAGTGGTTCGTCCCTGAATCAGGCGGTTATCGTCTGAAAGCAGAAGTTCGCAAAATGGTTCAATTTAAGAAATTTGATCTTCTGAAAAATAACCTGCCCCGGGATCAGGATCTGATTTTTTGCAGATACCTGGTCTTTACCTATTTTCACGGGCAGCGCCGTTTGAACATGGCAAAAAAGATTTTATCCGCCATAAACCAGAAAGGAATACTGGTTCTGGGTCAAAAAGAAGAACTTGACTTTCAGGAAAGATCTCTTCTGAACCTTGTCAGTCGAGGCCCTGGCATTTATGAGCGCAAATGCTGAAAATTATCATAGCCCTGATGTTTTTCAGCGGATTATTTTAATCAACTTTTATTATTCGATTGTTATCTGTTATTATGATGAAACGAAGTAATCCCGGACAGTTATTATGAGATTGTCATGTGCCCTTTGGATTATGGCAATGCCAGGCTCATCAAACAGTTATTGGAAAGATCGCTTGAATCTGTCCAAGCCAGCACTTACTGAACTTAAAAGTTTCGTTCCATCACAAAAATCTAAGGGTGAACTTAAATTCAGGAAATTATCGAATGGTAATTCTTTTGCCAAAAAGATTGAGCGTCAGAATAACCAGCAACAAGACCAGCAAGACGACAATAATAGTTCCATTGTCACCACCGCCTATCTCATCGGAAAGTGATGCCAGCTGATGCAGCTGTTTGTCGTCCAAAGTATTCATTCTGACCATTACCTCTTCCCGGGAAAGACCGTAATCTGCCAGTTTTTGAGCAACAACCTTGTGTTCCAAAGTCTTTCTTACTGACTCAATCTGATCTGTGCGCTGTGACATCTGCTCGCCAGAGGACAGACGACTTTCAATGAGCGAGGCTTCGCCCACGGATGGAATAAGCGCTACAACAAAATAAAACAATAAAACCAGTCTACAGATTCTTTTGTCCAGCAAAATTCTCTTAAGTCCCATTTGAATAACCTCCGTAATTAAGAATAATCAATTTTGGAAAAAATAATTTTTCCAGATTGAAGATTCAAGTCTCAATTAAGGTTCAACTTGACCAGTAAATCAGTTTAACTGGCTTTTCCAGGGTTTTTTATCTTTGGGTATGATAAAAAAATTGTCAGGGCGAAAGACCATTTTTGTCAGCCGGAAAAAAATAAGATTAATTTTTTTAAAATAGAATTGAATGATTCGCAAGTCCAGCAAGGAGCAGAAATTTAATTGGCGATTAATTCATTGCTGTTAAGAGGATCATTGAAAAAGTGAGCAAGCTGATCTGATTTATCCATAGGTTCTTTGTTGCCTTGGAATTGTCTGAATGATATTGAAAAAAAATGAAATTTAATACCAAAATCCGCAACAGTTTTGAATTACAGCTTTATCGGGTGTTCAGAATCAAGTATGATAAGCTTTTCAGGTTATGCAGGTCGGATAATGTGGATGACGTCCTGGAAATCTCAGCTTTACTCAGGCATCTCATTCTGGATCAAGACAGTCTTGTGGAAAAGCTTTCAAAATTATTGAGTCTGCAATGTTCATTTCTCGTATACGATGCTTACCTCGTTGATGCAGAAAATGTATTTTCAGAAGATTATTCTCCAGCCGTTAACTCCTTCAGGCTTTATAACAGAGCGGAATTCGTTTCTCTCAAATGTATTCTAATTGAGAATGAGGTGCTGCAGATCAGTGAGCTGATTTATCTGATTGCGAATTGCGGAGGTGGAATAAAACATGATGAAGGTCAGCCGGGAAACCGAAAACTTATTCATTCACTTTTGGAGACTAAGGCAAACATGTGCCTTGCGAGATTCCAGCAGATTTCAAGGATTGTCATTCTCGGTCTCGCTGAAATGAGAAAGGTGATCGATAAGCAGTTTTCATTTCTTGAACAGCGCAAGAGGAGAAAACAGCCTCAGATTCTTGTTCCAATTGACGGACCATCGGTATTGCAATTTTCCAAGCTATCTTCCCTGGAAGCTTATTACAAAATCAATATAGACCGTGATGGCTGTTTTATCTTCTCGTTTGTTCCTCACAGCCGAAATGACTATCCCGCATCTCTGCTGGAAATAGGTTCAAGAACCTTCAGTCATAAGATTGCAGTTCTTCTGACTGATGATCGCACCCTGTCACTGCGGCTATACCGAGATAAAAATGATTATTCCTGCTGCAATCTCATCTTTTCTCCCATGCGTTCAAATATACTATTTGTAAGCTGGACTCCGACTGTTTATGGTCAGATCAGGTTTGAGTGTGTTCTTCTTCATGAAAACGAAGAGGTTGCTGGTTTTACAGTGAATAATTGCTGGAAAGCTCTTGAAGGGAAACTGATTCTTGGACAGAACCCAAATTCTTTGAATGGCGCCTTCTTTCAGTGGAGCGGAACCTTTGTTCTTTTTGATCAGTTTTTTTCAATAGATGAATTTCATCAGATGTGTGAAACCAAGCTGCTTAGCGAAGAGATTTCCAAAACCTGGTTCAAAGAAGAACAAGCCCGAAGCAAGGCATTTGTTACCAGAATTTACAACAAGCATTTTGATGATCAGCCTGCATGTTAAAATACAGGTATATGGTTTATGTTCAAGTATGCCCAAAAAAACCAGGAACCTTATAAATGTGGCACTGGGTGTTTCAATTGTATTTAATGGAGATAGGTTTGCGGGATCAACTTGAGTCGTGTTTTTTTCAGGGGACTTGGAAGAAGGTGGCTATAGGGCTTTAGAGGATTAAACATAAAAAAAAGGTTACAGTCATTTGACCGTAACCGTTTTATTTTATTGGTAGCGGGGTCAGGATTTGAACCTGAGACCTTCGGGTTATGAGCCCGACGAGCTACCATACTGCTCCACCCCGCATCAAGGAATTTTATTCATAGTTACGCGGGTGATTTATGTCAATGTTTATTTTGCAGGTATTTTGAAACTGATAAGTCTTAAGGGTCAAGGGGAAAGTTTAAAGCCCCGATTATTGGGACCGCGGTGAGGGAAAAGGTCGCCGCGCTTCCGGGATTTGCCGGTTCTTCTGCTAATCAATGCCCAGGTAGGCATCCTGCACGCTTGGATTTTCCATGAGTTCCTGGGCAGGACCCTCCAGGATTATTTTACCTGTTTCCAAAACATAGCCTTTATGAGCGATCTGCAGGGCCATCTGGGCGTTTTGCTCCACCAGCAGGATGGTGGTTCCATCGGCGTTAATCCTGGTGATGACCTCGAATATGTTTTCCACTACTATCGGGGCAAGACCCAGGGAAGGTTCATCAAGGAGCAGGAGCTTTGGCCTGGCCATGAGGGCTCTGGCAATGGCCAGCATCTGCTGTTCACCCCCGGACAATGTTCCTCCAGCCTGTTTTCTCCTTTCCTTGAGGATGGGAAAGAGCTCAAAGGCATGCTCCTCGTCCGTTTTTATTCCCTTTCTGTCTTTTCTGAGATAGGCACCCATAAGCAGGTTTTCATAGACAGTCAGCCTTGGGAAGATCATTCGTCCCTCAGGGACCTGGGTAATGCCCATGCTCACGATTTTATCAGTAAGGGCGTTTGTTATTTCAATACCCTGGAAAAATATTTTACCTGTTCTGGGCCTTGTTATTCCGCTGATACTCATGAGGGTGGTTGATTTTCCGGCACCATTGGATCCGATAAGAGTAACGATTTCACCCTGTTTCACTTTCAGGCTCAAACCTTTTATGGCATGTATATTTCCATAATAGGTATGAATATCTTCCAGTTTAAGCATCTGCCGCTCCCCTTCCCAGATATGCCTCAATAACCTTGGGGTTTTGGCGGATTTCTTTGGGGCCGCCCTCAGCTATTTTTGTTCCGTGATCAAGGACAACAAGTCTTTTGCAAATGCTCATCACAAGCTTCATGTCATGTTCTATGAGGATAACAGTAATACCCAAATCTGAGACATTGTGAATGACCTCCACCAGGGCTCTTGTTTCCTTGGGATTCATCCCTGCCGCGGGTTCGTCAAGAAGAAGCAAAGTGGGATCAGTTGCCAGAGATCTGGCAATTTCCAGTTTGCGCTGGAATCCGTATGACAGACCTCCTGCGGTATAAAACGCGAATTTATCCAGTCCCACAAACTTGAGCCATGTCATGGATTCTTCAACTATTTTTTGTTCTTCTTCTTTTTGGGACCTGGTGCGCAGAACAGCTCCGAAAAAATTGGCCTTTGTGCGACAGTGTCTTCCGATGCGCACGTTGTCCAGCACAGTGAGGGCGGAAAAAAGGCGGACGTTCTGGAATGTTCTGGCTACTCCAAGGAAGGTCATTTTTTCTGGCTTGTAGCCGTTGATGCGTATTTTTTTGTCTTCAGCTAAAAAGTGCATGTCTCCGCCGGTGGGCTTGAGAATTCCAGATACGCAGTTGAACAGAGTGCTTTTGCCTGCGCCATTGGGACCAATAAGCCCGAGGATTTCGCCTTTAATTACTTTAAAGCTGATATCGGCCAATGCCAGAAGGCCTCCAAAGCGCATTGTCAGACTGTCAATATCCAGGATATTCATGGCATCAGGAAGAACCAAGCTCTTTTTTCAGTTTGATGAGGATGGGATTTTTTTGCGATTGAGTGGCTATACTGGGGAAAAAGCCCATTGGCTTAAAACGCATCATAAGCACCATGATCAGGCCGTAGGCCAGAAACCTCGTTTCAGTGGGCAGGTTAAGGGCCGGGAGGATAATTCTGAGAACTTCACCCAGGGCAATCAGTATCGCTGCTCCCACAAGGCTTCCCTTGAAGTTGCCCAGTCCGCCCAGAACCACCATGCATAATATCAGGAAAGATTCCCAGAATTTGAACATGTCCGGTGACAGAAACATGGTCCATCTGGCTAAAAAAGCCCCGGCTACAGCACCGATTGCGGCTGAAATGGCAAAACCGATAACCTTGTAGGTTAGAAGATTGATCCCGCAGCTGGACGCGGCTATTGAATCTTCTCGTATGGCAAACCATGCTCTGCCCAGGCGTGAATCCTCCATGCGGCCCATTATTACGTAAACCATGGCCACCATAAACATACCCAGGTAAAAGTAAGGCTGCGGCCCGATAAATTCCCAGTACCAGTTCCATTGAGGATTAATCAGAGTTGACAGCCATGAAAAATCAATAATTACCGGGTCAATCCCGGGAAGACCCAGTGGGCCTCGGGTCAGCCAGATTTCATTGGTCAGAAAAAGGACTACCAGTTCTGAAAAGCCAAAAGTAACAATGGCAAAATAATCTCCTGTCAAACGCAAGGTGGGAGCTCCCAGCAAAACTCCCCAGATGGCTCCGTTTAGAGCTGCAAGGGGAATGATTACCCAGAATGAGAGACCAAAGTGGATGGTCAGAAGGCCCGCGGTGTAAGCTCCAATTCCATAGAACCCAACATAACCCAGGTCCAGAAGTCCGCAGAATCCGGGAACAATATTCAAGCCCATGGCCAGGACCATGTAAACCATGATCAACACCATGACATGAAGAACATATTCATTGGTAAAGGAAAGCATGGGGTAGATCAGGGCCGCGGCTAAAACAAAGTATTTCAGGGCATGTTTCATGGTTAAATTCATGGATCAGACCTTTTCAACGGTTGATTTCCCCAGTATTCCAGAGGGCCGGAAAATAATTACAGCGATCATGACCGCGTAGGCAATGCCATCCCGGTAAAGGGATGAAATATAACCTGCTCCCAGAGCTTCCGCGATTCCAAGTACAATTCCACCGATCATTGCTCCGGGCACAGAGCCTATTCCTCCCAGTACAGCCGCTGCAAAGGCCTTTACCCCGGCCACGTAACCCATGGTGGGGTAAAGAGTGTTGTAGTAAATGGCGACCATTATTCCGGCAACCGCGCCCATGCTTGATCCAAGGGCAAAGGTAAAGGAAATCACTCTGTTGACGTTTATTCCCATAAGCGCCGCGCTGGTCCTGTTTTGGGAAAGAGCGCGCATGGCCGTTCCAACCCTGGTTTTATTGATAATGAGAAAAAGGATGATCATGAGCAGAGACGCGATGCCGAAAATAAACAATTGAAGCCAGCTGATGCTGGCATCGCCCACAGTCAGGGCTGTGGTGCGCAGGAATGGGGGCAAAGCGCTTTGAACAAAGGGCTTTGGTCTGCTGCCCCAGATGATCATGGCCAGGTTTTGAAGAAATATGGACATGCCAATGGCAGTTATCAGAGCGGCCAGCCTGGGTGACTGGCGTAGAGGCCTGTAGGCGAAAATGTCCAGAAGTACTCCGATCAAAGCGCAGCAGCCCATGGTCAGGATGATGACAACATAAATGGGCAGACCAAAGACAGTGATAAAGGTCACAGCCAGGAAAGCGGCCAGCATGAAGATTTCGCCATGGGCAAAATTGATGAGCTGGATCACCCCGTAAACCATGGTATAGCCGACGGCAATAAGAGCGTATATCATGCCCAGGGTCAGGCCGTTAATAAGCTGCTGTTCGAACAAAGGATATTTTCCTTGGAAGATGAGTATTCAGACAGTTAAGGACGGATATCAGCTGTGCCATTTGAAACATAAACAAAACAAGGCAGCAGGACTTTTGTCCAGGCTGCCTTGTTTGTCAAGTACGGTTTAACAGGTCATGGTAAAATACCCTTTGAATGATCTCGGGTCGAGAACAGGGGACGCGTCAGATGCAGAAAATTACAAGATAACCTGTCAATTTAAAATGTTTTTTAATCCATCTGTACAGGAGCGGCAACAAATTGACCGTCCTTGACCATTTTAACAAAAGCAGGCTTCAGCGTGTCGCCCTTGTCATTAAAATAGGTCAGGCCGGCAATGCCCTCATAGGCGTTTTCAGGGGAATTTATTGTGGCAATATATTCTCTTACCTTGGCCCTGTCTGCTCCAGCCTCGGCAATGGCCTGCAGAAGTATTCCAGCTGCGTCATACGCATTAGCGCTCATCCAGTCTACTTCTCGGTTAAACCTGTTTCTGAAGTTTTCCAGGAATTCCTTTGCTTCGCCTTCAGCAGCATCAGCAAGAAAGGGAACAGTAAGATAGGTATTTTCTGCTGCTGAACCAGCCAGAGAAATATAGTCAACATTGTCAAAACCGTCGGCCCCGAATTTGGCTACTTTCATTCCCAGGTTATCGGCCTGGCCGGCAATAAGAGCTCCTTCCGGGTAATAACCGGAGATGAACAGACCGTCAGGATTTCTGCCCCTGAGTCTGGTAAGCTGGGGATTGAAGTCTGAAGATCCGGATACATAAGCTTCCTGGCCAACTATATTCAGGCCCAGTTCATTGGCCTTATTAATAAAAGCATCCTTCAGCCCGATGCCGTAATCGTTATTTTCATAAAAAACAGCTATGTTTTCAAGCCCCAGGACCTCATTGACGTATCTGGCCAGGAATTCTCCCTGGTAGTCGTCGCGATACACAACTCTGAAGGCCCATGTTTTGCCGCTGCGGTCCTTGCTCTGTTCACTTATGGACACTGCCGTAGTGGTTGGAGCAACTACAGGAACACCATGACGAAGATACGCGGGCAGCGCGGCCAGATGGGCGGATGAGCAGAGGTGTCCAACAACTCCCACGATATTTCTGTTCTGGGCGATACGTGAAGAAACAGTTGCGGCTTCTCTGGGTTCGCATTGTTCATCCATCCATTCCACCCGGATCTCTTTTCCGTCTATACCTCCCTGGGCATTGATTTCTTCAACCTTTAAGGTGACTCCGTCCTTGACATTGTCTCCGTAACCGGCCAATGCGCCAGTGAAAGGAGAGGCGACTGCGATTCTGATGGTTTCAGCCAGAGCAGGCGTGCTCAAAAGCAGCACCAGACAGCAGATTAATACAGCCTTAAGCCATTTTTTACCAATCATTTTAACCTCCTGAAAAAAGTTTTATTTAAGCCAAACAAAAACACTGTTTTACAAAAAAAATATTATAAAAAAGAACTTATAATTAATCAAGAGAACATAAGTAGAAAATTATTAAAAAATTCAATTAATACAAAAAGGTATTCTTAATAAGTGACATGGAAAATCTTTCTTTTATTTCAACATTTTCTGTCCATACACCGCCTGACCAAGTGAAACGCAGGCATCATTGGGAGGAAGTATCCTGTGAACCAGAACATTGAGATTTTCATCTTCAAGCAGACCCTTTAACAGTCTGGAAAGAGTCATATTCTGCATAACCCCTCCACTCAGGCCGACAGTCTTTATTCCTGTATCCCGGGAAGCCCTTGATACCCATCTGCAAACTCCGTAAGCCAGAGAAAGATGGAAGCGACGGCTGATTATTTCCGGTCTGGTTCCTGACTTGAAGTCTTTATAGATTTTATGAAAAAGGGAAAGGGTATCCAGGACAATTATTCCTTCCCTTATTGACAATCCTGTTTCATAATAATTTGTTTCAGAATGGTCCTGAATTTTTTCCAGTCTGATAGCTCCCTGTCCTTCGTATTGTATAGTTTCCACCAGACCCAGAAGCGCTGCCACGGCGTCAAAAAGTCTTCCGCAACCTGAGGAGAGAGGGGAATTGATGTTTTGATCAAGCATTTTTAAAATAATTTTTTGCTCAAAGGTTAAGTTGTCAGTCCAGGGAAAGCCATGAAAATTATCAATTCCAAGCTGGTGCAGGAAACTGACGGCTATCCGCCAGGGTTCTTCAATGGCTTTTTCCCCTCCGGGCAGTTTAACCTGATGAAATGATCCAAGTCTCTCCATGGAGGTTGTTTTGTTGTCAACCAGCAAAAGTTCGCCGCCCCATAAAGTCTGGTCAAGGCCAAGTCCTGTACCGTCCAGGGCCACTCCAAGACATGATCCATTAAATTCGTTTTCCGCCATAACCGAAAAAGTATGCGCGAAATGATGCTGAAGCACGAAAACAGGAAGACCTGATTCTTCCTGGGCATATCTGGAACTGAGGTAGTCGGGATGGAAATCCCGGACAACGCCTTGAGGTTTTACCCGGAGGATATCTTTGAAGTGATTTATGGTTTCCAAAAAAAAACCAAAGGTTTCAAGGTTCTTAAGATCTCCGATATGCTGGGACACATAAGCCTGGTTGTTTTTGGTCAGACAGATGGTATTTTTGAGTTCAGGACCTACTCCAAGGATTGAAGGCCCTTTGTCTGACAAAAATACAGGATTTGGAGTGTAGCCTCTGGCTCTGCGCAGAAAGACAGGGTTTTGATCATGGACAAAGACCACTGAATCGTCGCAGCGGATCAGGATGTCTCTGTTGTGAAGCAGAAAAAAATCAGCAATGGGGCTCAGGCGTCCAAGGGCTTCACGGTTGCCAAGGCTTATTGGTTCAGAACGGAAATTTCCCGAAGTCATTACCAGAGCTGCTGGTTTTTCCGGAGGCAGAATTTTTTTCAGGCAGTGAAACAGGATCAGATGCAAAGGGGTATAAGGAAGCATAAGGCCCAGATTATCAGTATCAGGAGACAGAAGAGGGCTTAAAACAAGCGGTTTTTTAACAGGCAGAACAACAATAGGATGTTCCATGCCGGTCAGGATTTTTTCCTGCTGCAAGGTTATTGAAGTCAGCATTCTTGCTGTTTCAATATCCCCGACCATGACTGCCAGAGACTTCCCGGGCCTGTCTTTTCTTGTTCTGAGCTCTTCAACACTTTGATTATTGCCGGCGTCGCATGCCAGGTGAAATCCTCCCAGTCCCTTGACAGCGATGATTTTACCCTGAAACAAAAGTTCCGCTGCTCTGGTGATGGATTCAGTATTTCTGACAATTTCCGTCCCGTTTTTATCGGTCATCCATACAAATGGGCCACAGACAGGACAGGCGTTGGGCTGGGCATGGAACCTTCGGTTCATGGGATCGCTGTATTCGGCGAGACATTCAGGACACATATCAAAGCAGGCCATGGAGGTCATGGGGCGGTCATAGGGTATGGATCGGGTTATGGTCAGTCTCGGGCCGCAATTAGTGCAGTTGGTGAAAGGGTAAAGGAATCTTCTGTCCCCGGGATCAAGGACTTCTCCCTGGCAATCCTCACAGATTGAAGCATCCGGGCTTATGAGGACCTGATGAGTCTTTCCGGCGACGCTGGGAGTTATGGTGAATTCTTTAAAATGGGCCAGAGGCTTTATTTCCAGGCTTTCAATCCTGGTGATACTGGCCAGGGGGGGCTTATGACTGGTGAGATCACGGTCAAAGTGCTCCAGGTTTTTATCCTCTCCCTCAACATCAATGACTACTCCATCCTGCGTATTGGATACAGAGCCCATAAGGGAAAGTTCTTTTGCCAGGCGATAGACAAAGGGCCTGAATCCCACGCCCTGAACCCGTCCGTTGACAATATATTTTTTTCGTTTCATTTAAATCTATTTGCCTGTGCTTATTTTATCTGAATGATGAGCATGGGTTCTAACTGTCTGAAGGAACTTAGCTGCTCAAAAGCATGGAAGCAAGCAGTAAAAATTTCAGCGCAATATATCTAACCACCATTTAAGATGTAAGGAAGCTGATGTGACTGATGATCATAATGATATTGGAGAATTCAGAATTGAATGTATCGATGGAAGGGCCAGGGCAGGGGAGCTGAGTACAGCGCACGGACAGGTAGCTACTCCTGTTTTCATGCCCGTGGGCACCCAGGGAAGCGTAAAGAGCCTGAGTCCTGAAGACCTGAAAAATATTGAAGCTTCAATTATTCTGGGGAATACATATCATCTTTATCTGAGACCCGGGGATGACCTGCTGGCAGAGATGGGCGGCCTGGGCCGATTTATGGGCTGGGACAGGCCGATTTTGACTGACTCAGGAGGATTCCAGGTTTTCAGCCTGTCTGAACTCAGAAAAATCAGTGATGATGGTGTTGAATTTTCATCACATATTGACGGATCAAGACATTTTTTTACTCCGGAAAAGGTTATTGCTATCCAGAATAATATCGGCTCAAGCATTATGATGGTACTGGATGAGTGCGTACCATACGGGGCTGATTTTCGATATACCGCAGAATCCTTAAAGCTCACCACATCCTGGGCATCAAGGAGTCGGAGTTTTTATCCGTGGGGTTCAGGGAATCAACTGTTGTTCGGGATTGTTCAGGGTGGATTTTTTCATGAGCTCAGAAAAGAAAGCGCCAGACAGATTACTGATATACCCTTTGACGGCTATGCCCTGGGTGGCTTAAGCGTTGGAGAGTCCAAGGAGGAAATGCTGGATATAATGTACTTTTCCGCGCCGCTTCTACCTGAAAAAAAACCCAGATATCTTATGGGTGTTGGCAAGCCGCTGGATATTTTAGAAGGCATTAACGCGGGTATAGACATGTTTGACTGTGTTTTGCCCACTCGGAACGCCCGTAACGGTACCCTTTATACATCTCTGGGACAAATAAATATCAAGGGTGCCCAGTTTAAAAGGGATGAGTCAACTCTTGATCCTGACTGTGACTGTTATACATGCCAAAATTTTTCCAGGGCATATCTCAGACATTTATATCAGGCCAGGGAGCTTCTGGCATATCGCCTCAATTCAATTCATAACCTGCGATTTTTCATCAGGCTGGTGGCTGGAGCCAGACAGGCTGTTATGGATGGCTGCTTTTCAAATCTGCTGAAACATTATCGCGGGATATATGGATCCGGCAGCCACTTACTGACTGATTAACCCGCAATTAAGAATAACAATCTGGTAAGGTTTTCAAAAAAACAGATTTTGATTGCTATTCTCGCCTCACCTTATTAATATGATCAGCTTTTGATTCAGTGGATGGTTATTAAAATTCAAACAGATGAGAACATATGAAACAGCATGAAAAAAATGATTTAATAAGAAATGTAGCTATTATCGCCCATGTTGATCATGGCAAAACAACTCTGGTGGACGCCATGTTCAAGCAAAGCGGAGTTTTCCGAGAAGGTCTTGAGGTCGAGGAAAGGATCATGGATTCCATGGATCTTGAGCGTGAAAGAGGCATCACAATCGCGGCCAAGAATTGCGCGGTGGTCTGGAAAGGGGTAAAGATCAACATAATTGATACGCCGGGTCACGCGGACTTTGGAGGGGAGGTGGAGCGTTCTCTATCCATGGCTGACGGTGCAGTGCTCCTGGTGGACGCTTCAGAAGGTCCTCTCCCCCAGACCAGGTTTGTCTTGAAAAAGACCATGGAGGCCGGCCTGAAAATTATTGTTGTAATCAACAAGATTGACCGCAAAGACGCCCGCGTACCTGAGGTTCTCAACGAAATATACGACCTTTTTATTGATCTTGATGCTACTGAAGAGCAGCTTGATTTTCCGGTAATTTATTCAGTGGCTAAAGATGGTATTGCCAAGAAGTCTCCCCAAGAAGAATCCAGAAATCTGGATGTCCTTTTTCAAACCATATTGGATGTGGTTCCGGCTCCGTGCCATGATCCGGGTAAACCTTTTCAGATGCTTGTTTCTGATCTTGGGTACTCTGATTATCTGGGCAGACTGGCCGTTGGCAAGGTGTTTAACGGCAAGGCCAGGCAAAGCGACCAGCTTGTCAGGATAGGACCTGACAACAAACTGGACCTGTTGCGGGTCACCAAGCTTCAGACCTATATCGGTTTGGAACTCAATGAGATTGAGGAAGTATATCCTGGTGACATAGCGGTAATTTCAGGGATCGAAGACGTGCATATCGGCGACACTATCTGTACCAGGGAAAGCCCTGTTCCATTGAAAAGGATAACTGTTGATGAACCAACAGTTGCCATGAAATTTTCAATAAATACTTCTCCTTTGGCTGGAAAAGAGGGCAAAATTGTTCAGTCCAGGAAAATATGGGAGAGATTGAAAAAAGAAACCCTGAGCAATGTGGCCATCCAGGTGGAAGAAGCCCAGGACAGAGAGAGTTTCCTGGTCAAGGGCAGGGGGGAGTTTCAGATGGCCATTATTATTGAAACCATGCGCAGGGAAGGTTTTGAAATGAGCGTGGGCCGTCCTGAAGTTATCTATAAGTTCGTGGACGGGAAAAAACTTGAACCCATGGAGCATTTATTCATTGATTGCGATGAAACGTTCATGGGGGTTGTCACTGAAAAGCTGTCCATAAGGAAAGGGAGGATGACCAATCTGGTCAATCGGGATACCGGCAGGATCAGGATTGAATTTTCAATTCCTTCCAGGGGTCTTATCGGGTACAGAGATGAATTCCTTACCGACACCAAGGGTACCGGCATAATGAACTCATATTTTATTGGATATGATAATTTTCGGGGTGAATTTCCTTCCAGGTTCATGGGTTCGCTGGTGGCTGATCGTTCAGGGGCCGCTGTTCCATATGCCCTTTCCAACTTGAAGGCCAGGGGCAATCTGTTCATCAGACCTGGTGATCCTGTCTATGAAGGCATGATTATCGGCGAACATAACCGGGAAACAGATCTTAATGTAAACGCCTGCAAGGAAAAGAAGCTGACAAATATACGGGCTGCAGGCAAGGATGACGCTATTGTTCTGCCCCCGGTTATTCCCATGACCCTGGAACGCGCCCTTCATTTTGTCCGGGAAGATGAACTGGCGGAAATAACTCCCAGGTCTGTCCGGTTAAGAAAGGTCGAGCTTTCAGCCAGTAAGCGTCACAGTTCAAGACCAAGGGACTAAATTACATTAAAACGTTGTTTAGCTTGAAATCACGGGATCTAAAACAATTCCAGTATTAAGCGCGCAAAGGTTTCTCAGTTATTTTTTGGTTTTTTTTCAGTGGTCTGGAAGTATTACCAGGTTTTACCGGGGGTTATGCTGAAACGCCTGCAGGACCGATATTTACAAGCTGTAATAATGGCCAGCAGTTATCTGGTCTGTTTTGTCCGGCTATTCTGCATTTTTCAGATGATGGATTATTCAAGGAGATTACATGAAAAAAGTCTTGATGATTGTACTTATGGCTGTTTTGTTTTTTCCTTCCAATCTTATGGCTGGATTACAGGATGACAGCCTGGTCAATAATCTGGTCGAGAGGTTCAGGGAAGTTGTCGCTGAAAGAGGGGGTGATCCTGAATCAATTGTTAGAGAAAATATAGTTATACAGCGAAGTATTCCCTTTGATATGGATATCAGCGGACAGATCCTGACCATGTACGCGGTCAGGCTGTTAATGTCCATTCCCGATACCGGGCAGAAACAGCATGTTACCATGATTGTCGACCGGACCGGTACTATTCAGCTGGATGGAGCCTTTGTGGATTTAATTACAGGCAGGTCCATTCACCAGGGTGTCATGAATGAGTTGAACAGGGTGGAACATGATCTCCAGCTGGGAGATATTCTTTATAAGGGTTCAGGAAGGGCCGAAGTATTATTCTTGAGTGATCCATTCTGCCCCTATTGCAGACACGCGTATGAATTTTTCCTAACTCAGAAAAACAGAGTAGATGAGCTCAGGATTGCTCATTTTCCTCTTGATCCCGGCTCAGGAGCCGTGGCACTCACTTTTCTCATGATGGATCACAAGGATAATGATAACTTTCAAAAAGTAGTTGATTTTGCATATAAAGTTGACAGAAACAGATTAGCCGGCAATCCTGACCATGAGGTGATCCGGGTATTTAATGAAAAATTTAACACATACCCTGGAACGCCTGAGGAAGTGTTTGTTTATCTCACGGAAAAACATCAAAACAGTCTTGCCCGGGACATGGAAGACATGCGCGGGATAGGTCTCAGCGGAACCCCCATGATCATCATAGACGGAGTCAAAGTTGAAGGGTTCAACAGAAACAGGGTTACTGACCTGTTGAACCAGCAAGGGGATCAGGACTGATTTATTCATTATAAGAATGCGGTGTGGATTTTTTTTGTAAACGCGGCTGTCCAACAGCGGGGGATGTGAAAAAAATGTTGAACAGAATTACATCTAACTTCGAAGAGTTTGACAATATTACTCATGATCATTTATTGAATAATCCATTATTATGAGTTCACAAAATTATTTAAGAAAGCCTGAATGGCTCAGGGTAAAACTGCCGGTGACTGAAGATTTTATCCGGGTGGAAAGGGATCTGGACAGGCTGCATGTGGGAACAGTGTGCAGAAGCGCCAAATGTCCGAATATATTTGAATGCTTCAGCAATAAAAAGGCTACATTTTTGATTCTCGGGAGAGTATGTACCAGAAATTGCGGCTTTTGCAGTGTTGCCAAAGGCACTCCGGAAAAAGTTGATTTTCAGGAGCCGGAAAGGGTTTCTGAAGCTGTTTCGAAACTTGGGCTAAAGCATGTAGTCATAACTTCGGTGACCAGGGATGATCTTGATGATGGAGGATCCAGACATTTTGCGAGTGTTCTGGTCAGACTTAAAAAAGATCACCCTCAATCCACCGTTGAGGTTCTGGTCCCTGATTTTCAGGGAAGCAGAAACGCAGTGGACAGGGTGTTGGAGGCCGGACCAGATGTGTTCGGCCACAATCTGGAAACAGTTAAACGTCTTTATCCCAGGATCAGGCCAAAGGCCGATTATGACGCAAGCCTGAGCATTTTGAATTATGCAGGGAAAAAGGCTCCTCAGATGCGGGTTAAGACCGGAATTATGGCTGGTCTTGGGGAAGAGGAAAAAGATATTCTGGGGGCGCTTAGAGATATTTCCGATTCAGGCTGTCAGATTGTGACTATTGGGCAGTATTTGAGGCCGTCCAAAGATAATTTGACTGTGAAGGATTATATCAGGCCCGAAAAATTTCAAGAATATCAAGAGGCTGGAAAAGAGATGGGACTGGTCATGTATTGCGGTCCTCTGGTCAGAAGCAGTTACCACGCTGAGGATCTTTTTTTGAAAAATGAATAACAATCATTTTTTATCCTCTGTGTCTCCTGTGGTGAAGGATATCAGTAAACACCAGCCACAGAAGTACACAAAGGACATTATAATGTTGCGAATCTTATTTTAACGTGAGTCTCTTCCCCGGCTTTGCCGGCCTCTATCGCCGCCGCGACCTCTGGGAGCCGGTCCTTTGGCTGCTTGCAGGTCAAAAGTTTCTCCATTTTCTTCCATTATAACAGCCATACGGCTGAGGCGTACTTTGCCCCGATCCCCAATTTCAATGACCTTGACCTTTAATCTGTCGCCAATTTTGACTATATCACTGACCTTCTCGATTCTCTTGGTGTCCAGCTGAGAAATATGCACCAGTCCGTCAACTCCTGGCAGGATTTCCACAACCGCCCCGAAATCAAGTATCCTCTTGACTTCGCCTTCGTAATCCTTGCCAAGCTCTGCCTTCTGGTTGAAGAAAAGGATCATCTGCCTGGTTTTTTCAAGGATTTCCTGAGTTGGGGAGAATATTGTAATCTTTCCTGAATCCTCAATATCTATTGATGATCCGGTTTCAGCAGTGATAGCCTTGATATTTTTTCCGGATGGTCCGATAACGTCTTTGATCTTATCGGTGTCAACATAAACGATCTCTGTTTTGGGAGCGTATCTGGAAAGTTCTGACCTTGGCTTGTCAATGGTCTGTTTCATGCCGTCAAGAATGGTTTTTTTGGCTATGCCCGCCTGTTCCAGGGCCCCGTACATGACATCCATGGGAATTCCGGGAATTTTGATATCCATCTGAACTGCTGTTACCCCATCGTAGGTTCCGGCAATTTTGAAATCCATATCACCCAGATGGTCTTCGTCACCCAGTATATCGGTAAGAACAAGATAATCGTCGCCTTCTTTGATCAGCCCCATGGCAATTCCGGCAACGGGTTCCTTAATGGGCACTCCAGCGTCCATAAGGGACAATGTTCCACCGCATACTGTGGCCATGGATGATGAACCATTGCTCTCCATTACCTCGGAAACAATTCTGACGGTAAAAGGAAAGTCTTCAGCAGCAGGCAGAACAGGAGTCAGGGCTCTTTCAGCCAGTATTCCATGACCGATTTCTCTTCTGGAAGGACCTCTCAAGAATTTGACTTCCCCGACGCAATATGGAGGGAAGTTGTAATGAAGCATAAACCGTTTGGTACTGTCCCCGGTCAGGGTCTCGATACGTTGTTCGTCTGAACCGCTTCCAAGTGTGGTAATGCAAAGTGATTTTGTCTCTCCTCTGGCGAATATGGCTGATCCATGGGTACGGGGAAGAAGACCGATTTCCATGGACAAAGGCCTGACTGTGGTCAGATCTCGACCATCAATACGGGTCTTGGTTTCCAGAATTTTTTCCCGAACAATCTTTTTTTCCAGTTCATCAAATATTTTATCTGCCTTGTCAAATTTTTCAGAATCTTCCCCAAGTTTTTCAGCCAGGGTTTCTCTGAATTTCAAGGATGCCTCTCTTTTGGCTTCTCTGCGTTCCATCTTGTCCGCTATGAAGAGAGCTCTGGACAGATCAGCGGAAGCCAGATCAAAAACCATTTTTTCCAGCTCCTGGTCCTTTTCAGGCTCTGGACGAAGGGGCATTTTTTCTTTTCCGCAGAGTTCGCGGAGCTTTTCCTGAGCCTCGATCAGGGGGATAATCTGTTTCTGTCCCCAATTAATGGCATCGGCAATAATTTTTTCTGGCAGAAATTCAGCAAATCCCTCAACCATGACAACGCCATTTCTGGTAGCCGCCACAATCAGATTGAGGTCACTCTGTTCAAGGAGTTTATGACTGGGGTTGAGAACGAATTCGTTATCAATATATCCAATTCTTGCTCCAGCCAAAGGTCCGGAAAAGGGAATCCTGGAAATATGCAGGGCGGCTGATGCTCCGCTGATGGCCAGAACATCCGGATCATTTTCCGGGTCAGCTGAGAGTACGGTGGCTATAACCTGGACCTCATCTTTGAAGGTTTTGGGAAAAAGGGGCCTGATGGGGCGGTCAATGAGTCTGGAAACAAGAGTTTCCCGGTCGCTGGGCCGCCCGATTTCCCGCTTAAAATATCCTCCTGGTATTCTTCCAGAAGCATAGGACATTTCCTGATAATTGACCACCAGAGGAAAATATCCGGGATCGTGCAGCATGGCCTGACTGACCGCTGTGACAAGAACAACAGTATCTCCTCCCCGGACTACAATTGAGCCGTCGGCCTGGTTGGCCAGCTTGCCGGTTTCAAATATTATATCGCAGTCTCCCGCGGTTGCTCTGGTTGAGTTAACATTAAATTTGTTTTGCATTTTTATTTATCCTTTTGGCTAAAATAATTGAAATAGTGAAAAAAAGACCAAAACCCGGAGGAATTTTTAAATATAAGAGCGCGGACAAAGCATGGCAGGAAAAGGGCGCTGTAATTCCTGGAAGGAGTGCTGAGCGCCCTGATGCTGATTTTACTTTCTAAGGCCCAGACGGGTGATAATTTCTCGATATCTTTCAACGTCTTTTTTCTTGAGATAATTGAGCAGATTTCTCCTTTTACCCACCAATTTGAGCAGACCGGTCCTGGAGTGGAAATCCTTTTTATGGATCTTGAAGTGTTCGGTGAGATACTTGATCCTTTCGGTAAGCAGAGCAACCTGAACTTCGGGAGAACCGGTGTCATTGTCGTGTTTTTTGAATTCCTCAATAATCCTGGTCTTTTCATCGGGATTCATAACCACAGCTGTATCCTCCTTGATTAATTGTCATTTTTACTTGTCCACAAGCCTCGCTTGATGGTCCACAATAGCCTTCCATCCTTTTGTGCCTCAAGACTGGCAATGGCTTCAGGGGATCCACTCCGGGAAACCATGAGCGCCATGCTGTTCTCTTCAGGATTGTCCTGGGGGAGAAGAGCATAATCAATGGGTCTGCCGTTTCTGACAAACGCCTGAAGCCTTTCGTCCAGGACCAGTCTTGGCCAGTGATTCAGGGCTTCACTGATGGGCAGGATAAAATCCTGCCAATGGGACGTCTGCAGAAGCAGATCCAGACCCACTGCCTTGTCCAGACCAAAGGGATGGCTTTGCTCCCGGATAAGCTCTGTCAGGACAGCGCCGCAACCAAGTCGTTTCCCCAGGCTGTGGGCCAGGGAACGGACATAGACGCCTGCTGAGGAGGTTATCCGAAAGCTTGACAGGGGGATGTCAATCTTTATGACATCAGTCCTGAAAATATCTATATTCTTAATCTTTATCGGGACCGTTTGTCCAGCCCTTTGCAGGGCGTAAAGAGGTCTGCCTTTATGTTTGGCCGCGGAAACAGGGGGGACCTCCTGGCATTTGAGTGTCTCCCAGTCCTTTATGCACCGGGAAATCTTGTCACTGCTTATCCCGGTATAATCATATTCCCGGATGATGTTTCCCTCAATATCATAGGTGTCTGTTTCAAGACCGAGCCGCAATGAGCCTTTGTAAGTCTTGCGGCCTTCCATGATGTAATCGGCCAGCTTGGTGGCTTGCCCGATCATTACCACCAGCACGCCTGAAGCCATGGGATCCAGTGTTCCGGCATGACCTATTTTTTTTATCCCGAATTTTTTTTTGATCCTGTTCAGACATTCTGCCGATGTGGGACCCTTGGGTTTATTGAGAATAATTAAGCCTTCATTCATGAAAATATCAGTTTATTCAACCATCAAGATGCCTGGTCACAACCTCCATGATGAGGTCCCTGGCCCTGTCCATGTCTGCTTGAATTGTTCCGCCGGAGGCGTTTTTATGACCTCCTCCTTCCAGTTCAGCGGCCATGAGCTGAACATTGATGTTTCCGGTTGAACGCAGGCTGTATTTGGTATTGCCCGCGCCATCCTCGCGCAGAGATATTGCTACCTGAACTCCTTTGATATTTTGGACCGCGTTTACCAGTCCCTCGCAATCATCTGCCCGGGCACCTGCTTCATTGAGCATTTGCCGGGAAACTGAAATAACGCCTACCCGGCCTTTTGAAAGAAGCAGGGTTTTTTGCATAGCCATTCCATGAAGCTTAAGCCTTTCAATGGTCCATTGTCCCAGTATTTTTGAATTGATCTGCCCGGGGTTGACGCCATTTCGAATAAGTCTTGCGGAAAGTTCATGGACTCTGGCTGAAGTATTTCCAAAACTGAAAAATCCAGTGTCAGAGACCAGGGCCAGATAAATCCCTTCGGCTATGGGGCCGTTGATTGTTATGTCCATATGGTCAGCCAGCAAAGCTACCATTTCGCCTACAGAGGAAAAAGAAATGTCAACCCAGTTGATTTGTCCAAACTCAGGATTTCCCCTGTGGTGGTCAATATTTATGATAGGCTCTGCGGCTTTGGTGAACAGCTCTTTTCCGGATCTTTGAAAATTGCCGCAGTCCAGGACAATTATCCAGGAATACTGGCCTGGTTGGTACTGATTCTGAACGCGTACGGGCATATTTACCCATTTGAATTTATCAGGGATTCCGCTTTCATTGAATATGGAAAAACTCTTGCCCATGGTTTTTAAAAGATGACCAACAGCCGCCATTGAGCCGATGGCGTCACCGTCAGGATTTTCGTGGGAAGCTATTAAAAAATCATCATTATTTTTAATTACTTCTGCAATATTATTAAGACTTTCCATCATAAACCATTTCTTGGACAAAGGAGTCCCATATAAATCTGAGCTCTGGAACATAACGAAGTTTTAAATTTTTACCCAGACTGGATCTTAAAAACCCACCAGCTTTTTTCAGACTTTTTTCCAGATCAGCGCTCTGACCCTGATAGTGGGTGTAAAGTACTTCAGCGATGCTCAAGTCTCTGTTCAGACGGACCCCGGTGATTGTCAGAAATTCCAGTCTTGGATCCTGGCTTTCCTCTACTATTATCCTTCCCAGTTCACGCATGATTTCATCGGCCATTCTTGATGACCTTCTTGTTGTTGAGGGGCGCATATCAGAACCTGAGAATCTCCATTTTTACATCCAGAATATCTTCGGCGCTAATGGCCTCAACCATGGCCAGGGCCTTATTGAGCACTTCTTCCACCCTGTTTTTTTCATTAGACAAGGTTACCATGCCGATCTCCAGATAATCAAGATTGTCCTCGTATCCTACTTCAGCCACAGACAGATTGAATTTGTTTTTGAGCTTTTGTTTAAGACTGTTGCTGATTTTTCTCTTGGCCTTGAGAGAAGTTATGCCGTGCAGCCGGAAGTTTATATTCAAAGCGCCTATTATCATTTAAAGTGTCAAAAACTCCAGATTACAATGTAGCCTTTTCTTCAATTTCCTCGAAAGCGTCTATAATATCGCCTACTTTGATGTCATTGTAATTTTCTAGTCCTGCTCCGCATTCATAGCCTTTGGTTACTTCCTTGACATCGTCTTTGAATCTTTTGAGTGAGTTGAGTTTACCAGTAAAAATGACCACACCGTCCCTTAAAAGCCTTACCTTGGAATTCCGGGTCAGTTTGCCGTCTGAAACCATGCATCCGGCTACTGTTCCAACTTTGGGGACGCTGAAAGTCTGGATCACTTCGGCCTGACCCAGGTACTGTTCCTTGATGATGGGCGCGAGCATTCCCGCCATGGCATCCCTGATATCATTGACCACATTGTAGATTATATCATAAAATCTGAATTCAACGTTTTCACGCTCTGCTACTTCCTTGACCCTTGCTGTAGGCCTGACATTAAATCCGATTATGATTGCGGATGAAGCCGAGGCCAGCAAAATATCAGACTCAGAAATAGCGCCTGCTCCAGCGTGTATGATATTGATCTTTACCGCGTCAGTGGATTGTTTATGCAAGGCTTCGGAAATAGCTTCTAAAGATCCCTGAACATCGGCTTTAAGGACCAGGTTGAGACTCAGCACTTCTCCGTCAGCCTTGGAGGCCAGGAAACTTTCCAGGGTGATTTTAGACTCTTTGGCCAGATCTTTTTCTCTTTGTTTTATCTGCCTGGCCTCAGTGATTTTTCTGGCGACCTTTTCGTCCTTGACCACGACAAATTCATCCCCGGCTTCGGGTACGCCTTCAAATCCCTGTACTTCAACCGGAGTCGAGGGGCCCGCGGCATCAATTTTCTGCCCTTTATCATTGAAGATGGCCCTGACCTTACCATGAAAAAGGCCGCAAACAAATGAATCACCCTGCTTCAGGGTTCCGGCCTGAACCAGAAGTGTACCAATGGCTCCGCGTCCTTTATCAAGCCTGGCCTCAACGATATGACCCAGAGCGTTTTTATCGGGATTGGCCTTAAGCTCCAGAACTTCGGACTGCAGGAGGATCATTTCCAGAAGGGTATCTATTCCAAGCCTATTCTTGGCTGAAACTTCAGTGAATATTGTATCACCTCCCCATTCTTCAGGCACAAGACCAAGATCGCTCAGTTCCCGTTTGACCCGGTCAGGATTAGCCCCTTCCTTGTCCATTTTATTAATGGCCACAACAATGGGTACTCGGGCGGCTTTGGAGTGGTTTACCGCCTCCCTGGTCTGATCCATTACCCCGTCATCAGCGGCAACAACCAGGATAACAATGTCAGTTACCTGGGCTCCCCTGGCCCTCATGGCTGTGAAGGCTTCATGTCCTGGAGTGTCAAGAAAGACTATATCTCCCCTGGGTGTTGTTACAAAGTAGGCCCCGATATGCTGGGTTATGCCGCCTGCTTCGCCCGAGACAATCTTGGATTCACGGATAGCGTCAAGAAGTGAGGTTTTGCCATGGTCAACATGACCCATGATGGTGACCACTGGTGATCGTGGCTTAAGATCTTTGGGATCATCCTTTTCTTTGGGAAGCATGAATATGTCTTCGGAAAAGCCTGTTTTTTCTACTTCGTAACCATATTCTGCGGCTATTATGGCTGCTGTATCCAGGTCTATGGACTGGTTGATAGTGGCCATGATTCCCAGTCCAAGAAGAGTTTTGATCAGGTCCTGAGCTTTGATGCCCATTTGTCTGGCCAGGTCAGCCACTCGAATTGCCTCATCAATCTTGATCTTTTTCTTGACTGATTTGAGACTGAAGGATTCAGGCTTTACCTTTTCATCGAGCTTTAACTTTTTGTCCTTGAGAAACTTGACCTTTCCGCCGGTCTTATCAGCCACGGTGGAGGATTTCTGTTTCTTGAAATTAATTGATGTTTTTTTATTTTGCTCACTGTCCTGATAATATTCTTTGAAATCAACAACCCTTTTGTCTTTAACGCTTTGTTTTCTTTTTCGTTTCTTCTTAACTTCCTTGGACTCATCCACATCTTTGACCGGGGCCGGGGTAACCATCTCAGAGGGAACAGGACTTTCAATGAGTTCCTCTGATGTTTCAGGAATTATGGGTTCTGGTTTAGGCTCCGGCTTGGAAATGATTGTCACTTTTGGTTCAGGGGGAAGCTTTTTAGGTTTTTTTGGTGTTTTTCTGGTCGTGACAACTTTCAGTTTTGTTTCCGGGGTAATGTCCATGACCTCGGGTTCTTTTTCGTCAGGAATCTGTTTTTCAGGTTTTTTGGCCTTTAATTCATGGATCTGATCTTTTTCAGGCAAGTGAGGCTTGGAAACAGCAGGGGCGGATGCTTCCTCAGGTCTGGGCAGTTGGGCATCCTGGTCTGGTTTGTCAGGCTCAGCAAGAGATTCCGGTTCCTGTTCAATCCGCTTTCTTCTCCGGACGATAACGCCGGTTTTAGCAACCTTGTGGGTTACTTTTTCCGAGGCGGCCTGGGCGTGTTGTTTACGGACCAGATCAGCCTGTTCTTGGTCCAGGCTGCTCATATGGCTTTTCACGGAGATACCCACTTCCCTTAAAAGCTGAATCAACTCCTTATTGGATATGCCCAGCTCCTGGGAAAGTTCTCTAACTCTTGTTTTTTCCGACATTAATAAACCCCCTTGCACTTATGAATCCATCCCCTGAATCTGCCAATTTTTTCAGCGCAGGCTTGATCCCGGCAGGCGTAAAAGCCCCTGCTCTGAGCGGATCCGCTGGGATCTGGCACCAATGGCCGGGCAATATTATCAGGACAGGTGTATCTAAGCAGCAATGTCTTAGGCTTAATTGCTCGACAAATAACGCATGTTCTCATGGGAACATGTTTGCTCATAACAGTTGGCATTAAATTGCTATTTTGTTTGCTCTTCTGTATCAACTTTTGACTCTGTCTGGTTTTCCTGCTCATGGGTCATGTCATGGCCAGGGGATTCCTGCCTTTGATCCGGCGCTTCAGGTTCATCCAGGTTTTCAACTGTTTCTTTGCTTTCAGTGCTTCTGGGTGCCAGAAAGTTGATGGCACTTTTGAGGTTGGCCATATTTTCTTCTGTAAGGCTCAGCTTTTCCCGCAACTCTTCATCAGTGGTCTGGGTCAGTTGTTCAAGGTTCTCAAATCCATGCCTGGCAAAATCATTAACGGAAATTTCAGCCGCGCTGGCCAGCTGTTCCATTATCTGCTGGTGTTCATAAAGCTGATTGTATCTTGTTTCAGTGTAAACATCTATTTTCCAGCCCAGCAAGGTTGAAGCCAGTTTGACGTTCTGTCCTTTTTTGCCGATGGCAGGGGTTAATTGGTCATCCGGGACAACTACTTCCAGGGTTTTTTCATCATCGTCAACGGTTATTTTTGAAATCCTGGCGGGAGACAGGGCATTGGCAGCATAGGTGGCGATATCCGGTTTCCAGATGACAATGTCTATTCGTTCGCCCTTGAGTTCTTGAACAATATTTTGAATCCTGGAGCCTCTGACGCCGACACAGGCTCCCACCGGGTCAACATCCGAATCCTTGGACATGACCGCTACCTTGGCCCTTTTGCCCGGGTCTCTGGCCACGTTCATGATCTTGATGGTCTCATCAGCCACTTCCGGGACTTCGCGCTTGAACAGGGCAACCATATAATCCGGGTGGGATCTTGATACAACAATCTGAGGAGTGCGGCTTTCCTTGCGCACATCAATGATATAAGCCTCAACCCGGTCTCCTCGATGAAATTTTTCTTTGGGGATCTGCTCTGCTCTTGGCAGGACCGCTTCGGTCCTGCCAAGGTTGATTATCCATCCGGAACGGTCCCTGCGCTGAATTATTCCACTGGCTATCTCGCCGATTCTGTCTTTGTATTCTTCATAAATGATTTCCTGTTCCGCGTCCCGCATTTTCTGGATGAGGACCTGTTTTGCGGACTGGGCTGCAATGCGACCTAAGTCCTTGACATTGAGGGCGAATCCAATCTCATCATCCAGCTGGACCTTTGAATCATGTTCCAGTGCGTCTTTCAGAAGGATTTCATTATCAGGATCAAGTAATTCGTCCACAACAACCTTGTACTGATATACTTCTATCTCTCCGGTATCTTCATTGAAGTTCACTTCTATATCCAGCCTGTTGCCGTACTTCTTGTTGACAGATGTGCGTACGGCCTCTTCAAGGGTATCCACAAGCATATCCCTGTCTATCCCCTTGTCCTTACTTATTTGATCGATTACTCTTTTAAGTTCCAGGCTCATAGCCTTCCTCCATAAAATTATTTCCAGGGGCAAAAAGCAAAGGTTATCCCACAAGCCTTGCCTTATCAATTTCGTCCCAGTCAAAACTCCATTTTTCATTGGAATCAGACGTGACAATTATTTTTTCTCCCTCAACATTGTGCAGGATTCCGGAATAATTTTTTCTTCCCTGTCGGGCCTGCTTTAGTGATATCCTGACTTTCTGGCTGATAAACCTTGTCATCTGCGACGGGCTGAAAAAGATTCTGTCCAGCCCGGGGGAGGAAATCTCAAGGTTATATGAACCCGGAACAATATCCTCCACATCGAGGACAATACTTAAATTCTTGCTTAGTTCAGCGCATTGGTCAACACTTGCCCCCTGATCTGAATCAATATATATCCGGACAATACTTTTTTTCCCGCCAGGACCGTGGAAGTATTCCACTCCCCAGAGCTCAAGGCCCATCATTTGGCAGTTTGCTCTGGCCAGTTCTGAGATTTTGGCTTTGGTTTCCTGATTATTCATTTTGTTATTTCCAGAATCAAAAAAAAAGTGGACCAAATGGTCCACCCCAGTAAACATCAGTTAAGCTTGGAGTGGAGCGGGTGACGGGGATCGAACCCGCGACACCAAGCTTGGGAAGCTTGTACTCTGCCAGCTGAGCTACACCCGCTCAAGCAAATAAACAATATCTAATGATAGAATTTTTAATGAATGTCAAGGAGAAGAATCAATGATTCAGCGATATTTCCTGAACCTGCTCCCGCATTTCAGGGCTACTTAATAAAAAGATATTATTAAGTGATCAGTTTCTTGAACCTGGAAAAAAAGTATCTGCTGTCGTGGGGGCCTGAACTGGCTTCAGGATGATGCTGTACAGCTATGATTGGTTTTGTTTTGTGTCTGAATCCCTCAAGTGTCATGTCATTAAGATTGATATGTGTTTGTTCAAGAAAATCCAGGTGATCAATATTTACGCAGAAACCATGATTCTGGGCGGAGATTTCAATCTTCCCGGTTGCAAGATCCTTGACCGGGTGATTGGCTCCATGATGTCCGAATTTCAGCTTGAAGCTTTTGCCTCCCATGGCCAATCCAAGAAGCTGGTTACCAAGACATATTCCGGCAATGGGAAATTTTTCAGTGAGCTTGCTGATGATTTCAATGCTTCTGGTCATGGCCCCGGGATCTCCAGGACCATTGGTTAGAAAAATACCATCCGGGTTGATCAGGCAAATTTCTTCATAGCTTAAGGATGCCGGAACAACAAGGATGTCTAGTTCTTCTTTTTTAAGCAATCTCAATATATTCCATTTTACCCCATAATCTATAACCAGGACCTTGGGTCCCTGTCCAGGCCATTGGTATTTTCCCTGGTCCAGCCTGGCCGGTATGGGTCCGTCATTTGTCCAGGCGTAAGGTTCTGCAGAGCCTGCCTGCTCAGCCAAATTCAGACCTTCCATTTGAGGAAGCTTTTTGGCTTTTCGAGACAGCTTTCTGGGATCAAGTTCAGTTGTTGATATGAATCCCCGCATGGCTCCGTGTGTTCTGATATGACTGGTCAGGGCTCTTGTATCTATTCCTTCAATACCCATGACATTCTGTCTTGAAAGGTAATCAGGCAGGCTTTCGGTGGAGCGCCAGTTTGAGGGATCTTTGCAGCATTCCTTGACAATAAGGGCCGCGGCCTGAACCTTGAATGATTCAACGTCCTCAGGGTTAACCCCGTAATTGCCTATCAAAGGATATGTCATGCATACCATTTGTCCTATGTATGAAGGGTCAGTTATGATTTCCTGATAACCGGTCATTCCGGTGTTAAAAATCACCTCACCTCCTGAATCACCCGGACCGGTGAAAGATTCTCCCTCAAACCAGGTCCCGTCTTCAAGTGCCAGAATAGCTTTCATTATTTTTCTCCCGCATTATTTTAACAACGTTTTCAATATCTTCTGGAGCGTCTACTCCATGGCTGACATGTTTGGTCTCCACTACCTGGATGGGTATGTCTGCCTCAAGCAGCCTCAGCTGTTCCAGTTTCTCAATTTTTTCCAGTCTGCTTTGTTCAAGGTTAGTAAATTTTTTAAGATATTTCATCCTGAAGGCGTAAAGGCCAACATGAACAAAGCAAGGATCCTGTTCACCCGAATAAGGGATGATATTTCGTGAAAAATACATGGCCCTGCCTGTCGCGGAAAAAACAACCTTAACCGTGTTTGGACTTTTTGCCTCCTCCCGGTCGATGGTTCTGGCCAGGGTGGTAATATTGACATCTGAACCGGATATAAAGGGGCCAAGCAATTGGTAAAGCATTTTAGGTTCCAGACAAGGCTCATCCCCCTGGATATTTACTATGATAGAGTCCTCAGCCGCGTTGATGATCATGGCGGCTTCATGGACCCTGTCTGTTCCGCTTCTATGTTTTTCAGAAGTCATAATCACGGGGATATTCAAATTTGTTGCGGCTTTGAAAATTCTGCTGTCATCCGTGGCCAGACAAACTTGATTTAATAGCTTACACATTATGGCCCGGTTATAAACATGCTCAAACATGGGCTTTCCCAGGATGTCCGCCAGAGGTTTGCCGGGAAATCTGGATGATCCGTACCTGACCGGGATTATCCCAATGAAATGAGGTCCAGAAGTCATTGCTGTTCTTTATCAACGGCTGAGATTGTTTATGAGTATGGCTGTTCCGCCTTTATTATCGTCAACATACTTCTTGAAATCCGACAAGACCTTGATCCTTGAAGGAAACGAAGGGTTGATCAGTCTGGAATAAAGCTGATGTTCATCCGCTACCTGGCATACCAGCCTTAAGGATAAAATTTTTTCTCCCACCCAGTAAAAGTTGTCCCAGAATGGACCGACGCAGGGAATAACTCCCTGAGACAGCGGCTCAAGAAAATTCTGCCCCCCGCATGGGGCCAGACTTCCTCCGACAAAAGCGGATTTGGCCATGGCGAATGCCGGGAGCATTTCTCCAAATTTATCCCATAAAATAACACCAGGCAAGGATGAGCCTTTTTGAATCCTGGAACGTTTATTCCAGGAGATATTGTTTTGATTAAGAAATTTTTCCCATGTGTCAATTCTTTTCATGTGTCTGGGAAAAAGAGCAATGGTTGTCCTGGGATGAACAAATGAGATCTTTTTTATCAACCACTGGATATGATGTTCTTCTTCCTGCCGGATTGAACCCAGGACTATCAGGGGGTGGCCTGGTTTAAAATATGATGAAAGAGGATTTTTAATATAAGGAATGGGTTCAACACTGCTGATAATATCAAACTTGATATTGGGCATCAGGCCAACTTGAGAATTCCTGAATATCCAGGAGAACCTTTGTTTTTCCCGCTCTGATACCGCCAGAATTTTGTCTGGTCCCACTTTATATAAAAAAGCAGATAAAGGATAATAGCGGCAGAAACTTTTCAGACTCATGCGTCCATTGCCGATTATTACCGGGATGGATCTTCTCTTGCAGTTGAAAAGAAGAGCCGGCCAGATTTCAGTCTCCATGAGAAGCATTTGTTTAGGCTGTGTCCTGGCAAGGGCAATTGCCCATACAAGTGAAATGTCAAACGGGAAAAAAACAAGTTGGGCTCGGCCATCAATTTTGTTTTTTAATGTGTCCATACCCTGAATGGTATTGCAGCTGATAATGATCCTGGGAAAACGGTTTGCGGGCAGGTGGGACAGTAACTTTAAAGCAAGTTTTGCTTCACCCACGGATGCCGCCTGAATCCATAGATCAAAAGGTCCCTTGGGCATGCCCAGGCCGAATCGATGTCTGGATATGGGCCTTAATCCTTTAAGAAATAATAAAAAGGGCAAAGCTATGAGCCAGGCCATGGAATAAAAGGCCATAACAAAAGCAAAGGACAGGGAGCTGGCTTTATTCATTATCTGCTCTGAGCTTGTTTTTGCCTGAGTCTATGGCCATGGCAAGAAGTCTGCCCACAAGGGCCTTGAAATCTAGGCCCGCTGCCAGAGCGGCTTTGGGAACCAGGCTGGTCTTGGTCATGCCAGGCAGTGTATTGGCTTCAAGGATGAAAATATTATCGTTCTTGTCCAGGATAAAGTCTGTTCTGCTGTAATGTTCAAGGCCAAGGATATCATGCACCTCAAGGGAAAGACTCTGAACCTGTTCAGTTATTACTGCAGACACTGGAGCCGGGCATATTTCACTGGCTCCGTCAGGATCATATTTGCTGACATAATCAAAAAAAAATCCTTTTAAAGGCTTGATGAGAATGGGAGGCAGGGCTGAATCTCCAAGAACAGCGCAGGTAAGCTCCTGGCCCTGGATGTATTCTTCAAGTATTACTTCATCTTTTTTTGAAATGGTTTGTTTAATATACTTATCCAGGCTCTCAAAGTCTTTCAGTATTGTCATGCCCAGGCTGGAGCCTCCTGTATTGGGCTTGGCAACCAGAGGGAAATTCATTTCTTCCGGGACTTTTTGATTCGAACCAGTGAGTAAGAACCAGTCGGGCGTGGGCAATCCGTGGTTTCTGAATATCTGTTTAGACAGATATTTATTCAGGGCCAGAAAAGAACCAACAGTACCGGATCCCTGGTAAGGAAGACCAATGTCGTCTAACAGGGCCTGGACAGTTCCATCCTCGCCTGGCCGGCCATGAAGATTGATAAAGGCCACGTTACATTTTCGGGCCTCTTTAATCAATCTGCTCAAGTCAGAGTCCAGATCAAAGAAACATACTTCATGGCCAAGGCTTATAAGAGCGTCCTGTATCTGAACCGCGCCATTCAGGGAAACATCCCTTTCATCAGACCATCCGCCCGCGATCAAAAGCACACGCATTAATATCTGTCCTGAATTTCTTGTTTAGCTCGTTTTGAATGGTTATTGCCTGATGCCATGATTTCTGCATAAGCCCGTTCATATGTTCAGTAATCCCATAGCGGGAAAAAAGATCCTCAAACCTGGCTTCAAGAGAGACTATCTGGTCGTGCTTCACCCGCTTGTCGCTGTAAATGATAACCAGGGGCAGGAAAAAGTTCTCAATATCAATATCTCCCGGCCAGAAAATATGGTGCATAACACCCTGGGCTATGGCGGGATTGCCTGTCAGATCCATGACCAGGCTTGCTCCAAGCTGGTTATGAAATCCTCCATGTTCGATGCAGTAGAATTTTCCAAGATCATGCAGTAAAGCCGAAGCAATCACGGCATTGGCCGGAACAGGAATATCATTTTTGGCCAGCCGGCATATCTCTTCAGCTACAAATGCCACCAACCGGCTGTGTTCCCGGATATGGACCGGAAGTTTGAACTCTTCCCAATATCTGAAGCATTCTTCTCTGGTGGGGATGGTCCAGTTATGGTCATAGGGGTAGTAAGCGGGCTTGAAAATCATATAGCTGAACAATGGTTTTGAGATTTCCTGCGAGAACAAATTTTTTTATCATCAGTCAGAAAAAAACGCAAAATAAAACTTTTGAAACCAGCTGCTCACGGCGTTGACCTTTGCCACATGCCTGACTATGTATGCATTTGCAAAAAAATAATGTCCTATGGAGGTCTTTATGTGTCTTGCCATACCCATGGAAATCATATCCATACAAGATAATGTGGCCCAGGTTGAAGTTGGAGGCGTTAAAAATCAGGTCCGCCTTGATATTATTGATGAACCGGCTCAGGTGGGTGATTTTGTTATTGTTCACGCCGGATTTGCCCTGCGCAGGATTGATCGTGAAGAGGGGCTTAAGACCCTGAAACTCTTTCAGGAGGGCCTTGGGCTTGAACTTGTTAAATAAATTTAGGGACCCTGAACTGTGTTTGAACATTCTTGATCAGATCAAATCTGAGCTCAATGAAGAATTCAGGTTCATGGAGGTATGCGGGACCCATACAGTAGCTATTTTTCAAAGTGGCATAAGGACACTTCTGCCGGAACAGATGGTTCATCTTTCAGGGCCTGGATGTCCGGTATGCGTGACTCATGACCGGGAAATAGCCGCCTATATCGCCTTGTCTGAAAAAAATTTGATTATTGCCACCTTTGGCGATCTCATTAAAGTTCCTGGACCTGGAGGCAGAAACCTGAAAATGGTTCAGGCTGAAGGCGCAAGAATTAAAGTGGTATATTCTGCCTTTGACGCTTTGAAGATAGCCATGGAAAAACCTGACCATAAAGTGGTTTTTCTTGGCGTGGGTTTTGAAACAACCGCCCCCACGGTTGCCGCGGTCATCAGAATGGCCAAGGAGCAGGGAGTCAGAAATTTTTCTGTTATGTCTTTTCATAAACTGGTTCCCCCGGCCCTCAAGGCTTTGGCAGCGGACAGAAATATCCGGGTTCATGGTCTGCTTCTGCCCGGACACGTGTCCACGATCATCGGCATTAAACCCTACCTTTTTCTGGCTCAAGATTATAAAATGCCATCAGTCATAAGCGGCTTTGAACCTCTGGATATTCTTCAGAGCATACTTATAATGGTCAGGCAGAAAAATACGGGACAGGCAGAGGTGGTAAATAATTACAAGCGGGCGGTCAGCGATAAGGGCAATGCCAGGGCCATGGAAGTGATGTACGATGTATTTGAGCCCAGTGATGCCCTTTGGCGCGGACTTGGCCTTATTCCCGGCAGTGGTCTGGCCATCAGAAATGAGTATAAGGGTTTTGATGCTTCTGTGGTGCATGATCAAGAATTGCCTGAGGTGAATGAAGTACCAGGGTGTAAATGTGGAGAAGTGCTCAAAGGATTGATATCACCAGACAAATGTCCTCTTTTTGACACCAGGTGTACTCCGGCCAGGCCTGTGGGACCCTGCATGGTCTCAACCGAAGGTTCATGCGCGGCCTATCATAAATACCGCCTGTAATTTTATGCGCGGTGATATTATTAAAGATCATGATGATATGTTTATAATATGGAACAACCCATGTCTGAAAGAATAATCCTTGACTATGGAAGCGGAGGAAAGGCTTCCCAACGTCTGATCAGAGAAATGTTTGTCAAACATTTCGGGAATCCAAGCCTGAACAGACTGGATGACGCTGCACTCATATCCGGCCTTGAAGGTCCTTTGTCCATGAGCACTGATACATTCACGGTTGATCCGGTGTTTTTCCCCGGGGGCGATATCGGTTCCCTGGCAATTCACGGAAC
>Ga0209498_1000075_pt1 | contig 52077 bp, 35 predicted proteins | sample WalLakDeSediment_FD_184131 | JGI IMG/M metagenome (GOLD analysis project Ga0209498, IMG submission 184131) | Lake sediment microbial communities from Walker lake, Nevada to study Microbial Dark Matter (Phase II) - Walker Lake 11/02/13 Deep... | ecosystem: Environmental > Aquatic > Freshwater >... | reverse complement strand
GACCTTCACGGCATTGCTGCTGATGGCCATCGTCAGCACCATGCTCACGGTGCCGATGGTGTCGCCGAAGCTTGCCCGCATGCGCGCCCGGCTCCCGGAGCATCCCGGGGAGCTGCGACTGCCATGACGACGAGGCGGATCGTTCGTTCTGCGGCGTGGGTTCCCCTGTACGCGGTCACCGTGGGTGCCGCATTCGCGGACGTCCAGGTCCTGTCTCACGGCAGTCTGCGTGTCGAGATCGAGACCGCCACGAACCGGCACATGCAGGAGTTCGGGCCGCGGTTCGACCGCACGGCCGTCGTAAGAAGCGTGACCGTGGACGGCGTCGAACTCCTCGGCCCCTGGGGCCTCAGCGACGAATTCGGGCTCTACGGAGACGGAGTGCTCGGCTACGAGGCTGCTGACATCGGCGCTCGATTCGTGAAGATCGGCGTCGGCACCCTGCTGAGGGACACGAGCGCCAGCTACCACTTTGCCCATCCGTATCCGGTCTCCGAGCTCTTCCCGGTGGTGCTCGAGACGGCCGGCCAGGAGCTGTCTGTTTCCCAGGACTCGGACCCGGCGTTGCCCCACCGCTACCATTATCGGAAGACCTACACGATCGGCGAGGGCAACGTGCTGACGATCAGCTACCACCTCGCCAATACCGGCGAGGCGCCGTGGACATTCGAGCACTACAATCACCACTGGTTTCGTCTCGGGGAAATGGCGCCCGGGCCGGCTTACCGTGTCGCCAGCGGTTTCAAGCTCCCGGATGCAGAGACCGCTTTCCTGCTCGAACCCAACGCGCTGCACATGGCGGCGCCCCTGCGCGACGGCGGGGCTGCATACTATGGAAGCGACCTGGACAGTGCCAGCGTGTCCGAAAATACCGTTGCGCTGTCCGTGGACGGCAGCACGATCGTGCGCTACGCAGGGTCTTTTGCGCCTGCCCGTTTTGCGGTTTACGCCAGCGCCGAGGGATTCTGTCCGGAGATTTTCAAGCGTTCCGCCCTGCAGCCCGGCCAGACCGCCAGCTGGTCCGCCACTTACCGCTTCAGCGCTCCGGAGCACCCTCGACCCGCCGGGCGCTGACCGGGATCTGCATTGATCGCCGGCCGCATCCGCGCCCGGCCCTCTTCCACCCGTGCGCCCGGACCACATCCCTCCTCGTGATGCTGCGGCTGCAGCAAACAAGACCGGACGGCCGCACGAAGCCGTCGCCGCACTTTGCCGACTTCAGATGCGGCGTGCTGAGCGGACCCGGACCGGCATTCCCAAGGGGATGACAGCGTTGTCATTCTGAACTAGAATCGGGCCCGGAATCCGGCGCCTTGGTCGGTGCAGCATTCCCACTACTCTTGCTCAAGTTGGCGAGGCCCGGTTGGACGCAAATCATTCCATTAACGGTGGCACTGACGAACGTCCCCTTGCCAGCGGAGAATTCGTAGATCGCCGGGGCGAGCGCTACTACGTCATCCGCAACGTCGACAAGTTGCCGCCTTTTTTTACCAGCATGGTTTCCAGTGACGATCATTGGCTGTTCGCTTCATCCACCGGCGGGCTCACTGCCGGCCGGGTATCGCCGCAGAATGCGCTGTTTCCCTACGTGGCCGTGGACAAGATCCACGAGAGCTCGACTCACACCGGCAGCCGTACGTTGTTGCGGATTCGCGGCACGCGACACTTCGAACTTTGGGAGCCCTTCAATCGAGAGCAGGTCACACAGGTTTCCGTCACCCGGAATATCTACAAGAGCGTGCTGGGCAACAAGTTGTGTTTCGAAGAGATCAACCACGATCTGCGGCTGGTGTTCCGATATACCTGGACGACGAGTCGCGAGTACGGATTCATCCGTCAGTGTGAGCTCGAGAACCTTGGGGCGCGCAGGCTCCGGGTCGAGCTCCTGGACGGTTTCCTCAACCTGTTGCCGGCCGAGACACCCCTTTTCACCCAGACGAACTACAGCAACCTTGTCGACGCTTACAAATGGACGGAGCTTGACCCGGCTACAGGCCTCTCGCTGATCACGCTCTATTCGGCGATATCGGATCGGGCTGAGCCCAGCGAGTGCCTCAAGGCAACGACCGTATTCGGTCTTGGCATCGAACGGCCAACCATTCTGATCTCGTCGGCGCAGATTGACGCCTTCCGGCGCGGGAGCGTACTCCAACAGGAAGTGCACAAGCGCGGGATCCGGGGCGCCTATCTGCTCGGCACCACCCTGCACCTTCGGCGCGGCGCAGTGCATCGCTGGCAGCTCGTGGCCAATACGGAGCAAACCCAGAAAGACGTCGTCGCACTTCGCCACGCGCTGCGCGATCCTGCCGATCTCGCGGACATGATCAGCCGTTCCATCGACGAGGGTTCTGACAGGCTCGCCCGCATCCAGGCGAGCGCCGACGCTTTCCAGGCCACTGCCGAAGAGGCTGTCTCGGTTCACCATTACGCCAACGTCCTGTTCAACCTGCTCCGCGGCGGCATCTTCTTCGACCAGTACTCCGTACTTTCGCGCGATTTCTGTCGCAACGTCAGGCACTTCAACCGTGGCGTCTTTGAACGGAACAAGCTCCTGCTGGACGGACTGCCGGAAAAGCTGCCGCTAAGCGAGCTCAAGACGATCGTGGCCGGCGTCGAAGACATGCAGCTGAGCCGGTTGACGGGCGAGTATCTGCCCCTGACCTTTGGTCGTCGTCACGGGGATCCCAGCCGTCCATGGAACCAGTTCGCCATCCGGCTCAAGGACGAGTACGGCAACGAACTTCTCTCCTACGAAGGAAACTGGCGCGACATTTTCCAGAACTGGGAGGCGCTGGCATTGAGCTTCCCGGAATTCATCGAGAGCATGATCGCCAAGTTCGTCAACGCCTCGACGATGGACGGATATAACCCCTATCGCATTACGAACCTGGGCATCGACTGGGAAGTGCAGGATCCGGATGACCCCTGGAGTTATATCGGCTATTGGGGCGACCACCAGATCGCCTATCTCTTGAAGCTGCTTGAAATGTCGAGTCGCTTCCATCCGCACGGGCTGCGCAGCCTGCTGCGTACGCCCGTGTTCTGCTACGTCAATGTCCCCTATCGCATCAAGCCTTTTGAGGCGCTCCTCGAAGATCCAAAGCACACAGTGAGTTACGACGACGAGCTGGCCCACGCGATAGAGCGACGCGTTGCCGAGATCGGCGCCGACGGCAAGCTGGTCCTGGGTGCGAACGGTGAAGTCTGCCAGGTCAATCTGTTCGAGAAGCTGCTGGTCCCGCTGCTGAGCAAGCTCGGCAACATGGTGGTGGACGGCGGCATCTGGATGAACACCCAGCGGCCGGAGTGGAACGACGCAAACAATGCCCTCGTCGGTCACGGCCTGTCGATGGTCACGCTGTGTTACATACGTCGCTACGTGCATTTCCTTGCTGACTTGCTCGCGGAGGACGACGATTCTTTCCTCGTGTCCACGGAAGTGAACCAGTGGCTTGCTGATACCGCAGCCGCACTCGGCCGGCTCCGCGAGCAGCTCGGGCCCGGCCGCGTCAGCGCCGAGACGCGTTACCAGGCCCTGGTCGAACTGGGCGAGGCCGCGAGCCGGTATCGAGACGCCGTTTATCGTCTGCAGGGCTTCTCTGGCACCACCCACCAGGAGGGCGCCAAGGTTCGGCGCATGCTCGACGACGTGTTGGCCGTGATCGACCACAGCATCCACACCAACCGCCGTGAAGATGGAATGTTCCATGCCTATAACCTGGCTGACCTGCGGCCCGCAGCGCTGGAGACCGAGGCGCTCTATCCTATGCTGGAAGGTCAGGTCGCCGTGCTCAATTCGGGTGCGATATCGCCGGCAGAGGCATCAGTGGTGCTGGAAGCCCTGTTTGACAGCGAGATATACCGCCCCGACCAGAGCAGCTTCATGCTCTATCCGGACCGTGAGCTACCTGCTTTTCTGGAAAAGAACCAGCTCAGCGCCAGCCAGGTCGAGACATTGCCGCTGCTCGCAAAGATGCTCGCCCTGGGCGACGAGCGGGTCGTATTGCGGGATGCGGACGGGTGCTACCGCTTCAGCGCCGAGTTCAAAAACGTCAGCGACATGAAGGCCGAGCTCGACGCGCTGGCCCTGGAATACGGCGACGAGGTCGAGGCGGCGCGCCCGGGGCTCGAGGCGCTGTACGAATCGGTGTTTCATCACAAGGCATTTACCGGCCGGTCCGGCACCATGTTCGGGTTCGAGGGCCTTGGCTCAATCTACTGGCACATGGTGGCCAAACTGCTCCTCGCCGTGCAGGAGAACTTTTTCGCGGCGCTGGACCAGGGGATGGACCTCGCGCTCTGCCAGCAGCTCGGAAATCTGTACTACCGTGTCCGGGCCGGGCTCGGTTTCAACAAGACCCCGGGCGAATACGGCGCGTTTCCAACCGATCCATATTCGCACACACCGCGGCACGCAGGCGCCCGCCAGCCTGGCATGACCGGGCAGGTCAAGGAGGAAATCATCAGCCGCTTTGGCGAGCTGGGCGTACGGGTCGAGAACGGTGCGGCGCGCTTCACGCCTGCGTTGCTCAGGCATCGGGAATTCCTTTCCGACGCGCGAACTTTCCGGTACCTGGATGTCGGGAATTGCTGGCAGCACATCGAGGTGCCCGCGGATGCGCTGGCTTTCACATGGTGCCAGGTGCCCATCATCTACCAGCTGGATCACGATGCGCCGCCTTCCCTGACCCTCGTACGCAGTGACGGCACCGAGACACGCCTGGAACGTCTGGCTCTGCCCGCCGAGGACAGCGCGGAGCTGTTCCGGCGCACCGGCAGCATCGGCCGTCTCGAGCTGAGGTTCCACCCGGCCGAGCTGTTCGACGGCAGGACAGGCTGAGCACATCCTGTTGAACGTATCGCAACCGAAGACTGGGCGAGCAATGTGCCGGCGCGTCGATGCGAGGGATTCTTTCCTGGCCAACGTCGAGTTACGATGCCTGCGCCGGCCAACTGGCCAGAGTCCGGGCTGGTACCCGAGGCCTCGGTCGAGAAAATGGCAGCGTCTGAGAGACCCGTAGCAATGAATAAAGCCACGATCAACGATGTCGCCCGGCTCGCGGGAGTCTCTGCCAAGACTGTGTCCAGGGTGGTCAACCACGAACCGAATGTGCGACCAGCCACCGCGGCCAGGGTCGAAAAAGCGATTGCCACGCTCGATTATCGGCCGAACCAGTACGCCCGCAACCTCGCCAGTCACCGCTCCCGACTCATCGGGCTGGTCTATGATGATCCCAGTGCCTATGAGGTGCCCAGCACCGGCTATGTGGCCCGGTTGCAGAATGGCGCCTTGCGAGCCTGCCGGGCAGCCAACTACGAACTGCTGATCCATCCCTGCCGCCACCTCAGCAAGGATGTCGTGGCCGGACTCAAGGCCTTGGTCTATCACGTCCGGCCGGCCGGAATCATACTCGCGGCGCCGCTATCCAATATGCCCAGGCTCGTCCACGCGATCACAGACGGGGGCACGCCGCTGGTCCGGCTCTCGCCCGGTCAGCAGGATGACAAGCAGATCTCGATTGTCACCAACGATCGCGCGATCTGCGCGGAGATGACCCGCTACCTCGTTTCCCTCGGGCACAAGAGGATCGCTTTCATCAAGGGGCATCCGCAGCACAAGGCCGTAGGCAACCGCTACCTCGGGTACCGCGACGGACTCCGGGAAGCCAGTATCGGATTATCAGACAGGCTCGTGGCGCAAGGCGATAATTCGACCGGCAGCGGCGAGGAATGCGCGTCCCGCTTGTTGGCCTTGAAAGACCGGCCAACGGCGATATTCGCAGCGAATGACGACATGGCTGCCGGCGTATTGCGAGTCGCCGCCAAGCTTGGCGTCAAGGTGCCTGAACAGCTTTCGGTCGTCGGCTGCGACGATATCTCGCTGGCACAGCAGATTTACCCCAGCCTGACGACAATAAGGCAACCCCTCGCAGCGATGGCTGAGCTGGCCGCTCTCAGGATTATCGACAGCGCCGGGCAGCAAGGTTCGCCGCAGCCAGGCGTCGAGGTCGTCCCCGGGAAAATCCAGATCCGCGAGTCGACGGGACCCGCGCCAGGCTAATCCCGCTCGGGGACAGCTGTCACTCAGCGCCCGGGGGTAGCCGGAACACGTGCTTGGGCTTCCAGTCCACCATGAATCAGTCCTTGGCCACGACCCGGAAGGTCGTCCTCAGGTCCGTTGCGGAGTCGCCCCCGACCCAGGCATGAAACTCCCCCGGCTCGGCCGCGAGCGTCATGTCGCCCCGGTAGAACGCAAGCTCATCCGTGCGTAACTCGAAACTCACCGTGGCCGTCTCACCCGGCCCGAGATGAATGCGCCTGAACCCCTTCAGTTCTTTCACCGGACGCGTGACGCTGCCAACCAGGTCGCGAATGTACAGCTGCACGACCTCCTGCGCGGCGATTTCCGCGAGGTTGCTCACTTCCGCGCTGATCGTGATCGACTCCCCGAGCCGGATCACCGGGGTACTCACGCGAATGCAGTCATAGCGGAACGTCGCGTAGGACAACCCGAAGCCGAATGGGAAAAGCGGCTTGTAGCCCGCATCCAGGTGGAACGCCGACATGCCGAGCGAAGTCTGCGGCGCGTGCACCGGTATGTCGTCGATGTGTATGACCAGGTCCGGAGACGGCGGTTTGCCGGTGTTCTTCTGGCTGAGATAGATCGGGACCTGGCCCACCATGCGGGGGAAGGTTGCCGGCAGTTTTCCGGAGGGAGACTCGACGCCAAACAGCAGGTCGGCTATCGCGGGCCCGGCCATAGTACCGGGGTGCCAGGCGAACATCATGGCGTCCACCTCGCCTAAGACATCGGTCAGGGTCAACGGCCGGCCCGCCATGATTACGGTGACCACGGGCTTGCCCGTCGCGCGGGCCCGGCGAACGAGTTCCGCCTGGTCTCCCGGCAGACTGATGTCGGCGCGCGAGTGCGCCTCGCCGGAAAGAATTGATTCCTCGCCGAGAAAGAGAATGATCACGTCCGCCTGTGCAGCAATCGAAATTGCTTCGTCACAGAGGGGACCCAGTCTGCTCCGCGTGTTCTCCATGGCGCGCGCGTATTGGATCTCGACGCTCCCGCCCAGGAGTTCCCTGATGGCCTGCAAGGGCGTGATCGCCCTGCCGGGATCGCCATCAAATATCCAGGTGCCCAGCTGATCGTGGGGCTCATCCGCGAGCGGTCCGAGCACCGCGACGGAGGCCAGCCCGTGGCGCGACAATGGCAGCACCCCGGCGCTGTTCTTGAGCAGCACCACGCTCTGCAATGCTGCGGTTCTCGCGATCTCGAGCGCTTCGGGGTCCACGAGCGGCGGCAGAGCCTCCGGCTTCGCATAGGGCTGATCGAACAGGCCGAGCCGGAACTTCACGCGCAGGATGGCCGCGACCGCGCGATCTATCAGCGCCACGTCGATCCGGCCTGCACTGACCAGCTCCGCCAGGTGGTTCCGGTAGGCGTCGCCTTCCATCTCCATATCGACGCCAGCCACGACCGCCGCGAACGCCGACTCGGCGTCAGTTTCCGTCAGGCCATGGATTCGCAGCTGCCTGACTGAGTCCCAGTCGCTGACCACGAACCCGCCGAAGCCCCACTCGTCGCGCAGGACGCGCCTGAGCAGGAACTCGTTCCCGCTGGCCGGAACCCCGTTCAACTCGGAAAACGACGGCATTATTGTGCACACACCGGCATCGACGGCCGCCTTGAAAGGCGGGAGATACACGTTCCGCAGTTCGATCTCGGGGACGTTCGCAGTTGCATAATCCCGCCCGCTCTCTGCCGCGCCGTACGCCGCGAAGTGCTTCGCGCAGGCTGCAATCGAGCCTGTGCTGGCAAGGTCGTCGCCCTGGAAGCCCTGCACCATTGCTTCGCCGAGCCGGCTCGACAGGTACACATCTTCGCCAAAGCTTTCAGCGATGCGGCCCCAGCGCGGATCACGCGCGATATCGATCATGGGAGCGAAGGTCCAGTTGATGCCGACCGTGGCCGCCTCCCGGGCGGCAATCCTGGCACACTCTTTCACCAGGGCGGGATTGAAAGTGGCCGCCTGCCCCAGCGGGATCGGCATGATGGTCTTGAAGCCATGGATGACATCACGGCCGACAAGCAAAGGGATCCCGAGGCGGCTCTCCTCGACGGCGATGCGCTGCAATTCGTCTACCACTTCAGCATCGACCACATTGATGACCGAGCCGACCCGACCCGCGCGAATTTCCTCGGCGAGATAGTCTGGTGGATAGCCTGCGCTGGCATTCCACTGGCTCATCTGCCCGATTTTCTCGACCAGGCTCATTTGTGCCAGCAGCGCCCTGACCCTGGGATCGACGGCGTCCGGATGATCCGAGCAGCGATTCATTGGTGGGATCACGGGCAATTCCAGTCACCGCCTGAAGCGGAGGCGCTTGCAGAGTGCGAGGGAGAAGTCACTTGGCCGCGCCGGGGCGGTGCATGGAATCTACTCCAGCCCGCCGGCTTTTAACAATGTTTGATAGCGCTGTCAGTCCGATGGAGAATTCCGCGATACCGCGACTCGCGTATCAGCGCTCCACGGAGTAAGCAATGAGCAGCGCGAGCTGCTTTTCTATCTCGCCTACAGGGCAGGCACGCCGCGGCTAACTCGGCGCAAGTGCCGCCTGCGCCGCCGCGAGGCGCGCGATCGGCACCCGCGGCGCGGAGCACGACACGTAGTCCAGGCCGATCTCGTGGCAGAAGCGGATGGACGCCGGGTGGCCGCCATGCTCGCCGCAGATGCCGACGTGCAGGTCGGGGCGCACGCTGCGTCCCCACTCCACCGCCAGCGCCATGAGGCGGCCCGCGCCCTTGATATCCAGCACCTCGAAGGGGTTGTCCTGCAGGATGCCGCGCTCGTTGTACATGGGCAGGAACTTGTTCTCCGCGTCCTCGCGTGAGAACGAGAACACCGCCTGGGTGAGGTCGTTGGTACCAAAGGAGAAGAACTCCGCCGCCTGCGCCATGCTCTCGGCACGCAGGCAGGCGCGCACCACCTCCACCATGGTCCCGAAGCGGCATGGCACGGTGAGACCGTGCTCCGCCTCGACTTCGCGACGCACCTCCTCGAGTTGCGCATGCACCAGCATCAGTTCCTGCACCGTGCACACCTGCGGCACCATGATCTCCGGATCGACCTCGATACCGTCGCGCATGCACTCCACCGCCGCCTCCAGCACGGCGCGGATCTGCATGAGGTAGATCTCCGGGTAGGTGATGCCCAGGCGCACGCCGCGGTGACCAAGCATCGGGTTGACCTCGCGCAGCGCGCGGGCTTTTTCCAGCACCAGCTCCTTGCGGGCGATGATCGCATCGAGGCGGCGGGTATCGCCCATGTCGCGCAGCGTCGAGGGAAGGCGCGGGTCCGGCTCAGTGCGCGCGGCGTCGGCCAGCACTTCCAGCCCGCGCACCGCGCCGCGCAGGTCCTGCAGGCGCGCGATCTCATCCTCCAGCTGGCGCTCCGCAGGCAGGAACTCGTGGATCGGCGGATCGAGCAGCCGGATGGTGACCGGCCGCGGTGCCATCGCCCGGAACAGGCCGGCGAAATCGGCCCGCTGGATCGGCAGCAGCCGGTCGAGCGCGGCGCGGCGCTGCTCGGGGCTGTCGGCCACGATCATGTCGACCACGATCGGCAGGCGATCCGCGGCGTTGAACATCCGCTCGGTGCGGCACAGCCCGATGCCGGTGGCGCCGTAGCGCAAGGCGCGCTCCGCGTCCTCGGGCGTATCTGCATTGGCGCGCACCTTGAGCCGGGCGCGCGCATCGGCCCACTCCAGCAGCGTGCGCAGGCTTTCGGAGAACTGCGGCTCGACGGTCGGCACCTCGCCGCGGTAGACGTTGCCGCTGCTGCCGTCGATGGTCATGAGGTCGCCTTCCTTGATGACGTGGGCGCCGACAAAGGCCACCCGGCGGGCGGTGTCAACGCGGATGCCTTCCGCGCCGGCCACGCAGGGCTTGCCCATACCGCGCGCCACCACGGCCGCGTGCGAGGTCTTGCCGCCGCGACTGGTGAGGATGCCCTGCGCCGCGAAGAAGCCATGGATATCCTCGGGCTTGGTTTCCTCGCGCACCAGCAGCACGCGCGCGCCCTGGCGGCCGAGCTGCTCGGCCCGATCGGCGTCGAATACCACCTGGCCGCTGGCCGCGCCCGGCGAGGCCGGCAGCCCGGTTGCCAGCGCCTCCGCGCGATGCGCCGGATCGAGACGCGGGAACAGCATCTGCTCGAGCTGCGCCGGGTTGATGCGGGCCAGCGCCTGGTCGCGGGTGAGGAGCCCCTCTTCGTGCATCTCCACCGAGGTCCGCACCATCGCGGCGGCATTCATCTTGCCGTTGCGCGTCTGCAGGCAGTACAGCGTGCCCCGCTCGATGGTGAACTCGAAATCCTGCACCTCGCTGTAATGGCGCTCCAGCCGTTCCCGCAGCTCCAGCAACTCGGCATGCATGGCCGGCATTTCCTGTTCGAGCTCGGCGATCGGCTTCGGCGTGCGGATGCCCGCCACCACGTCCTCACCCTGGGCGTTGACGAGGTATTCGCCGTACAGCAGGTTCTCGCCCGTGCCGGGATTCCGCGTGAAGCCGACCCCCGTGGCGCTGTCGGACCCCATGTTCCCAAACACCATCGTGCAGATGTTGACTGCGGTCCCGTTGGCCATCGCCGGCGTGATGCCGAACTCGCGGCGATAGTCGATGGCGCGCTTGCCCATCCAGGAGTTGAACACCGCCTGGATCGCGATCTCGAGCTGCTCGTAGGGATCCGCGGGAAACGGCCGGCCGGCCTGCCGCGCCACGACCTCGAGGAAGCGTTCGCTGATCTCCGCCAGCGCGTCCGCCTCCAGCGCCACGTCCACGCGGGCGCCCACGCGCGTCTTGACCGCCTCGAATTCTTCGTCGAACAGCGCGTCCGGCACGCCGAGCGCGACCTTGCCGAACAGCTGGATGAAGCGCCGGTAGGCGTCATAGCCGAAGCGCGCGTTCCCCGTGTGCCGGATCAGCCCGGCCAGCGTACCCGCGTTGAGACCGAGGTTCAGGATGGTGTCCATCATGCCGGGCATCGACATCGCCGAGCCCGAGCGCACCGAGACCAGCAGCGGATCCTCCGTGCCGCCGAAGCGCTTGCCAGTGCGCTTCTCCAGCGCCGCCATCTGGCTGCGCACCTCTTCCATCAGCCCGTCAGGCAGGCGTCGCGCGGGTTCGCCAAGATACGCGAGGCAGGCCTCGGTCGTGACCACGAAGCCCGGCGGCACCTTGATGCCGATCTGGGTCATTTCGCAGAGGTTCGCACCCTTGCCGCCAAGCAGCATCTTGTCCCGACCGTTGCCCTGCTCGAAGGCATACACCCAGCTTGCCGTCGTCATCATGCGCTCCCCGCCCGGCAGGCCAATCGCCGGTCAGGACTGATGTTCCGCCCCTCGCGCCGCGCCTGAAATACGGGAAAGCCGCGGCGGGGCCGGACAATTCGCCCGCTCAGTTCAGGCTGTCACCCGCAGGCGACGCTTCACGCGCCGCGCGCCAGTGTCGCCACGCGCCCGAGCCCGAGGACGTCGCCGAGCGCATACATTCCGGGCGGCTTGTCCGCCAGCCAGGCCGCGGCGCGCAGCGCCCCGCGGGCAAAAATCGCCCGGTCCGTGGCCCGGTGCACCAGCTCGATGCGCTCGCCGGGTCCGGCCAGCGTCACGCTGTGCTCGCCGACCACGTCCCCGACCCTGAGCACCCCGTAGCCAAGGCCTGCCGCCCGGAACTGCGCATCCGGCGTCGCGGCGGCGGCGTCGCGGCCACGCGCGCCGACGACCGCCCGACCCAGCGCCAGCGCCGTGCCGGAGGGAGCATCGCGCTTGGCGCTGTGGTGCACCTCGCAGATCCCAGCGTCGAACTCCGCCAGCGCCGCCGCGGCCAGCGCCGCGACCCGTTCCAGCACTGCGATGCCCGCGCTCATGTTCGGCGCCCACAGCACGGGCACCTCACGGGCGGCGTCGCGCAGCGCAGCGTGCGCGCGCTCTTCCAGCCCGGTCACGCCGCAGACCAGCGCCACGCCCGCCGCCCGGCACGCGGCCGCCGTCCCGGGTACCGCGTCCGCGAGGGTGAAATCCACCGCCACGCGGGCGCCTGCCAGCGCCGCGCCGACACGCTCCTCCAGCGGCACGCCGAGCCGGCCCAGGCCGGCAACCTCGCCGCCATCGCGCCCTCCGAGCCCGGCACCCGGCGCCGTGAGGGCGCCGCTCAGGCGCAATGCCGGGAACTCCGGCAGGCATCGCAACAGGGTCTGGCCCATCCGCCCGGAGGCGCCGAGAATCGCAACGGGTATCGTGCTCATGTGCCCAGCCTGTCGAAGAAACCGCGGACCTTGTCCATCCATCCCTGCTCGCGCGGGCTGTGACTGCGGCCACTATCGCGCAAGCTGGTCTCGAAGTCCCGCAACAGCTCCTTCTGGCGCTTGTTCAGCCCGACCGGCGTCTCGACCAATACGTGCACCATCATGTCGCCTTGCGGCCCGCCGCGGACCGGACGGATGCCCTTGCCGCGCAGGCGGAAGATCTTGCCGCTCTGCGTCCCTTCCGGAATCTTGAGTTGCAGCGTCGATTCCTCGCCGAGCGTCGGGACGTCTACTTCGCCGCCGAGCGCAGCCGAGGCGTAGCTGATCGGAATCTCGCAGGCGAGATCCGCGCCGCGCCGCTCGAAGATCGAATGCGGGCGGACGAGCACCTCCACGTACAGGTCACCCGGCGGACCGCCGTTGCGCCCTGCCTCCCCTTCGCCGCCGAGCCGGATCCGGTCACCGCTGTCGACGCCGGCGGGAATCTTGACTGCGAGGGTCTTGGTCTCGCGCACCCGCCCATCACCGCCGCAGTCCGCGCAGGGATCATCGATCACCGTGCCCTGCCCCTTGCACTGCGGACAGGTCTGTTCGACCGCGAAGAATCCCTGCTGCATCCGGACCGAGCCGCGCCCGCCACAGGTGCGACAGCCCACCGGGGAGGCCCCCTCCTTCGCGCCGCTCCCATGGCAGGAGGCACATTCGACCGCCAGCGGCAGGCTGATGGTGACCGTATCGCCAAATGCGGCTTGCTCCAGCTCCAGCTCGACCTCGTAGCGCAGGTCCGCGCCGCGGAACACGCGCGAGCGGCCGCGCCGCCCGGTGCCGAAGATGTCGCCGAAGACCTCGCCGAAGATGTCGCTGAAGGCGTCGCCCGGCCCGAAACCGCCGCCGCCCGGCCCTGCCCCGCCGACCCCCGCGTGGCCGAACTGGTCATAGGCGGCGCGCTTGCGCGGATCCTTGAGAACCTCCCAGGCCTCCTTGATTTCCTTGAAGGACGCCTCGGCCTCCGGATCACCCGGGTTGCGATCGGGGTGGAACTTCATGGCGAGTCGCCGATAGGCCTGCTTGAGCTCGGCCTCCGTGGCATTTCTCGGCAGGCCGAGGGCCTCGTAGTAATCGCGCTTCGCCATGCGGCGCTCCGTGGTTATTAACGGTCACGGCCCGCGGCGGAAACGGGACACTCCCCATTTCCGCCGCGGGCTCTGGCCGGCCGGGTGAGACCTTACTTCTGGTCTTCCTTGACTTCCTCGAACTCGGCGTCGACGACGTCCTCGTCCGCGGGCTTGCCGGCGCCCGGCTGCTCCCCGGCATCGCCACCCGCCGCACCGGCCTTCGCCTCTTCGGCGTAGACGCGCTGCATGACGGTAGCGGAGGCCTCGCCGAGGGCCCGCGACTTCGCCTCGATGCGTGCCTTGTCGTCAGACTTGACGGCGTCCTTGAGATCGGAAACAGCGGACTCGATCTGTGCGCGCTCCTCGGGCTTGACCTTCTCACCCAGCTCGCTCAGCGACTTCTCGCTGGAATGAACCAGGGCCTCGGCCTGGTTGCGCGCATCGACCAGCTCGCGGAACTTCTTGTCCTCGGCGGCGTGGGCCTCGGCGTCTGCAACCATCTGCTTGATCTCGTCGTCCGTAAGCCCGCTGGAGGCCTTGATGACGATCTTCTGCTCCTTCGCGGTTGCCTTGTCCTTCGCCGAAACATTCAGGATGCCGTTGGCGTCGATATCGAAGGTCACCTCGATCTGTGGCACCCCGCGCGGCGCCAAAGGCAGGTCGGTGAGGTCGAAGCGACCGAGCGACTTGTTGTCGATCGCCCGCTCGCGCTCACCCTGCAGCACGTGAATCGTCACCGCGGTCTGGTTGTCGTCGGCGGTCGAGAAGACCTGGTGGGCCTTGGTCGGGATGGTCGTATTCTTGTCGATCAGCTTGGTCATTACCCCGCCGAGCGTCTCGATGCCCAGCGAAAGCGGCGTGACATCGAGCAGCAGCACGTCCTTGACCTCGCCGGACAAGACGCCCGCCTGGATCGCGGCGCCGATCGCCACCGCCTCGTCGGGATTCACGTCCTTCTTCGGCTCCTTGCCGAAGAAGTCCTTGACGGCCTCTTGCACCTTCGGCATGCGGCTCTGGCCACCGACCAGGATGACGTCCTGGATGTCGCTGACCTTGACGCCGGCGTCCTTGATCGCGATCTTGCAGGGCTCGATTGTCCTGCGCACCAGGTCCTCCACCAGCGACTCGAGCTTGGCGCGGGTCAGCTTGATGTTCAGGTGCTTCGGCCCGCTTGCGTCCGCGGTGATATACGGCAGGTTGACCTCGGTCTGCTGGGACGAAGACAGCTCGATCTTGGCCTTCTCGGCGGCCTCCTTGAGGCGCTGCATGGCGAGCGGATCCTTGCGGATGTCGATGCCGCTTTCCTTCTCGAAGCTGTCGGCCAGGTACTGGATGACCTTCAGGTCGAAGTCCTCGCCACCGAGGAAGGTGTCGCCGTTGGTCGCGAGCACCTCGAACTGGTGCTCGCCGTCCACCTCGGCGATCTCGATGATGGAGATATCGAAGGTCCCGCCACCCAGGTCGTAGACCGCAACCTTGCGATCGCCACGCTGCTTGTCGAGCCCGTAGGCCAGGGCGGCCGCGGTCGGCTCGTTGATGATGCGCTTGACCTCGAGGCCAGCGATCTTGCCGGCATCCTTGGTGGCCTGGCGCTGCGAGTCGTTGAAGTAGGCCGGCACCGTGATCACGGCCTCGGTGACAGGCTCACCGAGGTAATCCTCGGCCGTCTTCTTCATCTTCATGAGCACGCGCGCCGAAATCTCGGGCGGCGCCATTTTCTTGCCGGCGGCCTCGACCCAGGCATCGCCGTTGTCGGCCTCGATGATCTTGTACGACACCATGTCGCGATCCTTGGCGACCACCGGATCATCGTAACGACGCCCGATCAGCCGCTTCACGGCGAACAGGGTGTTCTGGGGATTGGTGACCGCCTGGCGCTTGGCCGGCTGGCCCACGAGGACCTCGCCGTCCTTGGTAAAGGCCACGGTCGACGGTGTGGTCCGGTCGCCCTCGCTGTTCTCGATGACCTTCGGGGTCTTCCCCTCCATGATCGCCACGCAGGAGTTCGTGGTCCCGAGGTCAATTCCGATCACCTTGCCCATTTCGATCTTCTCCAGTGTGAATTCTTGCGTTCGGCCTCGCGGCCCGCTGCGCATCTAAGATGGGGGCCCGATTCCAGCTTTCAAGGGTCGCGGCATCCTACTCGTCGGGGGAACGGGCCACGATCACCCGTGCCGGGCGCAGGAGGCGGTCATGGATCCGGTAGCCCTGCTGGATCACGCCGATGACGGAATCCGGGCCCGCCTCCGACGACGGCTGGGTCATGATGGCCTCGTGGGCCTCCGGGTCGAAGGGCTCGCCGTCCGCCTCGATCGGGGTAACGCCGAACTTTTCCAGCACTGCCAGCAGGAGCCTCAGCGTCGCCTCCATGCCCTCGGCGACCGCGCCGCCCTCGCCGGCACTACGGGCTGCCTCGCGGCCCATCTCCAGGCTGTCCACGACGGCCAGCATCTCGCGCGCGAATCGTTCCACGCCGAAGCGATGGGCGCTTTCCACGTCCCGCGCGGCCCGCCGGCGGACATTCTCGAGTTCGGCGGCGGTGCGCAGGAACTGCTCGCGGAATTCCGCGGCCGTGGCCTCCGCACGTTCCAGGCGGGACTCGTCACCGGTCTCCTCCTCGCCGCGCTCAGTCCCCTGATCCGGCGACTGCGCGGCTTGATCGCGCTCCCCGTCCCTGTCCGTCTCGCTCATTGGTCTTTACTCCATGATCGCAAGGTCGCGGGCCGCGGCGGAGGCAGCCGGCGCCGTTCAAAATACCCCGGGTTTTCGCCCTGTGCCTGATGTGGGGCCTAGTCTCTGGAATTCAAGGCAGAGCCGAGCAGGCGCGCTGTGATGTCCACGATCGGGATGATGCGGTCATAGGCCATGCGCGTCGGGCCGATCACGCCCAGCACGCCGACCACTTCCCCCCCGACCGAGTACGGGCTGGCGACGACGCTGACCGACTCCAGGATCCGGTAGCCGGATTCCTCGCCGATGAAGATCTGCAGGCTCTCCGCCGCCAGGCACTGGTCGAGCAGGTGCAGGATATCCCGCTGCCGGGCGAAAGCCTCGAACAGGCCGCGGAGCCGCTCCACGTTGGAGAGCTCGGCGAATTGCATCAGGTTGGTCTCCCCCGCCAGCACGAAACCCTGGCCGGGATCATCAGCGGTCTCGAAGACCTGGCGGGCCATGCTGATGGCCCCGAGCATCATGCTGTTCATGGTCTCGCGCGTATCGGCCAGCTCCGTGAGCAGCTTCTCCCGGACCCGCACCAGCGACTGGCCGGCGAACTGCGCGTTCAGGTAGTTGGAAGCCAGGCGCAACTCATCGCTCGTATAGCCCCGATCCATGTGCAGGATGCGGTTCTGAACTTCCTTCTCATCGATCACGAGAATCGCGAGGATCCGGTTGTCGGAGAGCGGCAGGAACTCGATCTGGCGCAGCGAGGAGTGGCTGCGGCGTGGCACCGTGACCACCCCCGCCATGCGGGTCAGGGCCGAGAGCAGCGTAGAGGCGGAGCCCAGAATGTCGCTATCGCCGCTCCGCAGCGCATCCATCTCCGCCTGCAGGCGCCGGATCTCCGCCTCGGACAGCGGCTGAACCTTGAGCAAGGCATCCACGAACAAGCGGATGCCCTTGGGCGTCGGCACCCTGCCCGCCGAGGTGTGGGGTGCCGCCACGAGGCCCATCTCCTCGAGGTCCGACATCACGTTGCGAATGGTCGCTGGGGAAAGATCGAGACCGGAATCCTTCGACAAGGTCCGCGAGCCTACCGGCTGGCCGTCGCGGATATAGCGCTCCACCAGCACCTTCAAAAGGTGCCGGGCGCGATCCGACAACTCGGTCTCGAGCGGTCTGTTGGCCATCCAGGGTGCTCTCCGGCGCCGCGCGCTCGGGGACGCGGGCATCGCGCCGCCTGCGCGGATCTGCAGCCACGCTAGCAACCGGTCTTCGAGGGTGTCAAGGCGGGACGGGGTGCGGGCCCTCGCGCGCAGAGCCCGGGCCCTCGGGGGGCATTTCGGCCCTGGCGCGACGTTTTTCGCCGCTGGCCCGGCTCGCGGCTTCGTGCTACAAGAACGCGGCCGCGCGCCTGAGACCGAAACCGGATGAGCCGACACTTCAAGACCATCGCACTGACGGGGAAATACCGGGATCCGCGGGTCGGAGACTCCATGCTGATCGTTGCGCGGCACCTGGCCGCGACGGGTATCCGGGTGCTGCTCGACCCGGAAGTCAGGATGGCGTTTCCGGGCGTCGAGGTGGAGGCGCTGCCGGAGCATGGCATCGGCGCGGCCGCGGATCTCGTCATCGCCGTCGGCGGCGACGGCACGATGCTGTATGCCTCCCGGCTCGTCGCGGGGCGAGATATTCCGCTGCTGGGGATCAATCGCGGCCGGCTCGGCTTCCTCGCGGACATCACGCCTGCCGAGATGCTGCGCCGCCTGGACGAGGTCCTGGCGGGCGATTATGAGGTGGATCATCGCCTCATGCTGGCAGCGACCATTGACGATGGCAGCGGGACACCGCGGCGGGCCCTCGCATTGAACGACGTCGTGCTGCAGAAACGCGACACGGGACGCATGCTCGACTTCGAGAACTGGGTGGACGGCGTCTATGTGAACACGCATCGTGGCGACGGGCTGGTCATCGCGACCCCGACCGGCTCCACGGCTTATGCGCTGTCCGGCGGCGGACCGATCATCCACCCCAGCCTGGATGCGATCACCCTTGTGCCGATCTGTCCGCACACGCTGTCCGACCGCCCCATCGTCATCCGCGCGGACACGGAGATCGAGGTGCGGGTCCTCGAGCGTCCGGACACCCGGGCTGAAGTCTCCTGCGACGGCATCCCGCTGGGAGAATTGAACGCCGGCGGACGGCTGCTCGTTCGGACCGCAGCGGAGCGTGTCGTGCTCATCCATCCCCGTGGCCACGACTATTTCCGCCTGCTGCGTTCCAAGCTGCACTGGGGGCGCGGCACCGAGAGCCGTTTCGACGGCCCCTACGAAGCCTGAGCCGCCGCCGTGCTGTCCGGGGTTACCGTCCGCAACTTCGCGATCATCGACGAAGCCTCGCTCGAGCTTGGCCCGGGCCTGACGGTGCTGACTGGCGAGACGGGCGCCGGCAAGTCGATTCTCGTCGATGCCCTCGGTCTCGTGCTCGGGGACCGTGCTGACGCCGCGGCCGTGCGCCACGGCGCGGAGCGCGCCGAGATCACCGCCGCCTTTGACCTTGCCAGCCTCCCAGAGGTCGCGGCATGGCTCGAAGAGCAGGCACTCGATGCGGACGGTGAGTGCGTGCTGCGCAGGGTGATCGGCGCCGAAGGCCGTTCGCGCGCGTGGATCAACGGCGCGCCGGCCACGCTGCAGACGCTGCGCGAACTCGGTGAGCGGCTCGTGGACATCCACGGCCAGCATGAGCACCAGTCCTTGGCGAGACCGGCCGCGCAGCGGGGCCTGCTCGACGCGCGCCTGCCAGACCCTGGACTGAAGCGCACGATGACGGAGGCCTGGCAGGCCTGGCGCGCGGCGGTCGATGAACGCACCCGGCTGGAAGCCGCCGGACGGGACCGCGAACAGCGCCTCGACTTGTTGCGCTACCAGCTCAGGGAGCTGGAAAGCTTCTCGCCTGCTGCGGGCGAAGCCGCCGGGCTCGAGGCGGAATTTTCCCGCCTCGCGAACGCGGGGAAACTCGCCGAGGGCGCCGGCGGGGCGCTCGAACTGGTCTACGAGGGAGAGACAGGCGCGGCGCACGACGCCGTGGCCCACGCAGCCGGCCTGCTTGCCGAGCTGGCCGAGCTCGACGCGCGGCTGGCGGGTCCGCAGCGCCTGCTCGCGGAGGCCGAGATCCAGCTGTCCGAGGCCGCGACGGAATTGCGCCGCTATCTCGGCGGCCTGGAAATGGATCCGGCCCGGCTCGATGCCGTCCAGGGGCGCCTCGAGGGGCTGAAAGCGCTCGCGCACAAGCACCAGGTGGAGGCCGATGCCCTGCCGGCGCGCCAGGCCGCACTGGCCACGGAAATCGAGGAGCTCGAGCAGGCCGAAATTCGCCTGGAGCGCGCGACCGAGCGGGTGGCCGGGGCCGAGGCCGGCTACCGCGCGGCTGCGGGCCGCCTCGGCAAGGCTCGCGCAACGGCGGCGAAAAAGCTCTCCGAGGAAGTCACTGCACTCATGCATCAACTGGGCATGCCGGGCGGACGGTTTCTCGCGGCCGTCGCGCACGATCCTGGCGCGCAATGTGCACCCGAAGGGCTGGACACGATCGAGTTCCTGGTCAGCGCGAACCCGGGGCAACCTCCGGCGCCGGTGGCCCGGGTCGCCTCCGGCGGCGAGCTCTCCCGCATCAGCCTTGCGATCCAGGTGGCGGCCAAGAGCGCGCAACCCATCCCGGTGATGGTGTTCGACGAGGTGGATTCTGGCGTCGGCGGCGGTGTGGCGGAAATCGTCGGGCGACGCCTCGCGGAACTAGGCGCGCGCGCCCAGGTGCTGTGCGTCACCCACTTGCCGCAGGTGGCCAGCCAGGCTCGCCATCATCTCCGGGTCGTCAAGCTCACCGACGGCGAGACCACGCGCACCACCCTCAAGGCACTCACCGAGGCGGAAAAAGTGGAGGAACTTGCACGCATGCTCGGCGGGGTCGAGATCACCGGCACGACGCGCGCTCATGCCGAGGAGATGCGCAAGCGCGCGACACGCCCCTAGGCACGAGGGGCCGCGGCCTAGTCCGGTTTCTCGAGGTTCGGGCAATTCTTCCGCGCGCAGTTGCCGTAGATGACCAGCGAATGGTCGGCCACCGTGAACCCGTGCGCGGCGGCCGCGGCTTCCTGCCGCGCCTCGATGGTCTGGTCCACGAACTCCTCCACGTGACCACACTGCTGACAGATGATGTGATCGTGGTGGCCGCCGTCATCCAGCTCAAAGACAGCGCTGCCGCCCTCAAAGTTGTGCCGGCGCACGAGGCCGGCGGCCTCGAACTGCGTCAGGACGCGGTAAACGGTTGCAAGCCCGATCTCGGCCTCGGATTCAAGCAGGTTCTTGTACACGTCCTCGGCGCTCATGTGCCGCTGCTGGTTTGCCTCGAGGATCTCGAGGATCTTCAGCCGGGGCAACGTGACCTTCAGGCCGGCCTTCCTCAGTTCCTTCGATTCCATGCTCGACTCCTGCGACGAGGGGTATGCGTCTGGTATTATTGCCCACCATCGACGGTCGCTCCAACACCCGGGTTTTTATGCCTCTTTTCAGCCGCCTCATCAGTTGCCTCAGCGTCATCGCCATGATCGTAGTGCTTTCGGGCTGCACCGCGCTGCAGGGCTTCTCGCTGCGCCCCTATCGGATTAACGTCCAGCAGGGAAATTTCCTCGAGGCAAAGAACTTGGACCAGATCCAGGTCGGCATGACACGCAGCCAGGTGCGTTTCCTGATTGGCACCCCGATGGTCGCCGATCCTTTCAACGTCCAACGCTGGGACTACGTGTTCTTTTTCAAGGTGGGCCGGACGCGGCAGGAAATCAGCAGCCACCTGACCGTCTGGTTCGAAGACGACCGCGTGGTCCGCATCGATCGGCCGGTGGACCTCCAGGACAGAAGCAAGGTGGGGGACGGCGGCTTCGACGCCTGAGTTCTCAACTGTCTCCGGCCGAATCCCGCCCGGCTTTCCCCATGCTCTTGCCGGCCGCGGCCAGTTCGCGCCGCGCAACGCGCGGATCCACGATCAGCGGGCGATAGATCTCGACCCGGTCGCCCGCATTCAACTGCCGATCACTCTTGCACAGCTTGCCGAACACGCCGAGGCGACTCTTGCCCAGCTCGATCTCAGGGAACTGTTCCTCGATGCCGGACAACCGGACCGCTTCGATCGCGGTCGAGCCTTGCGGCACCTCGACCTTCAGGATCAGTTGGCGTTCGGGCAGCGCGTAGGCGACCTCGACCTCGATGGTCTGATCCACTGGCAGCACCGCCTCAGGATTCGACCAGGCCGACGAGGCGCAGAATCCCGGTCGCATGCAGGAACACCAGCAGCACCGCCGCGGGCGCCACCCAGCGCGCCAGGAAGCGCCAGCTGTGGTACATCGCCCCGGTGCCGATATCGAGTTCCTCCGCCGAGGAGTTCTTGCACATCACCCAGCCCGCGAAGACGGTGATGAACAGTCCGCCCAGCGGCAGCATGATATTGCTCGAGAGGTGGTCCAGGTTCTCGAACATCGTCCTGCCGAGCAGCTTGAAGTTCTCGAGCTCGTTGAACGACAGGATCGTCAGGAAACCGAGCGCCCAGATGATCACGCCGATCACGATCGCGGAGAACGCCCGGCTGCGCCCGCGCGTCTCGACGTTCCATGCCACCGCCGGCTCGATCAGGCCGATCGAGGACGTCCACGCGGCGAACGTCAGGAGCACGAAGAACAGCGTGCCGAACAGGTGTCCGCCGGCCATGTTCCCGAACGCCAGCGGGAGCGTCTGGAAGATCAGTCCGGGGCCAGCGCCCGGATCGAGGCCATGGGCGAACACGATCGGGAAGATCGCAAGACCCGCCAGCAGCGCCATCCCTGTGTCCGCGATCACCACGGAGATCGAGGTGTTGGTGATCGAAGTGCCCTCCGGCAGGTAGGCGCCGTAGGCCATGATCGCGCCCATGCCGATGCTCAGGCTGAAGAATGCCTGGCCCAGCGCGGCGAGCATCGCGTCGCCGGAGAGCTTGGAGAAGTCGGCTTCGAGGAGGAAATTCACGCCCGCGCGGAAGTCACCGTGGATGATCGCATAGCCGAGCAGCGCCACCATCAGGATCGCCAGCGAGGGCATGAGGAACCGGACGGCGCGCTCGAGGCCGCGCTCGACGCCGCGTGCCACGACGAACACCGTGATGACCATGAACAGCGTGTGCCAGAACGCCAGCAGGCGCCAATCGGCGAGCATCCCGCCGAACAACCCGTTGACCTCGTCCCCGCCCGCGCCGGAAAAACGGTTCATCGCGGCATGACCGATGTAGGACAGGGACCAGCCCGCGATCACGCTGTAAAAAGACAGGATGATGATCCCGGCGATCACGCCCATGATGCCGACGAGCGCCCAGGTCGGGCGGCTGCCCTCCTCCTCGCCGATGATGCGCATGGTCGCGACCGGGTTGCGGCGCCCGCGCCGGCCGATCAGGATCTCGGCCATCATGATCGGCAAACCGATCAGCGCCACGCACAGCAGGTAGAAGAGCACGAAGGCGCCGCCCCCGTTGGCGCCGGCCACGTACGGGAACTTCCAGATGTTCCCAAGGCCGACTGCAGAGCCGCTCACCGCCAGGATGAAGGCCAGCCGTGAAGACCAGAGACCGTGCAACGAGGTACGCTTGACCATGCCGGGCAAAACCCTGCGCTCTCAAAGGGCGGCGATTTTGGATTAAATCCACCCGCCCGGCAACAGCGAGCCCCGGGGCCGGCCGGGTTCAGGGCACTGCCTGGCCCCTGGACCGGGTGAACAGGGCATACCATTCTTCCCGTGAAAGCTCGACGTCGGCGGCCTGGCTGCAGTGTTGCAAACGCTGTAAATCGGTCGTCCCGAGCACCGCTTGGATCCCTCCCGGCAGGCGCAGGATCCAGGCGAGGAGAATCGCCTCGGGCGAGACCTGGTACTTCTCGGCCAGTTGTCCCAGGAGCGCCGCCGTCGCGGCCGCGGCATCGCCTGCCGATGCCGCACCCGGCCGGGTCAGGCGGCCCTCGGCCAGGGGTGCATAGGCCTGCACCGTGATGTCGTGCAGGCGGCAGTATTCGAGGATGCCCTCACCGCGGGTGCTTATCCCCTGCTCCCCGTAGCCAGCCACGATGCCCGCTTCGACCGCATGGGCGAAGGCCAGGCTGAACTGGATCTGGTTGATGATGATTTTTTGCCCGACGGATTTCTGCAGCAGCGCGATCTGGGCCGGGGTGTGATTGCTGACGCCGAAACACCGCACCTTGCCGGCGCGCTGCAGCGCTTCGAAGGCCGCGGCGATCTCGTCCGGATCAGCCAACGGGTCGGGACGATGCAGCAGGAGGATATCGAGGTAATCCGTCTTGAGGCGCCGCAGGCTGGCGTCTACCGATCCCAGGATATGGTCGCGGCTGAAATCATAGCGCCCAGGGGAACCGGCATCCGGATCGCCGGGAAAGCGGATACCACACTTGCTCTGCACGATGAGGTCTTCCCGGCGCGCGAGGCCCACCGTCCAGACGTGACTGAAGACTTTCTCCGCCCGGCCCCTGCCGTAGATGTCGGCGTGATCGAAATGGTTGATCCCCGCCCCGAGCGCGGCCTCGAAGAGCCTCAGGGCCTTGTCGATGACCTCCCGTTCTGGCTCCGAATCACTCCAGGCGCCGCCGGTGCGCATGCATCCCATCACGAGCCTGGAAACCGTGTAGTCGGTGCCGTTGAGCTTCTGCGTCATCATTGCCAAGGTATCCTTGACCCCAGCCGGGTGGGAGCGCGCGCTTTCAAAGGAGCGCGATATTGGATTAAATCCACGGGCCCGGCAATTGCGGGCCCAGCCCTCCCCGGGCCGACTCGCGCATACACACCGGAATACCAGATGACCACCGCCAAGAACAAAGCCGCCTCCGGCGCCGGGGGATCGACGATCGCCCTCAACAAGAAGGCGCGGCACGATTATTTCATCGAGGAAAAAATTGAGGCGGGGCTGGTCCTCGAGGGCTGGGAGGTGAAAAGCCTCAGGGCCGGCCGCGCGCAGATCGCGGAGGCCTACGTGGTGGTACGCGGCGGCGAGATCTGGCTGGTGGGCGCAAACGTCACGCCGCTCAATACCGCCTCGACGCACGTCCACCCCGACCCGGGGCGCAGCCGCAAGCTGCTGTTACAGCGGCGCGAGATCGACCGGCTGATCGGTTCCGTGGAGCGCGCCGGCTACACCATGGTGCCGCTGGCGCTGTACTGGAAGCGGGGCCGCGCCAAGCTTGAAATCGGCCTCGCGAAGGGCAAGAAACAACATGACAAGCGCGCCGTCGAACGGGACCGCGACTGGGAGCGGCAGAAGGGCCGGATCATGAAGCACTCGCGGTAGTGCTTTAATTACAGACGCTTACATCTGTTTTTTAATGTAATACAGGCAGTCTGCCCGCCGCATCGGGCAGCGCTCGCCGGCCCTGGCCCGGCGGCCGCGCTCAGGGCTGGTTACGGATGACGCCGCGACCGCCTTCCAGCTCCGGTCCCTCGCCCCCGCTGGAATGCACCCGGCCGTCGGGCGTCCTGACGTGGACGCGGTACGGGTAGTCGACCGTGGCCGAGCCTTTCCTGATGTGGTCGGTGACCGTGATCGTTTTGTCCTTGATCTCCGGCGTGCCGAAGACGCCCTCGGGGGCCTCGATGTTCACGCCGACGAACACGAAGTCCTGCTTCTTGCCGCGCTTCCAGTTGACCGAGTGCTTCGTCTTGCCGTTGCGCTTCTTGATCTCCTCGAGCGGGTCCAGCTGGACGTTGCCGGCGGTATCGAGCGTAACGGTGATGGTCATGTCGAATCTCCTGTGCGGGCAGATTGCGGCGCCCGGCGGATACCGCCTTGGGGCTCAATCATATAGCCCATCCGGGGCGGGCACACCAGCCGTGCTCAGCTGCCGGAATAGCTAATGGGCTCGCCGGCGCGGAAACCGATTTCGCGCAGGGTTTGCAGCATCGGCTCGGCTTCGCCACCGCGGCCGAGGCGCAACAGCGCCAGCGCCGCGGGCTCGAGCATGCCCGGATCGCGCGACGCCTCGAGCCCCGCGCCCAGCGCCTCCAGCACCGACCGCCAGGCCTCGGTCGCAGAGGCGCGATCGCCCGCTGTCTCCTGCAGGTCGCCGAGCACCAGCCATGCCGCCGCGAGACGGCGCCGCGTCTCGACATCTCCCGGCGTTTTCTCCACCAGGTCCGCGAGCGCGTCGCGGCCGGCCTCGGCATCCCGCAGCCCGTCCGTGATTCGACCCTGCTGCAGCGCCACGCCCGCCGCGGCGACCCGCACCGTGGCGAGGTCCCGGCGCCACGGGACATTGTCCGGCTGCGCCTCGACCAGCGGCGCCAGCAAGGCCTTCGCGTCCCGCAGCCGGCGTGACGCCAGCGCCAGCTCCCCAAGGCGCAGGTGCAGCCGCCCGAGGCGGCTGAGCATGGCCCCGAGCGCGCCGGCGCGTTGCCGGTTCGTGGAGTCGAGTTCGTGCAACCGGGCCGCAATCAGCAGCGCAGTCTCCAGCTCCGCGCGCGCGCCATCGTCGTTGCCGCGCAGCTCGAGCACCCCGCCGAGCCAAATGTGCGCCGTGGCGAGGTAAGACTGGTAGCCGGCGTGACCCGGGTCGGCATCCACGATCGCCTGCTTGATTCCCAGGTCCGTTCGCAGCTCCCGCTCCGCCAGCTCCAGCTGGCCGAGCGTGATCGCCAGCACGCCGATATTGTTGTGGGCAAAGCCCAGCTCGAGGCGGAGCTCGGGGTCGTCCGGCTCGAGCGCGGCGACCCGCTCGTAGATGGCGCTCACCTCGCCGTAGCTCGCCAGCGCCGCGTCGAACTGGCCGCGCGCTTCCTGCACACGCCCGAGGTTCGTGTGGCCGATGCCGAGCTTGTCGAGCAGGCCGACCTCCGGCGGCCCCGCGTCGGCGAGTGCGTGCAGAATCCCGAGCCGACGCTCGAAGCGCTCGGCCGCCAGGTCGAGCTCGCCGCGCTGCCAGTGCGCGAGCCCGATCCAGTTCTCGCTGTCGGCCAGGCTGGTCTGCCAGTCGCCATGGTCGGGGTCGCGCTCCACGAGCCGACGCGCCAGGCGCAGCGATTCCGTGAAAGCCTCCAGCGCGCTGTCGAGCGCGCCCTGGTCGAGGCGCGTCTCGCCGATCACCCGCAGCGCGGCCGCCTGCTGCGCGACGGTCGAATCCGTCAGGTCCTCGGCCTCCAGGCCGGCGAAGTACTCCATCGCCTTGTCGCCGACCGCGGTGTACACGTCGAGGCGATTGATGGCGAACAGGCGTTGATGAAGGTCGCCGAGCATGAAGCCGATCAGGTCTTCCGCCTGCGCATGGCGCCGCTCGGCCCGCTGGCCGGCCAGGTGGGCGTTGACCGCCAGTGCGCCGGTCAACAGCATCCCGGCCAGGGCGGCGACGGTGACCAGCGCCATGCGACGCTGCCGGCGCTGCAGCTCGCGCTGCCTGAGCTCATCGAGCTCCAGGCCGAGCAGCCCGGCTATCAGCTTGAGCTTCGCGAAGCCCCAGCCGTCCTTGTCCGGTCGGGCGTCCGCGGCGATCGGCTCCGCGGGGACGTCGGACAACTCGCCGTCGGCCCCGACCCGGAAGCGCAGCGCCGGGCAGAAGCACTCCTCGTCCTCGCGACCGGGCATGCCGCTCGCGCCGGGCTCGCCGGCGATGATGCAGCAGAAGATCTTCTCAGCGTCGTGCAAGCGCTTGAAGGTCAGCACTTCCTGGTTGACCCAGCGCGACCTCGCCGCCGCCGGCGAGCAGACTACCACCAGGCAGTCGGAGCGCTGCAGCGCGTCAGTCACGCGTGCGCCCAGGTCGCTGGCGCTCGAGAGATCCTCCCGGTCGCGAAAGATCGGGCCGAGACGCGCGGGAACGGCGCCCATCGGCGTCTCGCGCCCGACCAGCCGGCGCGGCGTCGACCAGTGCTCCAGCACGCGATGCAGCCTCGCGGTGAAGCGCTCGTCACTATGGCTGTAGCTGATCAGTGCCCTGTATCGGCGGCCGGTATCTTTCACGATGTTCCCGGGTGCGGGCCAGGTCGGGGTAGCCCTTGCATCGTGGCGCAAGCTGCGATGCCGGACAACCACGTGGCGTACTCACGCCATGCGGCGGCGCCAGTGGCCCGGTGATTCACCGGTCCAACGCGCGAAGGCGCGATTGAAGGTGCTCTGGTCCGCAAAACCGCTCAGGGTCGCGACGCGCAAGAGCGGCAGCCTCGGGTTCTTCAGCAACTGCTGCGCAAGCAGGCGCTGCTGGGTCTCCTGCAGTGCGCGGAAACACGCGCCGTGCTGTTGCAGCGTCCGCTGCAGGCTGCGCGGCGCGAGGCCGAGCTGGTCCGATACTGCTGGGAGCGAACAGCGACCGGACGGCAGCAAGGTGCGGATGGCGCGACTCACGCGCTCGACGAGCGGCACGCCGGGATCGTGGCGCGCGAGCTCGATATGGCTGGCGATGAGTCTGCGCACTGTCGCATCAGCCTCCCGCACCGGCCGCCGCAGCTCCGCCTCTCTAAGCATGAAGCGGCTGACGGGCATGCCGAACTCGATCTGGGCCCCGAACACGCGCCGCAGCGGCACGACATCCTCCGGCGGATCGGTCACGAGGTGCACGGCGAGCGCACGGTAACCCTCCCCCAGCAGCAGCTCCAGCATCCGCTGCCCGAGGAACATGCCGAGTTCGTTGATCTGGCGGGCGCGGCGCAACTCCGGCAAGACGATTTCCACGGTGAACCCGGGGGTCTCGCCCGCCGCATCGATCAGCTCGACGGCCGCGCCGGGCGTGTGGAAGCTGAGATAGCGCGCCACGGACCTGATAGCCTCGGCGACGCTCGCCGAGTGGCGCATCACGATCGCGACAGGCCCGAGGACCTGCAGGTCCTGCATCCGGCCGACCCGCAAGCCGAAGTCCGGGCAGCGCAGCTCGCTCGCGCAGTGCTCGAGCAGGCGGATGAAATCCGCGTAGGAGACGTGACGCTCCGGGTCGCTTGCGGTCATCGGGGTGAAACCGTGGGCGCGGAGCAGAGGCGCGGGGTTGCCGCCCAGCCGGGAAATGAGCTCCGGGAGGCCCGCAAGCGCGGCCGCCCGGATCGAGTCGTTACGTTGCTCAGCAGGCACAGTCAATCCAGGTCATCGGGCACGCCGGGTCGTCGTTGGCGCAGATTGCAAAAGATTGGCGCGTAAAGCAAATACAACGGCGCCTGCGATCTTTAGCATCGGGCTGCTCAAAGTGACCCGGCACGACCGGCGCAAGCGGCGGGGGAGAAAATGCTGACCTCAAAGAAGACCGGGGCCGAGGCCACGGCTCTCGACTACGACTGGCTGGTGATCGGCTCGGGCTTCGGCGGCAGCGTCTCGGCCCTGCGGCTGGCCGAGAAGGGCTACCGCGTCGGCATCCTCGAGGCGGGACGGCGGTTTCGCGACGAGGACTTCGCCAAGACCACCTGGGACGCGAGGAACTTCAACTGGCTGCCGTCGCTCGGGCTGCGCGGCATCCTGCGGCTAACCCCGTTCAAGGACGTCTTCATTGCCAGCGGCGCCGGCGTCGGCGGGGGCAGCCTGGTCTATGCCAATACCCTCTACCGGGCCGCGCCCACGTTCTACCAGAACCCGCAGTGGGCCGACCTGAATGACTGGGAAGCCGCGCTCAGGCCGCACTACGACACCGCAGAACGCATGCTGGGCGTGCAGACGGTGCCGCGCGGCAGCAAGGGCCAGGAGCTGCTCAAGGAGGTCGGACGTCACTTCGGGGCGGAGCACACCTTCACCCGCACCCCCTGCGGCGTCTTCTTCGGCACGCCGGGCGAGCGGGTCCCGGATCCGTACTTCGGCGGAGCGGGACCGGAGCGCACCGGCTGCACTTTCTGCGGGGAATGCCTGCAGGGTTGCCGCACGGGCGCCAAGAACACACTGCTGAAAAACTACCTGTGGTTCGCCGAGAAGCTCGGGGTTCAGATCCATCCGGAGCGCGAGGTCGTCGACGTGCGTCCCATCGGCGCCGCAGACGGCAGCGACGGCTACCTCGTCGCCACCGAGCGCCCGGGGGCCTGGTTCCGCAAGCAACGTCGGGAATTCCGGGCACGGGGTGTCGTATTCTCGGCCGGCGCGCTCGGCACGAACCAGCTCCTTGCGAAGTGCAGGCTCGGGGGCTCGCTGCCGCGCATCAGCGATCGGCTCGGACAGCTCGTGCGGACCAACAGCGAATCCATCCAGGCCGTGACCTTGCCGAGGGGCACGCAGGACGTCTGGAACGACGTGATGATCAGCTCGAGCATTCATCCACGGCCGGACACGCACATCGAGTTCAACACCTTTGGTCGCAACGCCGACTCGATGTCGTTCCTGTACACGCTGCTCACCGGCGAGGGCACACGACTGACGCGCCCGCTGAAGTGGCTGGCCAAAGTGGTGCGGCACCCCGTCACTTTCCTGCGGACGCTCTGGCCGCGGGGCTGGTCCGAGCGCACCGTCATCTTCCTGGTCATGCAGACCATCGACAACGCGATCGCCTTCCGGCCGAAACGCAGCTTGTTCGGCGGCATCAAGCTCACCACCGAGCAGGACGCCGAGAAACCGAACCCCACCTTCATCGCCGTTGCGAACGAGGCGGCGGAGGTCCTGGCCCAAAAGACGGGCGGCGTCGCGCAGAGCATGATTCTCGAGGCGCTCGCAAACATTCCGACGACTGCGCACATTCTCGGCGGCGCCGTGATCGGGCGCAGTGTGGACCACGGCGTCGTCGACGCCGCAAGCCGGGTGTTCGGCTATCGCAACATGCTGGTCTGCGACGGCTCGACGATGCCGGCCAACCCCGGCGTAAACCCGTCCCTGACGATCACCGCCCTGTCAGAATACGCCATGAGCCAGGTGCCGACGCGCGCCTCGCTGCAGCCTCCCCTTGCAGAGGAATACGCATGACGCCACTACCCGCAGAACTCATCGATTGCTTCGAACGCCAGCGCGGCGCCTACCTCGCACACCCGATGCCGGACCATGCCGAACGGGTCAGCGACCTGCGGGCCATGCTCCGCTTGCTGGTCGAGAACCGCGATGCGCTGGTCGAGGCCATCAGCCGCGACTTCGGCAACCGCTCGCGGTTCGAAACGCTCTTTGCCGAGTGCTTCCTCAACCAGGAAGGGATTCTCGACACGATCAGGCACCTGAAGAAATGGATGAGGCCGCAGAAGCGGCGACTCGACTTCACCCAGTACCCGCTCGCCCGTGCCCGGGTGATTCCACAGCCGGTCGGCGTGGTCGGGGTCGTGGTGCCGTGGAATTTCCCGCTCTCCATGGCCTTCGCGCCGCTCACCGGCATCCTTTCCGCCGGCAATCGCGCGATGGTGAAGATGTCGGAGAACTCGCCCCATCTCGCCCGGCTGCTCATCGAGATCTCGCCGAAGTACCTGCCGGAGGACAAGCTGCGTTTCTTCGCAGACGACGGCCAGGGCCCCGCCTTCACGAGCATCCCATTCGATCATCTCTTCTTCACGGGCTCGCCCCAGACCGGCAAGGCGGTGATGGCCAACGCCGCGCGCAATCTCACCCCCGTCACCCTCGAGCTTGGCGGCAAGTCACCCGCGGTGGTCTGCCCCGACTACCCGATCGAGACCGCGGTCGAACGCATCATGTGGGTAAAGCTGTTCAATGCGGGACAGGTGTGCACCAACGTCGACTACCTGTTTCTGCCGGAGGACAAGGTGGACGAGTTCGTGCGCCTCGCCCGGGTGTTGGTCGGCCAGCGCTACCCCGACATCAACGGCGACGACTACACCTCGATAATCGACGAGCGCAGCTACCGGAGACTCGAGACCACCCTCGAAGACGCGCGCGCCAAGGGCGCCCAAGTGATCGACCTCCTCGAGGGCCAGCAGGCGAACGCGACGCTGCGCAAGATGGCGCCCCATATCATCCTGAATCCGACCGACGACATGGAGGTCCTGCAACGCGAAATCTTCGGCCCGCTGCTGCCGATTCGCACCTACCGCAGCCGGGAAGAGGTGGCGGAGTACGTCACCGCTCGCCCTCGGCCGCTGGCCCTGTACGTCTACTCCAACGACAAGGCGCTGCAGGACTGGTACATCACCCACGTGATGTCCGGGGGCGTCACCATCAACGACGGCCTGATCCACGCGGGCCTGCACAGCCTGCCGTTCGGCGGCATCGGCAACAGCGGCATGGGCCACTACCACGGCATCGAGGGCTTCACAACGTTCTCCAAGATGCGCCCCGTGTTCTACCAGGGGCCGGTCCGCCTGATGAACTGGCTGATGCCGCCGTACCGCAAGCGCGCGTTCGGGCTGCTGAACCTGATGCTCAGGCTGAAATCCTGACCAACGCGCGGGCCCGATGCCGCCTACCGAACTACCCCAAACGCATACCACCAACCGGTCAACGGCGAGTTGCGAAACACGACCGTCCGCTCGCTCTCCCGGAACGTGTACGTGACGATCCCCTGCTCCGCGGACAGCATGTCGTCGAACGCCCTGGCCAGGTCCTCTTCGCCCGAGTTCCTCGGCTCGAAGAAGATCAGGTCGCGATCCCATACCAGCGCCACCAGGCCGGTGTGATCGAACGCGTAGAAGATCAACCCTTCGTCGACACCCATCTGCTTGCGGATCACCTCGCTGAGCTCATCGAGAAAGATGGACGCGCCGAGCACCCCGACCGTCGAACCGTCCGCCCCGGTCACCGGCACGGCCACGATCGCCACCGGCTTGCCGGTCGCGGTGCTGTACACCAGCCGTCCGAGCACCGTCTTTCCGGCCAGCACCCGCGGGAAATAGTCGCGGCTCGACAGGTCCCCTGGTTCCTTGCCGTCCCGCAGGCTCCAGTACGAGCCGTCCGGCAAGGCGAACCAGTTCAATGCTGCAGCGTTTCGCTTCGCCAGCTCGGCGAACGGGCCCTTGATGCGGTCCCAGTCCGCGGAGCGTGCCGCCTCACTTGCCGCCAGCACGTGCATCGAGTCCGCCATCTTCTGCAGGTGCCCATCCGCCAGCGACTGCAGCGACGACAGCGCAATGTCCGCATTCACGTCGAAGCTCTGCCTCGCACCCGCCGTTGGCACGTCATCTGCCTGCCCGCCGGCGGGTTGCGCGCAGACCAGCAGACCTGCCGCCGCCAAGAGTGGTAGAGACCCCCTGATCCACGCCGTGTTCATCTCTCACTCCTCCCTGTGGAATGGTGGCCAGTCTCGCCGGTCGCAGGTGTCCACCCGGAGTATAGTTCGCCGAACTCGCCTTCTCGGGGACCGGCCAGGCGCAGAAAGCAGGGGCGCATGGCCCGCTGTCAGGGATACGGTTGTCATGTACCATCGCCAACGAAACTGGCGCCCACCCCATCACCAACACGGTCAGGGGACACCCTTGGAAGCACGAGAGGATCCCCGACCCGACGCACGCGGCCTTGCAGACGACTGGGCTCGCGTCGATGCGGTCTTCTCGACGCTGCTGGACCTGCCGCCGCCGGCACGCGAGGCGGCCCTGGCGGAACACTGCGCCGGCGACGAGACCCTCGCGGCCGCGGTGCGCCGTTTGCTGGCCGCCGAGCGACGCAGCGCCGGGGCCTTCGATGCGGCCGTCACTTCCATCCAGCGCCTGGCCGAGTTCGCCGCGGAGCGCGACGACGCACAAACCCCCACGCCAGGGATGCTCGAGCAGATCGGTCCCTGGCAGCTGACCGAGCGGCTCGGCGCGGGCGGGATGTCGGTGGTCTGGAAGGCCGAGCGCAACGACGGCCAGTTCCAGCAGACGGTGGCTATCAAGCTGCTGCGGCGCTGGATCGAGAACGACGAGACCGTCCAGCGCTTCCGTGCAGAGCGACGCATTCTTGCCGGTCTCGAGCACCCGAACCTCGCGCGCCTGCTCGACGGCGGCGTCGTCGGCGAGGGCTGGCCCTACTTCGTCATGGAGTACGTCGACGGGCTGCCGATCACCGAGTACTGCGACCATCATCGCCTCGACGTCGATGCGAGACTCGCACTCCTTGGGCAGGTGCTGGACGTGGTGCAGTACGCCCACCGCCGCCTCGTGGTGCACCGTGACCTCAAGCCGTCGAACATCCTGGTCACGCCCGAGGGCCGGGTAAAGCTGCTCGACTTCGGCATTGCCAAGGTGCTGGATCACACGGCGATGAACGCCACGGAGAGCGAGCTCACCGAGCTCGGCGGCCGCCCGATGACGCCCGCCTACGCCAGTCCCGAGCAGTTCACCGGCGAGCCGATCACCACCGCGAGCGACGTCTACGCGCTCGGCGTGCTGCTGTACCAGCTGCTGACCGGACGCTCGCCCTACCGGGCGCCGCCGGAGCAGCCGATCCGCCTCCGTGAGGCGGTGCTCAAGGAGATCCCGGCCAATCCGTCGGCACGCGTGCTCGAGTCTGATGGTGGCGCAGACCGCCAGGAGCTGGCCCAGCGACGCGCCGCCACCCCCACGCGCCTGGCCCGGCGGCTGCACGGGGACCTCGACGTGATCTGCCAGGCGGCGCTGCGCAAGGAGCCCGAGCGACGCTACGCCACCGTCGAGCAGCTTGCAGCGGACCTCGAGCGCCATCGCCGCCGCCTGCCGGTGGCCGCTCGCGCGGGCAACTGGCGCTATCTCGCCGGGCGCTTCATCCGCCGCAACGCCTGGGGCGTCGCAGCGGGGGTGCTGATCCCGCTGGCGGTGTTCGCCGGGCTGGCGCTGCACGTCGAGCGCCTGGGCGCTGAGCGCGACCGCGCGGCGGCTGCGGCGGCGCGGGCCGAGCGCGAGGCAAGCAAGGCCCGCCAGGTGTCGGACTACCTCGTGAGCCTGTTTCGCGCCGCCGACCCGGCGCAGTCTGCGGGCCGCGAGGTGACCGCGGTCGAGCTGGTCGAACGCGGTGTGGACGAGGTCGGGGCACTCGCCGACGACCCTGCGCTGCAGGCAGAGATGTTCCGCGTGCTCGGCCAGGTCAGCCAGGCGCTGGGGCAATACCCGCAGGCGGCGGAGCTGCTGCTGCGCGCGCTGGCGACCCTCGAGGACGCCCCGCGGCCCACCACGCTGGAGCGCGCCGACGTGCTGGCCGATCTCGGCTTCAACCAGTTCCAGCTCGGACGCCTCGAGGAGGCCGAGCGCTACAACCGCGAGGCGCTGGCTGGGCTGCCGCCGGACGACGCGCTGCGCCGCGCCCCGGTGCTGACTAACCTCGGCATCGTGAACATCATCACCAGCCGCTACGTGGAAGCCGAGCAGCTGTTGGGAGACGCGCTCGCGGCGCACGAGGCGGGCGCGCCGGGTTCCGCGGCGCATGCAACCACGTTGAATGCGCTCGGCACGCTGCTGTCGCGCCAGGGGCGCCACCCCGAGGCGATCACGATGCTGCAGTCCGCAACGGACATGCGCATGGCGCTTTTCGGGGAGTTACATCCCGCGACCTCGGTTGCGTTGGGCAATCTCGGCAACGCCATGGAGGCATCCGGCGATCCGGCAGGCGGGGAAGTCTATCTGTTGCAGGCGCTCGCGATCGACGAACAAGTGCTGGGCTACGAACACCCCAGCGTCGCCGTGTTGCTCAACCAGCTCGCGGGCACTCGACGCGAGCTGGGCGACCCGGTTGGCTCGATCGCCTATCTCGAACGCGCCCTCCTGATCCTGAGTCTGCAGGCGGGCGACGATGCTGAAAGCCCGGCCATCGCGTATGTCTTGAGCGGGCTGGGATCTGCCCACCTGCGTCTCGGGAATTTTGATGAGGCGGTGCCGTATTTCGAACAGGCGATCGCGATCCAGGAGCGGGTGCTTGGGCCGGACAGCCGGGAACTGGCCATCGACCTGGTGCAGCTTGGCATGGTGCGCGTGGGCCAATCCCGGCCGGAAGACGCGGAGACCCTGCTGCGGCGTGGCCTGGACATTTTCACCCGCCTGCTCGCCGACGACAATCCACTGATCGGCAACGCACTCAAGTACCTCGCCGAGGTGCACCGACTCCAAGGACGGCCCGAAGAGGCACTGGCCGCCGGTCGGCGCAGCCTGGAAATCCTCTCGCGGGACCGCGGCCCGGACGCGGCTCCGGTGATCGAACTCGCCCGCTGGGTCAGCACACTCGAAGGTGGGACGGAGTCGCCGGCTTTGTTGATCGGCGGCGACTGAGCCCGCAAACCGCGCACGCTCATTTCCCTGGCAGGATACTGCGCAGGCCCTTGCGCACCGAATCGCCCACCGACTTGCGGACTTCGTCCTGCGCCGCGCGCTTCGCTTCCTCGGTGGCCCCCGTGGCGAGCTCGCCGGCAAAGCTGGGGCCCTCTCCGGTCCCGGGTACTCCCGGCGCGCCCGCCCCAATCGACCCGAGGCCCGGCAGGCTCATGGCGCCGCCCATGCCTTCGCCAAACGCCATGCGCTGGTAGCCGGCGGGTGGCTCGAACAGGTCCGCCGGTTGCGGCCCCACGACCAGGTCGCGCAACTCCATCTGGATGCGATCGCCGCCGGTCACCATGTCGGTGCGCACCGGGATTCCATGATCGGAGACCCAGAGATGCCCTCGCATGCGGGTCTTTTCCCCGGCGTCGGTAGCCACCCGGTACCGCGTGGCCGGCACCCCGTTGACGGACTCCCTGCCCTCCCGTTCCATTACCCAGCTTGCCGGATCGGGTACCTCGACATTGGCGATGTCGAAAGGCTGGTCTTCAATCGACGACTCGAGGTACATCCGTTGCGCCGGCATCAGGAACAACATCGAGCCTCGGTCGCCGTTCATGATGATCGTCGAGTGCTCGCCGTGGAGGTGCATTTCCATGCGGTTCGTCGCGGCGTCTTTCTGGAAGTAGCGCTGCTCCATCCTTTGGTCGCCCGCCATGATGATCCGGGTGGCCGAATAGGCGATGTCCATGTTGAAGTTCGCCACGTCCGCCGGCGCGGGCGGAGCAAAGGCTGTTAAGCCGAGCGCCGAGGTGGCGGCGATGATGAGCGTCGTCCGGCTGGGCATGGGCGTGAATCCTCCACGGTCTGGCGAGACCCCAGACCGGGGCCTCTTATCTGGAGAAAACGAAAAGCGCGGGGAAAACCCGCCAGTCGCCCGCACGTCGTGCAGCTGGCCTGACCGGGCGCCGCACGCAGGCCTGGCGGGAATCCGCGCTGGTTCGCGTTAACAGACAGAAGAGCCACCACGAATAGACTCCGAGGAGATCGCGATGAAACTCAAGCCCCTGCTAGTCGCGCTGTTGCTTCCCGCCAGCGCCTTGGCCATGGATGAGATCATCGGCGAATGGGCGGTGGACGCCGAGAGTTGCCGGGAATCGCGGCTGATATTCGACATCGAGGGCAACCACTCGGCCGTCGTCGCAGAGGACGGCCGCTGGCAGTCGCTCGGCATCGCCGCGTACCGGGTCGAAGGCGACGTGCTCATCATCACCCACAGCGAGGGCGAGGAGCGCGTCGAGATCGTCGCGCAGGAGCGCGACCGGCTTGTGCTGCGGAATCCGAACTCTCCGATGGGTGACATAACGACCGAGCTGGTGCGCTGCCCGGCGTACTAGCGTCAGGCACTTCGCAATTCAGCTGCACGGCACGGGGTGCTGTGTCCAGAAGGCATCCCATCCCATTCCCGCCACGAGCCCAAACTTGAGTGCACCGAACGCAAACAGCATGGAGTTAACGAGAAAGCAGCAACCCAGCTTCAAGCGGGAGGACCCGACATCCGCCAGGGTCTCTGGATTGTAGCTCTCGGCACATCCGATGAGCCCGACAGCCAGCAGGCAAATGGAGATGCCCAAGGCAAGTCCCTGGACATACTCCGTGGCCGAGCCACGGCCATCCAGAATCTGCCCGACCGTCTCGCCGCTCACCGGGTTGATGCGCCACCATCCCGCGCCGATCGTCGCTTCGCGTTCAGGCATGAGCACGGCGAACCCCCGGCCCAGGTCTGCCTCTATCGCCCGGCGGCTTTCTGGATTCACGCTGGCGATGGGCACGCTGTCTCCCGGCATGAGGAAGACGAGATCGATGCGCTCTCGCTCGGCCTGCCGGAGCACCTGCACGGTGCTCAACGGAGTCCCTGCATCGCCAAGCACACGGCCTTCATGCAGCGTTTCCCAGACTCCCGCCGAAGCTACAGCTTGCGGACTTGGCTTTGGAAACTCAGATCGAATGTCGAATGCACGCCATGGATTCTGCACGATGTCGATGGACCTGATGTACCGTTCGCCCTGTGCCAGGCCTTCGCGATGGATCACCAGCGCCGGTGAATCCCGATAGACGCGATAGCCTTCCTCGAGGCGACCCGCCTGGTCCAGCAGCGTGAACAAAGCAAGGTGTCCTGACCAGTAGTTGGGAACCTTGCTCAACAGGTCCGCTACGCGATCTTCATCGACGCCCTCTCTCGCAGACATATCCAGCATCATGGCCAGGAGCGGCCGGGACTCGAGCAGCCTGGACAGTCCATAATCGATGGCGAGGCCCCTGGCTGTCTCTCCTGTGGTGAGCATGAAAGTATGGCGTTGAAGCAGTGATGCGAGATGCGGTCCCGGTTGGGGACGCAACTCCGGTATGCCATCCGGCGCCTGGCGCGCCTCCTCGCCAATGAGATCGAAAGTCATCCGCCGGTAATTTCTCTGCGTGCCATCCGGCGAGGCCAGGGTGAACTCGAACCACTGGGCCGTAAGAGTCGGCTGGCTCCCGCCGCCGATGGCGCTCATGGCGTCTCCGAACAACCCGCCCGTGGCCTTGAACACGCCGGCGGCAGCATTGCCGGCCGCCATGGGAGGAATGAGCGTTCCGCTCAGGTCAAAGAACTCGGCGCCGGGCGCCAGGCTCTCCCCGAACGTCGGAGCAAACCATTGGGTCTCCCGAAGCGCATTAGCCAGGCTAACAAACGGTGTTTTTGCGCCCAGCAGGGGGTTGGGAACATTTGCGAAAACCAGCGGCACTGCCCCGAGGTTGGCGGACGGGCGTTCCCATGCTGACGTCAGCGGCACGACTTCCAGCCGGCCATCGACGTACCGCTCGATAAATACCTGGAAGCTGAAGGTATGCTGGAGTTCTCCCGGAATCTGATTGCCGAACACTTGCTGGAACGCCACGTCCGGACCCGGAGCATTGCCAAATGCCGGATGCACGTCATCCCAATCCTGGGATGCGCCCCCCCTGAACTGGACCCAGAAATAATCTGCCGTCTCCGCCACAAGGCTTGCATCAGCGGGTGCCCGCAACTCGAAGTCGGCCTCTTTCATCGCCCTGCTGAGCACATGATGTGCAGCCTTAAACTCAGGGAACAATGGCGATGACGACGGGTCGGGCGGCGTCGTCAATGCGTCAATGAGCTCCTGGGTGGAGGCATCGATAGAGATACCCACGTTCTCGAGCTTGCGGACTGCTGCGGTCATTCGTTTGACATCGCCGACCGGCGGCCGTGCCGGTGCCGGCGCGCGCAATTGCTGGATGAGCAGTCTCGCTTGAGATTCGTTGAGCCGTCCCCTGGCGATCCTCGCATCGTACCCGGCATCCCGCAGGAGGCTGGCCAGCAGAAGAGCTTGGTCGAGGCTGTTGCCGGCGCGGCTGATCAGCGCTCCGTAACCCCCGCGCAATGTTCCTTGATAGGGCTCAAACGAGATTTCCGACTTGACGAAATCGATGATCAGGTCCGGGTCATAATCCAGCTTGTCCAGCAGGGCGGGAATCTCGAACTGGCTCCTGTCCAGGGCAGCACGAATCTCCGCGATGATCGTCATGAGCAGATCAAGTTGCGCCATGGACTGCTGCCGAGTGAAGTCCGGCGGGAATAGTGCCTGCCCCGCTGCGGGCGACGCGCTGCCCTGGACCGACAACGGCCAGGAGGTCATGACTATGGAAAGCGCCATGACGTAGGAAACCAGTTTCTTGCGCATGCTGACCTGTCCTTGGCGAGGAGATTCCTGGCCCGTGATTAACAAGTCCCGGGTAGCCCCGGGGATTCGATTCGAGCTGACAGTGCGGGTGGGCACCTCACTACAAGCGCAAACTGACGCCTTCACCACCATTGACCCTGACCTCTTCGAACAGCCGGGGCGGCGCACCTTGCACTACGACCGTGTAAACGCCCGCAGGCAGCTCCACCTGTTCGCCATCGACCACGCCGGCTGCGACCTCAGCGCCCGCGCGGTCATAGACCACGAAGGGAACCCGCAACGCCTCCTCGAGCGCGTCACTCAGCCCGGCCGCGTCGTTGGCGGCAAAGTAACGCCCCCCGCCCAGCTCCGCCCAGGCCTCGAACTGGCTCTCCAGCGCCTCGTCGTTGAGCGCGAAACCGACGATGTTCAGCTGCATGTCGAAGCCCTTTTCGGCCAGGCCGCGAATGACCTTTTCCGGCTCGCCGTCACACGTTTCCTCGCCATCGGTCAACAGCACGATGGTTTTCGGCCCGCTCGCCTTGGCGAGATCCGACTCGGCCTTGGCCAGTGAATCCCCGATCGGTGTGCGCGCGAGGTTGCGCGCCTCGACGCGGCCAATTGTTGCGCCGGCCTTCGCCGGGTCCAGCGGCTGCAGCGGAATCTCCAGGTCGCTGCGACAGGCATTCGGCTCGCGGTGACCGAATACTCGCAGCGCCACCGGCGTGCCGGGCTGGAGGTGCTTCGTGACGGCTTCGGTCAGCACCTGGCGCGCGATCTCGATGCGACGCGTGCCGTCCATGCGCTGGAGCATCGAGCCGGAGGCGTCGAGGATGAACAGCACCGCACCGGCGCCCTGGCCGCTGCCGCCCGCACCTTGGCTCTGCACTTGCAGCGTGCCCGGCCCGGGCGCCTTGCGGAACTCGGTCTCCACGGTCAGCAGGTAGGGGGCGGGCTCGCGCAGCATCGCGGCTGCACGGTCGAAGGCCACCTCCATATCGCCCTCGCTGCCGAGGTGCGAGTAATGCCCGCCATTGACGCGCGCCCAGTCCTGCAACAGGTCCTGCTCGCGCACGGGTGCGCGTCCGAAGGCGCCGGTGGAATCGAGCCCGAGCGAAAAGATGCGCGGGCGCACCTTGTCGAACACCCCCCACACCCGCGGCTCCCGGCTGGTGGCGGCGTCCGTGATCAGAACGATGGCCTTGGCGCCGGCGCGCCGGCCGAGCGCCTCGCTGGCGCGCAGCAGCGTCCCCTCGGCCGCGCTGGAACTCTCGTCACGCGGGTACTCGTTGAGCACGGTTTGCATCAGGTAGGGTTCGCCATGCCAGTCCCGCAGCAGCATCCCGGCCCCGAAGGGCATGAGGTTCGCGGCGTCGCGCCCCGGCACCAGGTCGCGCGCATAGGCCGCCATCGCGCTGTAGATCACCGGCAGATAGGCGCCGACGCTGGCGCTGGTGTCCCAGGCGAACACCACGTTGCGCGGCGGCTCCGCGACCTGCAGATACACGGTGCTGCCGGGCTCGACGAAGGCCTCCATGCGCTGCAGATCCGCGCGGCGCTCGATGAGGCGCAGCGGCAGCGGCTCGCCGGCGGCCGTCTCCAGGGCCAGCACCGTCCTGACGGTCGGTTCGCCCGCGAGCCGGATCATGAGCGTGTTCTGGCCCGCCGGCACCTGCAGCCGATACCAGTGTTCGTGCCGGCCGAGCAGCACGCGGCCGTCCACCGGCTTGCCCGGTACTAGCGCCGCGGCGCTTGCGCGGCCGCCGTGCGGGGCCATCTCGAAGGGCCGCGCCGGCGCGATCGGCCGCAGCGCTTCGTGGATCGCCCGGTGCCCGGTAGCACCCCATTCGCCGAGGATCGAGCGATACTCTGCGTCCGCCGGTTGTTCGAGGATGCGGAGCGCGCCCGGCGCCTCGAGGTTCAGGTCGCGCTCGGCCGAGGACGTCGAGAACCGTACGAAGCGCGCCCAGGCCGGCGCGTCCAGTACCAGGCGCTTGGGGCCACCGTCGGCGAGCGTCCAGCTCGCCATGTGGGTCCACGGCCCGAGCGGGCTGTCCGTGCTCACGGCGACCTCAACGGCCGGGATCCGTTCCGCGGCGTTTCCGCCCGGCGAATCCAGCCACTCGAAACCGGTAATGCGCGCGGCGCGGTTGTGATGGAAGCCCACCACCCACTCGAGGTGCTTGCCGGCGCGCACCCGTACCCGTGCGCGCGCCGATTCGGGCTGCAGGATTACTTCGTCCCACCGCTGGGAAATCAGCGGCTGCGCCCACACGACGTGGCCGCCGAGCGCGGGATCGGCGAGATTGAACCCGGCGCCGCCTGAAATATCTGCGCCGGGCCGCGTGATCACCTTCCACTCGCCCAGCCCACGGCTGCCGCCCCGGTGGCCGTTGTAGTCATCGACCAGATCGAGACGCGCGAAGCGTGCCTGCTCCGATTTCTCCAGCACAAAGTACTGTTCCTGCGGCCGGGGCTCGAGCACCCCGGCCAGCACCGTACGAAAGGTCTTACCGTCATCGGAGAGCGCGAGCGCGAAGTTCCGCAGGTAAGCTGGGGCCGAGTCGCGCCCAAGCGGATTGAGCGCGATGCCGACCACCTCGACCGGTCCATCCCCGGCCAACTCCATCGTTGTGTGGTAGCTCCACGACTGTTGACTGCTGCGCAAGCTGAGGCCTTCCCCGCGCACCGCCATGCCGTCGAAGATCTGGCCGAGGCCCGGGCCGAGCTTGCCGTCCTCCTGGCCGGTCCAGCGTCCGCCCAGCGCCTGCCAAGCGGCGTTCAGCCCGCCCAACAGCGCATCCGGCACTTCCCAATGGCGCACGGGTGAAACCAGCGCCGCATCGCGCTCCACGGCGATCTCGGCAAAGGTCTCGGCCGAGGCGCCTTGTGCATCCCGCGCTCGCACGCTGATGCGCACGGAGCGGTCCGCCCAGGCGTCGTCCGGCACTTCGACACGCACTGTCGCTCTGCCTGTCTCGCCCGGGCCGAGGCGCAGCTCCGTCGGCTCGGGGACCGCCGTCCAGCGCGCATCGCTGGTCACGACCTCCAGCACGACGGTCGACGCCTGTGCGCCGCCATTGCGCAGCTCCAGCCGGCCGGTAAGTCGCTGCCCGTAGGGCTGGTAGGCGGCCACCTCGCGGACGTCGAAACCGAGCTCCAACGACACCTGGGTCGGCGCCGCGGCCGTGGGCTCGTATCCGTCCAGAACCACCCGCAACGCGTAGCGCCCCTGCCCACGTATCCGCAGGTAGCGCTGCTCGCCAGCCGGGATCGTGCCGGTGTAACGGCTCCCCACCTCATCCCGGTCGAGCCCGCCTCGGTCAGCGGCCTGGGCGACCATGTCGACTGAGAGCTTCTGCCCGGTTTCGATCGCGAGGCCGACCGCCCGCTCGGACACCGGCAATGCATACCAGTCCTCGTCGCGCCACTCACCCACCTGCCCCTCGATGACCCCATCCGGCGGCACGGCCCGCGCGAAGGCAGGATTGTCGTTGGGCTCGCAATCGACCGGACAGGCGAAGCGCTCGAGGCGCTCGAGCCCCAGGAGGTATTCCGCTTCGCTGGGCTGGCCCGTGATCATCTCCAGCCGGTAGTCCCCGGGCGGGAACAGGCCCTCCAGCACCAGGGGCCGGCCCGCCGGTGCGCTTGCCTCGCGTGTCTTGGTGCCGTCCCAGTACAGCTGTGCGCGAATCGCGCCGTCCGCGGGCGGCTGAATGGTGAGACGGATGTGATCGTGGTGCGCCAGGTGGAAACGGTAGTTGTCGCGATCGGCGGGGTCGGACAGCAGGCCCGTGCGCACCTGGCCCATGCGCAGCGGCAGCATCCGGGTCGCATCGTCATTCGGCTCGAGCTCGGAGTTGGGATCCGGCGGCCCGAGCGGCCGCGTCAACAGCGTGTACTCGCCCGACGCGCGCCCGGTGACCGCGATGTAGTGCACGCCGGGCAACAGAAACAGGTTATCCAGAGTGATGCGCCGCTGGTTCGCCTGGCCGCGGATTTTCTGTGCTTCCCGTCCAGATCCGTCGTGGTATGCCAATTCATGCACGCCGTCGCCGACCACCTGGAAGCGCCACAGCTGTGGCTGGCCATCGACCACGATGCGAAAGAAATCCTTGTCATCCTTGTCGGTGCGGCCCTTGATGCGCTGGTTGGCCGGCATGCCAGTCGCCAGCGCGACGCTGTCGTTGGGCTCGGATTCGACGCCGGGCTCATGCGGCCCACCCGCAGCGAGCGCGACGGTATACGTGGCGCCCTCCTGCCCACGACCCAGCGACAATCCGTAGGCGCCCGGCTCCAGCGAGAGGCCCTCGAGGCGAACCTTCGCCTGCCCGGTGCGACAATGGAGGCTCTCGCCCAGATGGTTCAGCAGGCAGAACGTGAAGCCGCTGCCATCGCTCGTTATTGCCTCGAGCACGATGCGCTGCTCCGTGGCCTCCGGCGTGAGCTCGAACAGGAAGTAATCGGTGTCCCCCTTGCGCTGGAACCCGCCGGTCAGGGGCCCAGCCAGGTCCACGCGGTTTGCGGTCTTCCACTGGTCATTGGGTTCTGCCTCGGCACCGTCGATGCGCACGCCGGCCTCTTCGATGGCGAAGAACCGCAGCGTCTCGGGCTCGGCTCTGACGTGCGCGCGGTACTGGCCGGCGGCAAGCGAAAGCTCCGGCAGGCGGGCCTGCCCTCGCTTGCCGCCGCCGGTGCTACTGAGCTTCGTGCCCGTGGCGTCGAACAGCGTCAGGCTGATATCGCGACCGACGGGCGCCTGCGCGAGGAGGTCCCAGCTTTGCTTTGCGTTAGCCTCGCTCACCACGATGTCGAACCAGCCATCCGCGGCGCTCGCATAGCCGAGATGCCCGCGCCCCGGTCGCACCGCGAGCGACTTCTCGCGGGTCGAGTTCTCGACGGCGCTCGAGCTCATACCGAAGGTCCTGCCCTCGCGGAGCGTCAGCCGATAGCTGCCCGGATCTTGCGCCGGCGCAGCCGCCGAACCCTCCGGTTCGAAGCTCACGCTGTCGATCGGTGGCCGGAACGGCGCGTTGCCGCCGCCGCGCGCGATGCCAAGCAGGTATTCACCCGGCTCGAACACCAGGTCCTCCACGACCGCCGGCCGGCTGCCGTCGCGGCTGCCGAGCACGAACAGCACCTCCCGGCCCGCCACGCCCGCGCCGTCTTCGGCGTATTGCAGCCGGATCACTTCAACCACGGTCAGCGCGCCGGGAATGCCCTCGAGCTCGAGCGACCAGCGCTGCTGAGCGTCGACGTCCGAGACCGTCCAGATGAAGCCGTCCTGGTCGCCCGGCGGCATGTTGCCCAGCACGCGGACGGCGCCGGTGATCCGGTTGGCCGTCTCCGGGGTGTCATTAGGTTCCGTCTCATGGAACGCGGATTGGGCAGACGCGGGCCCCGCCAGCAGCGCGCTGAGCATTGCGGCGCCCACCTGCTGCCAGTTCAGCAGCCGGAGCCAGCCTGGCACGCGTGCGTCTCCTGTCACCACCTTCCTCCCGTCGGTCTTCTTAAGGCTTAACGCATCAGGGCCGAGATTCCCGCCAGCCCGCTGCACTTGCAGCGCCCGCGGTTGGCGGACGATGGGCCTCGATTGCGTTAACCAGGTAACAGATTCCAAACTCCCAGTGACTCACCCAGGAGCAAACCCGATGAAAGCCAAGCACCCCTCACACCTCCTGGCGGCCGCTGTCTGCTGCCTGCTCGCCCCCGCGCTCGGGTACGCAACGGACGCCTCCGTGGCAATCACCTCGCTGCAGGTTTCCCGGCCGGCCGTGCTGGACCCCTTCGATATGCCAGGGACCACGATCGCCCTGGACGTCACGCTGCAAGGCAAGCGCGTGCTCGGCCTGGGCGGCGCCTCAGCCATCACGATGCTGCGCGACGACACGGGTCATGACCTGTTGGCGGAGGGCAGCGCCAGGGAAAGCGAAGTGCTGGCAGAAATGACCGCGGCCATGAGCGGGATGTTTGGCGGGGGCGGCAGCGTCACCCGCAACAACACCGACGGCAACATCGATCACACGCGCGCCGCGAGCCTGGTCGATCCGGAACGCAATTCCGTGCAGGTTCCGGTGATCACCCTCGGCTTGCCGGCCAAGGGCGCGAAGCTCCTGCAGTTGCAGGGCGAGCTCGAGATCCTGGTGGCCGCTGCGGGCGAGCGGCGCGTCCGGGTGGACGGCGTCACAGCGATGCCCGACTGGTTCGTCATCGAGGTCGAGGTGGAAGGCCAGCGGATCACCTGCAACCCGGCCGACTGGGTCGAAACCGACGACTACACGGTGGCGGTCTACATGTGCAATGGGCGAAATTTGAGCCGCGTCGAGGTGGTCGGTGACGCGCCCAAGGTGCCCCCCGGCGACTACGGCGATGCCGACCTGTTCGTCCTTGGCGTGGCCGAGGACCTCAGTCTCGACTTCATCTTTCCGGCGCACGAGACAGTCCGGGTTCCGGTGGAAATCGAGTTTGGCGTGGGCTTCTGACGCCCTTCAGGGCCGATCGCCCGAACCGACCATGAGGGATCAGCGCTCCAGCGCGTCGAACAGGTAGGCGCGCGCCCGCGCCCAGTCGCGCTCCACGGAGCGCATCGGCCGCCGCAACGCACCGGCCGTCTCCTGCATGGTCATGCCGGCGAAAAAGCGGCACTCGACGATGCGCTCGAGCCCCGGATCCAGTGCGCCGAGCTCATGCAGGGCATCGTCCAGCGCGACGACGTCCAGGACTGCCGCCCCGGTGGCGGGCACGGCGTCGTTGAGCGTCACCATCAGGGCGCCGCCGCCGCGCTTTCCGGCCTGCTGGCGGCGCGCGTAATCGACGATCAGGTGACGCATCACGGTCGACGCCACCTTGAAGAACTCGTTGCGGTCCTTCCAGAACTCGCCGGCCTCGCCCGCCAGCTTGATGTACGCCTCGTGCACCACCGCCGTGGTGTTGAGCGTCTCGCCCGGCCGGTAGCGGCGCAGGTGCTGGTGCGCAATCCGGCGCAATCGCTCATAGGTGTCAGTGACCATGCCGTCCGGGTCCGGCTGCATGGATTTTTCCTCGTCCGCCTGCTCGTCCTGGGTCATGGTGTTCCCGCCGCCCTGCGTGGCCGTCAGCTTGCCTGCGGCCCAAGTCTAGCGAGCAACGGGGCCGGAGCGAAGCACCATGGACTGCCCCTGCGTCGACTTCCATGCCGCTGGCGTCCCGGGAACCTTGCGCGTAGACTGCCGGTCTTATGAATCACGGGGGCGACATGGCTTCGACGTGTGTCGCAAAACCCGGGGTGCATGCCGAGGTGCAGGGACCTCGTAAAACACTTTGCAAACTTTAGTTGCCAACGACGACAACTACGCACTCGCCGCCTAAAACCCGGTAGGGTGCCGTCTGACTGGACGCGTGCTTGTGAGCACCAGATTTCAGGCGTCATAACTCACAAGATCGCCTTGAAGCCCGCCCGGGGCCGATGGGTTAAATCTCTCCAGGGATCGCCGCTTGTTTTCCCTGTCCGTCGGGTAGCAATCGGTTAAAACAATAGACGTGAATAAGCATGTAGACCTCCGGGCGGAGGGCTCGCGGACGCGGGTTCGATTCCCGCCGCCTCCACCAAAAAAAGCAAAAGGGTGCCCCAGCCGGGGCACCCTTTTTTGCGTTGCCTGGCGGTGTGGATAAGAACCCGCGTGCGTACCGGCGCGGGTTCGTGTGCACACTACCCACTGGAAACTTCATGGCACGAATTGCTGCGTGCTCTCGTTCAGGATTGAACGAAACTGAATTGCAGCATCACCGCCGCGAACTGGATTTCAGGCCAATAAGCGGGAATACTGCAACCAAAGCCCTCGAAAGAAGAGGCGAACGTGTTACAGATCCGGATTCATGGACGGGGCGGGCAAGGGGTGGTCACGGCGGCCGAACTCTTGTCTGTCGCCGCGTTCGAGCAAGGCCGGCACGCCCAGGCCTTTCCGAGCTTCGGCTCGGAACGGACCGGCGCACCGGTGGTTGCATTCTGCCGGATCGACGAACGGCCGATCCGGCTGCGCGAACCGATTCTCGCCCCCGACGTACTCCTGGTCCAGGACCCGACATTGCTGCACCAGGTCGACGTCTTTCAGGGCCTGCGCAGCGACGGCTATGTCCTGATCAACAGCCACCGCAGCCTGGGCGACCTCGGAATCGGCGAACTCACCGACCGGTTCGACAAGGCACGGCTGATCACCGTGCCGGCAACCGCGATCGCGCTGCAGTATCTCGGCCGGCCGATGCCCAACGCGGTGATGCTCGGCGGCTTCGCAGCACTCACCGGCTTCCTCTCCATCGACGCGGTTGCCCACGCGATCACCGGCAAGTTCACAGGCGAGGTGGCAATGCGCAACATCGAGGGGGCCCGCGAGGCCTACGCGCTGGTCAACGAGCGGTTGTCGCATCGCGGGGAAATCCCGGCATGATGAAGCAAATCGAAGGCTCCGAGGCTGTGGCCGAAGCGGTTGCCTTGTGTCGTCCCGAGGTCATCTGCGCCTATCCCATCTCGCCGCAGACCCACATTGTCGAGGGCATCGGCGCCCTGGTGAAGAGCGGGGCCCTGAGCCCGTGTGCCTTTATCAACGTGGAGAGCGAGTTCGCGGCGATGAGTGTCGCGATCGGCAGCTCTGCCACCGGGGCCCGAACCTATACAGCGACCGCCAGCCAGGGGCTGCTCTTGATGGCCGAGGCCGTCTACAACGCGTCCGGCCTCGGCCTGCCGATCGTCATGACTGTCGCCAACCGGGCGATCGGGGCGCCGATCAACATCTGGAACGACCACAGCGATTCGATGAGCCAGCGCGACAGCGGCTGGCTGCAGCTGTTTGCCGAAAGCAACCAGGAAGCCCTCGACATCCACATCCAGGCCTTCAAGCTCGCGGAAGAGCTGTCGATGCCGATCATGGTCTGCATGGACGGCTTCATCCTCACCCACGCCTACGAACGGGTGGCCATGCCGAGCCAGGAAGAGGTCGACGCCTTCCTTCCGCCCTACGAGCCGCGCCAGGTGCTCGACCCGGACGAACCGGTCTCGATTGGCGCCATGGTAGGCCCCGAGGCCTTCATGGAGGTCCGCTACCTCGCCCATGCCAAGCAGACCATGGCGCTCGAGCGCATCCCTGAGATCGCGGCCGAGTTCGAGGCCGCTTTCGGCAGGAAGGCGGGAGGCCTGGTGCGCCGCTATCGGACCGAAGACGCTGAAACCATCGTCGTCGCCCTGGGCTCGGTGGTTGGCACACTGGAGGAAGCCATCGACGCCATGCGCGACCGGGACGTGAAGATCGGCCTCCTCTCGATCCGCTCGTTCCGCCCCTTCCCGCTCACCGCGGTGCGCGAGGCCTTGCAACACGCCAAACGCGTTGTCGTGCTGGAGAAGGCCTTTTCGGTCGGCCTCGGCGGCGTCGTCTCGACCGATGTCCGCCTGGCGCTTTCCGGCATCCAGTTGCACGGCTATACCGTCGTCGCCGGGCTCGGCGGCCGGTCGATCACCAAGGACTCTCTCGAACGGATGCTCGCCGATGCAGTCCAGGACAAGCTCGAGCCCTTGACGTTCCTCGATCTCGACTGGGGCATCGTCAACCGCCAGCTCGCTCGCGAGGCCAGCATCCGCAAAAGCGGTCCGATCGCCGAGAATTTGCTGCGCGATCTGGGCACCGTCCAGGCCAAGGCGCCATGAGGGCAATGCAATGACCCAACAGGTCAAGTTCTACCAGACGGGCACCTTCACCGTCGGCAACCGCCTGCTATCGCCCGAGGAACGGACGGTCCAGGCCTCGATCAACCGCAACAACTCGCTCAACTCGGGCCACCGCGCGTGCCAGGGCTGTGGCGAGGCCCTGGGGGCGCGCTACGCCGTGGATGCCGCGATGCGGGCGACCGGCGGGCGGCTGGTCGCGGCCAACGCCACCGGCTGCCTCGAGGTTTTCTCCACCCCCTACCCCGAGTCCTCCTGGCAACTCCCCTGGCTGCACTCGCTCTTCGGCAACGCCGCTGCCGTCGGCACCGGCATCGCCGCGGCACTGCAGGTCAAGGCGCAAAAAGCCGGCAAGGCGCAGAGCGACATCCGGGTGATCGCCCAGGGCGGCGACGGCGGCACCACCGATATCGGCTTCGGCTGCCTGTCCGGGATGTTCGAGCGCAACGACGACGTGCTCTACATCTGCTACGACAACGAAGGCTACATGAACACCGGCGTGCAACGCAGCTCCGCCACACCGCCGGCAGCCCGGACCGGCACGACCCAGGCCCTGGGCGAGGCACCCGGGGCACCGTTCGGCCAAGGCAAAAACGTGCCCCTGATCGCCATGGCGCACCAGATCCCCTACGTCGCGACCGCCACCGTGGCCGATCTCCGTGACCTCGAGACCAAGGTCGAGAAGGCGATGACCATCCGCGGCGCCCGCTATCTGCACATCTTCGTTCCCTGCCCGCTCGGCTGGGGCTCAGCCAGCCGCGATACCATCAAGATCGCGCGGCTGGCGCGCGAGACCGGCATCTTCCCGGTCTTCGAGGCGGAGAACGGGGCAGTGACGGATGTCACCAGGATCCGCCACCGGGTGCCGGTCGAGGCCTATCTCCGCCCGCAAAAACGCTTCGCTCACTTGTTTGGCGATCCCGGCCATCCCGAGACCGTCGCCCGCATCCAGGCCGGCGCCGACCGCAATATCAAGCGCTTCGGCCTGCTCGACGCAGCGGAGCCAGGCCTCGAACCGCTCGGCCGCCTCGATGGAAGCCCCCGGCCATGACCATGAAAAAGCCCTTCGCCATCACCCTCGACCCGGGCTCCTCGCTCGCCAACAAAACCGGCAGCTGGCGCACCGAGCGGCCGATCTATGTCGACCGGCTGCCGCCCTGCAACGCCCAGTGCCCGGCGGGCGAGGACATCCAGGGCTGGCTCTATCACGCTGAGAGCGGCGACTACGAGGCCGCCTGGCGACACCTGACCCGCGATAACCCCTTCCCGGCGATCATGGGCCGGGTCTGCTACCACACCTGCGAGAGTGTGTGTAACCGCGCCAGACTGGATGAGGCCGTCGGCATCAACTCGGTCGAGCGCTTCCTCGGCGACGAGGCGTTGCGCCAGGACTGGCAGTTTCCGGTCCCGACGAGCGAAAGCGGCCGCCACGTGCTGGTCATCGGCGCCGGTCCCTCGGGGCTGTCCGCCGCCTACCACCTCCGCCGGCTCGGCCACCGGGTCACGATCATCGAGGCCGGGCCCCTGGCCGGGGGCATGATGCGCTTCGGCATCCCCAAATACCGCCTGCCGCGCGATGTGCTTGATGCCGAGGTGGCGCGGCTTAAGGCCATGGGTGTCACCATCCGCCTGAACGAGAAGGTGACCGATCTGGCTGCCACCATGGCCGCGGAACACGCCGATGCCAGCTTCCTTGCGATCGGGGCGCACTTGGCGAAGCGGGCCTACATCCCGGCCAAGGATTCGTCGCGCATCCTCGATGCGGTCTCGGTGCTGCGCTCGATGGAAGGCGACGACCAGCCGATGCTCGGCCGCCGGGTTGTCGTCTATGGCGGCGGCAATACCGCCCTCGACGTCGCCCGCACCGCACGCCGGCTGGGGGCGACCGAGGCGGTGATCGTCTATCGCCGTAACCGCGAGCGGATGCCGGCGCACGACTTCGAACTCGAGGAGGCGCTCGAAGAGGGCGTGATGGTCAAGTGGCTGAGCACCATTACCAAGGCCGAGGGGGAGACCCTTACCATCGAGAAGATGAAGCTCGACGAGAAGGGCTTCCCGCAGCCGACCGGCGAGTACGAAACCCTCGATGCCGACAGCCTGGTCCTGGCCTTGGGTCAGGAGGTCGACCTCTCGCTGCTCGAAACACTCGACGGTCTGGGCGTCGAGGACGGGGTGGTCCAGGTCGACCCGGCCACCATGATGACCGGACATCCCGGGGTCTTCGCCGGCGGCGACATGGTCCCGGCCGAGCGCAACGTCACGGTCGCCATCGGCCACGGCAAGAAAGCCGCCAGGCACATCGACGCCTGGCTGAAGGGCGAGACCCCGCAGCGCGAGTTCAAGCACCCAATCGCCACCTTCGACCGGATCAATCCCTGGTACTACAGCGACGCGCCCAAGACCATGCAGCCGCAACTCGACCTCGCCCGGCGCACCAGCAGCTTCGACGAGGTTCAAGGCGGACTGGCCGAAGACACGGCCCTGTTTGAAGCCCGCCGCTGCCTCAGTTGCGGCAACTGCTTCGAATGCGACAACTGCTACGGCGTGTGCCCCGACAACGCGGTGATCAAGCTGGGCGCCGGCAAGCGCTTCGCGTTCAACTACGAATACTGCAAAGGCTGCGGCATCTGCGTTACCGAATGCCCCTGCGGGGCGATCGACATGGTCAGGGAAACCGTCTAAGCCCCTGGGCGGTCGAGCGGCTGCCACGAGATAACTCCCGAACGCGCTATGATTTTCGACGCAACAGAGTCTGGCCGCTATGGTCTGCGCGGGCACGGTGTCAGTTTATCCGGACCGGACCGCGTAATCTCACCGAAACCCAAACTTGTGGCTGGCCAATGAAAGTTTTCCCTGATAAAACGCCCATCACCTCTTTCGTCGAGCTCGGCCTGAGCGGCCATGTGTTGGAAGCAATAGCGGAGGTCGGCTACGAAGCGCCCTCCCCCATCCAGGCCGCAACCATTCCCGTGCTGCTCGCCGGCCGTGACATGCTTGGCCAGGCGCAGACCGGCACCGGCAAGACCGCCGCGTTCGCGCTGCCGATCCTGAGCCGGATCGAGGTTCGACCTGGTCCGCCGCAGGGCATCGTGCTGGTGCCCACCCGCGAGCTGGCCATCCAGGTCGCCGAGGCGTTCCAGCGCTATGCGTCGAAGATCAAGGGCTTCCACGTGTTGCCGATCTATGGCGGACAGAGCTACGGGCCGCAGCTGGCGAGCCTCAAGCGCGGCGCGCAAGTAGTCGTCGGCACCCCCGGCCGCGTCATGGATCACCTCAAGCGCGGCACGCTCGACCTCGGCGGCGTCACCTGCCTGGTACTGGACGAAGCCGACGAAATGCTGCAAATGGGCTTCGTCGCCGACATTGAATGGATCCTCGAGCAGACGCCACCTAACCGCCAGGTCGCGCTGTTCTCGGCCACGTTGCCCGGCCCGATCCGGCGCATCGCGCAACAACACTTGCATGATCCGGTCGAGGTCTCGATCAAGAGCAAGA
>Ga0209498_1000074_pt1 | contig 52272 bp, 50 predicted proteins | sample WalLakDeSediment_FD_184131 | JGI IMG/M metagenome (GOLD analysis project Ga0209498, IMG submission 184131) | Lake sediment microbial communities from Walker lake, Nevada to study Microbial Dark Matter (Phase II) - Walker Lake 11/02/13 Deep... | ecosystem: Environmental > Aquatic > Freshwater >... | reverse complement strand
ACATCGATCTGGCCCTCTCCGGTGTCACCCTGCTGGAACTCATCATCATCCCCGACATAAGCGGCGGCGACGCCCGAGCATCTCTCACCCAAATGCGCATCGCCTAACCCCGGATCTCAAGGGTCGGACCAAGCCAAGCCATTGAAACGGTTAGAATCCATGGCGCAAATCGGGGTCAAATTTGGCCTTAGAAGGCCATTTTTGGGCAGTAAAAGGGGGCGCTAAGGCAAGAGGCCACCCATCCGAGTGCCACTGCCTGCGCTGGGGCCGTTGCCGGGGCCATGAACGCGGTGGTTGGCCCGCCCCGGCAGGCGTCAGGCCGACTGTGAACAGCGGGCGGCTTTGCCTATCATGCCGGGCGCCACGACGCTTCCTCAGGGATACCCAGCCAGCCATGTCTACACCAACCCGCATCATCGAACAGACCATTGCCGCCGAGATCGATTGCCGCGTTGAACAGGTCAGGGCGGCCGTTGCCCTGCTGGACGAAGGGGCGACCGTGCCCTTTATCGCGCGGTATCGAAAGGAAGTCACCGGGGGACTGGACGATACCCAGTTGCGCAACCTGGAAGAGCGTCTGGGATATCTGCGCGAACTGGAGGAGCGGCGCACCGCGATCCTGAAGAGCATCGCCGAACAGGACAAGCTCACGCCGGTGCTGGAGGCACAGATCCGCGCTGCGGATAGCAAGACGCGGCTGGAGGACCTCTATCTCCCCTACAAGCCCAAGCGGCGCACCAAGGCCCAGATCGCACGCGAGGCCGGTCTGGAACCGCTAGCCGATGTGATGCTGGGAGACCCGACCCTGGATCCTGAGGTCACCGCCGCCGGCTACCGGAACGACGAACACAAGATCGAGTCGGCGAAAGACGCCCTCGACGGTGCCAAACAGATCCTGATGGAACGCTTCGCCGAGAATGCCGATCTGCTCACCCGGATCCGTACCTGGCTCTGGCAGCACGCGCTGGTCCGGTCTCAGGTAGCGGAGGGCAAGGCCGACGAGGGCAGCAAGTTCCGCGATTACTTCGACTATGCCGAGAAGCTCGCCGCAATCCCCTCGCACCGGGTGCTGGCGCTCTTCCGGGGGCGCAAGGAGGGCGCGCTGCGTGTTTCCATGACCCTGCCCGAGGAGCTGGAAAAGGCCGAGCCGAACCCCTGCGAGGCGATGGTGGCGCAGAGCATCGGCTGGAGTCATCGGCGCCGGGCCGCGGACGACTGGCTGCGCGAGACGGTGCGCTGGACCTGGCGCGTGAAGCTTGCCGTGCATCTCGAGACCGAGCTGCTCGGCCGGGTACGGGAGATGGCCGAGCTCGACGCGATCGCGGTCTTCGCGCGCAACATGCAGTCCCTGCTGATGGCGCCGCCGGCGGGCATGCGCGCCACCCTCGGGCTGGATCCAGGCCTGCGCACCGGCGTGAAGGCGGTCGTGGTGGACCCCACCGGAAAGCTGCTCGACCACGTCACCGTATTCCCGCACGCTCCGCAGAAGCGCTGGGACGAGTCTCTCGCCGCGCTGGGTGCCCTGTGCGTGAAGCACCGGGTCGAGTTGATTGCCATCGGCAACGGCACGGCCGGCCGTGAAACCGACAGGCTCGCCGGCGAGCTGGTGCGGCAGCTGCCCGACCTGAAGATGCACAAGATCATGGTCAACGAGTCCGGCGCGTCCATCTACTCGGCATCGGAGCTGGCCGCGCGGGAATTCCCGGATCTCGACGTGTCCTACCGCGGCGCGGCGTCGATCGCCCGCCGCCTGCAGGATCCGCTCGCCGAGTTGGTGAAGATCGACCCGGAGTCCATCGGCGTCGGCCAGTACCAGCACGACGTCAGCCAGGTGAAGCTGGCGCGCAGCCTGGACGCCGTGGTCGAGGACTGTGTGAACGCGGTCGGCGTCGACGTGAACACTGCGTCCGCTCCATTACTGGCCCGGATCGCCGGTCTGAACACCACCCTGGCAGGGAACATTGTCGAGTTCCGCGAACAGAACGGCCGCTTCCCCAGCCGCAAGGCGCTGAAGAAGGTACCGCGCCTGGGCGAGAAGACCTTCGAGCAGGCTGCCGGCTTCCTACGCGTCACGCGGGGCGAGAATCCGCTGGACGGCTCGGCGGTGCACCCAGAGGCTTATGTTGTGGTGGAGCGTATCGCTGCGAAACACGGTCGCCGGGTGGAGAACCTGATCGGCGACAGCGGCTTCCTGCGCACCCTGAACCCGGCCGATTACACCTGTGAACGCTTCGGTGTGCCCACGGTGCGTGACATCATCGGCGAATTGGAGAAGCCGGGCCGCGACCCGCGCCCCGAGTTTCGGGCGGTCGAATTCCGGGAAGGTGTCGAGGACCTCAAGGACCTGAAGCCCGGGATGATCCTCGAGGGGGCGGTGACCAACGTCACCAACTTCGGCGCCTTCGTGGACATTGGCGTTCACCAGGACGGGCTCGTGCACATCTCGGCGCTTGCCGATCGCTTCGTGAAGGACCCGCACGAGGTCGTGGCCCCGGGCGACATCGTCAAGGTCAAGGTGCTGGAGGTGGATTTGGCGCGCAAACGGATTGCGCTGACCATGCGCCTGCAGGACCCGTCGGAGGCCCGTGCCAAGCCCGTCGAGCCGGGTGAGCGCTCCTCCGGCCGACGTGCGGACCGCTCCTCCCGCAAGGCGAAACCGGAGCCGGCGGCGGCGCCGGCTCCGGCTCCGGCTCCGGCGCCTTCCGGTGGCATGGCGGCCGTATTTGCCGAGGCGCAACAGGAGGCGAAACAAAGGCGCGGCCGATAGGCTTGCGGGGCATTGCGGGGGCGTATTCTGCCCGAACGGCACTCCGGAAATCCCCGTTGAAAGCGGCGAGAAACGGAACCGGGATCCGGGTTGTGAAATAGTCACGAGCATGCGCTGGAATTTCGACCATAGTTTTGCCCGTCTGCCCGCTCCGTTCTTTTCGCGGGTGGACCCCGTCCCGGTGAGCGCTCCGAGGCTGGTGCTGCTGAACCGGGCCCTCGCGGAAGAACTGGGACTGGACGCGGACGCACTCGCCGGACCGGATGCCGCGCTGGTGCTCGGGGGCAATCAACGCGCGGCCTCGGGCGATCCCATTGCCCAGGCGTATGCGGGGCATCAGTTCGGGCATTTCACCCTGCTCGGGGACGGGCGGGCCCACCTGCTGGGAGAACATCTGACGCCCGACGGCAGGCGTGTGGACATCCAGTTCAAGGGCTCGGGACCGACGCCATACTCGCGCCGCGGTGACGGGCGTGCGGCGCTCGGACCGATGCTGCGCGAGTATCTGATCAGTGAGGCCATGCAGGGGCTCGGCATACCCACCACGCGGAGCCTTGCGGTGGTTGCGACGGGAGAGCGAGTGGTTCGGGAGGACGCACTTCCCGGCGCGATACTGACTCGCGTCGCCGATAGCCACATCCGGGTGGGCACCTTCGAATACGCCGCCGCGCTGGACGCTGGCCTCGACGTCCCGGGGCATCCCGGAGCGCGGCTGGTCAATGGGGGCGACACGGGCGGCGTGAAGGATGGCGAACGGTACACGCGAGCGCTCGCCGACTACACCCTGCAGCGTCACTACCCGGAACTCGCCGAGAGCCCGACCCGCTACGTGGATCTGCTGGACGCGGTGATGGATCGTCAGGCAGCGCTGATTGCACAGTGGATGCGGGTGGGCTTCGTGCACGGCGTGATGAACACAGACAACATGACGTTGTCGGGCGAGACCATTGATTACGGTCCCTGCGCGTTCATGGATTCGTACGATCCGGCCACGGTCTTCAGTTCCATCGATCGTCAGGGACGCTATGCCTTCGCCAACCAAGCCAGGATCGCCCAGTGGAACTTGGCCCGATTCGCAGAGACCCTTCTGCCGCTGATGGATCCGGACCCGAAGGCGGCATTGCCCAGGGCGGAGGAAGCGATTCACCGATTCCCGGCGCTGTTCGATGGCTACTGGCTCACCGCGATGCGCGCAAAGCTGGGACTGGCCAACGCGGAGCCCGAGGATTCGGCCCTGATCGAATCCCTGCTGGCATGGATGCACCAGGTCGGTGCCGACTACACCAACACCTTCCGGGACCTGGCCAGCCGTGCTGCCGTGGATGCCCCCGTGACGGTCAGAGCAGCGTTCGGAGACCCGGCGTTCACGTCCTGGCATCTGCGCTGGACGGAGCGGTTGCATCGGCAGCCCGATGGTCTCGATCAAGCCCTGCTGCGGATGTGCGCTGCCAGTCCCGCCGTGATTCCCCGTAACCATCGCGTGGAAGAGGCCATTGCGGCCGCTGTCGGATTCGGTGACCTGGATCCCACGCACCGCCTTCTGGAGATTCTTGCCGATCCCTACGACACGCGTCTCGACGATTCCGAGTACCGGCAGCCACCACCCCCGGAGCAGCGCGTCTATCAGACCTTCTGCGGAACATGAATAAACCGATGTAAACAACTAATATAAAGCATCCTCGATGGTGCCCACTTCATCCATCCGGCCAAGTCGGAGGAGGGCGCGGCACCGTTGGCAGAGGGGCTATTCGCCGCGTCTGTCCTTGGGCGTGAAGAAGGGGTTGAACTGCTGCGAAACCGCCTGCTGCATGCTTTCCATCATGGCCTTCTGCATGCCCTTCATCATCGCCTCCTGAAAGTTCCCGGCGAATTCAGCCTGCTTTTCCGACGGGATGAAGAGTTCCTTGAACTCGTCGGGGGTGCATTCGATGTCGATGCGGATATTCATGCGGGTGCAATCCTCTGATTCGTCGCCGGGAGGGTCCCTGGGGAATCCAACGGTCCTGTCGCCAGTATGCCTCCGCGTGGAGGGAACCATCAAACCGATGCCTGGCGTGAAGGCGCTGCATACGACCGGCCCAGAGAACAGCGAACGCTCGGCGGGGCGCTTCACCGCCGTGGAGGTAGGGCGTCGTGAGCACCTGGTGATCCCGACCGCTGCAATGGTTCGTTTTTCTCCGGGTTGCGCCGCAACGCCTGCATCGCCCGCTCGCCAATGACTACGGGGCAGCCAAACGGCTCACCGTGGCCCTTCCGTATCGGAAGCCATCCCTTCGCGGTTGCCGGCGGCCGGATCTTGCGAAAGAGGCTGCAAGCCGGGCCATGACCCGGCATCATGGAACGCGCTCGTTGCGTTCTGGTATCGGCGCAGGACCAGCGACGCAGTCCAATCATCCGGGGAGATCGCGAAGAATGCAGTCGGCTGGCAGGGTCCTCCGGCAGTGGGCGCTGCCCGTCGTGGTCGCCTTGGCTGCCCTCATTCTTCAGGTGACGAATGGGTCCGAGTGGGCGCGGCTGGAACGGGACACGGCTCTGGTGGAGCCGTGGCGCCTGCTCGGGGCGCACTTCGTCCATCTCGGCTGGATCCATCTATGGATGAACCTCGCCGGTCTGGCGGTACTCTGGATGCTCCTTGGGGACACGATCAGGACCACGCTGTGGGCGTCAGGCGTCCTGTTCATCGCCTTGGGCGTGAGCCTAGGTCTCCTGTGCTGTTCACCCGCAGTGGCCTGGTACGTGGGGTTCTCCGGGGTGCTCCACGGTTTGTTCGCGGCCGGCGCTGTCGCGAACATCAGGCGTCTGCCAGCCCTTGGGTCGGCCCTGTTGATCGTCTTGACGGCGAAGCTCGTCCTGGAACAGGTCGCAGGGGGAGACTCCCTCACGCAGGGGCTCATCGGCGACGCGGTCATCGTCGATGCCCACCTCTATGGCGCGGTGGCCGGTGTTTCCTATGGCCTGTTGCTGCTGGTCATGTCCCCCGGGTCCTCGAGAGACCGACACCCGTAGAGTGGTGGCGCAGGCCGGCCACGGGCCCAGCCGCCTGCGAGGGATGCGGCCGATCGCCGCGGAAGATGATCACGGTCCTGCCGAACCGCGAGACATCCGGGGTATTTCGGCCGGGGCCAGCGGGATCAGAAGTTGAGGCCCATCTCCAAACCGATCACGGATTCGGATGCAGCGGGGCTGCCCTGGAAGCCCAGCCGGTTACTCAGCCAGTCCTGCGAGGCACCGATACCGTAGTCGTCGTAAAAGAGGCTGAACCCCATGTTGGTCTGGTTGCTGAGGCGCAGCTGGCTATCGAGGCTAAGGTATCCGGCACTACGGGGAGTATCACCGCGATACCCGTAGATCGGTACGTCGGTTTCGCCATCGCTGCGTAGCGGATAGCGCACGCCAATCCGAACCTGGCTACGGAGGTTGCCGGCCTCGTAGGTTGGACCCGCGCTCAGACCGGTGACGACAAAGTTGTTGTGCACCCCGGAAAGGCCATGGCGGTCCAGCACTCCGGCAGTGGTATCTGGGGAACGAAGGTCCAGCCCAACGCCCACGCCGTAGCCAAACCCACTACTACCGAAACGCTGGATGAACCGACCGGAGGTCTCCAGCGCGTAGTTGTCCAGACCAGAACTCGTCACGGAGGGCAGGCGCGTGGAACGAATCTCCAGGCTCACTGCACGGCCGGGGTGAATGTCGTTCCGGAACCCCGGACGCAGGCCTTCCGCGTCTGTGAAGCTACCCAACGTAGGCAAGGTGTCCAGTCCTGCGCTGGAGGACAGGCCATAGAGCATGCGTGTGTCGGCGTGTAACGGCAGTGCAAGCAGAGCGAGCAGCAGAAAACCGAGCACCATGCGGCCCGGCATTCCGGTTGCAACTCGCCGTGCGTTCATCAGCAATCACCAGCAGAAGGGCACCGTGCACGAATATCAAAGATAGGGCCTAATATATATACCACATAAGGCGATAAGGCCAGTGCAATTGTATCGTAAAAAGTAAATCGGTGGTTCCCTGCCATGCGTATCCCGGCCAACAATCCAGGGCCGTAGCAGGCCTTCGCATTGCAGAGGGGTTCTTAGGCGATCGCCCAAGCGACCCGCTGCCTCACGGCATGTCGCAAGCCGTGCTCCGGAGCCTTCTGCGGTGCGGGTTGTCGCAGTTGCCGCTGCCTGCGCCTGCCTCGTCCTTGACGATGCCCTGGGCAATGGGGCGTATCAGCGCCCTGCGAGCCGCGACGGCAGGCGGCAGCGCCCCGTGCCCGGCCACCGGGTGTTCCTAGCGGGGTATTTTTCGGGTGAAAATGGGGCGTCCAAGGCGGAAAATGCCTCCGAAAACAGGACTCATTCCTTTATTTATTAATAAGTTCCGTTGGTCCGACCCTGGGGGTTTCGTGGAACCACTCGCGCAGGCGCTGGAAGACGACGTAGAGCATCGGGATCAGGAACACGCCCAGCAGCGCGGCCGCCAGCATGCCGCCGAAGACGGCGGTACCCACGCCGCGTTGGCTGGCCTCGCCGGCGCCGGTGGCGATCACCAGGGGCACGAGGCCCATGATGAAGGCGAAGCTGGTCATCAACACTGCACGGATGCGCAGGCGGGCGCCATTGATCGCGGCATCCAGCAGGGCGGCGCCCTGCGCGCGTTCCTGCATGGAGAACTCGACGATCAGGATGGCGTTCTTGGCGGCCAGCCCGATCAGTACCACGATCCCGATCTGTGCATAGAGATCGTTCGAGAGCCCGGTGACCCAGAGCGCGAACATCGCCCCGAGCACCGCTACGACCACGGACAGCAGCACCGCCGCGGGCATCGACCAACTCTCGTACAGCGCCACCAGGAACAGATAGGCGAACAGCACGGCCAGGGCCAGCACGATCGCGGTCTGTCCGCCGGCCTGCTTTTCCTGCAGCGCGGTGCCGGTCCACTCGAAGCCGAAACCGGCGGGCAGAGTCTCCGCCGAGACCTGCTCCATCGCGGCCAGTGCCTCACCCGAGCTGCGCCCCGGCGCCGGGATGCCGTTGAGGGTGACGCTGCGGTAGTTGTTGTAACGCTGCAGCAATTGCGGGCCGAGAATCAGTTCCGGTTCCGCCAGGGCGCGCAGCGACACCATCTCGCCGTCGCGGTTGCGAACGTGGATGCGGAAGACATCGTCGAACCGGGCACGGTCCTCGGCGTCGCCCTGTACGTTTACCTGCCAGACTCGGCCGAAGCGGTTGAAATCGTTGACGTAGGCGCCACCCAGGGTCGCCTGCAGTGCCGAGAAGATGTCCCCGATCTGCACACCCAGCGCCTGAGCCTTGTCGCGGTCGATGTTCAGGAACATCATCGGGCTGTCGGTGGCCCAGGTCGAGTAGACGGCACCCAGGTCCGAGTGCTGGTTGGCGGCGAAGACCAGGCCGCGCATCGCCGCGGCGAGTTCCTCCGGTGAGCGCCCCTCCAGGTCCTGGAGCTGATACTCGAAACCGCTGCCGGTGCCGAGCCCGGCGATGGGCGGAAGGTTGAAGGGCATCACCCGGGCTCCGGGAATCGCGTTGCCCTGGGCCGCCAGCCGGGCGATGACCGCATCCACCTTCAGGTCGGGCGTCCGGCGCTCGCTGAAGGGCTTCAGGCGGCCGATCAGGAAGGCGCTGTTGGGCTGGACCGCGCCGTCGAGCATGCTGAAGCCCGCCACTGCCAGCACGTGTTCGACCGCCGGGTCCGCGGCTGCGAGCGCCTCCACCTGCTTGACCACCTCCAGCGTCCGGTTCACCGAGGCGCCCTGCGGCAACTGGATCTCGGCCATGTAGGCGCCCTGGTCTTCCTGCGGCAGGAAGCCGCCAGGGATTGCCTGGAACAGGCCGAAGGTCCCGAATCCGAGCACCAGGATCAGCACCCCCACCAGAGCCGATACGCGCACCAGGCGCGCGACCACGAAGGCGTAGCCGTCGCGCACGCGGTCAATGCCCCCGAGCACGTAGCGCATCGGCCCGCGCCGGTGCTGCGCGGGCTTCAACAGCAGGGCGCACAGGGCAGGGGCGAGGGTCAGGGCGTTCACGGCGGAGATCAGCATCGCGAACGCGATCACTGCGGCGAACTGCTGGAACATCTGTCCGGTGATCCCGGGGATGAACGCGACTGGCACGAAGACTGAGAGCAGCACCAGCGTGATCGCCAGGATCGGGCCAGTGATCTGGGTCATGGCCTTCTTCGCGGCCTCGCGCGGCGCCAGACCCTCCTCTTCCATGATCCGCTCGACGTTCTCGACCACCACGATCGCATCGTCCACTACGATGCCGATGGCCAGCACCACCGCAAGCAGCGAAATGGTGTTCACCGAGAAGCCGAGCATCAGCAGGAAGGCGAAGGCGCCGACCAGGGCAACCGGCACCGCGATCATCGGGATCAGGGTGGCGCGCAGACTCCCAAGAAACAGGAATACCACGAGGACCACCAGTACGAAGGCCTCGAACAGGGTGTGCACGACCTTTTCCAGGCTGGCACTGACGAACTCGGAGGTGTCGTACACGATGTGGTAATCGAGATCGTCCGGGAAGCGTTCGGCCAGTCCTTCCATCGCGCCGCGGATGCCCTCGGCCACCGCCAACGCGTTCGCCCCGGGTGCCTGGTAGAGCGCGATGCCGGCGGTATCGCCGCCGTTCAGGCGCGCCAGGGCATCCTGGCTCTTGGCGCCAAGCTCGACCCGACCCACGTCCCGAACCCGCACCGTGGAGCCATCCGGGTTCGCACGGATCACGATCCGTTCGAACTCCTCGACCTCCGACAGCCGGCCCTGTGCCTGCAGGGTGATCTGGAACTGGTTGTCCGCGGTCATCGGCTGGGCGCCGATCCGGCCCACCGCCGCCTGCACGTTCTGGCTGCGCACCGCCTGCACCACGTCCGCTGGCGTGAGCCCCAGCGCGGTCAGGCGATCCGAACTCAGCCAGATGCGCATGCTGTAGTCCTGGCCGCCGAAGAGTGACACCTCCCCGACACCGGGTACCCGGGCCAGGGTGTCCAGCAGGTTGATGGTGGCGTAGTTGCTGATGAACAGCCCGTCGTAGCTGCGTTGCGGCGAATACAGCGCCACCACCTGGAGCAGCCCGGCGGATTTCTTGCGCACCGTAAGTCCCAGCCGCTTGACCTCCTCGGGAAGCTGCGCCTCGGCGAGCGCAACCCGGTTCTGCACGTTGACCGTGTTGATGTCGGGATCGGTACCGAGTGCAAAGGTCACGGTCAGCGAGTAGGCGCCGGTGTTGGTCGACGTCGACTTCATATACAGCATGTTGTCCACGCCGTTGACCTTGCCTTCCAGCGGCTGCGCGATGGTGGCCTCCAGCACCTCGGCGCTGGCGCCGGGATAGAACGCGGTGACCTGCACCTGGGGCGGTACGATGTCCGGAAACTGCGCCACCGGGAGGCGGGTGAGGGCGATCACACCGGCCAGGGTGATCACCAGGGAGATGACGATGGCGAGGCGCGGACGGTCGATGAATAGGCTGGAGAACATCGCGGCCTAGTCCCGGACCGGCGGCTGCCAGGGCGCAGCGGTGACGGCCTGTCCCGGGCGCACCTTCTGCACACCCTCCACCACCACACGGTCGCCCGCCCCGAGCCCGGTCTGCACGACGATGCGCGCGCCCATCATCGGCCCCGTCGCGACGCGGCGAACCTGAACCCGTTCCTCGTCGTCGAGCACCAGCACGAAGAACCCGGTCTGATCGATCTGCAGCGCCGATTGCGGCAACAGCAGCGCCATCTCCGGCTCGCCGCTTTCGACCTCGACTCCGACGTACTGGCCAGCCAGCAGCAGGTTCCTGGGGTTTGGGAACAACGAGCGGACCAGCACGGTATCGGTGCCGGGATCCACGGTGACATCGACGAAATCGATCTGCCCGTCCTGCTCGTAGCGCGCGCCATCGGCAAGGCGCAGATGCACGACCACCGCCGCTGGATCACCACCCCGCTCCTGCACCTGCCGGCGCTGGGCCAGCAGATCGCGTTGGGTCAACGGAAACTGCACGTAGATCGGATCCTGCTGGACCATCGTCGCCAGGACCCCGGATTCGGGTCCGACCAGGTTGCCGATGGAGAAGCGTGACAGGCCGATGCTGCCGTCGATCGGGGCCCGGATCTCGGTGTAGTCCAGATTCAGCTGTGCCGCCTGCAGGGCCGCCTCGGCCTGGGCGATGCCAGCCTTGGCGACGGACTCCGCCGCGCGCAGTTCATCGACGCGCGCGCGCGGGATGTCATTGCTCTTCAGGAGCTCCTCGCCGCGACGAAGCTGGGATTGGGCGTTGCCAAACTCCGCCCGGGCACGGTCCACATCGGCCGCGCGCTGGGCCAGCACGGCCTGGTAGGGTTCCGGCTCGATCAGAAAGAGCCGATCCCCGGCGCTGACCTTCTGCCCCTCGATGAAGTCCCGCTCGCGCAGGAACCCCGGAACCCGGGCTATGAGCTCGACCCGCTCCGCGGCGACCACCCGGCCCACGAACTCCTGCGTCTCCGTGACCGGTTCCGGCTCGAGCAGGGCGACGGTGACGGCAGGTGCTGGGGCGCTACCAGCCTCTATGCCCGAGCCACCATTGCCGCATCCCGCGAGGACAAGGATGGACCAACCCGTGAAGACCGCAATCCTGCTTCGCCGCTGCCAGCGCATGCTCCCCCCTGTCGGATGCTGACCCATGGGGTTTCCGCGTTGCGGCGACCCTGTGCACACTAAGCCTGTCAGAAAATGGATGAAACGCAAGTGGAGGTCGTCCACCCACCCTCCAGCCTCACCAGCCCCGAACCCCGAAAGGTCGAGGCATCACCACTCCACTGCGGGACCCTAGGGGCACCGGGGTCGGGTTCGGCCCGGGGGCGACCCCGGCTGCGCGGGGTGGTCTCCACGCAGCCGGGTGAGGGGCGAACGGGCCTTATTGTGCGGCGGCCCGTGCCGCGGCGAGCCAGCCGTCCACGGTTTCGCGATTGGCGACAATCAATTCCTGGGCCAGCGGGCGCACCATCGGATCGGACAGATCCTGTTCATCCATCTTTGCGTCCACCTCGCTGACCCAACCGATGGGCAGGGATACCTGGCGGAAGAGCTCGGCCGCAGCCGGGTTCGCTTCCAGGAAGTCGTTGTTGGCCGCGACCTGAATATCCGCGGCCACGTAGCCCATGTCGATCGGATCGGTCACCGCACCCGGGACGCCCTCGGCGCGCTCGGTCTCGTCCTCGACGATGCCGGGTACATTGATCCACTTGACGTCCTCGCCCGGCACCAGGGAAAGCAACCAGGCGCTCGGACCCCAGGTGTAGTAGAGGGCGGATTCGCCGGCCTGGATCCGCGACAGGGCCTCGGCAAAATTGGCCGCGTAACCGGCGTCCACGTGGTTCATGTAGTCATCCAGTTCGAATTTTTCGAACATGGCATTGATCCCTTCGTGGCACCCCCATCCGGGAGGGCAGCCGAACAGGTCGGCCTTGCCATCGCCGGTCGCATCGAAGGCCGCGCGCACTTCATCGCGTTCGAAGTCCGTGATGCTGGTGATTCCGTAGCGCTCTACCTGAAGGTCTGGTATTTCCCCTCGGGATGGGCCGGCAACCGGTCTTCCCGTGCCGGGCGTGCGCACTGCGCCGGGCCGCTCCCGCGATACTGCAGGCAACACACTTCCCGCATGGGCTGCTAATCGACCTTGTGCCGGGCGCCCGGGGCCTTCTCGCCGAGGCCCTGGGTCACACGATCGAGGACCATGGCCAGCAGGACAATGGCGATGCCACCGACAAAGGCCTGGCCGATGTTCAGGCGTTCGAGGCCCGCATACACCTCCAGCCCCAGCCCGCCCGCACCGATGATGGCCGCGATCACGACCATGGAGAGCGACAGCATGATGGTCTGGTTGAGCCCTGCCATGATGGTGGGAAGGGCGAGCGGGAACTGCACCTTCCAGAGAATCTGGCTTTTGCTGGAACCGAAGGCGACGGCCGCCTCGATGAAGTCGCTGTTCACCTGCCGCAGGCCGAGATTGGTCAGGCGGATCACCGGCGGCATGGCGAACACGATGGTCGCGATCAGGCCGGGCACGTTGCCGATGCTGAACAGCATCACTGCCGGTACGAGATACACGAACGGGGGCGTGGTCTGCATGATGTCGAGGATCGGCCTTAGCACTGCGTAGAACCGATCGCTGCGGGAGCTGAGGATGCCCAGGGGGAGGCCGAACACCACACAGAAAAACACGGCCGTCACGACCAGCGAAAGCGTGATGATCATCTGATCCCACACGCCCATGAAGCCGATCAGTGCAAAGGACACAATGGCGAAGACCACGGTGCGCCAGGGGGCGGCCCACCAGCCCAGAAGAACCACGCCAACCAGGAAGATACCGGGAGGAACCGCGGTCAGCGCTCCCTGGACGCCGTTCATCACACCACGGACCGGGGGGCTGATATAGGCTCGGGAAAAGTCCCGAAAGTTGGCGGCGATCCAGTTGACGGCGTCGGTGAGCATCTGGCGGATCGGAAGGTCCAGAAAACCGAAGGGATCATTGATCAGGGTTCGAAGGAACTCCAGGGATTCGCTCATGCTTTCGTTACCTTGTGCTCAACCGTGGATGGCGTGCCTGCCCAGCGTGTGTGCCAGACTCCGCGACCCGTGCCGGCAGCCGGCCTTGTGCAGCCAGCGCGTCGCCGGTTTGTCAGGCCGCTATGCGCTGTGGCCGTGATCACCCCGGTTGGATCAGCATGCTCCACGAACTTGGCCACGTACTCGGTGCGTGGGTTGACCAGGATCTGTTCCGGGCTCCCGATCTGGACGATCCTGCCCTCTTCCATGATGGCGCTGTGGTCGCCGATGCGCATGGCCTCGTCCAGATCGTGGGTGATGAAGAGCACGGTGCGCTGCAGTTCCCGCTGAATCTTCTTCAGTTCCTGCTGCATATCGACCTTGATCAAGGGATCCAGTGCGGAGAAGGGCTCGTCCATCAGCAGCACTTCGGCCTCCGTCGCCAGCGCCCGTGCCAGCCCGACCCGCTGTTGCATGCCGCCAGAGAGTTCGGAAGGGTAGGCGTGCCCCCATTGGCTGAGCCCCACCATGTCGAGCACCTCCTGGCCCCGCTGCGCGCGCTCGTCCGCTGAGCGACCCTGGATCTCCACGCCGTAGGTGGTGTTGGACAATACCGTGCGGTGGGGAAACAACGCGAAGTGCTGGAACACCATGCTCATGTGCCGCTTGCGCAGGATACGCAGCTGCTCCGCGTTCAGCGCCGTGATGTCCTGTTCGCCCTGGTCCGGATCCTTGAAGAAGATGCGCCCAGCGGTGGGATCGATGATGCGATTGACGCAGCGGATCAGTGTCGACTTGCCACATCCGGACAATCCCATGATGGCGAAGACTTCTCCCCGCTTGCCCGCTGGGGGCTACGGTTGCCGGGGCCAGCGGCGGAGGGTGTAGCGGTCGAGCAGGATGAAGGCGAGTGGCGCGACGAGCATGATCGCGGCGATGCGCAGGACGTGCAGGGTCGACACCATCGCGGTGTCGATGCCGAGGGACAGGGCGATCAGTCCCATTTCCACCAGGCCGCCTGGCACCAGCGCCAGCAGCAGCCCCATTGGATCGACGCCCACGCGTTCCGCGAACAGGATTGCCGCAAGCCACGACGCGGCCATCATGATCAGCGCGGAACCCGCGCCGACCAGCAGGTAAGGCCACACGCGGCGCAGCGTCACTCCCGCGAAGCGGGTTCCCAGCGCGGTCCCGACCACCACCTGGGCGGCAGCGATCAGTTCGAACGGGGGCGAGGCGGCAGTCCAGCCGGCCATGTGCACGCCGGCGCTGAGCAGCATCGGGCCGATCAGTGCTGCGGCCGGCAACCGCAGGAGCCGAGCGAGCGGGTATCCGACCACCGCACAGCCAGCCATGAGGATCCCGTCGAACGCCGGTGTGTCCAGCAGACTGGCAGCATCAGGCGGCAGGGTAGGGACGTCGATGCCCCCGAGAACGCGAAAATAGAACGGGATCACGGCGACGATGACCAGGATCCGGGTGGCGTGCATCAGGGTGATGACCCGGCTGTCGGCACCGTGTGCCTCGCCCGCCAGGGCCATCTCGGTGATGCCGCCTGGCGCCCCGGAGAAGTAGGCGGTGGCCCGATCCATGCCCACACCGAAGCGAAAGAAGGCCACCGCCAGCGCCATGGTCACCACCAGAAATCCGAGCAGCACCAGCACTGCGCCGCTCCAGGCGGCGATGTGCCCGGTGATCTCCGGGGTGAACGCGGAGCCCAGCATGACCCCGAGCACCGCGACCATCACCGTGCGCAGCGGCGACGGGATCGCCAGTTGGGCGCCGGCCAGGCTGGCCGCCGTGACGGTGATCAGCGCGCCCAGCATCCACGCAAGCGGCGCCCCGGCCCATGCGAACAGCGCCCCGCCGGTGATGCCGATGCCGAGACCGGCAGCGGTCCGCGACAGGGTCGGTCGCAGCGGCTTGCCGACGTCATCGGTGAGGGCCGGCAGTGGGCCGAAGAGTTGCTTCCCGAACATCCGTCTGCCTTTGGGTGGACTCAGTCGACAGGCCGCGAGGGGATCGGGATCTCGACCCGTTCCTGGCGCATCAGCGTCGGGTCATCGGGCGGCCGGAGGAAGAAGCCGACGACCTCGTTCCCGCGTATCAGGACGGCCAGCCGGAAACGCTCCAGGTTATGTGTGCGCACACAAAGCCTCGCGTCGTCCTCGTCCTCGAACCAGAGGCAGGGTGCGTCGGCAGACTGGGACCGCCAGCCCTGGAGCGACGGGTAGAAATGGACCCGGAGCAGGCCCGGGGAAGTATCGTTCATATCATGCGTTCTCGCGCAGGCGTGGCGTGCCATCAGGGTAGCGGATTCACCCAGCCGGGATCTGAGCCCGTTCGTTCGGGGGGTGCAATGAGCGCGCTACGGGGATACCCCGTCAATCGGGTACTATGATCCCGCCTTCACAACAGATGGCCAGGGGGTCAACCATGGAACTGCTGATCGTGCTGGGCGTCATCGTCGCCCTGGTGTTCTTTGTTTTCAGTATCTACAACGGGCTGGTGTTGGCCCGGAACCAGTACAAGAACGCGTTCGCGCAGATCGACGTGCAGCTCACCCGGCGCCACGACCTGATTCCGAACCTGGTCGAGACCGCCAAGGGCTACATGGCGCACGAGCGCGAGACCCTGGAAGCCGTGGTACAGGCCCGCAACGCCGCGGTCAGCGGCCTGAAGGCGGCGGCGGCCGATCCGGGCGATCCCGATGCCATGAAGGAGCTCGGCGGGGCGGAAAACCAGCTCACCCAGACCCTGGGCCGACTGTTCGCGCTATCCGAGTCCTACCCGGACCTGAAGGCCAACCAGAACATGATGCAACTGTCCGAGGAACTCGCGAGCACCGAGAACCGGGTGGCGTTCGCGCGGCAGGCCTACAACGATGCCGTGATGGCCTACAACAACAAGCGCGAGGTCGTCCCCAACAACTTCATCGCCGGCATGTTCAATTTCGGTCCGGCACAACTGCTGGAGATCGAAGACAAGGCCATGCGCGAGGCGCCGAAGGTGACCTTCGGCTAAGGCACGGGGCTGACGGCGGGGGATTGGGGCGATGGATTTTTTCGGCGAGCAGCGCCGCGCGCTCGGGCAGTCGAAGCGCCTGGTGATGCTGTTCGCGATCGCGGTCGCGCTGATCGTGGCCGTGGTCTCCGGCATCGTGACTCTGGGCTGGATTGCATTCTCGGAGGGCGAGGCCATGGCCCGGGGTCCGACACCCGGCGAGGTGATCCCGGTCGCCGTCATCGCCGGCCTGGTCACACTCGCGGTGATCGCGCTGGCCAGTTGGACGCGCACCAGCCGCCTGCGCCAGGGCGGCGGCGTGGTGGCGCAGCAGCTCGGCGGCAGCCTGATCCCCCCCGACACCACCAACCCCAGTTACCGCCGCCTGCGCAACGTGGTCGAGGAGATGGCCATCGCCTCCGGCATCCCGGTACCAGAGATCTATGTGCTCGAACAGGAACCCGGCATCAACGCCTTTGCCGCCGGGTACACGCCTTCCGATGCGGCCATCGGTGTCACCCGTGGCTGTCTCGAGCAACTGAGCCGGTCGGAACTGCAGGGGGTGATCGCGCACGAGTTCAGCCACATCCTCAACGGAGACATGCGCCTGAACATTCGCCTGATGGGGCTGCTGTTCGGCATCCTGATGCTCTCGATCCTGGCCCGCACGGTGATGCACGGAGCACGCGGGGGTCGCGACAGCCGCGGCGCGGCGCCGATCCTGATGGTGGCATTGGCGGTGGCGGTGGTCGGTTCCATCGGCGTGTTCTTCGGCCGGCTGATCAAGGCCGGGCTGTCGCGCCAGCGGGAATACCTGGCGGACGCCTCGGCCGTGCAGTTCACGCGGGACAACACGGCGGTGGCCGGTGCGCTGAAGAAGATCGCCATCACCGCGCAGGGATCACAACTAACGGTGGCCGACGGCGAGGAGATCAGCCATATGCTGTTCGGCGACGGCGTCGGCTACTCCCGCCTGTTCGCGACGCATCCACCGTTGATGGACCGTATCCAGCGCCTGGACCCTGCCTTTCAGCCCGAGCAACTCCGAGATCTCGCGGTGCAGTGGCAGCGGCGCCGGAAGGCCGAGCAGGAGGCCGAGGAAGCGGCGGAGTTGCAGGAGGCCCGGGATCGGTTTCCCGGCGGGCTGGGCTCTCTCCCGGGAACCGAGGCGCTGCCCGGCGGCGCGGTTGGTGGGGTGCTTGCGGGGGCGATCCTCGCCGGGGGTGCTGCCTCCGGTTCCACCACGTCGGCGGGGGAGGGCGGTAGCGCTGGGGGTCGCCCACCAACGGACACGCGGGGTGCGTCCGTGGCCCGGCATGTCGCCAACCCCAGCCTCGATCACGTTCGCTACGCGGAGTTGCTCCGCGCCGATCTTCCGGAAGCGCTGGCGGATGCCGCGCACATGCACGACCATGCGATCGACCTCGTGCTGGCGGTACTGGTCGATGCCGCCGGTCGCGCCCCGGCCCCGCATCTGGAGCGCATCGCGGAGCACCGCGGGGCCGACTCGCGGGCGGCGGTCGAGGCGTTGCTGCCGCATTTCGCGCGGCTGCACCCGGTGCAGCGCGCGCCGCTGCTGGCCATTGCCTTTCCGGCGCTGAAGCGCCGCCCGGCACCCGAGCTGGCGGCATTCCGCGAGCTTGTCGATGGGCTGATCCATCTCGACGGCGAGGTCAGCCTGTTCGAGTACGCGCTCGGCCGCGACCTCGCCGCGCATCTGGAGGAGGCGCGTGATCCGTCGAGTGCGCGCGTATTCGGCACGGTGCCTCTGCCCGAGGTGCAGACCGAGGCGGCGACCGTACTGGCGGTGCTGGCCATGCACGGCCACGCGCAGGATGAATCGGCGCGCCGAGCCTACCTGAAGGGGCTGTACACCCTGCTGCCTCAGGCGTCGATTCCCTATGCGCCGCCGCAGGACTGGGTGGGGGCGCTGGACCAGGCCCTGCCCAGACTCGATCGCCTGGAGCCGGTCGCCAAGGCGTTGTTGCTGGAGGCCCTCCTGGTGACGCTGCACCACGACGGGCGGATCACCCTGCAGGAGTCGGAGCTGCTGCGTGCCGTGTGCGCGGCCGTGCATTGTCCGCTGCCGCCGCTGCTGCCGCAGCAGGCAGGCGGGGAAGTGTTCAAGGCGCTCTAGACCCGCGAGCAGTGGCCCTGCACGAAGTCGGTCAGACCTACGATCGCGCGACCCGATGTGCCAAGTCCTACGCGTGGACTGTCTCTCCGAGTACGTCGATGACTTCAGCCAGCATTTCTATGTCTGTGGGCCCCCGCATTTCAACGAGTCCGTGAACGATGTCCTGAACGACCCTGGTGCCAGTCCGGACCTACTGGTGTTCGAGGCATAGGCATGGGAGCGGCAGCGCGACGGGCAGGGAACGATTCCGTTGCAGACTGGTATATTGGCACCGCAAGTCATGCAAAAGTGAGGAGCGAATCATGCAGAAATGGGTTTCGGTACTCTGGCCCTCCTTCATCATGTCGGCCGTGGCAACCGCAGTCGTCTTCGTGTTCCTGAATCCCACCACTCTCGCCGAAAGCGGGGGTCCTGCACTGACCAGTCTCGGGTATTACTCCGTCACCTTCCTGTTTCTCTGGGCGACAACGGCGGCAACGACCCTGCTCTCCTTCTTCTTTCAGCGGCCCCCCGATAGCATCAACCCGGACTGACCGGGATCGGATGCAGGCTGTCCTCGCACTGCCTGTCCTGGCAAACGCCGAAGCGGGGTCGGACTAAGCGAACCGATTGTTTCATCGCTACTTGTACCCCGAGATATACCCTTCCAGCGGCCTTAGTGGGCCCTTTTGGGGCCGCATTTCGCACCTTGTACTCAGCGTTGCTCTTCCCTTGGTCGGTATGGATAACCGCGGGGTCGAATACCATCGTTTCAGGGCACAGGGCTGTTCCCCGCGGGCGTTCTTTCTATAGCAGGCGCAGAAACCGTTCGCTGCGCTAAAACCTAACGAGGTGATTGCGATGACCCAGGCAGTAATGGCCGTGTATCCGGGGGTCGATGCCGCGAGGGATGCGCTGGAAGAGTTCGAAGCGCACGGTGTTGATCGCGAGAAGGCCTTGCTGAACGAGGAGACCCTGAAGGTTACGGGGATGGTCCCGGAGGGCGTACTGTGATCCGCCGAGGAGATCCTGCGGCGTCACGCATCCGGGGACTTATGGTCGCGGCCGGTCGAGTAGTGCGGCCGGCGAGGGTGCACCGACCATCCTGGTGGACTGCCGGATTCTGCCTGCTGGCCGTGGCCGCCCTGGCGGCATGTGCGGAGGAGCGTGTCTCCGAGGTGACGCTGGAGCAGTTGTCTGGTGCGCCGGCCGCCTTCGATGGTGAGCGAGTGCGTACCCGGGGCACTGTGCAGGCCTTCGATGATCCGGAGCACTACTGGATCGAGACGACGCCGCGCAACCGCCTGGCCATACGGCCAGGGTCTGCTGTCGCCGGCCACGTCGGGGATTCGGTCGTCGTGGTGGGGCGATTCACCTGGCACCCGGAAGCGGGGCGGCGACTCGAGCTGGATTCGGTGGTGGTCGCAGAGGAGCCGTAACCAGCCAGCGCGAATCCCCGGTTGTGGGCTTTTTCGGGGTGCTTTTGCCCCTTGATCGCGCAATGAATCAATGGGTTGGCTTGGTCCGACCCCGGTGGTTCACGCAACAGGAGTTGGCCGGGGCGCGACGAAGATGTCACTCTGCGCTCTGCCCGAGGTAAGAACACGCAGTACATGATGGCGCTTTGCCCCGAACGGGTCCCTCGCACACGGACCGGGGTGCGCGCCGGAAACCCCTTCGCCCGACCGCGAGGGCGACACGGACCCGGATTCCCGATGCCCAGCAGAAAACCCCTTCGCTCCCCGCGTTCCGACGACGGTGGAATCGCGTTATGCCCCGCCGGCGGGGAAACGCAACCGCCCGCTGCGGGTGCACGGTGGTGGTGGCTTGCCGGAGTGGGGCTGGCGCTGTTGGCCGGCGTCGGGGCCGCCATGCAGTTCGGCCCGCGACTGCTCGGCTGGGCGGCCGATTCCCAGGCGACCCTGGTGCTCTGGGTGGAGGTCTGGCCTCTCGCCGCGGCGGCGATCTACGTGCTGGTCGTGACCGTGGGCAAGGTGACGCCGTTCCCGGGCGGCTTCCTGCTGATGTTCAGCGGCGGATTCCTGTTCGGCAGCGTGTTCGGCGCGCTGCTGAGCGCGCTGGGCTCGGCGCTCAGCGCGGTGATGATCGCGGTAGTGGGTCGCTGGCTCTTCCAGGAACCGATCCGCCGGCACTGGGGCGGACGGCTGGCCCGGGTCGAGCCCAGCGTGACCGCGAACGGCTTCCACTTCATCCTCGCAGCCCGCCTGCTTCCAGTGGTGCCTGCCTGGGCGGTGAACGTTGTGCCGGTCCTGTTTCCGATTGCACTGGGGAAGGTGCTGGTCGCGACCTTTCTGGGGCTGCTGCCGCTGTCGTTCGCGGTCGCGAGCCTCGGGCAGCAGGTGTCCGGCATCGCGCAGGTCGGCGAGTTCGCGATGACCGACGTGCTGACCCCACAGTTGCTGGCGGCGCTCGTCGCCCTCGCGGCCTTGGTGCTGCTGGCACCCTGGCTGCGGGCCCGGCGCGCGCGGCGGTGAGCAACCTGACGAGGCACTTTGCCTCGGCATCGAATGTGTGACCGTTCGGTGACACAACAAAAAACCGCCCTTGGGCGGCTTCTGTAACTGCTTGAATTAGTGGCGCGCCCGGAAGGATTCGAACCTCCGACCACCTGGTTCGTAGCCAGGTACTCTATCCAGCTGAGCTACGGGCGCGTTGCTGCAGGCGCGCATTATCTCGGTCTGTGGGCGCTGATGCAAGTCCGGTGAGACACCTGGCGCGGAGCGTTTTCCCTCCGCCGGCGGCGCGTGCTCAACCGGCGTGCTTGACTGGCACCGGCCCGTAGGGCGAGTTCCGAACGCGGTCGTGCTCGTGCATCCGGTAGTTCACAAATTCGCTCATCTCGCGAAAGTGCAGGAAGGGGTTCCCCTCGGCCTCTTCCTCCAGGGTGGAGGTGGGTTTTACCGAGTAATTGTGTCCCGGGTGGATGGACGTATGTCGGGGCAGCCCGGTGCGCAGATCCTTGAGGGTGTGGAACATCTGCTCGGGATCGCCGCCGGCGAGGTCGCAGCGGCCGCAGCCGAAGACGAACAGCGTGTCGCCGGTAATCAGATCGTCTCCGGCGGGAAGATGGAAACAGGCGGAGCCGGGGGTGTGGCCCGGCGTGTGCAGGAAGAGGATCTCGGTATCGCCGAGCCGCATGCGATCGCCGCCGTGGTGTAGTTCCGGTTTCGCCAGCGTGCGGCCCCAGAAGTCGGCTTCCGGTTTCAGGAGGTGGAGACGTGCCGTCGGGGCCGACTCCAGCACCCGTTCGATGCCGTTGATGTGATCGTGGTGGCTGTGGGTCAGCAGGAGGTCGGTGATGTTCAGGCCCTTCTTTCCGGCGAGGGCAAGGATGTCCTCCGGCTCCCAGGCCGGATCGACCACGGCGGCGCGACCGCTGGCGATGTCCTCGATGACGTAGATGAAGTTTTCCATCGGCCCGAGTTCCAGGGCATGGATGCGGTAGGGCAGTTCAGGCTTGGTGTGGTTCATGGCGAGGGCAGGCTCGGGCGGTTGCAGTGGGGGTGGATGAGGGTCACGCAAAAGGGCGCTTGGGTGCAAGCGGCTCCTTGTCTTGGGCTCGCGGGTGTGCGGCGGTGCGCTTTGCGGGCATGGATTGTTGACCCGGCGTTGCAAAAGCGGGAGCAAGCTCCCGCACTCCATAGGGGCGGGTGGCCCCGGCATATGTCGGCACGTAGGGCCTTGCGCGCGGGTCGGGCCGACGGCGCTTGCAGGCGGATTATGGCTGGCGCAGGGATGCGTGTTCCGCAGGGAACAAAAAAGGCCCGCCGGGCAGGTTGCCGGGCGGGCCCTCGGACGACGTAGGGGCGAGCCTTTTAGCTGAAGGCCGGGCCCGGGGTGATACCCATCTTCTTCAGGATGATGGCCAGCGGGCAGAAGCCGGTGAAGGCGGACTGCACCAGGTTGATGCCCACGAAGGCGGTCAGCAGCAGCCAGGCGGGGCTGACCAGCCAGGCCAGAAGGGCGCTGAGGAGGACGACGCCGCCGGCGACGGCGAGAACGAGTTGATCAATGCGCATGGTGGATCTCCTAGAATATAAGTTGGCTCTAATGTACGTGGGGCCCGAGACCAGTGCAAGCGAACCGCATGCGCCCTGGGGTGAATCAGCGGTCTTCAATCGAAATGTAGTCCCGTGTCTTGGAACCGATGTAGAGCTGCCGTGGACGGCCGATCCGGGACTCGGGGTCCTGCATCATCTCGTTCCAGTGCGAAATCCATCCCACCGTACGCGCCAGGGCGAAGATCACGGTGAACATGTTCAGCGGGATGCCCATCGCGCGCAGGATGATCCCGGAATAGAAGTCGACGTTCGGGTAGAGCTTGCGCTCGACGAAGTAGTCGTCCTCGAGGGCGATCTTCTCCAGCTTCAGCGCCACCTCGAACAGCGGGTCGTGGTCGCTACCGCCGATCTCGGCCAGCAGTTTATGGGTCATCTCGCGGATGATCTTCGCGCGCGGATCATAATTCTTGTACACACGGTGCCCGAAGCCCATCAGGCGGAACGGGTCGTCCTTGTCCTTGGCCCGTGCCACGAATTCCTCCACCGTCTTGCCGCTGTGCACGATGTCCTCGAGCATCATCACGACCTTCTCGTTGGCGCCGCCGTGCAGCGGACCCCATAGCGAGGCGATGCCTGCGGAGATGGCCGCGAACGGGTTGGCCTCGGAGCTGCCGGACAGGCGCACCGTGGAGGTGGAGGCGTTCTGTTCGTGGTCGGCGTGCAGGATCAGGATCAGGTCCAGTGCGCGTACAAAGATGGGATCGGGCTCGTAGGTGCTGGTCGGTACCCCAAACATCATTGCGAGAAAGTTGCCGGTGTAGGACAGCCGGTTCTTCGGGTACATGAAGGGCTGACCGTTGGCGTACTTGTAGGACCAGGCGGCGATGGTGGGCATCTTGGAGATCAGGCGGTGCGCCGCGATCTTCCGGTGCACCGGGTTATGCACGTCGGTGGCGTCGTGGTAGAACGCGGACAGCGCGCCGACCACGCCCACCATGATGGCCATCGGATGTGCGTCGTGCCGGAAGCCGTCATAGAAGCCGCGCACGGCCTCGTGCATCATCGAGTGCTCCTTGATGATCCGCGAGAAGTTGTGCAACTCGTCGGACGAGGGCAGATCGCCGTTCAGCAGCAGGTAGCAGACCTCCAGGTAGGTGCTCTGCTCGGCCAGTTGTTCGATCGGGTAGCCGCGGTAGAGCAATGTGCCCTCGTCACCGTCGATGAAGGTCACGGCGCTGCTGCAACTGGCCGTGGACATGAAGCCGGGGTCGTAGGTGAAGTAGCCCAGCTCCTTGTACAGTGAGCGGATATCGATGCAGTCCGGGCCGTGACTGCCCTGGTGCACGGGTAGTTCGATGACCTTGCCGGTCGCGTTGTCGGTGAGCGTTACGGTCTTTGAAGTCATTGGGGCTCCTTGCGTGTACTGGGCCGATCTGCGGCGTAGTCACTGCGGCTGTTCAGTGTAGTGCGTTGTTGAGTGCACTGCACCATTTCATGTCAGAGTGCCAGTCCGAGCGCCCTTCCGAGCTCCCGGCTGGACAGCACGTGGCAGTAGATCATGTTGATCACCTCGAGCTCGTGCCGGTGCAGCGCCTCCGTCCCGGCGGCACAGCAGTCCTCCACGAGCAAGACGTTGAAGCTTTCATCGGCCAGGCTGCGTACCGTCGACGACACGCACTGATCGGTGTAAATACCGGTTACCACCACATTGCGGACGCCCATGTTGTGCAATACCAGGCGCAGGTTGGTGCCGGTGAGGGCGCTGTCAGTGGTCTTGGTCACCACGATCTCGCCTGCTGCCGGGGCCACCTCGGGGGCAATCTGCGAGGCCTCGGCGTCCAGCGGCATCAGGAGGTTGTTCCAGCCCGGCATCTTCTGGCTCAACGAACGATCGCGGCCGTCTTCCAGCAGGCAGGCGATGCGGGCATGCAGCACGTCCATACCCTTGCGCCGGAATGTGTCCTGCAGTGCACGCAAAGAGGGCAGGACGGTCTCCCGCATGCGTCGATGGAAGGCATCCCAGCGCGCCCGCTCGGCCGGGTCGTCGTGCAATGCGAGGCCGTAGTTCTGCACATCGATGCAGAGGAGGGCCGTCTCCTCAGGCGTCAGGTCCAGGTCGTCGGGCTCGGGCGCATCGGCGTAGTAGAAGGAACGGTAAGCAGTCTTCCAGTTCATCGGGGTTTCTCCTGACGGGCGCCTGACGGGCCCTGTGTTGGGCCGTTCCGCCGCCCGGCTGGCTCGTTGCCGCGGCCCTTTCTCTGCTGGTGCCCCGTTAGCCCTAGCAGGAAGCATGCCTACCCCGGGCGCTGGACCGGTGGCTCGGATGCGATCGACGGTGCCGAGTGGGTGCGCGAGGGACAGGCGCAACGGCGATGATCGCGGGGCGAATTGCACCCTACCGCAACCTGACGGAAGATCGGCGCATCATGAAACGCACGCCGAGTATAGATGCTGGTGGGCCTGCTGCAGAAAATGCAGGTGCCACTGCCAGACAACCCCGATGCATCGGGAGCGGTGGAAGGACGTGAACTACATCAGTCGGCACTGGCGCGGCGAGCTCAGTCTTCCCGTCGCCTTCTGGGTCAACTTCGTGGCGCTCAACCTGTTGCTGCTGGCCCTGCGGCCGGTCGCGGAGCAGGTGCTGGTCGCGATGGCCCTGGATGACGACCCCCGGTTCATGGCACGGGTGGCGCTCCTGCACGTCGCCTTCGTCTACGGCCTGATGTACCCCTGGCAGATCGTCGGGACCTGGCGCTCCGCCGGGCGCTGGATCGTTCAGCGGCAGCGCCGGCTGTGGCCTCTCGCGGGGCGCGCGGTCGTCGCGGTGAGCCTCGCCGGAACCCTTGTGACGCTGGGGGCGGGGGCGCCGGTGTACCGTGACGTCGTCGCGATCGCGATCGGACCGGACCGGTACGCAAACTACTCGGTGAAGCGTATCGGCGACGGGTCGCTGGTCCATTTTCAGGGCTATCTCGGCTACCGCGCTGCGCGGGATCTGCGCCGGGTGCTGGCCTCGGGTCCGGAGGTGTACGGAATCATCCTGGACAGTTCGGGCGGGTGGATCGCGTCGGGGCGCAGCCTGGGCCGCGTGATCCAGGAAAACGGGCTGAATACATATTCCTTCGCGGGCTGTCACTCGGCGTGTGCCACCGCGTTCATCGCGGGCAGTAACCGGTACCTGGCGGACGAGGCGCGGCTGGGTTTCCACCAGTACGCGGTCCCCTTTGACGGGCTGGAGCCCTACTCGAACATGTGGCTGGAGCAGCAGCGCGACCTCCAGTATTTCCACAGCCAGGGCGTCAGCCCAAGCTTCCTCGCGCGCCTGTTCCAGGCGGAGCACGGGGAGGCCTGGTACCCGACTCAGCGGGAACTGATGGCGGCGCAGGTCATCACCGGTGTGGTCCGTTCCGAGGAGGTGCTGTTCGGGGTGGACGCCGGCGCCAGGAGCCAGGAGAAGGCCTTCGGCATAACCCATCCGTGAAGCGTCGGAACCCTTGGATGAATGCCCGGTTCTTACGGCTCGTCATGAGCGGGCCGAGGTCCGTTCGCGGTGAGCCTGTCGAGGTGCTTTAGGTCGGGTTAGCGTAGCGTAACCCGACGTGCCAAGGTGCCGCGGACGACGCTCCTTTGCGGCCATGGGTGGGTGCGAGACCCGTCGGGTTACGCCCTTTGGGTCAATCCAATGCAATGCGCAGTGGGTTGGTTCCGGATTCCCAGACCCCCACCTCGGTCGTACGACCGTCGACATTCTGGATCAGGTAGCTGCGATGCCCGTGGTGGCGCAGCGCGCCGACCAGGTTGCGCAGGCCTTCGGCGTCACTGCTGCTGACCACGGCGGTGCGCGTGCCGGGGAGGGTCCACATGCGGGCATGCCCGCGGCGGGCGAGATCCTCCGGCGCCTCCGGAGCGCCGGCGTCATCCAGCCAGCGGATAACGTCCTCGGTGCTGCCCAGGACCAGCAGCGGCTGTTGCGGATCGAATGCGTCCGCCATCGCCGGCGGGTGTTCGAGGATGGCTTGCGCGAAGGGTACAAGACCGTCCTGCGTGGCGATGAGCCGGGTGTTCGGGTGCAGGCTGACCGTCCGGAGAATGGGCGGTGGGTCGGGTAGCCGGCGCAGGACCTCGAAGTTCGGATCTGCCGTGATGGCTTGGGCGGGCGCATCCAGCGCGAGGTCGAAGCGGGTCCAGCGCGTGTCGAGCTCGACCACGAAGCGCTGCTGGCCCGCGTCCGTCTCGACCACGACGGGTACGTGCAGTGGCCACGGCGCGGCCTCCTGTCCCTGTTCCAGTTCGCCGCTCAGCACCCAACCAGCCCCGTTGTTTTCCTGCGTTACCGAATGCAGCGTGAGCTGTGGCAGGCTGGAGCGCTCCAGCCAGGGCGTGAGGAAGGGACCCAGATCGCGGCCGGCTGCATCGCTGAAGGCCCGTATCAGATCCTCCCAGCCGGCCACGTCGAACATGTGCCGGTCCGCGACCTTGCGTGTGCCGGCGTCGAAGGCCTCGTCCCCGATCCGCTCGCGAAGCATGTGGAACAGCAGTGCGCCCCTGTTGTAGCCGACGATGCGGTTGGCTCCCTGGTTGCCGCCCTTGAAGGTCTCCAGGGGCCGATCTTCTTCGGTCGGCAGCCAGGCGAGATCGAGAAGCCATCGGTGCCGGAGGCTGGCCCCCTCGCCGCGCAACTCGTCCAGGCGGTAGTCGGCCATGTAGGTGGTGAGGCCCTCGGCCCAGTTTCCGGTGGCGTAGTCGATGCGCACCCCGGTGCCCCACCAGTTGTGCATCAGTTCGTGTGCGAGTGATGTGCGCGGGATGAAGGGCAGCGGAATCACCCGCTCGCCGAGCAGGGTGAAGCCGGGGAAGGCGTAGCCCACGGGCATGGGCGAGGCGGCGATGGTGAAGCTGCCATAGGGATAGGGGCCGGCCCGCTCGCTGAACATGCGCAGGTACTCGGCGGAGTGCTCGAGGTAGTTCTGTGCGTGCGCCGCGTCGAGGTCGTCCCGGAACAGGGTGCGCACCCGAACGCCGTTCGTCTCCAGCGTGCGTTCGGCCCATGGGCCGGTGGCGATCACGATGGCGTCGGTGCGGGGATGTTCATGGACGACACGGTACTGCCCCTCACTGGACGTCGGTTCGCCCCGGAGCGTGCCGGTGGCCACCAGGCGTTGCCCCTCGGGTACGCGTGCCTCCAGGCGCAGGGCGAAGCTCTCCTGTTCGAAGCGTGGATACCAATCGGTCCCCTCGGGCAGGAAGCCGCCGGCAGCGGTCAGGAACAGCCGGCTGCGCATTGGGTCGCCGTCCGGCAGCGTGCCGCTCCAGGAGACGGTGATCCCGGTATCGACGGGAAGCTCGAGGCGGTAGCGCCCGGGCGCGACCCGCGTGGTGGCCAAGTCGGTGTCGCCGGCACGGGCTGCCTGCAGGTCCAGTGCGTCGAGGAGACGGAACTCGTGGCTCCCCGCCGGCAGATCGAGCTGCAGTGCACCCGCGATCCCGCCGGATGCGGGATCGAGGTCGAGACTCATACGCCATTGCGGGACGTCCGCGACGCCTGCGGTAGGTAGCAGGCAGGCCGCAGACAGGACGATGGTGGACAGGACCGATCGAATGCTGAGAACCCGCATGGGCCATTTACTCCTGGTTCGGTGGGAAGCGGGCCAGGATCTCCCGTGGCTCGTCGTTGCGCAGCACGTTCAGGGGCAGGACATGGCCAGGCTGCTGGCGGCGGACGATGGTGACAAGATCTCCCGGCACGCGGACGGCAAGACCGGCTGCGTGGGTCACGATGTCCGCGGCCTCGACTCCCGCCTCCTCGGCCACGGACTCGGGCATGACCGACTCGATCCGCACGCCGGCGGGGTCGGTGCCGATCCGGACTCCCAGCAGGAGCGGCCGAGGCGGCTCGAACCGATCGTGGCTTGCGATGCCGAACAGGGCATCGGCGAGCCCGTCCTTCGGCTCGGTGCAGTCGGCCCCACTCTCCCGTGGCAGCAGCACGCGGGTCTCTGCGATGCCGAGGTCGCGCAACTGATGCGGCACGCCGTGCCCGTATTCGAGGTGCCCTGAACCCATCAGCCCCACCGCCAGGATGCCTTCTTCCGCAGCCTCGGCAAGACCCGCGGCCATCGCGCGGTCCCAGACCTGTTGCCCGGTAACGAAGCGTTCGATGTCAGCGTCTTCGTAATGCGCGGAGGGATGCTCGACGAATATCTTGCCGAGCGACTCTCGGTAGGCCTCGGTCGCGGGAGCGGGGGGCGTGATGTGATAGCGCTCCTCGGGTGGGACCGCATCCCAGCCCTCGTCGCGCAGTCGGCTGACGAGGGAGCGATCCAGGTTGATCGCCAGTAAAGGGACCCGATGCATACGCGCGAAGTGCAGGATCGGAAGGTAGAGGTCCGCGTCAAAACCCCAGGCCCTGCTCCAGTCGCTCTCGGTTAGAAAGGCCTGTTCGTCCAGTTCCCCGGCGACCCAGGCGTCCAGCGCCGATTGCGACTCCCGCGGGAGCATCTCCAGCCCGATCACCATGTCTGGCCGCCGTGCGTGTAGCGCGGCGAGTGTGTGCAGTTGCCAGCGATGATGTTCCATGCGGTCGTGCCGCTCGCCCAACAGGACGACCTGCGCGCTGGCGGCTTCTTCGAAGAGGCGATCGGGAGACAGTCGCTGGCCGCTGGCATCGCGCCATTCGCCGGGTGCCGGACAGGCGGCGACCGCGAGTGCGGGCATCAGGAAGATCAGGAAGGACAGGGAGTAGAGGAGGGCAGGGCCTATGGGGTACGTGCGGGCTGTCATCGTTGACTCCGGGCGCAGGCGATGCGCTTGGGAGTCCCGCAACGCAGGGAAGTTCGATCGAGAACGCGCCTTGGGGCCAGCAACGACCCTAGGCACCTCACCATCAGTAGGCCATGGAGGACGGTCGGTGCCTACGGAACCCACGCATTTTGCCCGTTGGATCGGCGCAGGTGGTTCCATGGTCTGTGCCCAGCGGGGCAAACGGGCGGCTTGGCACAAGCACCGCTATAAAAACTACCCTGTGCCGCGAGGCGCCCCTCCCGGCTTCCTCACGATGACGGGCCCAATGCGTCCTCGCTCAGGACGGTGGGGGCTGGTAGGCCTTGTAGATCAGCAGGGCGAGCAATCCGACGATGACCAGAACGGATGCGCCCAATGCCACGATGGTCAGGTAGACGATGGCGTCGCCGTATTCCATGAAACACCCCCTCAGTAACGGCATCAATGCCATGCCAAGGATAGGGCCTTCCGCTGTGAATGCGCAAGACGCCATTAGACGTGTGACAGGACACTAGCCTCAGCACTTGGGGTCGATCGCAAGGTTCTTGGAGCGGCCGATGGTCAGGCTGCTCACGGCGAGGAACACCTCCCGGAGGAAGGCGACCAGGGTTCCGATCAGGGACAGCATTGCGGCAATGAACAATCCCCCGATCAGGATGGCGTGGCTGACGCCGAGGAAGGCCTCGACGAAGACCGTGACGATCAGGATGCATACCAGCAGCGCGGTGGTGATGCCCAGCGTGATGCCGACGTATACCAGGCGCGCCCTGCGGTCCAGGATGCACAATTCCTTCAACGCAGTCTCGCGCGCCTCTTTGTCGGCATCGTTCAGGAGTTCTTCCAGAACCCGGCTGCGGTCCACGACACGCGACAGTCGGGCGACGAAGGCGTTGATGAAACCGGCAATGCCCACCAGCAGAAACACCGGTGCGATGGACAACTGGATCGCCTGAGAGATGTCCGCGATCGAGGGGAGAATGGCCATGTTGCTCGTGCTTGCGAAGGTAGCCTATCGGAGGGGCGCCGTCGGCGGCGGCGGACCATAGGGCATCATCGGAGGAGCGTAGTATCCCGGGTACGGAGTTCCGTACCCTTGGCCGTAGGGATACGGATGGATATAGGCATAGCCATAGCCAGAGCCGTGCCCATGGCTGGAGCCGTAGCCACCACCGCCCGCGGAGAAACCGATGCCGCCGGACACGCCCCCCATGCCGAACATGTTCGCGAGCATGCAGCCCGGGCCAGACCAGAAGGCGCCCGCCTGTATCGGAACGGCCACTATGGCGACGAGGCAGGCAGCGGCGATGAGTTTGAATGAATTTCGCATCAATGGGCTCCTGGTCCTTGATAAATGGCGTCATCCCTGGTGTATTGCGTAACGGACGACGCAAGGTCGGCGGCTCCTGCCGGGCTACGCCGGGAGGCGCTGGCTGGAAGGCGCCGCCCGATGCATGCAACCTGTACGTACGCGCTACTGGCGACGGCGACCCCTCCTTTATAGCACCGCCCGGCGCGAACGCACCGATTGCACGCCGCAACGGGGGCGTACCATGGGGTTGAAGACCATGGGCAAGGGGGCATGGGAATGACCGGAAGCCGGAGGGCGGCACGGATCGACCGTTCTGGGAAAGACGCGCACGCTGTCCTTGGCAAGCGTCGTGCGGGCGGATCCCGGGGGGCTCGTGTCATGCAGTGTCCGGCTGCACGGCGCTGGGCCGGGCGCGTGGTGGCCCTGGGCCTCGTCTTCGTGTCCCTGGTGTTGTCCTGGCATGCGCTGGCCAAGCTCGATTTCCTCTACCCCGTCTGGTATTCGGCCCTGGCCATCGAGGATCATGTCAGCCACTACGGCGCGAGAAACAGGACCGGCAGGCACGACTTCGTGCTGACCGGACCCGCGGAACACCGGCGTCTCTTCGGCGCCGTGGTCGAGGGCATTCACGGGCGGGGAACCCCGCTGGATCAGCTGGTTTACCGGGACAGGGACGGTCATGTCCTGGGAATCTTCCTGCGTGCGGACGAGGCGGGACATCTGCGCGACGTCGCGGCACTGGTGGACAAACTGTTGATCGCCGGCTGGTCGATCACGGCGGTGACGGCGATTCTGGTGCTGCTGCATGGCCGCAGGGGCGTTTGCCTGCCGACCTTCGCGCGAGCCATGTTGGGATACGGCACACTGCTGGGACTGGTGGGCGTCGTTGTCGGTTTGGTTGGACCCCAGCAGGTCTTCGATCGACTCCACGAGTGGATCTTTGCGTCCGGTCACCCCTGGTTCTTCTACTACGAGGATTCCCTGATGACCACGGTGATGAAGGCCCCCGATATCTTCGCCGCCATCCTGTCGACGTGGCTCGTGCTGCACCTGGTCCTGTTCGGCCTGTTACTCGCCGGCCTCCGCCATCTCTCGAGCCTGCGCGGTTTCACCCATCCAACGGAGGCATGATGACGCGCTACCTTAGAGCGTCAGGGGGCCGTGCGGGGAGCGACGGCGTGCACGCCGGCATCCGGGATGCCGGCCTGGCGTCATTTCTTCTTCTTCTCGGCCTTGGCAGCGCGCTTTTCCAGCAGCGACTTCGCAGGCTTTTTCTTGGTGTCCCGTTTCTGGTCCATTCCCTTGCTCATGGTTTCTGCTCCTCTGATTCTTCCGGCGCGGGGGCGTCCGCGGCAGCACGCGCCAGCTTTTTCTGGCGTTTTTCTTCCTGCTGCCTTTCCTTCTTCAGTTCCCGTTGTCGCTTGTCGTACTGGTAATTGGGCTTGGCCATGGGGGCTCCGCGGTGGCGAGGTGCAGGAAGAGGGCGGGACTCAGGCGGGTACCCTGCACGAAAGGAACCCAGACGCCAAGAATAACACTCGCGGACCACCCCGCGCCCGGTCTATTCGCCGCTGTGCAGCAGCAGGCCCCGCCGGCGCGCCAGCCCGAAGACGCTCATGAACAGGGCTGCCCCGAGAATCATGTAGACCAGATTGAGTACCAGGGCGGCGAAGAAATGCCCCACGGGGAAACCCTCGCCGAGTACCACCGCGCGCATGCCCTCGAAGACATGGGCCGACGGCAGCGCCAGGGCGACGGGCTGCAGCCAGTTCGGGAGCGTGTCGATCGGGTAGTAGATGCCGGAGACGGGGGCCAGGGCGAAGATGGCCACCCACGCCAGGCTCTGGGCGCCAAGCCCGAAGCGCAGCACCAGTCCGCTGACCATCAGTCCGAGCGCCCACCCGGTGACGAGCAATTGGGTGAAGAACACGATCAGCGGCAGTCCCAGCGTGAAGATGGAGTAGTGATAGAGCGGAATGGCCAGCAACGCGGCGGGTACCACCCCGATGAGCGTGCGCACCGTGCTGATGCCCAGCAGCGACACGATCAATTCCCATGGCCGCAAAGGACTGACGAACAGATGGCCGAGGTTGCGGGAATAGAGTTCCTCGAAGAAGGGCAGGGTGACGCCCAGTTGTGCCCGGAACAGCACATCCCACAACAGTACGGCGGCGAGCAGCAGCCCCGCCGCCTGGGCCACCCACTCGCTGTGACCCATGAAGAATTGCGTGATGAAACCCCAGAGGATCATCTGCATCACCGGCCAGTACGCCAGTTCCAGGACACGCGGCCAGGAGCCGCGCAGCAGATAGATGTGGCGCAGCACCATTGCATAGATGCGGATCAGAGAGGCCACGTGCTTGTCCCTTGGAACGGCTGGGTCAGGGGATGGTCAGACACGGCGTGCCACGTCGAGAAAAACCTCTTCCAGGTTGCGTCTACCATAGCGGCTCGCGAGCCCCTCCGGAGTACCGTCGTCCACGATGCGCCCCGAACGCAGCATCATCACGCGATCGCACAGTCGCTCCACCTCGGGCATGTTGTGCGAGGCGAGAAGGAGTGTCGCGCCGGTGCGGCCGCGATAGGCCTCCAGCAGGCCGCGGATCCGGTCGGCGGTGTCCGGGTCCAGCGAGGCGGTGGGTTCATCGAGAAGCAGCACTTCGGGTTCGTTCAGCAGCGCCTTGGCAAGGGCTACGCGGGTGCGCTGCCCTGCCGACATTTCGCGGTAGGGGCGGTCCATGAATCTTGTGAGATCAAGCTCTTCGGTAAGGGTCTTTATCCTGGTGCGCAGATTACGCACCCCGTACAGGCGTCCGTAGACGTTCAGGTTTTCACGCACGGTGAGACGTTGCGGCAGGTCGATGTAGGGCGAGGCATAGTTCATGCGCCCCAGTACCTGGTAGCGCTGGCGGAGCATGTCCGTGCCCAGGACGCGAATGCTTCCGGAGCTGGGCGTCATCAGCCCCAGCAGCATGGCCAGCGTCGTGGTCTTGCCCGCCCCGTTCGGTCCCAACAGGGCCGTGGCCGAACCACGGGCGATCGAGAAGCTGATTCCGTCGACCGCGACCGCTGGGCCGAAACGCTTGGTAAGATTTGCTACCTGTATCGCCATGACCGGTTCGGAGAGGAACGAGGTTGCACAGTGGTCAGTGAGACCGTCACGATCAATATACCGGAGGGTGAGACCCGGAACTTCGGTCCCCTCCGGGTGCCGCTGCCGCTGCCGAGGCCCTTGGCCTTGCCGCTGCTCGTTTTCGAAAGCCCTTCCTGTCCGCCAGCGGAGTGCCGTCCATGACACGAACCTTTGCGCTCAGTGCCCGCTCGCTCCTGTTTGCCGGCTGCGCCCTGCTGCTGCTGAGTTCCTCGGTCTCACCCCTGGACCGCGACGGCATTGATGCGCTCTACCAGGCGGTCGAAGACGCGGTTTCGCGATACCAGGGTGGACTGGAGGAAATACGTAACGGCGAGTTGGAGTCCGGGTATGCGCGGATCCGGGACGCGGTGGCGGATCTCGGGGTGGCGGCGGACGCCTGTGCGCGGAAGCCGGGTTGCGAGACACAGTGGTTCATGGCGGCCTATCACGATCTGTTGACCATGCGCAGTGGCATGCTCATCGGGACTGAAGAGGATCTTGCGCGCCTGGAGTTCGAGAGGATCTTCGAGTCCGAGGAAGTCTCTGTTTACGAGGGGGCTTCCGCCGATCCGGATGCCGATGTCGGCGCAGGCAGCGACTGGTTCGACGGCGCGATGCTGTCTCCAAGCATCGAGAACAACAGCCTGGTGCGTGGTGCGCTGAACGACTGGCTGACCTGGATGCGGCCAACGCTGTTCGACGCCTACGAGAACTACATGCACATGCGCCACCTGATGTGGCCGTATTACGAGGAGGCGGGTATGCCCGAGGGGCTGCTGTTCGGGATCCTCGCCAAGGAATCCGGCGGGCGGGTGCACTCGGTGTCCCGCGCCGGGGCGGCCGGTCCGCTGCAGTTCATGTTCTACACGGGGCTGCGCTTCGGACTCACCACCGAGGACGGATTCGACCAGCGGTTCGACCCGGCGGCATCCGCGCGGGCGAGCGTTGCCTATCTGCGCGCGCGCTTCGCCGAGCACGACGGCGATCTGGCGCTGGCCCTGGCGGCGTACAATGGCGGGGAGACCCGGGTGCTCCGGCTGGCGCGGGGCGCCTCTGTGGCGAGTTTCTGGAATCCGGAGATCTTCGGCCTGCTGCCGCGCGAGACCCAAGAGTACGTGCCTTACGTGCTGGCCGCGGCCCTGCTGTTCGACCGCCCGCAGGACTACGGGGTCGAGTTTCCGCAGGTGCTTACCGGGCCCGGCCAGATCGAGCTGCAGGCGCCGCTCAGCCTGAGTGAACTGGGTGTCTGTCTGGGCCAGGGCGACAGCCGCTCGGGTTGGTTTCGGGCGCTGCGCAATCTCAACCCGCGTCACGAGCACGACGTTCCCTTGCTGGCCGGATCCACCGTTCGGCTACCGGCTCCAGTGGTTTCGGCCTATGGGGAGCACTGTGTGGAGGGACCGCGCCTGGAACTGGCGAAGGCCCTGCATGAGGCCCGCGAGCAGCGCCGGATCCTGCTCTCCATCCGCACCTACACCGTGCGCAGGGGCGACACGCTCTCCACCATCGCTGCGGAGCAGGGGTGTCTGAGCATGCGGGCCATCGCGGACGCCAACGGCATCGCGGGTCCGCGCTACCTGATCCGTCCAGGGCAGCAGTTGGAACTGCACGGTTGCCGGATCTGATGGATCGCTGCCGCGGGTGCATCGGCGCGTGCTCCAGGGCGATGGTGACGATTGATCCATTCCTGCGCGACCTATCCTGTAGCGACGTCCCGAGGCCAGCATCTGAAACCTTCCGCCTATAGCCAGTCTCAGCAACACCGATGAGCGGTCCGGACGAGCGTGCGACCCAACGTCCGGTGGGCCGGGACCTGCGTGTGCTGGTGCCGCTGGCAGGTTTTGTTCGACCCTACCTCCGCACCCTGCTGCTGGGCGCGCTGGCTCTGGTTCTTGGGGCCGGGGCCATCCTGGCGTTTGGTTTCGTGCTCCGACTCCTGGTGGACGCCGGGATCAGCGAGCAGGATCCCGCTGCGCTGAATCGAGCCTTGCTGGCTCTGCTGGGCGCGGTTGCGGTGATGGCGGCGGGCGCGGGTCTGCGCATCTATCTGGTCACCTGGCTGGGGGAACGCGTCGTGGCCGATCTGCGGCGGGCGGTCTTTGCGAATGTGATTGCGATGGATCCCGGCTTTTTCGAGCGCACGCGTACCGGCGAGGTGATCTCGCGGCTCACCGCGGACACCACCCTGATCCAGGTGGTGGTGGGCAGTACCCTGGCCATTGCCGCGCGGAACCTGCTCCTGATCGTGGGCGGGCTCATCCTGATGTTCCTGACCAGCCCGATGCTGACGGCCTGGCTGCTGCTGGGTCTGCCTGTCGTCGCGCTGCCGGTGTGGTCCCTGGGCCGCAGGGTACGCCGGCTCTCGCGCGAGACCCAGGACCGGGTCGCAGCCGTGGGCGGGCGTGTGGACGAGAGTCTTTACGCAATCCAGACCGTGCAGTCGCACGTGCAGGAAGGGGCCGAGCGCGCCCGTTATGCCAGTGCTGTGGAGGCGGCCTTCGGTGCGGCCATCCGCCGTGCGGCGGTGACGGGACTGTTGGCGGCGTCCGTGATCTTCCTGATGTTCATGCTGATCACCGGCGTCCTCTGGATCGGGGGGCACAATGTCCTGGACGGCAAGATCACGCCGGGGGAACTCGCAGCGTTCCTGTTCTACGCGGTGCTGGTCGCCGGCTCCGTTGCTGCCCTCAGCGAGGTCGCCAACGAACTGCTGCGCGCGGCGGGCGCGGCCGAGCGGCTGCTGGACCTGCTGCAGACGCGCTCGGGGCCGCCCCTGCCACGGCACCCAACGCGCCTACCCGAACCCTCCAGGGGAGCTATCCGCTTCGAGGGCGTCCGGTTTGCCTACCCGACGCGCCCACAGCCCCCGGCCCTGCAGGGTATCGACCTGGAGGTTCCGGCAGGTGCCTCGGTGGCACTGGTCGGACCTTCCGGGGCTGGCAAGACGACCCTGTTTCAGTTGCTGCTGCGGTTCTACGATCCCGACGCCGGCTCGATCCGCGTCGATGGTGTCGATATCCGCGATGTTGAAACGGCGGCGCTGCGGGGAAGGATCGCACTGGTGCCACAGCAGCCGGTGCTGTTTGCGGCCAGCATCCGCGAGAACATCGCCTACGGCGCGCCGGGAGCGTCGGAAACCGACATTCGGGTGGCCGCGGAGGCGGCGTATGCAATGGACTTCATCGCCGCGCTGCCGGAGGGACTGGATACGCATCTGGGCGAGCGCGGCGTGCGGCTCTCGGGGGGGCAGCGCGCCCGGATCGCACTGGCGCGCGCGATACTGCGGGACCCGGCGATCCTGCTGCTGGACGAGGCCACCAGCGCCCTGGATGCGGAGAGTGAGCGCCTGGTGCAGGCGGCACTGCAGCGTATCAGCCGCGGCCGAACCACGTTGACCATCGCGCATCGTCTGGCGACGGTGCAGGCGGCCGATCGCATCGTGGTGTTGGATCGCGGAAGGATCGTGGCCCAGGGATCGCACGCCCAGTTGCTGGAAGAGGGCGGCATGTACGCACGCCTGGCCTCACTGCAGTTCACATCGGCTTGACCGGCTCCGCTGCTGCGTAGGCCGGGTTAGCACAGCGTAACCCGTCGCAAGGCTTAGGCCGGGCATTCTGGGGCCAAAAATACCGTTCTAAGGCCAAAAACGAGACCTGAAATCGCGGATATCTCTGTGTAAACAACGCGTTGGCTTGGTCCGACCCCGTTGGAGGTTGGTTATTGATTGGCGTCGACGACGGCTAGGGCGGTCATGTTCACCAGGCGGCGGACCGAGGCGGTTTCCGTCAGGATGTGCACCGGGCGGGCGGAGCCGAGCAGGATCGGGCCGACGCTCGCGCCTTGTCCGCTGGTGGCCTTGATCAGGTTGAAGGCGATGTTGGCGGCGTCAATGTTCGGCATCACCAGGAGGTTGGCCTCGCCTTGCAGGCGGCAGCCAGGGAAGATCCGGTCCCGGATTTCCGGCTTCAGGGCGGCGTCCGGGTGCATCTCGCCGTCCACCTCCAGGTTCGGATCCATCTGCTCGAGCAGGGCCCGGGCCCGGCTCATCTTCCGGGCTGCCTCCGAAGGCACGCTCCCGAAGTTGGAATGGGAAAGCAGGGCGACCTTCGGGGTCAGACCGAAATTGCGGACCGCCTCGGCGGCCATCAGGGTGATCTCGGCGATGGTCTCCGCGTCCGGGTTCTCGTTCACGTAGGTGTCGCAGAGGAACAGGGTCCGGTGGGACAGCATCAGCAGGTTCATGGTGGCGAAGGTGCGCACCCCCGGGGCCAGACCGATTACGTCCTCAATGAACTTCAGGTGGTAGCCGTGCTGCCCCACCATGCCGCAGACCATGGCATCGGCGTCACCGTTGCGTAGCAGCATCGCGCTGATGAGCGTGTTGTTGCTGCGCATGCGGTACTTGGCCACGTCCGGCGTGATGCCCTTGCGGCCCATGATCCTGTGGTACTCGTTCCACAAGGACCGGAAGCGTTCGTCGGAGGCCGGGTTCACGAGTTCGAAGTCCACCCCGGGCCTGAGGCTCAGACCGATGCGCTCGATACGCGACTGGATCACGTCCGGCCGTCCGACCACGATCGGCTGGGCAAGGCCTTCCTCCAGCACGGTCTGCACGGCATGCAGCACCCGCTCGTCCTCGCCCTCGGCGTAGATCACGCGGCGCGGCGAGGTCTTGGCCGCAGCGAACACCGGCTTCATCACGAAGCCGGACTGGTAGACGAAGTTGTTCAGATGCTCCCGGTAGGTCCACAGCTCCTCGATCGGGGCGGTCGCAACGCCGGAGTCCATGGCCGCCTTGGCCACCATCGGCGCGATCTTGACGATCAGGCGGGGATCGAAGGGCTTGGGGATAAGGTAGGACGGGCCGAAACGCAGGACCTCGTCGCCATAGGCCTTGGCCACCACGTCGGAGGGCTCTGCCCGCGCCAGTTCGGCAATGGCCTTGACCGCAGCGACCTGCATTTCCTGGGTGAAGGCACGGGCGCCGACATCCAGTGCGCCCCGGAAGATGAACGGGAAGCAGAGGACGTTGTTGACCTGGTTGGGGTAATCGGAGCGGCCGGTGGCGATCATGGCATCGTCGCGCACCTGCATGACCTCCTCGGGCAGGATCTCGGGGTCCGGATTGGCCAGCGCCATGATCAGGGGGCGAGCCGCCATGCGCGCCACCATGTCGGGCTTCAGCACGCCACCCGCCGACAGTCCCAGGAAGACGTCCGCACCGTCGATGATCTCACCCAGGGTGCGCGCCTCGGTTTCCTGGGCATAACGCTCTCTGAAAGTGTCCATTTCCTCGGGACGGCCCCGGTAGAGCACGCCGTAGAGGTCGGATACCCAGATGTTGTCCACGGGCAGTCCCATGGTGACAAGGAGGTCCAGGCAGGCGATGGCGGCGGCGCCGGCCCCCGAGGTGACCAGCTTGATGCTGCTGAGGTCCTTGCGGGTTAGCTGCATGGCGTTGAGCACCGTTGCCGCCACCACGATGGCCGTGCCGTGCTGGTCGTCGTGGAACACCGGAATGTTCATGCGCTCCCGCAGCTTGCGCTCGATGTAGAAACACTCCGGTGCCTTGATGTCTTCCAGGTTGATGCCGCCGAAGGTGGGTTCCATGGCGGCGATCATGTCCACCAGCTTGTCCGGGTCCCGTTCATCGAGTTCGATGTCGAACACGTCGATATTGGCAAACTTCTTGAACAGCACGCCCTTGCCTTCCATCACCGGCTTGGCGGCCAGGGGGCCGATGGCACCGAGGCCCAGCACCGCAGTGCCGTTGGTGATCACGCCGACGAGGTTGGCGCGCGCGGTCAGGCGTCCCACCTCGGTGGGATCTTCCGCGATCAGGCGCGAGGCGACGGCGACGCCGGGCGAGTAGGCGAGGGCGAGATCCCGCTGGTTGGTCAGCCCCTTGGTCGGTACGACCGAGATCTTTCCGGGCGTGGGGAGGCGGTGATAGTCGAGAGCTGCCTGGTCGAACGAGGTCTTGTCCATCGGTGGTGGGGTCCCTGGGTCTCCGGAGTGTGTGGGGCGTCGAAGGCCCCTCCGCCTATTGTTTCACAGGTGAAGCTCCGGGATGGGCCATGTAGGTGCAGGGAAACGCGGATGGAGGTCATGCGACGGGCTTTCTTCGACCAGCTCAGGACGAACGGGACATCCATGTCGCGCAGGATGCGTCGGTCGCACCAGGAACGGAATCAACTCATACAGCGTGTCCCGGGTCCGGGGAATGCCCGGATGCCGCAGCCGCGTCCCGGGAGCCGCTATCGGCCTGTGCCAGCATGCGGAACAGCGCGCGGCTGGAGCGTGGCGGCTTGCCCTGGGCGGCCTCCTTGCGGGCGTTGCGAAGCAACTGGCGCAGTTGCTGGGCATCACACTCCGGGTGGCCGGCCAGCCATTCGGTCAGGGCCTGATCGTCAGCCAGCAGTCGATCCCGCCAGTGCTCGAGCGCGTGAAACTCCGCCTTGCTGCGATCCGAAAGGCTGCGCATCTCGGCGAGCTGGCGGGCAATCGGCTCGGCATCGACATCACGCATCAGCTTGCCGATGAATTGCATCTGCCGGCGCAGCGCGCCATGGCTGCGGATGCGCTGGGCCTCGAGCACGGCACTGCGCAGCGCATCCGGCAGGTCCAGGTTCCTGACGCGATCCTCGGGGAGTTTCACCAGCGCCAGACCGAGATCCTGCAGCGCACTGCTCTCCCGCTTGCGCTGGGACTTGCTGGGCGGCGGTGCGTCGTCGATGTCGTGATCGTTCATGTCGGAGAAGGCCCGGTCGCCCGGGTCCGTGCGCTGGCGCCTAGCCCTTGCCCGGCGGGGTGCCGGGCAGGGGCTTGAATTGCATCACGGCATCGAGCTGTTCGGGCGTGAACAGCGATTCGACCAGCGGAAGCAGCTCTTCCTCCTCCACCACGGTGTGGGTCCGCAGGATGTCGGCGAAGGCGGGCAGGTCCCGTTGTGCCGTGTCGAGGCGGATACCCGTCGCCAAGGTCCGCAGGTGTCCGTGCTCGGTGCCGAGCCGGACACAGAGCGAAAAGTGCTCCCGGTGAAACTGGACGATCGGCCCAAAGATCGTGTGTTCCTCGTGCTGCAGATGCTGTTCCATCTCGTCCCGGTAGTACTCCTGCACCAGGCGGACGCCCTCTGCCAGGCTCTCGCTGCTGCCGTCGCTGGCCAGCCTGGTGATCCGATCGGCAAAGGTCAGGGCCTCGTCGTGTTCGCGGGAAAGTTGCTCCATCTGCCTGCAGCGTTCTTTGGGCATCGGTTACCTCGTTGCTCGGTGGTGACTTTGCGCCATGTCGGGTTGGGCGGGCAGCCGGAGCGCAAGGAGTCCATGGGTTCGTACAAGCTGCGGCCGGGCGCACCATAAAAAAGTCCCGCACAGGGCGGGACTTTTCACTTCAGGCCTAATGCGCCCGAAATACTCGGTTTACTCGGCCTTGACGTTGGCGGCGCTGGGGCCCTTGGGACCCTGTTCGACGTCGAAGGACACCGTCTGGCCTTCCGCCAGCGACTTGAAGCCGCTGCCCTGGATGGCGCTGTGGTGAACGAACACGTCTTTGGAGCCGTCGGACGGGGAGATGAAACCAAAACCCTTCTCGTCACTGAACCACTTCACTGTACCTGTAGCCATTTCTTTTACCTGTGCTGTGTCATTGTTGTCGATCGATTGCGAGGAAATACTGAAGGGCTACCAGGTCGACAAGGGCTGTGTGCCCTCATTTCGTAGTGCCTGGAACAGACGAAGGATTGGAATCTGCAAGACCATGCCTGAACTGTCGCCTAATGCGATATAGCGCCCGATACTGATACCTCGCCCCCATTATCAACCGGAATCCACCCAAACTACCAGTTCTTTCTGTGTTTTCCTCGATCAGGGGCCGGTGGAACCCCCGCGCAACCGGAAATTGCGGCCTTTTCGGGCGCCCTGAGACGGAGCGGGGAGGAGGCTCGGTTGCGGCCGGTCAGAACTGCATCAACCGTCCAAGGTCCTCGAATGAGCGGCGGACATCCTGGGCCGACGTCTCGAGCAGGGCCTTCTCGTCCGCGTCGAGTTCGAGTTCCAGGATCTGCTTGATACCGCCCCTGCCCAGTTTGACCGGCACCCCCACGAACAGGTCCTTGAGCCCGTATTGGCCGGTCAGCCAGGCGGCGCAGGGGAAGATCCGGTTCTGGTCCAGGGCAATGGCCTCCGCCATCTGCGCCGCGGCCGCGCCAGGTGCGTACCAGGCCGAGGTGCCCATGATGCCGACGAATTCCCCGCCGCCGAACTTGGTCCGTTCGATGATGGCGTCCAGCTTCTCCGGGCTGATCAGTTGCGTGACCGGAATGCCGGCCACGGTGGTGTAACGGGGTAGGGGCACCATGGTATCGCCGTGGCCCCCCAGGATCTGCGCCTGGACGTCCTTCGGCGAGACCTCCAGCTCTTCGGCCAGAAAGGCGCGGAAGCGGGCCGTATCCAGAAGACCGGCCATCCCCATGACGCGCTCCGCGGGCAGACCGCTCGCCCGGTAGGCGACATAGGTCATGGCATCGAGTGGGTTCGACACCACGATCAGGATGGTACCGGGTGAGTAATGGGCCAGTTTTTCCGCCACCGGCCTGACGATCTCGGCATTGGTGCTGAGCAGGTCGTCGCGGCTCATCCCGGGCCGGCGCGGCACGCCGGCGGTAATGATGCAGATGTCGGAATCCCGCGTGGCGGCGTAATCGGTGCTGCCGTGGACACGGGTGTCGAAGAGGTGGATCGGGGAAGTTTGCCACTGGTCCAGGGCGCGGCCCTTCGCGGGGTTGAAGGTTCGGTCATCCCGCTTGACCTCGAGATCGATCGCCACCACTTCCTGGGCGAAATCGCGCTGGGCGAGGGCCAGCGCTGCGGAGGCGCCTACGTTACCCCCAGCTCCTACCACAGAAATCTTCATGCTCCCCTCCCCATTGACGTTTAAATCTGCCGCAGATACGGCACACTTGCGCTGCCGCACCCGGCGGCGGGCACGACCGAGACGAAAGGCTCGCAGCCTTGGCGATGCCTTCTGTGCTGCTGCCGGTAGTGTATGCGCATCGTCGCTCCGGGTGAATCCGCCTGCGCTTCTTCGCCCCGGGCAGGGGATTTCGCGCAGCCGAGCGGCGCGCAACGTAGACTGTCGGCATGAGTGTCCATCCCTATGCCAGTTTGAAGCCGGAGGTCATCCTGGATGCCGTGGAGTCCACCGGGCTGCGCGCTGACGGTCGGCTGCTGGCGCTCAACAGCTACGAGAATCGCGTCTACCAGATCGGCATCGAGGATGCGGCGCCGGTGGTCGCGAAGTTCTACCGACCGGGACGCTGGTCCGAGGCGGCCATCCGCGAGGAACATTCGTTCGCACGGGAACTCGCGGCCCAGGAGGTTCCGGTCGTCGCGCCGCTGATCGACGCGGCGGGGGAGACGCTGCACCGCCACCTGGGCTTCCTTTTCGCCCTGTACCCCCGGCAGGGTGGGCGTACCCCGGACCTGGAACAGCGCGAGAATCTCGTGCGCATCGGGCGCTTCATCGCCCGAATCCATGCGGTCGGCCGCGCCGGGAGCTTCCAGGCACGTGAGCGCCTGGACGCCACCGAACTGGGCGAGATCGCGCGCGAGGACGTGCTCGCCAGCGAGCGTCTGCCCTTCGAGCTGGAATCGGTCTACGAGGACCTCAGCGCGGATGTCCTCGATCAAATCGTGCGTCGGATGGAGGAGGCCGGCTCCGTGTCCATGATCCGCCTCCACGGTGACACCCACCCCGGCAACATCCTGTGGACCGAGACCGGCCCTCACTTCGTGGACCTCGATGACGCCTGCACGGGGCCGGCGGTGCAGGACCTGTGGATGTTCCTCTCCGGCGATACCGAGGAGATGTCGGCCCAGATGCTGGCGCTGCTGGAGGGCTACGAGACCTTCGTGCGCTTCGACCACCGCGAACTGGCCCTGATCACGCCGCTGCGTACGCTGCGCATCCTGCGCCACGCGGCCTGGCTTGCACGCCGTGCCGACGATCCCGCCTTCGTTCAGGCCTTCCCGGTCTTCTACACCACGCGGTACTGGGAGGACCACATTCTGACCCTGCGTGAACAGGCCGCCGCGCTGGACGAGCCCGCCATCTACCTCGACGTCTGATCCTCAGCGGGGCGCGACGGGGCGAGCGTGACGCCGGCCACTGGCAGCGGTGCCGGGTCGCCGTTGTAGCGTTCGGTCTGCGGGTAAAAGGCGAACCAGGCGAACCAGTAGGAGATCAGACTCGGTATCTCCTCGCCCCGGGCATCGAGGACTCGGCCGGTCTGCGCATCCGTGTCGATCAGCAGCGTGATCTCCTGGCCAGCCAGGGTGTCCTCCAGGCGGTGGCGTCCCGTCTCGGGGAAGGCGGGGAAGGGGTAGGCGCGGGCCTGGTCGCCGATGCGCACGCCCAGTACCGGGGTCTTCGGATGCTTGCCTTGCATCCGGAACGCCACCGGGAACAGCAGGGCCTCGTCCTCCGCGTAGGCGGCATAGGGATCGTGGTCGTAGTTGCGCGCGTAATGGGTGTTCCGGGACAGCACCTGCGTGTCCGGGTGTTCACGGATCCAACTACCCCAGGTGGTGTTGGCGATGGGAACCATGGTCAGTTGTTCTCCGATCTGAGGCCCGGCAACGGCCGTTGCGGAGACCTGGGACCAGAGGGACTCGCTTTCGCGGTCATAGAGCAGGACGGCCGAGTTGTACAGCAGTCCCGATACACCCAACAGGCGCCGCGAGCCATCCTTCGTCCGTGCCTCGAAGGCCACCCCGGTGAAGCAAAGCGGGCAATAGGTCACGGCGATCGCCTCGCCGGCAAAGAAATCATTCACGACCTCGTGGTAGTTCATGATGCCAAGCGGGTAGGCCTTGCTGACACCGTTCCGATGCAATCCCAGGATGCGGTCGTCCGGTTGCAGGCCGTGGGCGGATGTGGCCGCCACGAACTCGGGATCGGTCAGGGCGGGAATGCCGTCGCGCGGCGGACCGCCGCGATGGATTTCATCCAGCGGAATGTCCCGTTGGGATAGGTCGAAACCGTTCATCGTCTGTCCTGTCGCCATGGGTGTGCAGCTGGCGAGGCCGAGAGCGATGGCGAAGGCCCCGATGGTCTGGCAGAGGTTTCTCCCGCGGGAAGGCAGGGGCGGCCCGAGCGGCTTGGTGAGTGGGAGCGGTCTGGTCCGGATCATGTGCGTGGCTCGGGTTGCCTGCGTCTGGTTCTGTGATCGGTTCATGATGGTCCCCACGGTGCTGGATGGGTCGCATGTCCACGGAGGCAGCGGGAGGACCGGGGTCGGCAGAGCGATTGGTCCGAGGCGCCGCTCGTTGTGCATGCCATGATTAGAGCACCCAGTGTTGCGCGACGCCCTACGTGAGAATGCCTATTCGGGCGGCCCGCGCCATGCCGCCGCTGGATAACCAGGTGGCCAACGATGAGGCGCCCCGGTCCCCCCGGCAGGGCCCACTAGCTGCGACCGGGAGGATCGTCAGCCGACTCCAGGTGTCGCCGTGGTGCATCCTGCGGCTGGGGCCCGGTCCCGTCCTCGTGGTTGATGACCCGGCCGCCACTCAGTGTTTGCGAATCCGAATCGTCCCGATCCTCCTCGTCTTCCCAGTCATAGCGCCTGTAGACCGGGAACGGGTCGCGGCGGTAGAGGAACCAGCCGCACAGGGCACCGATCAATGCGCCGAACAGGTGGGCCTCGAAGGAGATGCCGGGGCTGCTGGGGATCACACCCCAGATCATGCTGCCGTAGAGGAACAGCACGATGAGCGCCAGTGCGATCGACAGGGCATCGCGACGCCGGATGCCGATGACCACCGCGAAGAACATCAGCCCGTGGGTCAGGCCGCTGGCGCCGATATGGAAGGCCTCGCGCCCGAACAGCCAGACACCGAGACCGCCCATCAGCCAGATCAACGGGAGCGCGATGCGGGTCGCGCGGGGGAAGCCGTACAGGCTGAGGACGCTCAGCACCCACAGGGCGGGAACATTCGACATCAGATGGCCCCAGGAGCCGTGGATCAGCGGGGATGTGAGTATGCCCGTCAGCCCGGCGAGGTCGCGGGGCAGGATGCCCAGGCTCGAGAAGTCGCCGCTCATTAGGCCCCGAAGGACGTGAATGGCCACCAGGACGCTGACGCCGAACAGGGGCAGCACCAGCGCACGCCGGATGCGCTCGCGTTCTGCCGCAGGATCGCTAGGGAGCGCAGGTCGTCGCAGATTGAACATGGTTCCACCTTGCCATGTCAGGCCGGTGCGTCCAATGACCGCGGAATGCTGCGGGTGTCCGGCACAGACCTGGCGTCGAGGCCAGGGACCCGATGGCAGCCGGCTCCGTGTTCGATCCGGTCACCGCCGATCGGGCGCGTCGTCCACCTGGTCATACATGGCGAAGAACTGGCCGACGCCCTTGTCGCCATGCGGGTCGTAGTACAGGGACCGCGGAATAAAGGATGCTGGGACGGCCAGCGGATCGCCTTCCAGCAGGGTTTCGAAGGACTGGCCACCCAGGATGCGGTGGAAGCAGGTCAGGTACAGGCGATGGAGGACGCGGTCTTTCAACAGCATGCGCAGGACCCTTGGGCCTGCCATGGAATAGATGCGCCGGAACCCTTCCTTCGCAAGCGCATCGATCAGGGGCTTGCCTTCCACGACATCCCCCGATCCGGCGGTCAGGATACGGAGTCCGGCCTCCCTGGCCGCCCTGAGGTCGTCCTGGTCCACGCGTTTTCCGACGGCAAAGTAGACCGGACGGTTGGTGATTCCGGCCAGCTGCTCGAGCGGCACGTCCAGACTGCGTGTCAGAACCACCAACGCCGGCTGGGGCGGCATGCTCCGGGCCCTCCGCCACGCGTGCAGGTCGGCAAAGATCGGATCGTGGCTCAGAGGCAGCTTGTCCTGGGCCGTACCCGCGGCCAGGTTGCGCAGGAAGCTTGCGCTCACGATCAGGGCATCGGCACGGGCGGCGAGTTCCTGGAACAGGCGCCAGTCCCGGGCATTGGTGATGGCCTTGGGTGCCGCGAGACGACCCTCGCCCGGATTCTCGACGGCGATCCGGCCATCCAGGCTGGAGATGAAGTTGGTGTACACGAAGGGCTCGTCGCGCTGCTCCGGGTGGCCCATCGGATGTTCCAGGTACAGTCCCTCGACCGCGCACTCGCGGTGCGGGGGCGGGTAGAGTTGCAGCACGGTTGGAGCACTCATGTGGTTTCTCCTGGCAGAGGTTTTCAGCAGGATCTTACGGCTTGGGACGCGGGCAGGAGAAAGCCGGTTTCCCTCGAGGGGTAGCGAACCCCCGGTGCGGAAGCGGACACGGCCAGCCATGTCCGGGGGCTGGGAGTCGTCCGTACCCGGATCGCGGGCGTGAGACGAGGATCGGTCCGTGGGTCGCCCTGCAGGGCTTGAACCCGGGTACAGGCTGGCAGGTCCGTAGAGAGTGGACGTCACCACGGCGCCGCAAGCCAGGAGAGAAAACGACATGAGCCTGCTCATCAACGGACAACTGCAAAGCAACTGGCTGGAAGAGGAGACCGAAGACGGTGAGTTCGTTCGCAAGGATTCGCAGTTCCGCCATTGGGTCACGTCGGATGGCTCCCCGGGACCCAGTGGCGCGGGCGGTTTCCCGGCGCAGGCCGGACGCTATCATCTCTACGTATCCCTGGCCTGCCCCTGGGCGCATCGCACGTTGATCTTCCGGGCGCTGAAGGGCCTGCAGGATCTGATCACGGTCTCCGTGGTCAGTCCGTACATGCTGGAGCCCGGCTGGAGCTTCCACCCCTACCCGGGCAGCACGGAGGATCACCTCCATGGCTTCGAATACCTGCACCAGGCCTACACGCTCGCTGACCTGGAATACACGGGGATCGTCACGGTTCCGGTGCTGTGGGACCGTGAGCGGCGCACCATCGTGAACAACGAGTCCGCCGAAATCATCCGCATGTTCAACAGCGCCTTCGACGCGCTGACCGACCGGCGGGAGGATTACTACCCCGAGCAACTGCGTGGGGAGATCGACGCGGTGAACGAGCGCATCTACGAGACCCTGAACAACGGGGTCTATCGCGCGGGGTTCGCCAGCGAGCAGGCGGTTTACGATCGCGCCTACGAGCGCCTGTTCGAGACCCTGGACTGGCTCGAGGAACAACTTGAACACCAGCGCTACCTGGTGGGAGATCGGCTGACCGAGGCCGACTGGCGCCTGTTCACCACCCTGGCGCGCTTTGACGCCGTGTATTACAGCCACTTCAAGTGCAACCGTCGGCGGCTGCTCGACTACCCCAACCTGTGGGCACACACGCGTGAGCTCTACCAGGTGCAGGGGGTTGCGGGCACCCTGGACCTCGATCACATCAAGACGCACTACTTCGGGAGCCACGAGCACCTGAACCCAAGCGGCATCATCCCCCGTGGTCCGGATCTCGATTTCGACGCGCCGCACGGGCGCGGGGCTTGACACTGGTGGGCCGTGCGGCGCATGTGCCGCGGCCTATCAAGCACTGCGATCTGGGCGCCATGATCCCTGTCGGCTAGCGCGTCAACTCCCGGTGTGCCCTCAAGTCCCGCCAGTCTGGAAAATGAAAACCGCCTCCGTTCCGCTGGTCAGATCTATCCTGCTGCGAGAGACGAGGGACGGAACGATTCGGGAGAGGACGAGTACACGGTATTCGCGTGCGTCAAGTAAGGATGAAAGCCGCACCAGCAGGTGCAGCCGCCGCTTCGCCAGACTGGCCCCGGTATCAGCGCTGGCGCGCCCAGCGGGATCTGGACCGCGCGGGCTGGAAAGCGCTCAAGGGGATGATGCGCCGACTGGGGTAGGGCAGGAGAGCCGTTCGAAATCCCGAGCGAGACTCCCTGCGCGGGCGATCAGCCGCTCGCGCTGGCGTTCGGAGGACATTTGGTACAGGTCGGCAAGCAAGAGCCAAGTGGCGTTGCGATGGTGCTCGAGCCGTTCGACATAATCCGGAGACCAGGTCTGCTCAGGATGAACCATCAGCCGCTCCAACGCGGGTTGCAGTGATTCGGGGCGGTGGTTGGCTTCGGCCAGAGCGTGCCGGAGTTGTGCCTGCCAACGGCCCCGGTTCTCCAGCCACTCATTCGCGAACAGGCCGAGATCCTCGCTCCAGGCGTCGATGCGTGCGCGCTGATCCGTCGTCATGCGCCCAAACCATCGGCGCAACCTGCGTTCGAGGCGCTCTGCCCGCTCCTGAAGGAGCACGGGATCCTCCCGGTTGACGAACTCCCCCATCTGTTCCCGGGTGCGGGCATCCAGATTCCTGAACAGCTCGTCGATCTGCGCGTTGCTCGCTTCCCCAAGGATCGCTGCCACGTCATAGGAAAGCGGATGCACGAGTTTAGTCCAGAAGACGGCGGCATCAGCGGCGCGCTCGGTAAACCATTCCGCACTGATTGCTCCGTTCCGGAGATCATCCTCTACGGCGCGCAGCCACTCAGCATAGAGCGGAAGCTGAGTCTGGCAGTGCCAGTCGAGGCGATCATCCAGGAGGACCTGGAGCTCGATACGCTGCGAGCTGTCGAGCGTGACGTAGTCCTTCATCTGCCAGGGGATCAACCAGTCCAACTGATGGTAGAGGATGCGCACCCCGCAGCCCGAGAGGCTGAAGACCGTCAAAAGGACCAGGAGCGCGCGCCAGATCATCATCTCCGTTGCGAGTCACGCAGCGAGAGAAAGTTCGAGAAGACACGGGGTCACGAGAGGGACGGGGTCCACGGGGTCATGGTCAACGGGCTACGGGTGCCCGAGGCACTGCATGAGGTGCCGAAGACCCAGCGGCGGCCGATCGCGGGCGAACTGGGGAGCTTCGCGGCGCGTTATCCCGACCGTCGCGAGGCCATGGCGCGGGCGTATCGGTCCGGTGCGTACACGATGCAGGCGATTTCGGACCACTTCGGGGTGCACTACATGACCGTGAGTCGCGCCGTCCGACGTTTCGAGGGAACGCTGTTGGAATGTGAGACCTGACCCCAGTCGCCTTCGAGCAGCTGAACCCAAGCGGCATCATCCCCCGTGGTGCGGATCTCGATTTCGACGCGCCGCACGGGCGCGGTGCCCGAGACTAGCGGGCCATGCGGCTCACCCCAAAATGGCGTGAAGCGTCTGTTTCAGTTCCGGGTAGTGGAATTCAAAGCCTTCATCCAGGAGGCGTGTCGGCATCATGCGGTTGCTGACCAGCAGGAGTTCGGACATCTCGCCGAACAGTAGGCGCAGGACCGGCTTGGGCATGGGGAACAGGGTGGGGCGTTTCAGGGCCCTGCCCAGGGCGCGGGTAAACTCCGCGTTGGTGACCGGATTCGGGGCGCCTGCGTTGTAGGGACCCGAGGCCTTTTCGTTTGCCACCAGCCACTGGTAGATGCCCACGATGTCGGCCCGGTGGATCCAGGGGAAATAGTGTTCCCCGGATCCCAGGCGTCCGCCAGCGCCCATCTTGAAGGGAGGCAGCATCTTCGCCAGGGCGCCGCCGTCGCGGTCCAAAACCACGCCGGTGCGTACGAGGCAGACCCGTACGCCCAGGGACTCCGCCTTTAGCGCCTCATTCTCCCACTGGACGCAGAGATCATGGGTGAAACCGGACGTCGGTGGCGTCTCCTCGGTAATCACGCGGTCGCCCTGCTCGCCGTAGTAGCCGACGGCAGAGGCCGAAATGAGGGCCTTGGGTGGGCTTTCCATTGCATGCATCCATTCCACCAGTTTTCCGGTGGTGTCTACGCGAGAGTCCACTAGGAGGCGCTTGCGCTTCTCCGTCCATCTGCCGTCCGCGATCGGTGCCCCAGCCAGATTGATGACCACATCCGGATTCGGACCCGATAGTTCGTCGAGACGCTGGATGGCAGTAACGCCTTCGAAGACCTCCGGGTGTGGCTGGCGGCTCCAGACAATGACGTCGTGGCCGTCTTGCGTCAGCTGTGGACACAAGGCCTGCCCAATGAAACCGGTGCCACCCGAAACCAGAATACGCATAAAACCACCTGTCGTTTGCGAGGAAAAAAATCAGCGACACGCGAAGTCCAGCGGAAAAGCGACTCCAGTGGCCACACGGCGTGGTGTCAGTCCATCCCGAACCGCTGACGGAAGTCATTGTCAGGGTTTCTGCCATGTTTGGGAAAAGGTTCGAAGATCATAAGCTTATAAAAGCTTTGACAGGGCAGGCCAAGACTGTAAAATACTCGCTTCGAACGATTTAGGCGCGTAGCTCAGCTGGTTAGAGCACCACCTTGACATGGTGGGGGTCGTTGGTTCGAGTCCAATCGCGCCTACCAAATAAGCCCGATAAAACAGCCGCTTAGCGAACCACGCAGGCGGCTTTTTTCTTGGCTGGCTACATGCGAGGGTGCCGTGTAGCCAATATGTAGCCATTGCGGCAGCAGGCCGATCAGGCAAATTCCTGCGCCGTGTCCCGCTGCAGCACCTCACGGCGGCATAGCGCCACAGTCCAGGCACCTTCAGCGTGGTGCCCGAGTCGTGCGGATAAAGCCAGCCTATCAGGCATGGTTTATGCGGGCGGTGGCGGTCGGGAATCCCCCGGGAAAAATCCATGCGGGGCAGGGCACGCGGCGGCAGGACGCGCGTGACCAGCAGGTTCACCAGCGAGATGGCCAGCGCCGAGGCGGCGATGGAGAGCGGAAGCGCAAGGAGCCAGGCGCTTCAGTTGCTCGATACTCAAAAGCTCGGAACGCAGCAACTCGGTGTCGTGGTCGTGGCGCAGCGCATTTCGCGTGCGTGAGGAAGATCCGAACGCCTTGATGTCGATGACCTTCTCCTCGTTCGAACGCAGCTTGGTCAAGGCGGGACTGGCCTATCCCCTCGTGCGCGCCACCCATTGTTGCACCTGGTGCCGCGCCCGTATGTTCGCAAGCGTACCGACTCCGCCCCGTCGTCCGCCTAAAGTTACTCCTTCGATCCCCGGAGAATGTCCGGGAGCCATAGGAATCATCTCCGCCGGCGCCTTTCTGAACGGGCAGGTGATTGGACATGCAGGCAGAGAGTGCGGTTCGAGCGACATACCAGCGGAACCACGAGTGCCCGGCAGGCGGCGGTCTGGTGATCACCTGCGAGCACGGCGGCAACCGGATTCCCGAACCCTATCGCGACCTGTTTCGCCCTTACCAGGCCTCGCTGCACAGCCATCGCGGGTTCGACGCCGGTTCGTTGCCCATGGCGCGTGCGCTGGCGGCGGCTTTCGATGCACCCTTGGTGGCGGCCACGGTCAGCCGTCTTCTGGTCGACCTGAACCGCTCGGTCGGGCACCCGCGCCTGCATTGCGACGTGATCCGCAAGCTGCCAGCACCGGTACGAGCGCGGATCGTGGAAGATTACCATCAGCCCTATCGCCAACAGGTCGAGCAGCTCGTGACGCAGGCGATCGCCCGGCACGGTCGGGTGGTGCATCTCTCCTGCCACAGCTTCACCCCTGAGCTGGACGGCAAGGCCCGCACGGCCGACATCGGGCTACTTTACGATCCGGCCCGGCCAGGGGAAGTGGGACTGGCCGCACGCTGGAAGGCCGCGATCGAGGCGCGCGCGCCCGAACTCAAGGTGCGCCGCAATTACCCCTATGCGGGCAGAAACGACGGCCTCACCACCTCGCTGCGCAAGCAGCTTT
>Ga0209498_1000073_pt1 | contig 53000 bp, 50 predicted proteins | sample WalLakDeSediment_FD_184131 | JGI IMG/M metagenome (GOLD analysis project Ga0209498, IMG submission 184131) | Lake sediment microbial communities from Walker lake, Nevada to study Microbial Dark Matter (Phase II) - Walker Lake 11/02/13 Deep... | ecosystem: Environmental > Aquatic > Freshwater >... | reverse complement strand
TCGCCCTGCGTTGAACCACTGGGGCTTGATGAGGCCTATCTTGACGTCACCGGATATGAACAGCCTTACGGATCTTACCGACAGATGGCACTGGCCTTGAAGCAGAAAGTGCGTGAGGATCTCGATCTCACAGCCTCGGTGGGCATAGCGACATGCAAGGTGGTAGCCAAGCTCGCATCGGAGCTGTGCAAGCCCGACGGGCTGCTGGAAGTAGCGGCGGGCGAGGAACAGGCTTTCCTCAGTCCGCTCCCCGTAGCCAGGCTGCCCGGCGTGGGCAAGAAGACAGAGCAGTCTCTGAGAGGGATGGGGATAGCGACGATAGGAGAGTTGGCTGCGGTGCCCCTGCACACGGTAGAGAGCCGCCTGGGCGCGTCTGGAGCAGTGCTTCACAGCCATGCCAGGGGAATAGACAGCAGGCCCGTAGAGGCGACGGGAGAGGCCAAGTCCATCAGCCAGGAAATCACTTTTGCCCGCGATACACTGGACCGCAGTTTCTTGGAGGATAACCTTCACAGGCTGTGCCAGGACGTATGCCGTCAGCTACGCAGTCGAGACAGGCGGGCAAGGTGCGTGGCTATAAGGCTGAGATATGCCGACTTTGAGACGATCACTCGCCAGGTCACTCTGGAGGAAGCCAGCGATATCACCGCTGTCATCTTTGCCGCTGCGCAGCAGTTGCTGGCCAGAACTGTGGCACAGCAACGAAAGCCGGTCCGCCTGATAGGAGTTCGAGTATCAGGCTTTGTTGGCGGGGAGAAACAGCTTCGGTTGTTTGACTTCGGGACCGAGAAACTGGAGCACCTGGATGAAGCTGTGGACAGAATCCAGAGAAAACACGGTAAGACAGCGATAAGAACAGGCGACAGCATGTCTCATAATGGTGGCCGAAATGCACACTGACTGGAAGGGAGATTCTCCGCCCTTGGCTCTAAGCTGCAGCCACCCAGGAGGTCCCGCCAACCTCGAGCCAGGGGCTCAGAACCGGGACGTAGAGCTTGCCTAAGACTCAGGCCACCAAGTATAATTGTTTAGCTTTGTCCACCAGCAAAGAGGGAGGAGAACATGCCAGCTTATGCCTTTTTCCAAGGGCAGTTCATGCCGCTATCTGAAGCCAAAATCGGAATCATGACCCATGCCCTGCACTACGGCACAGGTTGCTTCGAGGGCATCCGCGGACACTGGGACGAGACACTGGAGAGCTTCTGCGTTTTCAGAATGCAGGACCACTACAAGCGTCTGCTAGAGGGCTGCCGGATCCTGAAGATAAGAATCCCCTACTCCGTTGATGATCTCTGCCGGCTGACCGGAGAACTGCTAACGAAGAGTGGCTACCGCGAGAGCGTTTATATCCGACCGCTGGCATATAAGAGCTCGCCAGTGCTCCCGATCCGGCTGCACGACCTGGAGGATGACTTCCTTGTTGCTGTGACCACATTTCCCCCCTACCTTGACGTGGAGAAAGGCGTGCGCTGCTGCACTTCATCATGGCGACGGGTCGATGACACCGTGGTGCCGCCACGTGGCAAGATCTGCGGCATCTACGTAGGCAGCGCACTGGCCAAGACCGAGGCGCAGGAAAACGGTTTTGATGAGGCGATCGTGCTGACCAATGACGGACACGTCTGCGAGGGCAGCGCTGAGAACATCTTCCTTGTCCTTCAGGGCAAACTGGTAACTCCGCCTTCTTCGGAGAGCATCCTCATGGGCATCACCAGGGACTCGGTTATCAAGCTGGCCAAGAATGAGTTGGGACTGGATACGGTTGAGAGACAGGTGGACCGCAGCGAACTCTATGTGGCTGACGAATGCTTCTTCACGGGCACGGCAGCCAATGTGGCCCCCATACTGGAGATTGATCACCGCCCTGTAGGAAGAGGCGAGATCGGTGAAGTGACCGCCGGACTACAGAAGGTTTACGCGGAAGTAATCCTGGGAAGAAGCCGTGGATATTCTGATTGGTATTACCTGGTTTCACCTGCAACCCGGGTGCAATAGGGGCAGAAGCAGATCACTTGAAGGGGTCTGCGCCGGCATTGACCTGCAAGGCCTTCAGCAAGTACAGGAGGCGGCAGCTCTGCTCTAGAACGACAGTGTGGTAGTAGGCCTCCTCCAGCAACTGGCTGACAGCAAAGCTCCCGTGTCCTCGCACCAGAACCACCTTGTGCTCTACCGCCAGCCTGGCTATCTCGTCGGCCAGCCCTTTAAGCCTGTCCACCGTCTCCGCGCCGAGGACCGGTACCCTGGACAACAGAGCCCGTCCTTCCACGTCGCGCGGCACGATCTCGTCTTCCGTGAAGGACAGGGCCACCGCGTAAGGAGGATGGGCATGAACCACTGCCAGTGCAGAGGTGTTCTTGTAGATGCAGCGATGAACTTCCAGTTCCTGTGATGCCAGAGGTGTGGCCCGGTTGTTCCTGTTTATGCCCGTCTCAACCAGGTCCGCTTCCTGAATAGAGCCCAAAGGGCTACCCCGATGGGTTATGACCAGATGCTCTCCAAGCTTGACGCTGAGGTTCCCGCCCTGGGCAGAAACCAGTCCCTGAGAGAAGAGACCCTGTCCTACCGCCTGGAACTGAGATAGCATTTCAGGCACCTATGATATGCGTCGTATCACGGCCACCACCCTGCCCTGAATCTCGACATTGTCAGGAGAAGAATAGATGGGCTTCATACGGCTGTTTGCCGGCTCCAGGCGAATACGATCCGGCTCGGCGAAGAATCGCTTGAGAGTAACCTCCTGCTCTTCCTTGAGCCAGGCCGCCACCATGTCGCCATTCTTAGTGCTGCCGGCCCTTTCCATCAGAACCGTATCGCCATCGCCTATCAAGGCATCCAGCATGGAATCGCCTCTTACGCGAAGCGCATAAACATCCTGCTTCCCGCGTACCAGATCCTCGCTCACGTCCACGGCTTCACCGGGGAGGGCATTGCCTGCTTCAGGCACCGGGATGGGCTCACCCGCAGCTATCACGCCCACAACCGGAATATGAACAAGCTTTGCGGCTGCGGCGGACGGGGACAGCATTTCAATGCCTCGAGATATGTCGCTGTGGCGGCGGATGTATCCTGCCTGCTGCAGTTTGTTCAGGTTGTAGGCGACCACCGACGTGGAACTCAGTCCGCATCCAGCGGCGATGTCTCTAATCGTAGGAGGATATGCCTTGTCGCGCAGAAAACCGGCGACAAAGTTGAGGATGCTCTCCTGCTTCTGCGAAAGCGATTTCACAGGCATCGGTCACCTGACTATTTCTTGTTTAGCTTCGAGGTCAAGCGAGACTTAAGTCTGGCGCCTTTGTTCTTATGTATGATCCCCTTGCTTACCGCCTTATCTATGCTGCTTATAGCCGTTGCTGTCCTCTGTTCTGCGACTTCGTTGCCGGCATCGGTCTGGCTTCTCGCTTTGGCTATGTACGTCTTGACACTGCGGCGCACCAAGCGATTACTTAACCGCTTTCTCTCCGTTGCCCTGGCTGCCTTGTTATCGCGCCCACTTACTGGCATCTATGCCTCCTTTCTCATTACGCCTACTACGTTCCATACCGAGTAGATTCTCGAGGTGATCTTGCTTAGCTGCGTAGCGCTCTTCACCTCCAGGGTAAAACGCAGCGTGACGCTGTCATCACGGTGGTTGGTGGTGCTGATCTCGCTAAGGTTTACCCCCTCTTCGGCTATGATAGCACTAATATCCCGAATAAGGCCAACTCGATCCCAGGCATCGACCTGAACAATCACGGGGTAGACCTGAGACACATCTCCCCACTCGACCTTAATGAGCCTCTCCCTCTCCTCTTCATGGATGATGTTGGGGCAATCTTTGCGGTGCACAGTGATGCCACGGCCTTGAGTGATATAGCCGATGATCTTGTCGCCGGGCAGGGGATGGCAGCAGTTGGCCAGGCGCGTAAGCAGATCTCCCACGCCCAGCACCTTGATGCTGACCGGGCTGACCTTTCGGGGGGGCAGCACTTCAACTCTCTCTCCAGCAGGTTCCAGGTCTCCGCTCAGCTTGAGCGATACTTGAGCCGAGTTGATGCTGCCGCTGCCCAGGGCAGCGAAAAGGTCATCTGCGTCCTCATATTCGAGCAGGCGCGCCACCTTGTCAACACTGGGCAATCCGATGCCCAGTCTCTTGATCTCCCTGTCCCAGATCTGCTTGCCCGCCTCGATGGATTGACTGCGCTCCTGTTTCTTGAACCATTGACGGACCTTATTGCGTGCGTGAGAGGTCTTGACATAGCCAAGCTCAGGATTGAGCCAGTCCAGACTGGGGCCTCTCTCCGCTTTGCTGGCCATGATCTCCACCATATCGCCGTTCCTGAGAGCATAGTTCAAGGGTTCGAGTTTGCCGTTGACCTTTGCCCCGATACACCTGTATCCCAGGTCCGTATGAATCCGAAAGGCGAAATCCAGGGGAGTAGCGCTCCTGGGCAACTCCTTGACCTCGCCCTTGGGGGTATAGACGAAGACACGATCCACAAGAACATCGGTTTTGACCGATTCCAGGAATTCCTCGCTGTCGAGTTCCTCCCTCCAGCCGCCAAGCTGCCTTAGCCAGGCTAGTTCATCGTGAAATTGGTCACCGGCCTTCCCCTCTTTATATAGCCAGTGAGCCGCTACCCCGTATTCGTTGACCCGATGCATGTCATGGGTGCGAATCTGTATCTCCAGCGGTGTTGTGCCCTGGCACATCACCGTGGTATGCAGGGCCTGATAGCCGTTGTCCTTGGGGTTGGCGATGAAATCATCGAACTCTTCGGGCATTGGACGCCACAGATTGTGGATGATGCCCAGAGCCTTGTAGCAGTCTGAAACCGAATTCACCAGCACACGCAAGGCGAACAGGTCATGGATGTCGCCGAAATCTTTGCCCTGCGCATCATACTTGGCCATCTTCTGATAAATGCTGTAGATGTGCTTTGCACGACCGGAAACCCTGGCTTGTATGTCTACCTTCTCCAGTTCACGACGGAGTATCTCGCTAACCTCCGTTATGTAGCCCTCCCTCTCGGCTCGCTTGCCGGCTACCAAGCGGGCAACGCGATGGTATGCGCGCGGCTCCAGGTAGCGAAAAGCCAGGTCCTCCAGTTGCCACTTAGCTTGCCTTACACCCAGACGGTGGGCCAGGGGTGCATATATCTCCAGGGTCTCCTGAGCGATGGCCCGCCGTCTCTCCGCAGGCAAGGCACCGAGAGTGCGCATGTTATGTAGCCTGTCTGCCAGCTTGATAAGGACCACTCGCAGGTCCTCAGCAGTGGCCAGGAGCATCTTGCGCAGGTTCTCCGCCTGGGCCTTGGTCTTGGCCTCTTGTGTTCGGCTGTGGCTGGTCAGCCTGCTCAGCTTAGTTACTCCATCGACCAGTTTGGCCACCTCCGGACCGAATCTGGCCTCGACCTCGTCCAAAGATACACCGCAGTCCTCGAGCACATCATGCAAGAGGGCGGCCGCGAGGGTTTCGGCATCGAGGTGAAAGTCGGCCAGGATCAGAGCCGTATTGAGGGGATGCTCCAGGAAGGGCTCTCCGGTCTTACGCAGTTGTCCTTCGTGGGATCTCTCGGCGAATCCGTAAGCGGCCGTGATCAGAGCTACCTTATCCTCCGGCAGGTAGGTGCTACTCTTCTCTACAAGCGCACTGACTTCCATGTAATTCATGATACTGCAACGGGTGTGGTGGCGCAAATCGCCGCGACAGATATGGTAAACTATACGGCCAACAAGGAAGATGCAGTTATACAAAGCACCGCGAGGAACACTCGACATCCTGCCTGAAGAGCACCCGTACTGGGAATATGTAGAGGACAAGGCTGCCTCGTTGTGCCGGCTCTATGGCTATCAGCCGTTGAGCACGCCCATATTCGAGGATGCCCAGCTTTTCACCAGAACTGTCGGCGGGGGGACCGATATCGTCGACAAGGAGATGTATATCTTCCAGGACAAAAGCGGGCATGAATTGGCTCTGCGGGCGGAGGGAACGGCTCCCATCTGCCGCGCTTACCTGGAGCATGGGCTGTTCAACCTGACACAACCGGTGAAGCTTTACTATATCGGGCCGGCCTTCAGGTATGAACGCCCTCAAGCCGGGCGGTACCGCCAGCACCACCAGTTTGGCTTTGAGGCCCTGGGCGAGGCCGATCCGGTTCTGGATGCTGAGGTGATAGAGATGGCCTGCCAGTTCTTCCTTTCGCTTGGCTTGTCCGCGGTCTCCATTCAGCTGAATAGCATCGGCTGCAAGCTGTGTCGACCAGGGTTTCTGGAAGCACTGACTAAGCACTACGCGGGGTTTGCGGATGGTGTTTGTTCTGACTGCAAGGCCAGGCTGACCAGGAATCCGCTGCGGCTCCTTGACTGCAAGCAGGCCTCGTGCCAGAGCATAGCCGGCAGTGCACCGAGGCCTTCAGATCATCTGTGCCCGGACTGCAAGCTGCACTTTCGGAGCGTTCAGGACTTTCTGGGTGCTCTGGGCATTCCTTTCGAGCTCAATCATAGACTGGTCCGAGGTCTCGACTACTACACGCGGACGGTGTTCGAGGTTGAGCCTCGAGGCAAGGGGGGACAAAGCACCCTGGGAGGAGGTGGGCGCTATGATGGCCTCATTGAGGCCCTGGGAGGAAACCCTACTCCGGCGATCGGCTTTGCGGCCGGGCTGGAGAGGATAATACTGAATCTGAAACGACAAAACTGCGAGATTCCGGCATTGCCCAGGCCGGCGGTCTTTGTCGCCTACTTGGGGCAGGAAGCTAAGATGGAGGCGATGAAGATCGCCTCCGAGTTGCGGAAAGCCAGCATCGCCACTACCATGGCCTCGGGCGACAAGAGCCTTAAAGGACAGATGAAGCAGGCTGGTTCTTCCGGGGTCGACTATGTCCTTATACTGGGGCAGGCAGAGGTCAGAAATCGCACTGTGTTGTTGCGGGATATGAGGAGCGGAGAACAGCAGGAGATACCTCTGGCTGAGGCCGTCATGATGCTCAACTCCCGGTATCATCACCAAGACTGAATACAGCGAGATGAGGAGGACATGGTGCCACAAGGTAAGCCGGAGGCCGTCTTTGATGTCGTGGGCAAAGAGGGTATGCGCGTGAGTCCGCGGGTCGCTTTGCCGGCTATCGCGCATAGTAGGACGTCACACAGGGCTGGCTAGAGCATGCTCAAATCAGTGGTCATTGCCAATCGAGGAGAGATCGCACGGCGTATAGCCAGAAGTGCCAGGCTCTTAGGCGTCGAGGCGATTGCGGTGTACTCAGACGTAGATGAGCATTGTCTGTTTGTCAAGGAAGCTGACAGGGCATTGAGGATTGGAGGCCCCAAACCTCAGGACAGCTATCTTAACATTGAGAGCATTATTGCAGCAGCCAAAGAGTCAGGCGCAAGCGCGATCCATCCGGGATACGGCTTCCTGGCCGAAAGAGGCGAATTTGCCCGGAGGTGTGAGGCTGAAGGACTGGTATTCATCGGGCCGACTGCGCAGGTTATCCACGAGATGGGAGACAAGTCCCGTTCGCGAGCGATAGCCACCAGCCTGGGCGTACCCATTCCGCCAGGGAGCGATATACTGAACAGTCCTGAAGAAGCCAGAGAGTGGGCAGCAAGGCTTTCTTTGCCAGTTATCTTCAAGGCGTCAGCCGGTGGCGGAGGGATCGGCATGGTGAAAGTGGACAGTATGGATGAGCTTGGAGATGCCTTTGATACAGCGACGAATCGAGCCCGGCTGGCCTTTGGCGATGACAGGGTCTATATTGAGAAGTATCTGGAATCTCCCCACCACATAGAGATTCAGGTTTTGGCAGATGATCACGGCAACACGGTTACCTTCCCGGAGAGAGAGTGCTCGGTGCAGAGGCGGCATCAGAAGGTAATTGAGGAGTCACCATCTCCCTTTGCCAGCGCTGAGTTGAGATACGAGATAAGACAGGCGGCCAGGCGCCTGGCTGAGGGAATCGGGTACACCAATGCCGGCACAGTTGAATTTGTCGTTGATGAGCGCAGGAATTACTACTTCCTGGAGATCAACGCCAGGCTGCAGGTGGAGCACCCCATTACTGAGATGATAACCGGCGTAGATCTGGTTGAGCAGCAAATCAGGATTGCCTCCGGCGAACCTCTTCGGCTGAGAGAGGACGATCTGCAATGGCGCGGATGGGCCATTGAATCCCGCATCTATGCCGAGGATTCGGAGAACTTCTATCCATCGCCGGGCAAGCTGGCTTCATATATCGAGCCTCGTGGTGAGGGGATCAGGGTGGATTCTGGATATCAGGCGGGAGACACTGTGAGCCAGTTCTACGACCCGCTCATCGCCAAGCTGGCCGCCTGGGGCGAAGACAGGGAGAAGGCAATAATGCGGATGCAAGCAGCGCTCGACCAGTATGAGGTCACGGGCATCAAGAACAACATCCCCTTCCTCAGAAGGGCTTTTGGCTCTGAGCTATTCAGAACAGGCAACTACGACACACATTTCATCTCGAAGTTAAAGGAGGCGCAAGATGGATAACAAGATGAGGCAGGAGGTCGAACGGCTGGAACACCTGCGTAGCGAGGTCAGGCAGATGGGAGGAGACGAGGCTGTCCAGAAGCAGCATACACGAGGGAAACTGACTGCCAGGGAGAGGCTTGACCTTCTGATCGAAAAGGGAACCTTCGTGGAAGTGGGCATGCTGGGTAGTGAGTTTGGGGTTGACAAGCTTGTGCCGGCTGATGGCGTGATCACGGGTTACGGAAAGCTGGATGACGGGGTTCGCCTTAGAGACGTAGCCGTGGCAGCTTACGATTTCACGGTGAGAGGCGGCTCTATGGGAGTAGTCAACGAGACCAAAGTGACCAGGCTAAGGGAGATCGCCCTCAAGGAAAGAATACCCATGCTATGGCTGAATGACTCCGGGGGGGCCAGGGTAAGCGGCGGCGGGTTGAGCGGCGAAAGAGTGGCAATGTTTGCCGATTCCGGCTACCTTTTCAAGGAAGAGTCCCTGATGTCGGGCGTGATCCCTCAGATCGCAGCCATGATGGGCCCCGGATATGCAGGCACTGCGTACATACCGGGCCTTTCCGACTTCGTGCCCATGGTTAAGGGGACGAGTTTTATGGGGCTAGGCGGACCTGCACTTGTTGAAGCGGTGATTCGAGAAAAACTCACTGAAGATGAGCTAGGCGGCTCCAAGGTCCACTGTGAGATCAGCGGCTGCGGAGACCTGGAAGTGAGCTCAGACGAGGAGTGCATCAGAGCTGTGAAGGAGTATATCTCCTTCTTTCCCCAGCACTGTGAGGAGAAGCCGCGGCGCAAGGAGTGGTCGGGAGACCCTATGGCCTTGATTGATGATGGCATACTGAATGTGATCCCGGACAACCCGCGAGAAGCCTACGACATGCACGATCTGCTGAGATACATAGTGGACGACGGCTATCTCTTCGAGATGAAGCCGAAGTGGGGTAGAAACATCATTGTCGGCTTCGGACGCATAGCCGGCTACTCGCTTGGAATCGTGGCCAACAATCCCATGTTCTACGGGGGGGTAATCGACATTGATGCTGCTGATAAGGCCGCCCGCTTCATATGGCTTTGCGACGCTTTCAATATCCCCCTCTTTTTCCTATCGGATGTCCCCGGCTTTATGGTCGGTTCCAAGGCGGAAAAATCGGGCATAATAAGACACGGAGCCAAGATGATCCACGCTGTTGCTGAAGCCACGGTGCCGAAGTTCACCCTGATCGCCAGAAAATCATACGGTGCCGGCTATTATGCTATGTGCGGAAGGGCCTTTGATCCCGACCTGCTGATTGCCTATCCCGGCGCTGAGATATCGGTTATGGGACCCGAGGGCATGGTATCCATCTTTGCCAGGAAGCAGCTGGCCGAGGCTGAGAACCCGCAGGAGATGCTGGAACAACTGGCCGAGCAGATAAGACCACAGATAAACATATTCAGGACTGCCGCGTTCGGTGTCATAGATGATGTCATCGACCCAAGGGAAACGAGGAGGACACTATTCCGAGCCCTGGAGTTTACCAAAGACAAGAAGATATTCAGGCATCCCAGAAAACACGGAGTCTACCCGGTTTGAGGAGAGGGCGATGTACGAGACAATAAGAACTGACGCCAAGGACAGGATAGGCACAATCACTCTATCCCGCGAGGAGCGGAGGAACACCATATCGCCAACCATGATAACCGAACTCTCTGATGCACTGAAGCAATACGACGATGATCCGAATATCATGGCCATCGTCCTGACAGGGGCTGGCAGCAGAGCGTTCTGTGCCGGAGCTGACTTTGCTGAGGCTATGGGGGCCACAGCGAGTCTACTCGACCGTCACGAAGAACAGAGGAGATTTGCCGAGCTTCTCAAGATGATCAAGGGCCTTCAGAAACCGTTGCTGGGAAGGGTGAACGGCCATGCCCTGGGAGGCGGGCTTGGTCTGGCCTGTGCCTGTGACATAGTTATCGCCGCTGAGGACTGTCGCTTTGGCACTCCGGAGATAAACGTGGGCCTCTTTCCCTATATCATAATGGCGATCCTGCTCCGGTCTGCCTCTTCTCCGAAACGGCTGCTGGAGTTGATGCTAACCGGGGAACGACTCGATGCCAAAGAGGCGCAACAGCTGGGCCTGGTGAACCATGTGGTTCCCCGCGAGCAACTAGATGAAAAGGTCGGCGAGGTCAGCAAGAAGATAGCCAGTAAGAGCCCGGCTGTGCTTAGACTGGGCAGGAGAGCTTTCTACACCATGCGTGACATGGAATACGAGAAGGCATTGGAGTACCTGGCATCGGTGCTGGCGATAAACACGATGGCAGAGGATATTGTCGAGGGAGTTGCGGCTTTCTTGGAGAAGCGAGAACCGCAGTGGAAAGGAAAGTAAATGACAGAGAGGAGTTATCATGGGACCAGGAGATAAAGTAGTCATAACGGCTGCCTTAACGGGCGTTGCGGCCAACAGAGACCAATGTAAATGGATTCCCTATACGCCTGTCGAGATCGCCGAAGAGGCCCTAAGGGCCTACAACGCCGGCGCCTCGATAGTGCATATTCACGGCAGGGAAGATGATGGCAGCCCGTCCTGGCGCGTAGAAGTGTTCCGGGAGATCATGCAAGAGGTGAAGAACAGGTGCCCGGTGATAGTGAACTTCTCCACGGGGGCTATTGGTGTTGACAGGGATACCAGGATAGGCCACATTCAAGAGGTGAAACCAGAGATAGCTGCGCTGAACATGGGTACAATGAACTACGCGAAATATAGCTCAAGGCGGAAGAGCTTCGTCTTCTCGGTGGTCTTTCAGAATCCCTTCGAGGACATAGCGTTCTTCCTGGATGCCATGAATCAGAACGGCGTGAAGCCCGAATGCGAGTGCTTTGACCTGGGGCATGTCGAGAGCACCTTGCCCCTTATGGATATGGGCCTATTGCAGAACTTCCAGGTGAGCCTGATAATGGGGGTGGTTGGGGGCATGGCTGCCACAGCCAGAAACCTGGCACATGTTTCCAGTGTGGTGCCCGACGGAGTAGCCTGGCAGGTGATAGGCTTGAGCCAGGAACAGTGGCTTGTCATAGGCACAGCCCTGGCCCTGGGCGGAAACGTCAGGGTGGGATTGGAAGACAATTTCTATCTGTCGCGCGGCGAGATGGCGGAGGGAAACGGGCCACTGGTGGAGAAAGCAGTGGGAATGGCAAGGGCTGTTGGCAGGGAACCGGCAACTGTGGAGGAAGCCAGAGCGCTTCTGAAGCTGAACTAGCCGAAGGCAATAAGGAAGGAGATGGGACAGACATGACAGAAGTGTTATCACCTATTACGGGCAGCGTCTGGAAGGTTCTGGTAGGCAATGGAGCATCGGTTAGCGAAGGCGAGACCCTTGTTATCCTGGAGTCCATGAAGATGGAGATTCGGGTGAAGGCTCCGCAGGATGGGAAGTTGGTTGAGCTCAGAGTAAAGGAGGGCGATTCCATCCTCGAAGACGACGTCGTCGCCATCGTTGACTGATAGCTAGCGCAATTCTCGGACTGGAGGGCAGGCAATATGGATTTCAGATTCAGCCAAGAGGAGGAGGCGTTCAGGCAGGAAGTCCGGCAATGGCTCAAGCAGGAGATCCCGCAAAGATGGGTTGAGCTGGACCCGGGTATCTGGGAGGAAAGCGAGGAGTCCTGGGCACTGGCAAGGGAGTTCCAGCGCAAATTGGGGGAGAAGGGCTGGTTGGCTCCGGCATACCCCAGGGAATATGGAGGGTTGGAGCTCAGCCACATGAAACGGCTGATACTGGCCGAGGAGTTGGCATACAACAGGGCTCCAGTGAGCATAGAGGTTGAGATCACGGTGAACTGGGTGACGCCCTCTATTATGCTGTTTGGAAGCGAGAGACAGAAGAAGGAATACGTGTCGGGAGTGGCCAGAGGAGACATAATCTTCTGTCTGGGCTACAGCGAGCCGGATGCTGGCTCCGATCTTGCCTCGCTGAAGACGCGCGCGGTGGAAGACGGCGATGAGTATGTGATCAACGGCCAGAAGACATGGTGTAGCTACGGCCATCTGGCAGACTACTGCTGGCTGGCCGCCAGAACTGACCCCGATGCCCCCAGGCACAAGGGAATCAGCATGTTCATCGTCGACATGAAGACCCCCGGGATTACCACGCGTCCCCTGGTAAATGTTCTGAACAAACACTCCTTCAACGAAGTCTTCTTTGATGACGTTCGCATTCCCAAGGAGAACCTTGTGGGAGAGAAGAACAACGGCTGGTATCAGCTGGTGATAGCCCTGGACTTCGAACGCTCCTCCATCGGGTACGCCGCGGCGAACCAGCGGCTTATCGAGGAGCTGATCAGCTATGCAAAGGAGACCAGCAGAAACGGAGAGCCGCTGGCCAATGACCCTTTGATCAGAAATGAACTGGCGCAGTTAGCAGTGGAGAACGAGGTGGCCCGCATGATGGCATATCGCATCGCCTGGATGTACACTAAGGGCATTCATCCCAGCTATGAATCATCCATGTCGATGGTGTTTGTCAGCGAGGTGACCCGCCGTACAGCCAACGCGGGCATGCGCGTCCTGGGGCACTACGGTGAACTGGGCAGAGATTCGAGGTGGGCCGTGATGAACGCGCGGATAATGCGCATGTGTCTCAGTGCCCTATCGATCGGCGTGGGTGGCGGCTCCAACGAGATTCAGCGCAACATCATAGCCATGCGAGGACTGGCACTGCCCCGCAAATAGATCTGCGTTGCCCTGACACCAGGGCCGTAGAGAGGACAGAACAATGGATTTCGCGTTCAGCGAACGGGAAGAGGCCTTCCGCAGAGAGGTGGAGGACTTCATAACAGGTGAGTTGCCGCCCGACTGGACTGGCAAGAACATCCACTGGCCGGGGGGATACGGCACCCTGACGCAGTTTGAGGAGCTAAGCCCCGAAGTCGAACGATTCACCCGGCGGCTGGCCGAGAAGGGCTGGTTGACCATCTCATGGCCCAGGGAATATGGAGGGGCTGGACTCAGTCACACCGAACAGGCTATCTTTCATGAGCGAATGAGCTATCACAGGGCGCCCGCGGGAGAAGTAGCCACGCTGATCGGCGGCCCGACCATAATGCTGTTCGGCAGCGATGAGATGAAGAGGGAATGGTTGCCCAGGATCGCCAGGGGCGAGACGCGATTCTGGCTGGGCTACAGCGAGCCGAACACGGGCTCTGACCTGGCATCGATGCAGACCAGGGCAGTAGAGGATGGCGATGACCTTATCATCAACGGCCAGAAGATCTGGGGCACGGCTGCCCACGTGGCGCACTATGCCTGGATGGCCGTCAGGACAGACACGACGGCTGCGCCACACAGGGGCATTTCACTGGTCATAGTGGATAACCGGTCACCCGGGATCAGCATTCGCCCCCTGGTGAACATCTGTGGCCTTCATTCGTTCAACGAGGTGTTCTTCGACAATGTTCGGGTCCCCAAGAAGAACATAGTGGGCGAGATGAACAAGGGCTGGTACTACCTGATGCTGGCCCTGGATTTCGAGCGACTGGTAGTGCCGATAGGCGGCTTCAAGCGGACCTTCGAGGAGATCCTGCAGTATGCCGTTGAGACCAAACACAACGGGCAAGCATTGAGCCGGCAGCCGTCGATAAGGAACAAGCTGGCCAGCATAGCAATCCAGATCGAGATAGCCTACACGTTTTTCTGGCGAGCGGCCTGGATGCTTGACAGGGGGCTTGTCCCGAACATAGAAGCATCAGTGTTGAAGCTGGTGACGACCGAGCTAAGTCAGAAGCTGGCCAATGCCGCCATGCAGGTGATGGGGCATTATGGACCACTGACGGGCGCCTCCAAATGGGCGGCCCTGCGAGGGCGCGTCTGCTCGGGCTACCTGGACTGTATCTCAGCGTTGGTGGGGGCAGGCACTTCTGAAATCCAGCGCAATATCATTGCTATACGGGGCCTCGGGCTGCCGGCAAAGTAGACGGGCGTCTGTGAACGACAGACTTACATGAAAGGGGGAATGATATGGATCTCGGCCTAAGCGAAGAACAGGAAATGCTGAAGGCATCAGCACGCGACTTTCTGCAGAAAGAATGCCCCAAGCAGCTGGTCAGGCAACTCGATGAAAGCGAGGAGGGCTATTCCTCTGAGTTGTGGCAGAAAATGGCCAATCAGGGCTGGATGGGCCTGGTGTTTCCCGAGGAATATGGAGGCACGGGCGGGAGCTTCATGGACCTGACGGTCCTGCTGGAAGAGATGGGGCACAACATCGTGCCCGGTCCGTTCTTCTCCACCGTGGTGCTCGCGGCACTGACTATTCTGACGGCGGGAAGCGAAGAGCAGAAGATGGAGCTACTGCCCAAGGTCGCCGGCGGCAAGGCCATTCTTAGCTTCGCTTTGACCGAGCCCACGGCGAGTTATGATGCGGCATCGGTTCGCACCAAAGCAGACGCGCGTAACGGCGAGTTTGTCATCAACGGCACGAAGCTGTTCGTCCTGAACGCCAATGTCGCGGACTACATCGTGTGTGTGGCCAGGACTGCAGAGACGGCGAATCCCGAGGAGGGCATAAGCATCTTTCTTGTGGAGGCCAGGAGTCCGGGTGTGCGGTGCACCCTGCTGGACACGCTGGCCCGTGATAAGCAATGTGAGGTCGTTTTTGAGGATGTGAGCGTATCGGCGAAGAACATGATCGGTGGCCTGGGGCAGGGGTGGCCCATCGTGCAGGGTGTTCTACAGAAGGCCACCGTGGCCAAATGTGCTGAGATGGTGGGTGGTGCGCAGGCGGCGCTGGATATGGCCGTCGACTATGCCAAGGAGAGAGTTCAGTTCGGAAGGCCGATAGGCAGCTTCCAGGCCATCCAGCATTACTGCGCCAATATGGTTACCGATGTCAGCGGTTCGCGGTTCATCACGTACAAGGCTGCCTGGAAGGTGAGCCAAGGGCTTCCGGCGGCCATGGATGTGGCTATAGCCAAGGCATGGACAGGCGAAGCCTACGGACGGGTGACGCTGCTGGCACATCAGATCTTCGGGGCCATCGGTTTCACGATGGACCATGACATGCACCTGTACTACAGACAGGCGAAGGCCGGCGAGATAATCTTCGGGGATTCGGATTTTCAGCGCGCCATAGTGGCTCGAGAACTGGGCCTCTAGCGGGTTGGAGGCTGTGCACAGGAGGTAGGCCAGGGTCCGGTTCGCTGCCGGGCTGCTTCACTAACGCGGCCTGCCGGGGCCTGAGCACTCTATGCGGCTTTGGGCGTCCTGGCGATCAAGATTCTCATCAGAGAGACCACCACGTCTTCGCCTCTCTGATTCTTAACCGATTGCTTGAAGCTGACCACACCGCCGATATCTCCCTTGTCCTGCTTGTCCGCGACCTCGGCCTCTACGTGAATGGTGTCTCCTATCTTGGTCGGAGCTACGAACCTCACCTTGTCCATGCCATAGAAGGCGAGGATTGCCAGGTCATATAGAGGCATCAGGCCTGAAGCGATGGAAAGCACCAGCATGCCGTGGGCTATTCTCTCGCCAAACGGCATCTTCTTGGCGTACTCAGCATCGGTATGGAGCGGGTACCAGTCACCGCTGAAGCCGGCGAAGTTGACGATATCTGCTTCCGTGACTGTTCTGGCTCTGGTTACCGTTCGGTTACCGATCTGAAAGTCGTCGTAGTATTGCATGTCACCTTCCTTTCATGTTGCTGACGCTGGCTTGTTGCTTGTTGGGCACAACTCAGGAGTGCATAGCCTGCCACGGAGTGGGCCCTGTCGGCAGTGCCCACTGGCAGGTTAGCAGGCTCAGCCTGTATGATAGATTTCGCCTGCTGATTTGTCAACTTCTGTGCATCTTACAAGAACTACATGAAATCCTGGTGCGGAACGCAGCCATGCTTTACTTGTTGCCGATCGTGCCTTCGTCATCATGGTTCAGCATGCTGCTCACCGGCTCGCGGTTGCACCCTGGCGGTAAGCCGGAGGCCTGATCTGAAGCTTGATGGCACTGCGCTGGCCTTTACATTAGAAGGCTCGGGCCATATAATTGTGCCAGCGCCAGCGTAGCTCAGGGGTAGAGCAGCGGTTTCGTAAACCGCCGGTCGTCGGTTCGAATCCGACCGCTGGCTGGGGGTTCTGTGAGCAAATTCCTAGATAAGCTGCAGCGGGTTTCACGGGTTTCGTCGGGGCCGATAGGCTTCCACGCTTCTGCCGCTCAGTCCAATAGCTCGGGGATGCTGCTTGTCGCGGGACTGTCGGGGTCGCTGGTCAAAGAGACCAGGATCGCTGCTGATGCCAGTGTAGATGCCGCACTGGTCCTCAAGGAGGGGGTGAGCGTTAAGGCTGTGAAGCAGATGATGGAAGCAGTTGGCGGCGTGCCGCTGGGAGTTCTCGTGAAGGGCATGAGCGCAGATGAGATGGGTGAGTTTGTGGGTCTGGGGTGCGATTTCGTTGTATTTGATATCAAGTCACCGAGCGCAGTCCTGCACAATGAGGAGGCAGGCAGAGTCCTGGCAACAGAGCCTTCCCTGGACATGGGGCTGCTCCGGGCTGTTAACAGTCTGGACGTGGACGGTGTCCTGATTCATGTTGGTGGTGAACAGTCTTTCGTTTCTGTCGAGCAGTTGCTTGTCTGCCGGCGGTTTGTCGAGCTCCTGGAGGCGCCGGTGATGATGGCCTTACCCTCTTCAGTCACGGGCGCCGAACTCGCGGGAATATGGCAAGCTGGAGTGGATGGGGTGGTGGCTCCGCCATCGCAGTCTGCCGAGTCGCTGGCGGATCTGCAAGAGATGATTGGCAAGTTGCCCAGGGGAAGCAGAGGTCGCCGGGCCAAGTTGGATGTGAGGTTGCCTCACCTTGGCGGGGGCGGGGATGGCGGCGAGGACGAGGAAGCCGACGACGACGAGGATATCTAGCCTCAACCCGGTTTTACCCAATCGATCATGGAGACGAGCCTGAGCGTGTTTCTGGTGTCGGCTGCAGTCGTCTCCCTTACGGGTGTTATGCTGCCCGGGCCGCTTACGGCGGCTACCATAGCCAAGGGTTATGGCGACAGGCATGCCGGAGCCCGTATTGCGGCAGGTCACGCCGTTATTGAGATACCGCTGATCGCCATACTCTATCTCGGGTTCGCGCATGCCATCGTCTCTCCCCGTGTGGAGACGGCCATCTACCTTGCCGGAGGGTTGATGCTGATCTATCTGGGCTTCCGCATGTTCCGGGCGACCGGTGCGGCAACGGGTGCGACAGGTGGTCTACCGACCAGCTCGCTGCTGACGGGCATTGTGATTACGGGAGCGAATCCTGCCTTCTATATATGGTGGGCCACTGTGGGGGCGGCCTTGGTGGTGGGGGCTGCCGGGTTCGGGCTGATCGGGGTTGTCCTGTTTGCTCTGGTGCATCTGCCCTGTGATTTTGTGTGGAGCGAGTTCCTCTCTGTGGGCACGTTCGAGTCGAGGCGATGGTGGACGCAGAGAGCGCAGAAGGTTGTGTTTACCGTTTGTGCTTTGATCCTGGCTGGCTTCGGGGTCTGGTTCTGCCTGTCAGCGTTTCTGTAGAACTCAGGGTGCGCGCTGGATCGTCTGGAAGTATTTCCCCTCAGTCTTGATCGACGGTGCGATGACCATCTTGACCTTGTGCATTTCCTTGATGGTCCTGGCGCCGCAGACTCCCATGCTGGTGCGTAGAGCGCCTACCAGGTTCTGAGTGCCGTCGGTGACGGAAGTGGGTCCGAAGAGGATCTGCTCTAAGGGGGCGGTAGCGGCAACCCTGATACGCGTGCCCCTGGGCAAGGCCGGATGAGAATGAGACATGCCCCAGTGGTAGCTCTTTCCCGGCGCCTCCGTCGCCTGCGCCAGGGGCGAGGCGATCATCACGGCGTCAGCGCCGGCGGCAAATGCCTTGCAGAGATCACCACCGGTGCGAATCCCTCCATCCGTTATCACCGATACGTATTTGCCGCTTTCTGTATGGTAGGCCTCTCGTGCAGCAGCGCAATGCAGCGTAGCGGTTATCTGGGGCACTCCCACGCCAATGACCTCACGGGTGGTGCAGGCGGCCCCGGGCCCTACCCCCACCAGGATGCCGTCGATTCCCGTTCTCATCAACTCCAGTGCTGCCCCGTAGCTGCAGCAATTTCCTACTATGACAGGCAGGGACATCTGCTGGCACATCTCAGGCAGTATGAGTCCCCGGTAGCTCTTGGAGATGTGTCGGGCCGTGGTGACGGTGGATTGCACCACCAGTATGTCCATCCCGGCATCCTTGGCTATCGGAGCCAGCCGCTTGGCATTGGGCGGAGTCATGGATACTGCGCAGATGGCACCGGTCTTCTTTATAGCCTCAACGCATTTGCCGATGAGAAGGTCCTTAATGGGCTCAGAGTATATCCTCTGAAGTAGCGCAGTAACCTCTTGCTCAGGAGCCTGGACTATCTGGTCCAGGACGACGTCGGGGTTCTCGTACCTTGTGTGTATGCCTTCCAGGTTCAGGACGGCCAATCCGCCGAGCTGGCTGAACTTGCTGGCGAAGGCCGGATCGACGATCGCATCCATGGCTGAGGCCAGAATGGGGATAGAGAATGTGTGATCACCAACCACAAAATCGGTGTTGGCCTGGTCAGGATTGATGGTGACGTCTCCGGGGACGAGCGACACTTCATCAAAACCATAGGCGCGCTCCATCTCTTTGAACACGAAGTCAGACATGCATCGTCACCGGCAGGAGATTGCCACAAACTATACAGATGTGACGGCCTGAAGTCAAGGAAAGCGAGCTGTGGATAAAATCACAGGCATTCAGTATAATCTCAACTCATGCCAGCTCTCTATGTTGTTGCCACCCCTATCGGCAATCTGGAGGATGTTTCGTTGCGTGCCTTGCGCCTGCTGGGCGAGGTGAAGCTTATTGCCGCTGAGGATACCCGTACCACACGACGTCTGCTCTCTGCCTATGACATAAGAACTCCGTTGACGAGTTATCATGAGCACAGTAAGCAAGCCAAGCTTGATTATCTGCTTGCTTACCTGGAGAAGGAAGACGTGGCTCTGGTTTCCGAGGCAGGTACGCCCGGACTGAGCGACCCTGGTTACGAACTCATCGTTGCCGCCATCGGGCGCGGGATTGCCGTGATACCCATCCCGGGTGCTTCGGCAGTGGTCACTTCGCTGGTCGTTTCGGGGTTACCGACCGACCAGTTTGTGTACCTGGGGTTCCTGCCACGTAAGAAGGGGCCGAGGCAACGTCTGCTCAGTTCGGTAGTAGAGCAACCAAGAACGATAGTCGCCTTCGAGACGCCGCATCGCCTCGGCGCGTGCTTGAGCGATATTGAAGAGATCCTGGGTGACAGGAGGATGTCTGTATGCTGCGAGCTCACCAAGATCCATGAGCACATCTTCCGCGGCAGGGTGAGCGAGGCGAGGGAATATTTCGCAGAACCGCGAGGGGAGTTCAGTCTGATTGTTGAAGGCAGGACTCGAGCCTGGCTGAAGTCTCAGGAAAGGAGCTAAAATGCGCCGTGGTTGTATCGCTATAGACAAGGTTGAATGTGATGAGTGTCATCGTCCCCTGAAGTATGGAGAGCGTTATCTTGTGGTCAACGGGGAGGGAGAGGAGAGGCAGCGTCTTTGTATTGAATGCTGCAAGAAGCATGATTATCTCTCACACACCGCAGAGAAGGGGAAACAGACGATCACCTTTCTGCCCAAGGAGTGAACTCGAGATGAAGGCGAGCACCCGTTGGCGAACCCGGGTGTGTATTCGCGACGAGAAGCAATCAATGGTTTGTAGTAGGTTCGCTGCTGAGGAGATGCTTTGAGCGAGCGCATTCTGATCGGTGTGGCTTGGCCGTACGCCAATGGCCCCCTGCATTTGGGCCATATCACCGGTGCCTATCTTCCGGCCGACATCTTTGCCCGCTATCATCGTCTCAAGGGCAACAACGTGCTGATGGTCTCGGGTAGCGACCAGCACGGTACACCGGTCACCATCACGGCTGAACAGGAGTCCTCCACGCCCCAAGAGGTGGCAGACAGGTATCATCGGCAGTTCGTCGACTGCTGGGCAAAGCTGGGCATCTCATTCGACCTGTTCACCACCACGCACACTCCCAATCACTTTGAGGTTGCCCGTGATATATTCCTGACTTTGCTCGACAAGGGCTACATCTACAAAGACACCATGTTGCAGGCCTATTGCCCTGAGTGCCAGCGTTTCCTTCCCGATCGCTATGTGGAGGGCACCTGTCCCCACTGCGCCTTCGAGAGGGCCAGAGGGGATGAGTGTGATCAGTGTGGCAAGCCTATGAGCCCAACGGAACTCAAGGGGCTTCGCTGCTACCTGTGTTCCACTCCGCCCCGGTTCGAGTATTCGGAGCATTTTTTCCTGCGCCTTTCGGCCTTTCAGGACAGGCTGGCAAGCTGGATCAGGGAGCAGACCCACTGGCGGCGCAATGTTCTGGGCGGCGCCTGGAGGTTCCTCAACGAAGGATTGAAGGACAGGGCGATCACTCGCGATCTGGACTGGGGCATACCTGTGCCTCAGCCAGGCTTTGAGCGCAAACGCCTTTATGTGTGGTTCGAGAACGTGATCGGCTATCTATCGGCGAGCAAGGAATGGGCAAAGCTACAGGGCGACGATGCCGCCTGGCGGCCTTTCTGGCAGGGGGATGCCCGGAGTTTCTACTTCCTGGGCAAGGACAATATCTTCTTTCATACCCTGAGCTGGCCTGCTATGCTGATGGGATACGGCAATCTGAATCTACCCTATGATGTTCCGGCCAACGAGTGGCTGACGATTGAAGGGGGGAAGCTGTCTAAGAGCCGCAAGTGGGCGATCTGGGTTGATGACTATCTGGCACGATATGATCCTGATGCTCTGAGATACACCCTGTCGGTTAACATGCCTGAGACAGGCGACAGCGATTTCTCATGGCGAGAATTCCTGCGACGCAACAATAACGAACTGGTGGCCACATACGGCAACCTCGCTCATCGCGTGCTCACTTTTGCGCATCGCCATTTTGACGGTATCGTACCCCCGGTCGGGGAGATGGACGAACAGAGTCAGCACCTGCTGAGCGATGCCGAAGCAGCTCTAGGCCGTGTCGACAGCCTTCTGTACCGCTGCGAGTTCAAGGCCGCGATCAAGGAAGCAATGTCGCTGGCCCAGGCAACCAATCGCTACATCGATGAGCAAGCTCCGTGGAAGACGATCAAGGCCGAGCGAGAAGCCTCAGCCAGGACCGTGTACACCGTGCTGTCCACATTGACAGTGCTGAGGACCATGCTTTGGCCCTTTCTTCCCTTCAGTTCCGAGAAGCTCCATGCCTATCTGGGATTTGACGGTAGTGTCCAGGAGTCAGGATGGAAAGTCGAGTTTCTGCCTGTGGGGCAGAGGCTGCGCCAGCCTGAGCCGCTGTTTGTCAAGCTGGACGAGGCTATCGTTGCTGAAGAGACGAGCCGACTGGATGCCTCACTGGAGCATCAGGGAAGGGCGGATCTCTAAAAGGTAGGCACGTCCGAGCGGCGGTCCCGGTCGCGTGACCTCAGTTCGGGCTCGGCTCCGGTGACAGGCCCTCGAAGATTTTCTCCAGATCGCGTTCATCGAGAGTCTCGCGAGTTATCAGTTCTTCCGCAAGCTGTTTTAGCTTGTCCTTGTTAGCGGTAAGCAGCTTCTTGGCACACTTGTAGGCCCGCTGGATGATATCGTGAACCTCTGCGTCGATCTCATCCGCTATCTTGTCTCCGTAGTCCCTCTGTTCGCTTATCTCGCGCCCCAGAAAGACCAGTTCCTGCCTCTGCCCGAAGATGCGCGGACCCAGATTGTCGCTCATTCCGTATTGGGTAACCATCTCTCTTGCTAGCCCAGTTGCGCGCTTCAAGTCGTCTTGGGCGCCAGTAGACACGTCCCCGAACGCTATTTCTTCGGCAGCGCGTCCTCCCAAAATGACCGCCAGCATGTCGTCAAGCTGAGACTTGGTCGCGTAACGACGATCCTCCGATGGCAGGAAGCGCGTCCAGCCCCCCATGACGCCGCGCGAAACGATGGAAACCTTGTGGACAGGGTCAGCTTTGGGCAACATCCTTGCCGTCAGGGCGTGACCGCCTTCGTGGTAGGCAGTTAGCTCCTTCTCCCTGGGGCTTATGACACGGCTTCTCCTTTCGGGTCCGGCCATGGTGCGCTCGGCGGCATCCTCAAGCTCCTTCAGTGTGATGTCCTTGCGGGCGCGTCGTGCAGCCAGTATGGCGGCTTCGTTGATGAGATTGGCCAGGTCGGCCCCGCTGAACCCCGGCGTTCCCTTAGCTACAGTTTCGAGGTCGACTCCCTTAGCCAGCGGCTTGCCCTTGGCATGTACCTGCAGTATGGCATTGCGGCCCTTAATATCTGGCAGATCGAGGACAACGTGGCGGTCAAACCGGCCTGGACGCAGCAAGGCCGGATCAAGGATGTCGGGGCGATTGGTGGCGGCCATGACGATGATATTCACACTGGTGTCGAAGCCGTCCATCTCAGCCAAGATCTGATTCAGGGTCTGCTCCCTCTCGTCGTGCCCGCCGCCGAGGCCAGCCCCGCGGTGTCGGCCTACGGCATCGATCTCATCGATGAATATAAGGCACGGCGCATTGCGCCTGGCCTGTTCAAAGAGGTCCCTCACCCTGGCGGCACCCACCCCTACAAACATCTCCACGAATTCACTGCCACTAATGGAGTAAAACGGCACCCCGGCTTCGCCGGCTACAGCTTTGGCCAGCAGGGTCTTGCCTGTTCCCGGGGGTCCCACCAGCAGCACTCCCCGGGGCACGCGTCCCCCCAGCGTCTGGAACTTTTGAGGTGACTTGAGAAACTCCACTACTTCCTGGACCTCCTCCTTGGCCTCATCTGCTCCGGCCACATCCGCGAAGGTCACGTCGGGGCGGTGGTCGAGGCTTAGCCGGGCGCGACTCTTGCTGAAGTTGAAGGCCTGTGTGCCGGCGCCCCGGGCCGCACGGAAAAACAGGAAGTAGAATAGTGCCCCAAGCAGCATGATGGGCAGAATCACCGTCAGCGCTATCGTTCCCCACTCGAAGCTGGCGGGTTTGACATGGAGCTTGATGCCATCGGTCCCCAGGACAACCCCCTGTTTCTCCAGGTAGACCGACAGGTCATTGGTATCGCCGTCGAAAGCTGTCTTGATGGCGATTGTGCCGTCATCTCTCACTCCCTCGAGGGTATTACTACTAGCATGCTGCCTGATGATAGCAATCGGTGGCTTGGCCTTGGCTATGAATGCCGCCTGCGTTACTTCACGCTCACCATCGAGCTCCTCCTGCAGCGGGGTACCATCGAAGCTAGGCTCGAGCTTCACTACCTTGAGGTTCACGCCTCTCTGTTCAAGAAGCTTTCTCAGGTTATCGGTCGTTTCTCCGTATGGCATCCAACATACAACTTCGGCATCCTTCAAGCCGATGAGTCTTTTTCCCTCTTGCCAGTAACCGATGGTATCGGCCTCTGGTTTGGCTTTGGCTATTTCGATGAACTCATGCGTGTCTACCGCCCTGGGCCCCTCACGGGCCATAGCGACAAACACAAGGGCCACTATGACTATTAGCAGCAGCAAGTAGAAGAAGCCGCTGCGCCACCATTTTGCGTGCATATGTTCAACCTCTGCCGTCATTATAGCAAACACATTGCGATTAGGAAATCCACACACGTGATCTGCAAGCTGAGCGCCTCCGGGACAGAGTTCTCCTCCAGGGCCCGCAAGAGGTGAAGTGCATCTTGACACGATGATGTTGGTGGGGAGTCGGCCTGAGTGGTATAATGTGGGTGGGAGGTTACGGCTTTCTGGAAGCGGAAGATATAGCGCGTTTGGCTACCGAGCTTGCTTCTGAGAAGCAAGCGAGGGAAATCGCCATGCTCGACGTTAGAGCCCTGTGCTCTTTCGCCGACTATTTTGTGATCTGCACGGGGGATAACAAGCGACAGATTGAAGCTATCTGGCAAGATGTCGTTGATGTGCTTAAGAGCAAGGGTGTCCTTCCTCACCACAATGAAGGGACGGCGGAGTCAGGCTGGATGCTGTCCGATTTTGGCTCGGTCATCGTGCATATCTTTGCCCCTCTCGAGCGGGACTACTACCAACTGGATCAGCTATGGAGCAAGGCGGTCCCTGTAGTCAGGATTCAATAGATCCACGCATCCATCTCCCGGTCATAGCTGACTATTTCCTTTGTGGAGAAGAAGAGGTCTATTTCCAGGGAGGCATTCTCCAGTGAATCAGAGCCATGTACCAGGTTGTGCCCGATATCGATGCCGAAGTCGCCTCTGATGGTGCCGCTACGGGCCTGGGAGGGGTCGGTGTCTCCCATCATCTGTCGTATCATCTCCACGGCGCCATTGCCCTGGAGGACGATGGCGATGACAGGGCTCGAGGTGATGAATTCCACCAGATCCTGGAAGAAGGGTTTGCCCTTGTGGACGGCATAGTGGCGTTGGGCCAGTTCTCTATCGATATGCAGCATCTTCATGGCTGCGATCTTGAGCCCCTTTTGCTCGAGGCGTGAGATGATTGCCCCGGACAGTCCCCGTTGTACTGCATCAGGCTTGATAATGACCAGGCTTCTCTCCATGTTCGGCTAGCTCCTTTCTAAGTCCGTATGATCAGTGTAATCAAGTCGACGTCGTCTAACGAGTCGACTACCCTGTCGGCCTCCTCCAGCTTCTGGCGAGGGTGCGTGTTGGTGACGGCCAGACACTTCATCCCTGCGGCCTTGGCCGCCCTGACCCCCTGGTGGGAATCCTCTATTACCAGGCAATCTGCAGGTGCCACCTGCAGCCTGTCGGCGGCCAGAAGGTATATCTGAGGACTCGGTTTGCTCTGCGACACTTCTCGACCGAACACAATACAGTCAAAGACGCCGTTAAGGCCAAGCCCGCCGAGGACGAGGTCGATGTTCTCCCGAGGCGCCGAAGAGACCAGCCCTAGCCTGAGGTTGGCCCTCTTGATGGCATTGAGCAGCCCCACTGCCCCGGGAAATGGCTGGATGTGGCCTTTTGCCTTCCGTCGAAATAGCTCCTCCTTCTTCTCTACTATGGGCTGTACATCCTCTTCCCCGAGTTGGTGCCCCATTGCAGTGCCGACTATAAAGTCGTTTCTGGTGCCAAAAAGCTCCCCAAAGGCCTCCTCTGTGAACTCTACTCCCCTGTCGGCAAAGACCTCCTGCCAGGCGGCGAAGTGGAAGGGACGGGTATCGGCAATCACCCCGTCCATGTCCCAGAGCACTGTCCTCTTCGATAGCCTCCAGACGTAGAACATGAAGTCGCCATCGGCTATTACCGTATTGTCCTTGAGAGCAAGCACTCCGTGCGTTTCCACCAGCCGTTTATTAGCTTTGGTGACCCAGGCGGAGGCCTGAATGGGCTGATTGATCGGCGCTGCCTGCCTGAATCGGATCTCGCTCCTGGCAGTAACGCCGAACTCAACACCATGGCAGAGCATGGCGTAAGCATTAACTTCATCTAACAGCGTGTAGAGAATGCCCCCGTGTATCGAATCATTCCAGCCCTGATGGAACTCACCGGCGGTGAACTCTGCGATGACTTTCTCTCCGTCGTGAACAGGTTTGAGCTTCAGCCCGATGGGGTTCTCCCGACCGCAGGCAAAACAGATCTTTGCTGCGTACTCGCCGGCTAGTTGAGGAGCGTCCACATTCTTACTCTCTGGCCTCACTCCCCCTGGACGGAGGAGGCAGCTTGACCTTGGGTTTGGTGATATGGGGAGGGCGCAGGTACAGTGGTTGCAGGGTTACGGGGTCATCCTGTTGTCCCCTGCCTAGCGCCTGCCAGCCCAATATCGCCAGGGAGTCGGCCCGGGATCGGACTTCACCCGGCGATATTATAGCCCGCCTTCCCAGTTTCTGCCGGATTTCATCAATCACATGGGACGGGATCTCGCCGCAGAACAGGGTCCTCTGCCTGATTCGAGGGCAGAGGTCTATGACCGTGGTTATGTTGGCGGCTTCCAGGCATTGCCACTTATCGTTCTTGAGCCGGTAGAGTGCAGTGGCTATCTCGTGACGACCGGCCCTCTGAACGGGGCGCAAAGGCAACCCGGTGAAGGCGAAGGGATAGGCTTCGGCTTCAAGTGTGTTCACACCCAGGAGGGGGATGCTCAGGCTGGATGCCAGTCCCTTGGCAACGCTTATGCCCACCCGCAGGCCGTTGAAGCTGCCGGGCCCCCTAGCAACGATGATCGCCTCCAGCGAGTCCAGTTCCGCCCCGGCTAGTTGTAACAGTCGGACCAGATTCGGTAGCAGTTCCACCGTATGGTTGTGTGCGGTTCGCCAGGTCAGCGAAGCCATAATCTCGCCTTTACGGGACAAAGCCAGGCCGGCGATATCGGATGACGTATCTATGGCCAGTTCCATGTCAGACGTCTCCCCTCGGGTTCAGGGCCGCCATGCCCTCTCTCGTTCTGAGATGTGCCATCAGTTCCTGGTAGCGCCTGCCCTGAGGCTTCAGGGCAATGGACCGCGCCGTTTGCGAGGTAGCGATATAGTGAATGGTTATGAGCAGGTTCTCAGGGGGCGTCACCTCCCTTCCTTTCTCCGCCCATTCCACGACACAGACTCCATCGCCGAAGAAGTATTCCTCCAGTCCGAGATCGGCGATTTCCTCAGCACGGTCCAGTCGGTAAAGATCAACATGATAGAGGGGAAGTCGGCCATGGTACTCTCTGACGATGACGAAGGAAGGACTGAAGGCATACTCGCGCACACCCAGTCCCGTGGCGATGCCCTGGACCAGACAGGTCTTGCCCGCTCCCAGCTCCCCTGTCAGCAGCAAGACATCACCTTCCCGGGCCAGTTCGCCCAGATGAACTCCCAGCAGTTGTGTTTGCTCTGGGCTACGGGTGGTTAGCTTTAGCGACTCCATGCTTGAAGTGGTCCCAGCCTCCTCGTCCGCAAGAGATGGTGTCTCCCCGGCCATCTATCACGGTCACTCTTGATGATGATCGCTGGTCTTCTACTATGTCTCCGATCACAGTCACCGGGCAGCTCAGGGCCTGTCTGGCTCTGGCAACGGTAGCCTGATCGGCTGTAAACAGCAGTTCATAATCCTCGCCGCCGGACAGAGCCAGTTCCCGATGGTTGGGGAAGCAGGTCTTAACTACAGGGTGTACGGGGATCTGGTCGATACTTATCCTGGCACCGACATTGCTGCATTCACATATGTGGTCAAGGTCGGCCACCAACCCATCGCTCGTGTCTATGGCCGTCCTCACTCCCTGCTCGATGAGGATCCGGCTCTCCTCTATTCTGGGCGTGGGCCGGAGATGGGCACGCCTCAGCATGCCGCTTGCCTCAGGATCAAAAATGGTCTTGCCCCCAAGCATTTCGAGGCCAGCAGCCGATAGTCCGGGGTACCCTGTGACGGCTATCTGGTCGCCGGCCCGGGCCGTTGACCTCCTGAGTATCGCCTCGCCCCTGGAGCAGCCTATGATCGTCAGGGTGATAACCACATTGGGCGCAGCGGCTGTGTTGCCTCCGATTACGGCCAAGCTGAACTCCCTGGCCAGCCGCATCATGCCCTTTATGAACTCCGAGATGTCTGCTGTCTCCAGTTCGCCGGGCAGTGCCAGGGAGAGCAATGCGTACTTGGGAACCCCGCCCATGGCAGCTATGTCGCTGAGGTTAACCGCCAGTGCCTTCCAGCCCAGCTCCTCCCAGGTGATCACGCCTAGATCGAAGTGTACACCCTGGACCAGGGTATCTGTAGTGGCCAGCAGAATGTGGTCGCCCATGCGCCAGGCAGCAGCGTCGTCGCCGATGCCCACCAGAACCTCCTGCCAGGGGGTGTGTGCGGGATCGGAGTACAGGGAGGTGCTCTTGTGTATAAGGTTGATCAGACCGAACTCCCCGAGGTCAGACACCTTCATTGTTCGGATTATAGCACCGGCCGTATTGCACATTCTAGCCAAAGAGGTACAGGTGATGGTTCAAGGGCAGGCGATGTTGCGGTTTTGTCCCCTATGTTATAAAATCTCCGCATGCGCGATTATGAACTGGTAGCTGTGATTAGCCCCGAGGTTGATGAAGGGGGAGTGTCTAGAGTCATAGACAGGGTGACTCAGGCCATCAACAACCGTGGCGGCACGGTGGAAGAGACAAAGCAATGGGGCAAGAGAAGACTGGCCTACCCCATAGAGAAGTTCATGGAAGCCGATTATGTCCTGACCCGTTTCAAGTTAGGGGCCAGATCAGTCAAGGAGCTTGAAGCAGAAGTTGGCGCATCACGGGATGTTCTGCGGTATCTCGTGGTGAGGGTGGATGACTGATATGTCCAGCCTGTGCAAAGTAATACTGGTCGGCAATCTGGGTTCCGATCCTGAGATGAGGTACACGCCCGACGGGAAAGCCGTGACCTCCTTTAGTATGGCTACTAATCGTCGTTACACCACTTCTGCCGGAGAGGCTAGAGAAGAGACAGACTGGTTTAGAGTTAGCGTTTGGGGCAAACAAGCTGAACAGTGCAATCAGTTTCTGAGCAAGGGGAGACAGGTCTACGCGGAGGGGAGACTACACGTCCGCAACTGGCAAGGGCAGGATGGGCAGATGCGCACCAGCCTTGAGGTGAGTGCGGACCGAGTACTCTTCCTGGGCAGACGAGAGCCAGGTTCGCTTCCTGAGGAAGGCGATCTTGAACCTGAAGATCTGCCCTTCGATTAAGATAAAGGAGAAGGAGAATTGCCTGATATTGTTAGACCAAGAAGGACGAGGAGCTTCACGCCGAGGCCGGCATTCTGTTCTTTCTGCAAGGGGAATGTGAGGATCGACTACAAAGATGTCTCCGTGTTGTCTCGCCACATTTCCAGCCAGGGGAAGATTATGTCACGACGGCGGAGCAGGACCTGCGCTAAGCACCAGCGGAGTCTGGCACAGGCCATAAAGCGAGCTCGCTATCTCGCGATGCTACCTTACGCACCGAGCCACATCTGGAAGACAGGAGGCGTGGGGCTGTCCCGTTCCACGGGTTGACGAATGCCAAAGCGGACTTATCAACCGAAGAGGATTCCTCGGAAGCGCAAGTTAGGTTTTCGCGCCAGAATGGCCGATCGGGCCGGACGACGGGTGCTCAAAGCAAGGCGCCTTAAGGGCAGATACAGGCTAACTCCTGTTTGACTCCATCTCGTGAAGGAGCCCCGATCCTTAACCAAGAGAGCCCAGTATACCCTGGTCTACCGGCAAGGCAAGGTGTGGGCCGACAGGTTACTGGTGATGAAGGCCACGCCCAACGGCTTGCCCATAAGCCGATACGGTTTTGCCGTGACGAAGAAAGTGGGCAAGGCGGTGCAGCGCAACCGCGTGAAGAGGCTGCTCAGGGAGATAATGAGGTCGCAGTCGCTGAGGGCGGGATGGGATATCGTCTTCATCGCACGGTCTGTAGCAGCGGGCGCTGACTATCACCAACTGGAGCAGGAGGCAAACAGGCTTCTAGGCCGGGCTCAACTGCTGGAGAGCGGCGAATGAGTCGAATAGCTGTGGGTCTGATTAGATTGTACCAGAACACCGTGTCAAGGGTTACCCCTCATGTGTGCCGCTACCAGCCTACATGCTCACATTATGCTTCTGAGGCGATCAAGAAGCACGGGTTTTCCAGAGGCAGCTGGCTGGCGGCCAAAAGGCTAGGTCGATGCAACCCCTTCTCCAGAGGTGGCTACGACCCGGTTCCGTGAGTTGATTATGACAACGAAGCAAGTAACCGTATTGCTCCTCGTGGTGGTTCTGCTGTTAACCCCGGTACTGGTCTCCTGTATTCCGGGCGGAGTTCAGGCAGCGAGGGGATGGGCAGGAACTGCGTTCCATGATGGCATCGTCTATGCCGGCACGGGTGACGGCAGGGTAGTGGCCATTGATGTAGCTACTCGAAGCCATAGTTGGTATTACCCCACTACTGTGCCTTCCGGCGGCGGCATGTCCTGTGGTCCGGCAGCGGCTCCCGCCGCCATATATACCACACCATTGGTCGATGGCGATCTGGTCTATGTAGGCACTTACAGCGGCAGGGTTATGGCGCTGAACACAGTGGCAAGAAGCCAGGGCCTGCACTTCCCTCAAAGGGGCCACGGAGAATGGGAGTGGGATTGCCCCAAGAACGATGCAGCCAGCAATGCCATTGTAGCTGACTTACGAATGAGGGCGGATGCGATATATGTGAGTAGCTCCAACGGACGGGTGTATTCATTGGATAAGAGCTTCGGTGACCTGATCTGGGAATCAGAGGTTCTGGACAGGAAACACGGAAAGCTATGGACTTCGCCGTGGGTTGAAGATGAGACTGTCTATGTTAGCACTCTTGATGGTCATATCTATGCTTTGTCGACTGAGACAGGCCAGTTGAGAACGGAGCCGCCGTTTGCGGGTTGGCCGTTCAGGTCAGAAACAGGATTTGCGTCTTCACCTGTGCTAGATAACGGTATTGTCTACGTGGGGTCGTTTGGCAACAACCTTCATGCCATCGTAGTGGGTGAGAGCGAACTCCTGTGGGAGTTCGCGGGCGACAAGTGGTTCTGGGCTGACCCATTGGTCAGCGAGGGCATCGTCTACGCTGGCTGCCTGGACGGCAGGCTCTACGCCGTTCGTGCTGAGACGGGTGAAGAACTGTGGCATTTCGAGACGATGGATGCAAAAGGCCGCCGTGTGCCTATAGTGTCCTCGCCCGTTATGATGGGCGGTCTGCTCGTGGTAGTCGATGAAGCGGGCACTGTGTATGTGTTTGATCCCGCCGAGGACCTCGCGAGCAAGGGGGAGCCGTGGAGGGTTATCTCGATCGGCGCCGATGTCAGGAGTTCTTTCTGCGCCCACGAGGGAGTGGTCTATATTCGGGGCGAAGACAACTGGCTGTATGCTGTGGACATTGATAGTGGAGAAGTGAGCTGGCGGCTTTCGCTAACTGCTGAAGCATGAGGATGATGGCCGATGATCGAAGTATGGCATCTAATAATAGGTAACCCGATACTCAACGTGCTGATTGCCTTGAGCCACTATCTGGGCGGGAGCTTCGGCATGGCCATCATCGTCCTTACCGTCATCGTTCGGCTCCTCTCGTGGCCTCTCACCAAGCGGCAGCTTGGTTCTACCAAGGCCCTCCAGGACATGCAGCCTAAGATGCAGGAGTTGCAGAAGAAGCACGGCAAGAACCAGCAGAAACTGCAGCAGGAGATGATGAAGCTCTATAAGGAAGCGGGAGTGAACCCTCTGGGCTGCATATGGCCCATGCTGATCCAGCTTCCGATCTGGATTGCCCTCTACCAGGCGATCATGAGGGCACTGGCTACCACGCCGGAGAATCTGCTGGACCTGGCGCGGCGTCTGTACTCATGGAGCCTGGTCAATCAAGCCATTCCTTTGAGCAGCCGCTTCCTAGGGCTTGATTTGGGACAGACTGGCTCTGGCAATGGTGCTCTCGGTCTGCTGTTGGCGATCGCGGTCGGTGGCACGATGTGGGTACAGCAGAAGATGACGACGGCACCGTCGGTCGATCCCAGGCAGCAGTCGACGGCCAGGATGATGACCATGATGATGCCACTGATGTTCGGCTTCCTCACGTTGATGTTCCCCAGCGGGCTGGCTCTCTACTGGGCAGTTTCCAATGTGATCGGCATTGTCACTCAGTATTTCGTTACAGGCGGCTGGGGCTACCTCAAATTAGGCTTCCCATCTCAGCCGACACAGTGAGAGTAGGGCCGGGCCCGTCGATTTGGTGCTACACTGTGCCACAATGAAGCAAACTAGAAAAGGAAGATTGAATTATGGAAGTGATTGAAGTAACCGCCGCGACGGTAGAAAAGGCAATAGAGAAGGCGGAGGCACAGCTGGGACTGACCCGGGACCAGTTGGAGGTGGAAGTGGTCAGTGAGGGGAAGTCGGGAATCCTGGGGGTGGGCAGCAAGCAGGCCTCGATCAGAGTGACCCCGGTACGGCCGGCGGAGAAGGCCTCACCCGAGCCTGAGCCTGGGCCTGTTGACCAGGACGTGATCATGATGGTCAGGGAGGTGCTGGAGAAGTTGCTGGAGTTGCTAGAGGTTGGAGGCAGGGTTGAAGTCGTGTCTGATGAGATACCTGTAGCTCTGGACATCAAGGGTGATGACCTGGGCATACTGATCGGGCGGCGAGGGCAGACTCTGGCTTCGCTGGAGTACATCACCAAACTGGTAGTGGCCGGGAAGTTAAAGGTCTGGCTGCCACTGGAGGTTGACGTCGCCGGGTACAAGCAGCACCGGCGGGACTCCTTGCAGAGGTTGGCTCTATACATAGCAGAGCAGGTGGTATCAGGACGACGGGCCATTACAATGGAGCCGATGCCTCCTGATGAACGCCGAATTGTTCACATAACTCTGGCTGATAATCCGGATGTGACAACTCACAGCATCGGTGAGGGTGAAGGCAGAAAGGTAGTTGTTGTGCCCAGACAGGGTTAACCATGTTTCGCGAGGTAAACGCTAAGGTCAACTTCCCGCGACTGGAGGAAGATATACTCCGCTTCTGGAAGGAGCAGGGTATCTTCAACCAGAGCGTGGCGGCGCGCGAAGGCTGCCCTCATTACGCGTTCTATGAAGGTCCGCCGACGACCAACGGCAACCCGGGCGTCCACCATGTGCTGGCTCGAGTGTACAAGGACGCTGTGTGCCGGTACAAGACGATGCAGGGCTACCATGTGCCGCGGAAGGCCGGGTGGGATACCCACGGTCTGCCTGTCGAGTTGGAGGTGGAGAAATCTCTTGCGCTGGCTAGCAAGGCGCAGATCGAGCAATATGGAGTGGCTCGATTCAATGAGCATTGTCGGCAGAGTGTTCTCAAGTACCTGGCGGAGTGGGAGAAGATGACCGAGCGGCTCGGCTACTGGCTGGACATGGAGCATCCGTACATAACACTGGACAACGCCTACATCGAGTCCTGCTGGTGGATAATGAAGCAGCTCTGGGACAAGGACCTGATCTACCAGGGCTACAAAGTGACGCCCCATTGTCCTAGATGCGGCACGACGATTAGCTCGCACGAAGTGGCTCAGGGCTACAAGGATGCTGAGGATCCATCAGTGTACATAAAGTTCAGGCTGCGCCCCGGTTCGCTGAGTAAGAGCACGAAACTCCGGGCAGTCTTCTCATCTGCTGAAGCGCTGCACAAACCGGCGTTTCTGCTGGCCTGGACAACGACGCCGTGGACGCTGCCGGGGAACACGGCCCTGGCGGTTGCCCCCGAGGCGGAGTACAGCATCGTGGAAGGTGATCAGGACTACCTTGTTCTGGCCGCGACGCTGGTGGGCGGGGTTGGACTTGAGGGTTACAGGGAGGTGGCTGTTGTCCCGGGGGATGATCTTGTGGATCTGGAATACGAGCCTCTCTTCAATCCTCATGATTTCGCTGTCCAGCGCCTGACTCTGCCGACACTGCGTCTTGAGGAGAGCAGTGAGGATCTGTCCTACGCGGTGATAGGTGCCGATTTCGTCTCCCTAGACGAAGGCACCGGCGTGGTTCATATTGCCCCTGCCTTCGGCGAGATCGACTTTGACATCGGGATGGGCTGTGGGCTTGCCTTCGTGCAGCCTATCGACCTGGAGGGCAAGGTCATCGGCACCTATCCCTTTGCCGGGAAGTTCGCCAAGGACGCTGATCCTCTGGTCCTGGACGACCTCAGATCAAGGGGCCTGCTCTATCGCAGCGAGAGAATCGTCCACACTTACCCCTTCTGCTGGCGATGTGACACACCTCTTCTCTACTATGCCAAGCGGGCCTGGTATATCAGGACAACAGCGGTGAAAGAGCAGCTGATCTCCGGCAATGCCGAGATAGACTGGCACCCCGAGCATATCAAACACGGCCGGTTTGGCGATTGGCTGGAGAACAACATTGACTGGGCTTTCTCGCGGGAGCGGTACTGGGGAACTCCGCTGAGTATATGGCGCTGTTCTGCCTGCGATAAGCATGAGTGCATCGGGAGCGTCGATGAGTTGAGAGGGAAGGCAGGCGTTGCCGGCTTAGCCCAGCCCCTGGATTTGCATCGTCCTCATGTTGATGAGGTTACCTTCGCCTGTCCTGATTGCGCCGGCACGATGCGGCGAGTTCCCGAGGTAGCTGATTGCTGGTTTGATTCGGGCGCTATGCCGGTGGCACAATGGCATTATCCCTTCGAGAACGAAGACAAGTTCGAGCAGAACTTTCCCGCGGACTTCATCTCCGAAGCTGTTGACCAGACCAGAGGGTGGTTCTACAGCCTGCATGCCCTGTCTACCCTGCTGTTCAAACGTCCCTGCTTCAAGCATGTCATCTGTTTGGGGTTCGTAGTTGACGCTCGAGGAGATAAGATGAGCACCTCCAGAGGCAATGTAGTCGATCCGGGGGCACTGTTCAACAGTTACGGTGCGGACGCCCTGAGGTGGTATATGCTGGCCTCTACCACCGGCGACGACAACCGCCGTTTCTCAACCAAAGTGGTAGAAGAGGCGATACGCAAGTTCTTTCTCACTCTGTGGAACACGTATTCCTTCTTCACTCTGTATGCCAATATCGACCGCTTTGCTCCTCAGCCGCTGCAAGACGGAGGGGGGCAGCCGAGATCGTTCACGGAGCTGGACAACTGGGTCAGCTCGGAACTCAACCGGCTTGTTAGCGAGGTCTCCAGCTTGATGGATAGCTACAATCCTACTGCTGCGACACGCAGAATAGAAGCATTCGTGGATAATCTCTCTAACTGGTATGTGAGGCGAAACCGGCGCCGATTCTGGAAGGGCGAGAACGATGCTGATAAGCTGGCCGCATATACCACGCTTTACCGCGCGCTGGTTACCCTGTCTCAGTTGCTGGCTCCGTTTGTGCCGTTTGTCGCCGAAGAGCTTTACCAGAACCTTGTCCGCACGGTTGATCCCGGAGCCAGAGAGAGCGTTCATCTCACCGACTTCCCGAGGGCGGACGAAACGAAGATCAGCGACGAACTCAATAGCAGTGTTGAGCTAGCCATGAAGATATCCAGCCTGGGCAGGGCGGCACGGGCCAAGGCCGGAATCAAGGTGCGCCAGCCGCTAAGCGAGGCCGTGATCGGCGTCCAGACAGAAGGGGAGAAGAGGGGCCTGGAGAGCATGTCTACCGATGTGAAGGAAGAGATAAACGTCAGGCAACTCGTCATATTGAGCGAGGCCGACCGACGAGGTGAATCCCGCAGCTATCCCGATATGCCGGAGTACTGCGTAGCGGACGACGCCCGGTACTGGGTTGCCTTGAGGACTGAACTGACTCCTGAGCTTGTCGCCGAGGGAGTTAGCAGAGAGCTTATCCGCCACCTGCAAAACATGCGGCGCAGTGCCGGGTTTGATATCACAGATCACATCATCACCTATTATCAGACTGAAGAACCGCTGCTGCAGGAGGTTATAGAGTCCTTTGCCGGCTATATCAAGCAGGAGACTCTGTCTCGTGAACTCAGTGACGGGCTGCCTCCTGATGGAGCCTACGGCGAGAAGCTGCGCATTGCCAGAGGAGAGGTCTCGCTGGCGATCGTGCGGGCACATTCCGGGTAGATTCCGCGGCGTCTGCCTGCCCTCCTACTCATGAGAATCAGGCTCAGCGCGAACGGGATGCGATGAGGCAGACGCCTAGGGAGTTGGCCGTTCTATCAGTCGCGCTGAGGTTGTTCTTGTCTCGTCGCCCCGAACGTAAACTATTTCCACATCCCTGCCGATGTCGCTCGAGCGGATGGCCCGCACCATGTCGCCGACATTGGCTATGGGCTTGCCGTCAAAGCTGATGATCACGTCCTCTGCCCGCAGTCCGGCATCGTCTGCAGGGCTATTGGCAACTAGCTCCACGATAAGCGCGCCCCTGTCCACAGCCAGGTTGCGAGCTGCAGCCAGAGCAGGGTCTACCGTGTACAAGCCCACGCCCAGCCAAGGGTATGTAACATGGCCATGGCGGATCAAGTCAGGAATGAGGAGCTGGGCCTCATCGCTGCTGATGGCAAATCCCATCCCCTCCACTCCGTAGGCGACTATCTTGATGCTGGTAATGCCTATCACCTCGCCAGCCATGTTCACCAGCGGCCCGCCGCTATTGCCGGGCACGATGGCAGCCGTGGTCTGAATCAGACCGTAGAGGACGTTGCCCTCGACATTAACAGATACATTGAGACGACTCACTATGCCCTCGCTGGCGCTCATGCCTTCTCCCAGAGCGTTGCCGATGGCTATCACCCATTCCCCCAGTACCAGCGAGCTTGAATCGCCCCACTCGGCATAGGGCAGATCTACGGCATCTATCTTTATCACGGCCAGATCAGATAGCGGATCGGTGCCCACTATGTCCGCGGCAAACGTCCTGCCGTCGTCCAACTCCGCGTAGATGGTGTGCGCATCTTCAACCACATGATTGTTGGTCACGATATAGCCGTTTTCATCGATGATGATCCCCGACCCCGCGCCACGCTCCGTCTGCTGGCCGAAGAAGCGGGAAGGGACGATCCTCTCGGTGGTCACCGAGACCACGAAAGGCATTGCCTTGGCGATTACCGGGCGGAAGTCAGGCAGGGGTGTGGCTGACTCCCCCTGTGGCGGGAATGTCCAGCCGGGATCGGTGTGCCCCGGCACTTTGTCGAGCGGAGGCGGACTGGGTACCGGTGTCGAAGCAGGCGGGCAGGTAAACACGCCCAAGGCCAGCGTTATCAGCATTAGTGCAGGCAGAACGAATCTGATCTTGTCAGCCATTTTGTCGTGACAATTATAGCACCGCTGTCTTGTAGCAGGGAAACCCCGGCCCAGCGTCCTTCGAGGTAAGGCTGGGCCGGGCAGTGCCCAATGCACTATGGCTGGAGATATTCACTCGCATAGGACTGGCAGAGAGGTGCACTGCTGCGCTCTAGACCTCGTTCGCTTGTCTGCCGCGTGGAGCGCCTGTCTGTTGAGCTTGACAAGGCAAGCGAAGCCTCTATATAATGGGAGGTAACTCAGGTTTGCTTCACGTCCTATAACCAGCCGTCAAGATTTGGCTTTCGTTATACTCTTGTAACAAGCAGTGAGCAAGTATATTTTCATAACCGGCGGCGTAGTCAGTTCTGTAGGGAAGGGGATCTCCGTAGCTTCTATAGGCACCATACTCAAAGCTCGCGGCATATCTGTATCTGTGCAAAAGCTTGACCCTTACTTGAACGTTGACCCCGGAACCATGTCTCCCTATCAGCATGGAGAGGTATTCGTTACTCAGGACGGCGCGGAGACTGATCTGGATCTGGGACACTACGAGAGGTTTATTGGAGTAGAGCTAACCCAGGCTTCAAACGTCACGTCGGGACAGGTGTATTCCTCGGTCGTGGCTCAAGAGAGGCGGGGTGATTTCCTGGGGGGTACGATTCAGGTCGTTCCCCACGTAACCAATGAGATCAAGAACCGTATAAGGAAGGTGGCCGAGGTATCTCAGGCCGATGTGATCATAGTTGAAGTTGGCGGCACTGTGGGAGACATTGAGGGGCAGCCCTTCGTGGAGGCCATCAGGCAGATGAGAAAGGATGAAGGCAGGGACAATGTGCTCTACATTCACGTCACCTTTCTGCCGCACATCGCTGCCACCGATGAGTTGAAGACCAAGCCTACTCAACACAGCGTCAATGAGCTGCGGAGGATAGGTGTTCAGCCCGACGTGATTCTGTGTCGTAGCGATAAGGAGATATCTGAAGCGATAAAGGACAAGATATCGTTGTTCTGTGATGTGGACAGGGAGGCGGTCATAGCTCTGGCAACCAGCGAGACCATCTATGAGGTACCGCTGCTCCTTGAGGATGCCGGACTGGGCGAGTTCATAGTTGGCCGGTTGGGGCTGGCGGCTGCGAAAGCCGACCTGGACCAGTGGCGAGATATGGTAGCCAGGCTGAAGTCCCCCAAGGAGCCCGTGATCATTGGATTGGTGGGCAAGTACGTGGAACTCCGAGATGCCTATTACTCGGTGCGCGAAGCACTGTGCCATGCAGCGCTGGCTCATAATCGTGAAGCGAAGATAGAATGGGTGGATTCAGAGCAACTGGACGGCACGGCCGAAGATACGCTGGAACGCATTCAGGGCATCATCGTTCCCGGTGGATTCGGCTACCGCGGCATAGAAGGGATGATAAAGGCTACCAGGTTTGCCCGGGAGAGGAAAATTCCTTACCTGGGCCTGTGCCTGGGAATGCAGACCATGGTTATTGAGTTTGGCCGTCATGTTTTCGGTACCGACAAGGTGAACTCGACCGAGTTTGATGAGAGCACGCCTTATCCCGTTATCGACCTGCTTCCTGAACAGCGTGGCGTGGAGCAGAAGGGAGAGAGTATGAGGCTGGGAACATTTCCCTGTCATCTGGTCAAGGGAACGGTCGCAGCTCGTGCTTACGGCGCCGATGTGGTTCATGAACGGCATCGCCACCGGTATGAACTCAACGATCGTTTTCGGGAGCCGCTGGAGAGTGCCGGCCTCGTAGCCTCGGGTTTGTGCGCGGATGGAGAACTGGTGGAGATCGCCGAGTTGCGGGATCATCCCTGGATGCTTGGCTGCCAGTTCCATCCTGAGTTCAGGTCCCGCCCCGATTCTCCGCATCCGCTGTTCATGGGGTTTGTGGAGGCGGCCATGAGGACTCTTGTTGAGGGGGCTCAGACGAGCCTGCCCCTGAATCTGGGAAGATGAGGATATTTCTAGATACTGCCAACATCGAGCACATTCGCCACGGGGTGAGGCTGGGGGTGATAACGGGAGTAACCACCAATCCCAGCCTTGTCTCCAGGGAAGGCAAGGTCGATTATCGCAAACTGGTTCAGGAGATATGCTCCATTGTCCCCGGCCCGGTATCGACTGAGGTGTTGGGCCAGGACGCCCAGACAATGGTCAGTGAGGCCAGAGAGATCGCCAGATGGGCGGATAATATCGTGGTTAAGATACCCGCCAGCATGGAAGGAGTGGAAGCCACCTCGCTGCTGGCCGGCGAGGGCATAAAGGTGAACTTCACCCTGTGTTTCACCTTGAACCAGGCTTTGCTGGCAGCAGAGGCAGGAGCCGCGTTCATCAGCCCTTTTGTGGGCAGACTGGATGATGTTGGAGAGGACGGCATGGCGGTGGTAGCTGACATCGTGCAGTACCTGGACTATTGTCAGTTGCCAACGCAGGTTATCGCTGCCAGTATCAGACATCCGCAGCACTGCTTGATGGCAGCCAGGGCCGGCGCGCATATCGCTACCGTGCCCTACGAGGTGCTGTTACAGATGGTTCGACATCCTCTGACAGACATCGGCATTGAGCGTTTCAGGGGCGACTGGAAGAGGGTGATGGCGAGAGAGGGATTGATCTAGGTTCCCCACAGCCCATCCCGACGCGATCGGGAGAAACTAAGGATAACCAGAGAGAGGCTACTATGACAACTATGACGCAACTTGAGACCAAGAATAGGGACGAATTGGAGGTGATGGCCAAGGAGTGCGGGGTCACCGGGTGCTCGGCCCTGAAGAAGGCGGAGCTTGTCCAGCGCATTCTGGAGGCCGAGGCGCAGCTGCAGGGGAATGTGTTCATGACGGGCGTGCTGGAGATCATCAGCGAGGGCTATGGCTTTCTGAGGCAGGATACGTTTAGGCGGGGCGCCAATGATGTCTACGTATCGAACTCTCAGATCCGCCGCTTCAACCTGAGAGATGGCGACCTGGTCTGCGGGCAGGCCAGGCCGCCCAAGGAGACCGAGAAGTACTACGGCCTGCTTCGCGTCGACAGCATAAACGGGCTGGACCCTGAGTTGGCCAGGACCCGCCGCAATTTTGGCTCGCTGACCCCCACCTTCCCTGATGTGCCCATCAAGCTGGAGACAACACAGCAGGAGCTATCTACCCGGCTGATCGACCTGATAACACCCATAGGTCGGGGGCAGAGAGGGCTGATCGTCTCACCGCCCAAGGCAGGCAAGACCGTGCTTCTGCAGAAGATCGCCAATGCCATGATTACTAACTACAGTGACATTCACCTCATGGTCTGCCTGATTGGAGAAAGGCCCGAAGAAGTCACCGACATGAAAAGGTCGGTCAATGCCGAGGTGGTGGCTGCTACCTTTGACGAGCCCGTGGAAAGCCAGACTCGGGTGGCAGAACTGGCGGTGGAGAGAGCCAAGAGGCTGGTGGAGATGGGCAAGGATGTGGTCATTCTGCTTGACGGCATCACCAGGCTGACCAGGGCTTATAATCTGGCCCTGCCTCCCAGCGGGCGTACTCTGTCCGGCGGCATTGACTCGATAGCCTTGCATCCTCCCAAGCGGTTGTTCGGGACTGCCCGTAACACTGAGGAAGGCGGCAGTCTGACCATCATCGCTACCTGCCTGGTGGATACCGGTAGCCGCATGGATGACCTCATTTATGAGGAGTTCAAGGGCACGGGGAACATGGAACTGCACCTGGATAGGAAACTCGCCGAGAGGCGGAGCTTCCCGGCCATAAACATCGTGCCCAGCGGCACCAGACGGGAAGAGCTCCTGCTCGATGAAAACGCCCTCAAACAGGTGTGGCTGCTCAGGCGCGTGGTCAACATGATAGATAACGATTCGCCCAGTCACGGGGAGGCTACCCAGAGAATCCTGGAGCGCCTGGGCAAGACCAAAAACAACGTGGAGTTCCTGGCTACGCTATCGAAGGATATCTAGCGGGTGTACTGCCCCTGACCGCGACTGCGAGTGAAGTGAAGAAGCGAACCAGGCCCAATTGGCTGGACAAACTCAGGTTGAGGATCAGGAAAGCCCTGGGCGCAAATGCCTTCCTCTGCGACAGCTGTCAGTGGGATTGGAGAAGCGCCTGTCACCGCCCCGAGCGGCCCAACGCCACCTGGTGCCCCGATTACGCCAAGAAGGGTAGATAGCCAGCCTGCGCCGGCCACGTTTTACTTAAGCTGGTCTCTCGAATAGTCGAGCACCCTTCTGGCCACTATGAGCATGTTGATCTGCCCCGTTCCCTCGAAGATGTCGTTTATCTTGGCGTCGCGCATCCACTTCTCCAGCAGGAACTTCTGGGAGTAGCCCAGCGGCCCCATGATCTCGACTGCCTTCTGCGTGATGCGTGTGACGGCAAGGCCGGCCTTGGCCTTGGCCATCGAGGATTCCAGGTTGTTGGGCAGAAGCTGGCTCATCATCCACAGTGCTCGCAGGGTAAGCAACCTGGCCGCCTTGTAGTTTGCCTCCATCTCCATCAGGTCTCTCTCCAGGGCGGTGAGCTTATGCTTACGTACCCCGTAGCGAATCTTCACGCCTTCCTTCTCCAGGGCCTCTCTGACGAAGTCCAGGGCGGCACGTCCAACACCAAGAGCCATGGCACCTACAATGGGACGCGTGGCGTCAAAGGTTGCCATTGCTCCCTTGAAACCCTTGGTCTGGGTCTTGTCTGTCTTCTTAACCTCGGGACTGCCCAGTATGTTCTCGAAGGGAATCCGGCAATCGTCGAAGACGATGGTAGCCGTGTCACTGGCCCTGATGCCCAGCTTCTTCTCCAGCTTTTCCACCCTCATGCCCGGGGTGCCTGCCGGCACCACGAAGGACTTCATGCCTGCCCGTCCTGCCGATTTGTCCACGGTGGCCCATACTACCACCAGGCCATCTTTGTTCTCGGCGGCGCGTTTTCCCCAGGTGACGAATATCTTCTCTCCATTGAGCACCCAATGGTCGCCGTCACGGACAGCGGTGGTCGTGATAGCCGATGTATCCGAGCCGCAGCCGGATTCGGTCATGGCCATGGCACCCCACTTCGGCCCACCTTCATTGAAGCCACCCAGGAAGCGCTCCATCTGCTCCTTGGTGCCCGAGGCAAATACGGCAGCGCCTCCGAGTCCCGGGCCGGGAGAACACATGAAAAGCCCTGCATCTCCCCAGCATAACTCCTCGATCCTGAGCGCAGACGCTACATCCAGGCCCAGGGCCAGCGTGCCTTTGCTTCTCTCCGCCCACATCTTGTCGATGAGTTCGTCGGGGCTGTCATGCTCATGTTCATCGTAGTGGCGGCTTACAGGCCTGAACAGGTCCCTGGCAAAGGCATGAGCTGCCTTGACCTCCTCTTGCTGTTCTGGCGTAGGCTCAAAATCTATCATTGGATAATACCTCCTTCTATACCATGGCCATGCCATCAAACGTGGCAAATCCTCGCGCGTTTCTCAGCCACAGCTCCACCGGATGCTCACGAATGTAACCGTGTCCGCCCAGAATCTGTACTCCGCGGTCAGTGACCATCATGACCATGTCGTCAGCATACGCCTTAACCAGCGATGCTTCCTTGGTGGCGTCTTCCTTGCGGTCCAGCTTCCAGGCAGCCTCCCAGGTCATCAATCTGGTAGCATCTATCTCAATGGCCATCTCCGCCAGCATGAAGGCGATCGCCTGCCGGGAGGCGATTGGTTCGCCGAAGGCAACGCGTTCCCTGGCATAGTCCCTGGAGTATTCGAAGGCCGCTCTGGCTACTCCGACGGCCATCGCCGCCAGGGCCACCCGCGAGCGGTTCATAATGCGTTCGAAGTCGCCCCCCTTAGCGCCACCCAGCCGATTCTCCCTGGGCACCCGGCAGTTTTTCAGGCTAAGCCCGTATGTGGCCAGTCCTCTTATGCCCATGTTCTTCTCCCTCTCTCCCACCTCAAGCCCCCTGGTCCCTCTTTCGACTATGAAGCCCTGGCTGCTGCCGTTTTCCGCGGCGTAGACGAGAAGCAGGTCAGCCTCAGCGGCCAGGGGCACCAGGCACTTTGCGCCATCAAGAACGTACTGATCGCCGTCAAGTCGGGCAGTGGTTGACAGCGAGTAAGGGTCGAAATCAAAGCGTGGCTCGATGAGGGCCGAGGTAGCGGCCCTGAATTTCTCATCACACACGAGTGGGAGGTACTTCTTGCGCTGGGCATCGGTGCCCGTCTCCAGGACGGGATAGGCAAGCAGCGCGGGGGAGAGGATATGCATGGCCATGGAGAGGTCACCCCAGGCCAATTCCTCGCTGATCAAGGAACCAGTTATGGCGGAGTGCTCTCCGCCAAAGCCGCCGCACTCCTCCGGCAAGCTGCTGGCAACAAGCCCCATCTGCCAGGCCGTATCTACCACGCTGCTCGGGATCTCACCGCCCTCTTCACATTCCCGGTAGATCTTGCGCATCTCACCGTTGGCAAACTGCTTTACGGCGGTCACAATCATCTGCTGTTCTTCGGATGGGCTGAACGAAATCATAACTACGCTCCTTTCAAGGCATGCTTAACCCCAATACCACTGTCGCGGCACCGGCGGCGCTGCGATCACCGACGCCCACAAACAGCCTATTATAGATGGTGTGGTCAAAAATCTCCACATGTCCGGAAGAGCGGACTGAGCAACTCCGCAGCCCCGATCAGCGCCGGCAGCTTGCGGTGCCTGTGACTGGCGAGGCTTCATAGTATCTGATTGACATTAAAGCTGGCAGCTTCTAAAATCAGGAAGGTGATTGACCGTTGACCGGCGACGAACTCAGGCAGGCCTTCCTGAGGTTCTTCCAGGATAAGGGACACAAAGTCATTCCCAGTTCCTCCCTGGTGCCTCACAAAGATCCCACCTTGCTGTTGACTTCTGCCGGCATGGTGCAGTTCAAGCCCTATTACCTGGGAGAGGAGACTCCGCCCAGCCCGCGCTTGACCTCCTGCCAGAAGTGCTTTCGCACCACGGATGTAGACCTGGTGGGCGATAGCAAGCACCTCACCTTCTTCGAGATGCTGGGCAACTTCAGCATGGGCGACTACTTCAAGAAAGAGACCATTGCCTGGGCCTGGGAATTCGTCACCCAACACCTGAAACTGCCCCGGGAACGTTTATGGATAACCATCTACCTTGATGATGAGGAAGCCTTCGCCTGCTGGCGCGAGATCGGCATCCCTGCCGAGAGGATACTGCGGTTCGATGAAACGGAGAACTTCTGGGGCCCGGTGGGCGATTCAGGTCCCTGTGGACCGGACAGCGAGATCCATTATGACATGGGCGAGGAGCTGGGCTGCGGCAGAACCGAATGCCAGCCCAACTGCGACTGTGGCCGCTTCACCGAGATATGGAATCTGGTCTTCATCCAGTACAACCAGGACCGGAACGGTCAGCGCAGCACCCTGCCCAGCAAGAGCATCGACACCGGAATGGGGCTGGACAGGGCTCTGGCCGCAATGCGGGGTGAGCCCTCCCCCTATGAGACGGACTTGTTTTCGCCATTGATTGAGGCGGCCTGTCGCCTGTCCGGACACGAGTACGGACGGGAGGAGGATGTCGACCGGGCCATTCGGATCGAGGTTGATCACTCGCGCGGCGCCGCCTTTCTGATCGCAGATGGGGTCATGCCCTCCAATGAAGGCAGGGGTTATATCCTGCGCCGGCTGATCAGGCGGGCCTCGCTTTACGGCAGAAAGCTGGGGCTGCAGGGCCCCTTCCTCAATGAACTGGCCGGGGTGGTGGTTAGCACGATGAGCCACATATATCCTGAGCTTGCCGCCAATCAGGGCCTGATTGCCAAAGTGATCGGGGTCGAGGAGGAGAAGTTCATCGCCACGCTGGACAGTGGACTTAGCCTGGTGGAAAAGGCAGTGGCTGCAGCCTCGGGTCAGGGAAGCAAGGAACTGACAGGCAGCGAGGTATTCAGGCTTCAGGATACTCACGGGATTCCTCCCGAGCTGACCGCAGAGATCGCCCTGGACAAAGGACTTTCGATAGATTGGCAAGGCTTTGAGGCCGAGATGGACAAGCAGCGAGAAAGGGCACGTGCCGGCATACGTGGGGCCGGAGGTCTCAAAGGCAGAGCTACGGTCATTCGTGAACGCAGCGACTTTGTGGGCTATCATGAGTGCATCTGCAGGTCAAAGGTTCTCGACCTGGTAGCCGAGGATGGACCTGTGGAAAGCGTGGCTGAAGGCAACGAAGTCGACATAGTTTTGGAGAGAACACCCTTCTACGGTGAGATGGGTGGGCAGGCAGGCGATAAAGGCGAGATCGAGTGCGATAGGGGGAGGGTGTCGGTCACGAACACCATCATCACTGCCTCAGGCGTGATAGTACACAAGGGCAGAGTTGCGGCAGGGAGCGTATTCGTAGGTGACGAGGTTGAGGCTCGAGTTGATGTGACCCGCCGGCTGGATATAGCCCGCAACCACACCGCTACCCATCTGCTTCAGGCGGCTGTAAGGCAAACACTGGGCAGCAGCGTGTATCAGAAGGGCTCTGCGGTAGAGCCCGGGGGTTTCAGATTCGACCTGTCCCATCTGTCTCCCATCACCGGGGAACAGCTGCAGGAGATTCAGCGGCAGGTCAACGAATGGATACGGCAGAACCTCAAGGTGCAACCCAGAGTCCTGCCCTATAGCCAGGCCATCGCGGAGGGCGCTATCGCCCTGTTCGAAGAGAAGTATGGAGAAGAGGTTCGGGTGCTGGAGGTCGGGGACCCGCCGGTGAGCAGGGAACTATGCGGTGGCACTCATGTTGCCTCCACAGGCGAGATCGGGCTGTTCCTGATCACCGGCCAGAGCAGTATCGGGACAGGGCTGCACCGCATCGAAGCGGTAACGGGCAGAGAGGCCGAAGCCCTGGTTGAAACTCGCCTCACTGCCTTGCAGGGTCTGGCCCGGGAGCTGGAAGGCTCGCCTGAGGAGGTTCCGGGCAAGGTCAAGGCGCTTATGATAGATCTGGAGGCCGAGCGCCGGAGAGCCCTTTCGCTGGAGAGGGAGCTTTCGCGCAGAATAGCCGCGGACCTGATCGGGCAGGTGGAACAGGTCAACGGCGTGACGGTGCTGGCCGCCAGGGTGCCTTCGCTAAGCATGCCCATCCTCAGGGAGATGGGGGATATGCTGCGGGACAGACTGACAAGCGGGGTGGTAGTGCTGGCTGCAGTCCACAACGGCAGGCCCAGCTTCCTGGCCATGGTCACGAATGACCTCATAGCCAGGGGATTTCATGCCGGCGACATCATAGGCCAGGTAGCCAGGGTGGCCGGTGGCGGTGGTGGCGGCAAGCCCGGTATGGCACAGGCCGGCGGCAGGGATGCAGCCATGGTTGATCAAGCTCTGGAGTTGGTCAAGAGCATCGTGGCAGGTGGAGTTTCCAATCGCCCCGGACAATGAAGCATCGCAGGGCAAACAGTAGGGTGGCAGCCAGCCAGAACAGAAGACACTTTTGCCTTTTGATCTTTGATTCTTGATCTTAAGAGGTGCCATGCGTAGCTTAGGGCTTGATCACGGAGACAGAAGAACGGGAGTTGCCATTAGCGATCCCCAGGGGATGCTGGCTACTCCCCTGACGGTGCTTGCCCCTGGAGGAGAAGATGTCCTGATCGATGAGGTTCTGAAGCTTGTCGAACAACATGAGGCGGGCCGCATCGTGATCGGCCTGCCCTGCCACTTGACCGGCGAAGAGGGCGAACAGGCCGGCAAGGTTACAGCCTTTGCGGAGAAGCTGTCACAGCGAGCGCGGGAGAGCGGCCTGAGCCAGCTTGACGTGCAATTGTGGGATGAACGCCTCTCCACTATAGTTGCCCATCAACTGAAGGCAGAGGTGGAGGGCAGGGGTGGCTCGGGACGGGCCAGGACAGGCAGAGGAGGCAAGAAGAGCCGCCCGGCTGTCAAGGCCGAGGTCGATGCTATAGCGGCAGCAGTCATCCTCCAGGGCTATCTGGACAGCCACCGGCCTGAGCAATAGTCAGGGGCCTGAGGCGATGACGAGATACTTAGGCCTGATCGGTTATCCTCTGAAGCACTCCATCTCTCCCTGTTTTCAGCAAGCTGCCCTGGACCATTACCGGCTAGATATTCGCTATCAGCTACGGGAGACAGCCTCATCACGGCTGCAAGAAGTGGTGAATGAACTAAGAGAGCCCCAGCACGTGGGCGCCAACGTGACCGTGCCCTACAAGGAGGCGGTGCTGCCGTTGCTGGATGAGGTTGATGGCCTGGCAGGCTCGATCGGTGCTGTCAACACCATCGTCAAGAAGGGCGATAAGCTCGTGGGCGCCAACACCGATGTACACGGTTTTATAGCAGCATTGGACGGGGAAGGGCGCTTCGATGCGGCAGGCAAACGGGTGATCATGCTGGGCGCGGGCGGGGCAGCCAGGGCAGCGGGATTCGCCCTGCTGCAGCGCAGGGCAGCCTCGCTGGCCATAACCGATGGCATCCTCGAGCGGGCCGAGGGCCTGGCATCTGCCCTGCAGGCATATGCTAACGGTCCTCTGCTGCGATCAGGGGCATCAGGCACGGAGGTGACCTCTTTCTCCTGGCAGCATGTGGGCTCGACCACAGCTTTCGCCAACTGCGATCTGATAGTCCATTGCACGACAATAGGCATGAGGCACAGTCCTCAGGAAGGACAGTCGCCTCTGAAGCTGGAGGTAATTCCCCGGGGCGTCCTGGTCTATGACCTGGTATACAACCCCTGGCCGACGCCCCTGCTGAGCCTGGCGCAACAGGCGGGGGCCGATATACTGGGCGGCCTGCCTATGCTAGTATATCAGGGGGCGGCCTCGTTCGAGATGTGGACGGGCCGGCCAGCTCCATTGGACATAATGTTCGGTAAGGCCAGGGAAGCATTGACGGGAGCGGACCGGTGAACAGAAGGAAGGCAGTCATCATCGCACTGGTTGCCGTGGCAGTGCTGGCCGCAACACTGATTCCGACCATCATCCTTCCCAGGACGGCCCCAGCCAGGATCGTCGTAATCCCGCTCAATGGCATCATTAGCTCAGAAGACTCCTCATGGTTCTCTGGCTCCACCATTACACCTGAGTTGGTCAGGGAGCATTTGGCCAGAGCGGAGCGGGACAGGACGGTGCGGGCGATAGTTATCCGCATAGAGAGCCCCGGCGGAGAGATAGCAGCCTGCCAGGAGATCCTGTGGGAGCTGGAACGGGTCGGAGAGGCAAAGCCTATCGTGGTAAGCATGGGTGGCATAGCCGCTTCGGGAGGCTACTACATCTCAACCCGGGCGGACAGAATCGTGGCCCTGCCCAGCACCGTGACGGGAAGCATCGGGGTAATCTCGCAAGTGGTAAACGTCGAGGGACTTCTCGACAAGCTGGGCATCGAGATAGAGACTTTCAAGGGCGGCAGGTACAAGGATATGTACTCCGGGTTCAGACAACTGACGGCCGAGGAAGCCGAGATCATGCAGGCCATGATAGACGAGTATTACGAGCACTTCGTGGCTGTGGTGGCCGAGGGGAGAGGGCTTAGCAGCGAAGCCGTCAGGGCCCTGGCCACAGGGCAGGTATACACGGGCACTGAAGCTCACGCCCTGGGGTTGGTCGATGAGCTGGGTGGCCTGGATACAGCCATAGAGCGGGCGGCAGAGTTGGCCGGGGTCGAGGACCCAAGGGTGGAGTATTACCGAACACGCAGAGCTTCACAGTGGTCACTGTTCGGGTTGGCCAGGGCTGTTGAGATGCGGTTACGGGGCCTTAGTGCCCAGGATATGCTCTTGATGGAGATCCTGAGCCATAGCCATCCGCAGCCGCGATTTCTATATCAGGGCTGATCCCGCCCGAACACCTTGCGGTGTTCACGGCAACCCGATTAAACTTGTAGTTGCATCTACAAAGGATTCACGGGGAGCCGGAGGGCTTTTCGGGTTTAATATCATGGGGCGATTTCGCTTTCTCACCGCCGGAGAATCCCACGGCAAGGGACTGGTGACCATCGTTGAGGGGATGGTGGCCGGCCTCTCGCTCAAGGCCGAGTATATAGACGGGCACCTGGGGCGTCGCCAGCGGGGCTACGGCCGGGGCGAACGCATGAAGATCGAGGAGGACAGGGCCGAGATCATGGCAGGCGTGCGCTACGGGGTCACCACAGGCGGTCCCATCGCCCTGTTCATCGCCAATCGGGACTGGCAGAACTGGCAGCAGGCGATGAGCGTTGCGCCTGTGGATGAAGAAGCAGGCGCCGTCACCTGTCCCCGTCCGGGACATGCCGACCTGGCCGGTGCAACCAAGTACGGGCTTAGGGATATCAGGCCGGTCATGGAGAGGGCCAGCGCCCGCGAGACGGCCGCCAGGGTGGCTGCCGGCGCCATAGCCAGGAGATTTTTGGAGGAGTTCGGCATTGCCATTAACAGCCACACCCTGGCCATCGGCGGTGTTGGCTGTGAGTCTTTTGAGACTCCTGTCGTTGCGAGTCCCGATGCAATCGGGACGAAGCAATCTCATCCCGTGCAGCGCGAACTCCATGACCAGATCGCCATAGACTGGCAGCAGGTGGAGGCCTCCCCGGTCCGTTGCGCGCACGGCCCGGCGGAGCAGGCCATGATGGCCGCCATCGATGAGGCTAAAGCCGGTGGAGACACGCTGGGTGGCGTCTTCGAGTTGGTTGCGATGGGGATCCCCATCGGCCTGGGCAGCCACGTCAGCTGGGACCGTCGTCTCGATGGCAGGATCGCCCGGGCGATAATGAGCGTCAACGCTGTGAAAGGTGTGGAGATCGGGGCGGGATTCGCCCAGGCGGCGGTGCCGGGCTCGCAGGCTCACGATGCGATCGAGTCGGGCCGGGCAGGCCTCGGCAGCAGCCGCTCGTCGCCGTTAGGGGGAGCCCACGGGCCGCCACGCCCTCCCTGGCGGCACGCCACGAATCATGCCGGCGGCATCGAAGGGGGCATGAGCAACGGTGAGGACATAGTAGTCAGGGCAGCGGTCAAGCCCATCGCCACCCTGGCCAGGCCCCTGCCCTCCATCGACCTGCACAGCGGCCAGGAGGCCAGGGCTCATTATGAGCGCAGCGACGTTTGCGCCGTGCCCGCGGCCGGGGTTATCGGAGAAGCCATGCTGGCCATCGTCCTGGCCGACGCCGTGCTGGAGAAGTTCGGCGGCGATAGCCTCAAGGAATCGCTGGCCAACTATCGTAACTACCTGAACAGCGTATCTTGACGGCGCGCCCGTAGCCGGAGGTGGAAGAGGTGGCCTCAGCAGCCCGGAATATCTGCCGTGCTCGCCGTTCAGCGCAGGAAGGGATTTGCCTGGCGCTCGGCACCGATAGTGGTGGGTGGCCCGTGGCCGGGATACACGACCGTCTCGTCGGGCAGCACCATGAGCTTTTCATGGATGCTGTTTATGAGCCTGTCATGATTGCCGCCGGGAAGGTCGGTCCTGCCGATGCCGGTGTTGAACAGAGTATCGCCGCTGAAGACGACGTCGTGCCCCAGCAGGCAGATCCCGCCGGAGGTGTGCCCGGGGGTGTAGAGCACGTCGAAGCTCAGTTCGCCGACTTGTATTCGGTCGCCGTCTTTGAGCAGCCGGTCCGGCCTGTGAGGTGACTTAAGAGGGGTGAGGCCGAGCGATGTCAGCATGCGCATGGGGGCGGCCAGCATCAGTCCCCTCTCAGCCTCATGCAGGGCGAACTGGGCGTGAGTCTTGTCCTGCACCTTGCGCAGCGCCCCAACATGATCGATGTGGGCGTGGGTTATCACGATCAAGGAGATGGATAGCCCTGCCTCCTGCACCGTCTTCAGGATTGCAGCGGCATTGGCTCCAGGGTCGATGATCATGCCCTGCCCGCCTGAGACAGCACCCACGATATAGCAGTTGGTGGCGAAGGGTCCCACCACCAGCGATCTAAGGATCATCGTGCTTTGCCCCGGCATGGCTGAGTTAATGAAATATAGCATGATCAGGCGTTCGGTGAAAGGATCGCTGGATGGAGAACCGGTGGATTATGGTGGAGCCTGCGACCTTACCCTGGCGATCCGCCGGCGGGCAAATTGCGGATTCGGGCGTTTTGCTGTATAAATGACGGTTGCTTCTATGACTTCTGCCCTGCTGCGCGTAACGAACCTGACCAAGAGATACAATGGCTTCACGGCGGTGAACGGCGTTTCCTTCGAGGTCAAGCCGGGGGAAGTCGTCAGCCTGCTGGGTCCCAACGGAGCAGGCAAGACCACCACCATTCAGATGCTGCTGACGCTGGTTGCTCCCACCAGCGGTGAGATCGAGATCTTCGGCAAGAGTCTGGTCGAGCATCGTGAAGAACTGCTATCCATGATGAACTTCAGTGCTCCTTACTCTCTCCTGCCCTACAATCTTACCCCCCGGGAGGCGCTTGCTGTGTTCTCAATGCTCTACGGGGTGCGCGACTACCGGCAGAGGGCCAGGGTGCTGCTGGAGGAGTTCGATCTTGAAGAACTGGCCGACAGGAAGATCGGGAAGCTCTCTTCGGGCGAACAGATGCGCCTGGGTGTGGCCAAGGCCTTTGTCAACAGCCCCAGGCTGCTGCTGCTTGATGAACCGACTGCCTCGCTTGATCCGCCCACCGCCAGGCAGCTCCGGGCCAAGGTGCTGGAGCTTATTGGCAAGACAGGCGGCGGCGTTCTCTGGACCTCGCATAACATGAGAGAGGTGGAGACGGTATCGAACAGGATCGTCTTCCTGTCTCGAGGACGGGTTATGGCCGACGATACTCCCCAGAACCTCAAGAAGCGGTTCGGCCAGGATGACCTGGAGGAGATCTTCATCACCATTGCCAGGGAACCGCTCAGGGAGCCCGTATGAACCGGTTACACGTACTGGGGATATTCTACCGCAACATCGTGCTCATCCGGCGCAGCGTGCCCAAGCTGTTCGGCCTGTTCGGCTTCGTAACGGTGGCACTGTTCCTGTGGGGCTTCATCACCCTCTGGGTACAGACCATTGCAGAGACCGACGTCAGCGTCGACTTCGTGCTGCTGATCCTCAGCGCCTTCGTGTTCTGGTCTCTGTTTGATCTGTCGCAGCGGTCATTTGGCGTCTCGTTCCTGGAGGAGGTCTGGTCGCGCAACGTCATCAACCTGTTTGCCTCTCCGGTAAAGCTGGGCGAGATGGTCCTGGGCTTTGTGCTGGTGGGCATCGTCCAGGCTCTGCTGGCCTTCTTCTACATCACCTCGCTGGCCTTCCTGCTTTACACTCTCAACGTCTGGGACCTGGGTCTTTACATGATCCCCCTCTTCGTGAACATTCTTATCTTTGGCTGGGCGCTGGGGGTGGTGACCATCGGCCTGGTGGTCCGTTTCGGGCCGTCGGCCGATATCCTGGCCTTCTTCATCCCCTTTATGCTGCTGCCCTTTTCAGCGGTCTACTATCCCATATCCATATTTCCTCCCCTCCTGCAGAGGATCACATTCATCCTGCCCACCAGGCACATGTTCGAGGGCATGCGAACGGTGATCACCGAGGGGGTCTTTCCTCTGAGCAATGTGTTCTGGGCCAGTATTCTGAACGTGGTCTGCGTCATCCTGGCCTTTCTCTTCCTGTACTGGATGTTGCGCCAGGCCCGGGTCAAGGGCTACCTCAGCCGCTTGGTCCAGGACTAGGCCTGTGCGGGCCGCTTCGAGGGCGGTGACGTGACCTGAGCCATAAGAGGCGCCTGAGAACGCAAAAACCAAAGATCGAAACGCAAAAGGACAGGGCAAAGGCCAAACATTTGCATTTGTTGAGTTGTCAGTTTGATGTTGGATCTCTGGTCTTTGATCTCATTCTTGTCACCCGGGCTGTGAAATCCGACAATGGAATGCAGCCTCAGCACCAACTCCCCCAGGGCGGGTACAAGACCCGCCCCTACGTTTTGTC
>Ga0209498_1000072_pt1 | contig 53143 bp, 42 predicted proteins | sample WalLakDeSediment_FD_184131 | JGI IMG/M metagenome (GOLD analysis project Ga0209498, IMG submission 184131) | Lake sediment microbial communities from Walker lake, Nevada to study Microbial Dark Matter (Phase II) - Walker Lake 11/02/13 Deep... | ecosystem: Environmental > Aquatic > Freshwater >... | reverse complement strand
GCAACCCGTTCCGCTGCCCGCCCGGGCCGTACGAGCGGGCCTCGATGGTGGCGCATTACTTCAAGCAGGCGAAGCCGCGTTCGAAGATCATCATCCTCGACAACAAGGAGAACTTCTCCAAGCAGGGCCTGTTCATCGCCGGCTGGGAACAGCACTACGGCGACATGATCGAGTGGGTGCCGAGCTCCCGCGGCGGCCAGGTCGAGGAGATCGACGCGGCCAACCTGACCACGATCTCCGACGGTGGTTTCACCACCTTCAAGGCCGACGTGCTGAACTACATCCCGCCGCAGACCGCCGGGGCGATCGCGATGCAGACCGGCCTGGCCGGCGACGGCTTCTGGTGCCCGGTCAACCAACTGACCTTCGAGTCCAGCATCCACCCGGGCATCTACGTGATCGGCGACTCCAGTGTGGCCGGCGCGATGCCGAAGTCCGGCCACTCGGCCAACAACCAGGCCAAGGTTGCCGCGGCGGCGGTGGTGCGTGACCTCGCCGATCTGGAGCCCTTGGCCCCCTCCACCGCGAACACCTGCTACAGCCTGATCACGCCGACTCACGCGATCAGCGTGGCGGGCATCTACGTGTTTCGGGACGGTCAGATCGTCAGCGTCGCGGGTGCGGGCGGCGTGAGCCCCTCCGATGCCCCGGCGTCGGTGCGGCAGATGGAGGCGATCTACACCAGGGGCTGGTACGACGGCATCACCTCCGATATCTGGGGTTGATGCGAGAAGGCTCGTAGGAGGCGCACCGGAGGAGTCCGGGGCGCCCGTTCATTGGCTGCCTCAGACCCGCGTCTTGGAGAACATGGCTTCCCAACAGCTCAAAAGAGCCGGTTGAGCCCGTTCAGGGCGGCGATGCGGTAGGCCTCCGCCATCGTTGGATAGTTGAAGGTCGTCTCGACGAAGTATTCGATGGTGTTGGCCTTGCCGGGCTGGGCCATGATCGCCTGCCCGATGTGAATGATCTCGGAGGCCTGCTCGCCGAAGCAGTGGATGCCGAGGATTTCCAGGGTCTCCCGGTGGAACAGCAGTTTCAGCACGCCGACGGTATGTCGGGTGATCTGTGCCCGGGCGATGCTCTTGAAATTCGCCTGGCCGACTTCATAGGGGACCTTCTGGGCGGTCAGTTCGCGTTCGGTGCGACCGATGGAACTGATCTCGGGACTGGTGTAGATGCCGGTGGGAATGTCATCGATGAGCCGCCAGTCCGTTTCGCCATCGGCGATTTGGGTGCCCACAAAGCGTCCCTGATCATAGCTCGCACTGGCCAATGCGGGTGCGCCGACCACGTCCCCGGCGGCATAGATGTGCGGCAGTGAGGTCTGAAAGCGATTGTTCACCGCGATTTGACCCCGGTGATTGACCGCAACCTCAATGTCCTCCAATCCCATTTCCTGGGTGTTCCCGGCGCGGCCGTTCGCCCACAGGAGAACGTCGCTGCGGAATTTCTTGCCGGACTGGCAATGCAGGATCACACCGTCGTCAAGCGGCTCGACGCGTTCGTACTCCTCGTTGTTCCGGATCACCGTACCCTGGTGACGGAGATGGTAGCCGAGCGCATCCGTGATCTCGTCGTCGAGAAAGGAGAGCAACCGGTCACGGGTGTTGACCAGATTCGTTTTGATCCCAAGATTGCAGAAGATCGAGGCATATTCGCAGCCGATGACGCCGGCTCCGTAAATGGTGATCGAGGCAGGGGAGTGCCCCAGGCGTAGCACCGAGTCGCTGTCGAGGATCCGCGGATGGCTGAAGTCGACGTCATCCGGGTGATAGGGCCGGGATCCGGTTGCCAGCACGAAGTGGTCGGCAGTGAAGGTTCTGGTGGCTTCCCCATGGCTCAGCGCAACCGTATGCGTGTCGGTGAAACGGGCGTGCCCATGGAGGATGGGCACGTGGTTTCGGGTGTAGTGGCGGTTGCGGGTGCGCACCTGTTCGCTGATGACGTCGGCCGCGGATTCCAGCATCTCCGGATAACCCACCTGAGAGACGCCGAACAGGCGGCGCAGGACCGGGTCACGCCTGTAGTCGGCCAACAGCTGCACGCTGTGGCGAAGCGCCTTGGAGGGGATCGTGCCCCAGTGGGTGCAGCCGCCCCCGACGCTCGGATGCGACTCGACGATCGCGACTCGCCGCCCGGACTTCACCAGCTTCATGGCAGCGCCCTCACCGGCGGGTCCGCTGCCGATCACGATGGCGTCGAAATGTTCGCGGGTCATGCTCATGGCAACCTCCGGGCAGGCGTTATGGTTCTGGCGCGCATCGCCAGCCACGGCAGCGCCTGAGAGAAACACACTCGGAAGACGCATCTCACCCCGGAAGGATAACGCGCCCGCGGCGAGAAGGGGACGCGTGTGGGAGGGGACGACCGGAGTCCCGCGTGACCCGGGTGGCGGGATGCCCGTGGCTGAGCCATGCTCAAGGGGTTTCGACTCCAAGCTTGGCGGCGATGATGCGCAGATTCCCCGCGCCGTTCCTCCCGGTCCTGATGCTGGGGATGGTTTCCCAGGTCGCGCAGGTGGTGCTGCTGCGCGAACTGCTGATGGTGTTCCACGGCAATGAACTGTCGATCGGCATCATCCTCTCCGCATGGATGGCCTGGGTTGGCGTCGGAAGCGCCCTTGGGGCGATTGTCGCCGAACGGACAGGGCGGGTGCTATCCGTCCTGATGCTGAACGCGGCGGCCTTGTTGCCCCTGCTGGCGGCAACGGTGCTGATCATCCGCGGTCTGCGGGGATTTTTCGATGTGCTGCCGGGCGCGTACCTGTCGCTGCCGGACATCTTCGTCTCCAGTTTTGCCGTCATGGCGCCGGTCTGCATCCTGATCGGGATGCAGTTCGTGCTGTTGGCCAAGCTCTGGAGGCAAAGCGACAGGGCCGAGGACACGTCGGGTGCGGGCAAGACCTACATCGGCGAGGCCGTGGGAAACATCTTCGGCGGGGTCGCGTTCACGCTGGTCATGGTGCATTACCTCAACTCGTTCCAGTCGGTGGTGCTTGCCGGCATGCTCATGGCGGCGGCTGTGTTGTGGACCGGGCGCAGGGTCCCGGGAGTTTCGGAACAGGCTCGGGCCCCGGTTCGGGCCGTGCTCACGGGTCTGTTGATCGCTGGCGGAGGCTCGCTCCTGTTGCTCGGTCAGGTCGACGACTGGGCCCATGGAATCCAGTGGCGACACCTGGCGCCAGATCATCAACTCGTGGCGACGCACCAGTCGAAATACGGAAACATCGCCATCGCGCGGCGCGACGACCAGTTGAGCTTCTTCCGCAGCGGCCACCTGATGTTTGCTGCCGCAGGACAGGACACCGAAGTTCCCCACTTCGAGGAACAGGAGGCGGCGATCTTCGCGCACTTCGCCATGACCCAGCACACCGAGCCGAAGAGCGTCCTCCTGATAGGCGGTGGCTTGCGTGGCACCTTGGGTGCAATTATCGAGCATCCCGTCAAACGGGTCGATTACGTGGAACTGGACGAGGTGTTGACCAGGAACGCCCGGGCCCATGTGTCGGAGGCCACGCTGGCGGCGCTGCGGGAACCGCGCGTCCGGCTCGTTCACGCCGACGGGCGTGTCTTCGTGAAGGAGGCGGATCAACACTACGACCTGGTGATCTTGGATGTCCCTGATCCCGCCACCGCCGTGTTGAACCGCTATTACACCCGGGAGTTTTTCGAACAGGTACGCAGGCTGCTCAATCCCGATGGCGTACTCGTCATCGGCGCCGTGTCCACGGCGGGCCTGCGCGGAACCGCGGTGGCCAATCGTAACGCAACCATCCAACACACCCTGGGCAGCGTCTTCGCCACGGTACTGCCGGTGGGCGAACACTTCCTGATCTTTTTCGCCTCGGATGCCGCCGATCAGATCTCCGCTGATCCGGAAGAGCTGCAACGGCGCTATCTGGAACGTGGTGTCGATACCGACTCCTTTTCACGCCACCACTTCTACCTCCTGCTGGAGGAATCGCAGCTGCGCCGGGTCAACTGGATTCTCCGCAACCACGGACGCACAACGGACGCGCACCTGGCGCCGCCTCCGTCAGCCCCGTTCCGGCCAGATGCCGTTGCCCAACAGCAGGAGGACGAGGGGAATCTGCCGCCGGTCAACGCCCGGTTCTTCATCAACTCCGATTTCAAGCCCATCGGGTACTTCTATACGCTGATGTTCTGGGGCGACCTGACCCGAACGGGTCATGCCGAGACCCTGAAGCGGTTGCTGCATATCGAGCGATGGTGGCTGCTTCCGGCAGTCGCCCTGGTCATCCTCCTGTCGTTGCTCCTTCGGCTTCTGGGAGGCATACGGCGCACGCGTCCGGACCGGCATTTTGCGGTGATTTTTGCCGTATTCACCACCGGTCTTTCCACCATGGCCCTGCAGATTGCGCTCCTGTTTTCGTTTCAGAGCATCTACGGGTTCATCTACGAAATGGTCGGCCTGATCGTGGCCATCTTCATGGCCGGGCTCGCGGTAGGTACGGCGCTGACCAACCGGTTCGTGAAGGACAAGGCCAACACGGACATCCTCGCCGGGGTCCAGCTGTCGATTGCGATTCTGGCCGGCCTGATCGCGCTGGTGCTGCCCCAGTCGGCGGCCATGGAGTCGGCGACGATGGTGTTCCTGCTGTTCTCGCTGCTGACCTTTGTGTCAGGTTTGCTGAACGGCCTGGATTTTCCATTGGCGGCCGAAGCCTTCAGGTCCATGAATCGTCGTGCGGAGAAATCGGCGGGCATGGTGTACGGGGTGGAGTTGCTCGGGGCCTGTGTTGGGGCCGCCTTGGCAAGTGCCATTGTCGCGCCTATCATCGGAATTGTCGCCTGTTGTCTGCTGGCGGCAGCGGTCAACGCGACGGCGTTTGCAGTGCTGATGGTATCCAGGAGGCCGCATGTACAGTAACGATGCTACTGGACGGGATCTGGCCAAGAGGAAACTGTTGCAAGCCGGTTTCGGCGGGCTGTGTGCATTATGCCTTGCCGGGGTCGGGGGCCGGGCGATACGGACGCAGGCGAGTCCTGCCCCAAGGGGCCTGGTTCGGCCCAGACCCGGACGATGGTTCAGGGAAGGGCCAGGAGACCGGGTCCACTGTGATCTGTGCCCCTGGGGGTGCACGCTGGAGTCCGGCGAAATAGCGCGTTGCCGGGTCCGCAGCAACCAGGGTGGAATCGGTCATACGCTCGCGTACGGCAATCCGGTTCTGGTCCAGGAGGATCCGGTCGAGCGCCTGCCGTTCTTTCATGTGCTGCCCTCCAGCAGAACGCTTTCCGTCTCCACCGCCGGGTGCAACCTCGCCTGCAAGTTCTGCGAGGTGTGGGACATGGCATTGGTCGATCCGCACGAGGTGCATGCCTATGACATGCCGCCCGCCGCCGTCATCGACAACGCCAGGGCGGCCAATCTGAAGTCGATCAGCTATGCCTTCGGCGAGCCGGTCGTGTTCTACGAATACATGTTCGAAACGGCGGAATTGGCCCGGGACGCGGGACTCTTCAATCTCTTGCATACGGCCGGCTACATTCAGCCCGCTCCGCTGAAGGAACTGGCCGCCAGGATCGACGCGGCGAATATCGACCTGAAAGGATTCGACGCGGGGTTCTACAGGGATGTCTGTGGCGGAGAGCTGGCCCCGGTGCTGGAGTCCCTGCGATTGCTGAAGCGGGCCGGAGTGCACCTGGAAATCACCAACATCCTGATACCCACGCTGAATGATGACATCGGCAGCATCCGGCGCATGTGCGCCTGGATCAGGGACGAACTCGGAGCGGATGTCCCGCTTCATTTTGCCCGGTTCTATCCACTGTACAGGCTTGCGAACCTGCCGCAGACCCCCGTCTCCTCGCTCGATCGGGCGAGGGAGACGGCGCTGGAGGAAGGGCTGAGATATGTCTACGTCTCCAGGGTCACCGGTCATGCCGGAGAGAACACCTACTGCCCGAATTGCGGGGAAGTCGTGATCGGGCGCGTAGGGTTTATCATCGACGAGGTGAATCTCAGCGCGGGCCATTGTTCGCATTGCGGGGAAGCCATTCCCGGCCGTTGGGCTTGAATCACATCAGCCGGCGACGGTGTACCGCGGCCTGGGAAAGTGAACGCTCGTCGAGATTGCGCAAGCCCGCATCCTGGGCCCAGTCGATGACCTCCAGGAATTCCTGCGAGGTGATGGCGCGGGCGATGGGCTCGTATTCGAAGGCGCGGTGTTCCACGCGATACTGCGCCATGATGTTCACATAGGTATCCGAGGGAAGGTTCGCCGCGATCCAATCGATGAATTCCCGCGAACCGGCGACCCGATTGGGCATCACGAGATGACGAACCATCAGCCCGCGCAGGGCCACGCCGCGGTCGTCGGTGACGACCCGGCCGACCTGCCGTTGCATTTCGAGGATCGCCTGCTGGGCCATCTCCGGATAATCGCGTGCACCAGCGGTTGCGTAGAGCGCCGATTCGGCGCCGTCCATGAATTTGAGATCGGGGAGGTAGATATCCACGATACCGTCGAGGAGCCGGATGTTCTCGACCAGCTCGTAACCGCCCGTGTTGTAGCAGATGGGCAGCCTGAGCCCGTTTTCCGCTGCGATGAGCACGGCGTTGACGATGTTTGGCATGACGTGCGTGGGGGTGACGACGTTGATGTTATGGCAGCCACGTTTTTGCAGATCCAGCATCATATCGGCGAGATCGGCGTCGCTGACCTCGCGGCCGAGTCCTGAATGAGCGATCGGCCAGTTCTGGCAGAACACGCAGCGAAGGTTGCAGTTGGAGAAGAAGATCGTGCCTGAGCCTTGTCGCCCGACCAGAGGCAGCTCCTCGCCGAAATGCGGCTGGTGGCTGTAGACCTTGACCCGGTCCGTGGCATTGCAGAAGCCCTTCTCACCGGCCCTGCGATTGACCCGGCATCGGCGCGGGCAGAGCTCGCAGCGCTCGAACAGGCGGTAGGCATCCTCGGCCCGTTCAGCGAGTGTGCCCTTGGCATGCAAGCCCGTGTATGCGGGCTGCCAGGAGCCCGGTGGATGTTCGGCGGTGGTGTTCCGCGAACACGCACCCAGATAGGTGGCGCTTGCGGCCAGGGCCATCTGTTTGAGAAAGGTTCTGCGCGTCAGTGCCATGGTAGAAACCCCGGAAACAACCGGTTGCTACCGGAAAAATGCTTGATGCCCTACAACAAGTGTAGTAAAAAGCATCCGAAAATCAAGGTAGTGGATGGCTTCTTCCGCAAGGTCCGGGTGCAATCCCACGGGTAGGGGGCGAATGTGGCAGACTCCCGCGGGGCAAAGTGGGTCTTCCCTGTGATCCCGGGCGTTTCCGGACAGGCTCCCGGCTGCCGTCAGCGGGCTGCATCTCCTGCTCGGAGCGCCCTCCGACCGGCGCAGGGAGCGTCCCGCGGGTATCACGGTTCGGCACCCTGCAGCACGAGACGCTGCCGATCCACGACAGAAGGTTGAACCAGCAGAATGCGTGTAGCCTCAGGTCAAGATGGCAGGAGCCAGCTTCCCTCCACACAGACGGAGGCGATCAGTCGCCGCTTCTGTGTTGCCCCGATGATGGACTGGACCGACCGCTGGTGCCGTCGTTTCCATCGCCTCCTGACCCGAAGGGCGTTGCTGTACACGGAGATGCTGCACGCGAACGCGGTGGTCCATGGCGACCGGCGGCATCTTCTCGGTCACGATGCCCAGGAACACCCGGTTGCCGCTCAACTTGGTGGCTCCGAGCCGCCGCTTCTTGCGGAGGCGGCGCGGATCTGTGCGGGTTTCGGTTATAAAGAGATCAACCTGAATGTGGGTTGCCCCTCGGAGCGCGTTCAGTCCGGTGCCTTCGGGGCCTGCCTGATGGCGACACCGGATACGGTGGCGGAGTGCGTGGAGGCAATGGCCGCGGCCGTCTCGGTCCCGGTGACCGTGAAACATCGCATCGGCATCGATGACCAGGATTCGGAGGCGGACCTGCATCGGTTCGTCGAACGTGTAGCCGAGGCCGGCTGCCGCACCTTCATCGTGCATGCCAGAAAGGCCTGGCTGAAGGGGCTCAGTCCGGCGGCGAACCGGGATGTGCCGCCGCTGGATTACCCCCGCGTCCACCGATTGAAGCAGGAGTTTCCCGAACTCGAGATCATCGTGAACGGCGGAATCCAGGGGCCCGAGGAAGGGCTCGGGCATCTGTCCGCAGTGGATGGGGTCATGCTGGGACGCACGGCCTATTACCGTCCGTTCGAACTTGCGCAGGTGGACCGTCTCTACTACGGTGCGGACCGTGACCCCGATCGCGCGGAGGTGGTCGACGGGCTGGTCGCACTGGCGGAAGAGATGTGCTCGCGGGGCATCCCCATGGTGCGTCTGACCCGGCATATCCTCGGGCTGTTCCACGGCACGCCCGGGGCGCGGCACTGGCGCCGCGTCCTCACCGAGGAGGTGCGCCGCGGCGGCTGCGGTCCGGAACTGATCGAGTGGGCGGTGGGATCCTGTCTGCAGCGATCTGCCTGAGCGCAGGTGGGTTCACTGCAGGGCCGTTGAAGGGAAGGGCGGCCGAGGCGGCGCCGCCCACCCCCCCTCTGGTCAGCGCGGCAGGTCAGAGGTACCCATCAGCCATTCGTCCACGGCGCGGGCGCACTGTCGTCCCTCGCGGATGGCCCAGACCACGAGCGACTGGCCCCGCCGCATGTCGCCAGCGGCAAACAGGCCATCGACGTTGGTGTGGTAGGCCTTCTCGCCTTCGGTGCTGCCCTTGATGTTGCCGCGCGGATCGAGTTCCAGGCTGGCCTGCCCCTGCAGCTCAGCGATCATGCCTTCGTGCACCGGATGCACGAACCCCATGGCCAGCAGAACCAGGTCAGCTTTCATCTCTCCCTCACTGCCAGGTACCTCGGACATCTGCCAGCGGCCCTGATCGTCGCGGTCCCAGCGCACGAGCACATAGCGCAGTGCACGCACGTTGCCGTGACCGTCGTCCACGAAGCCCTTGGTGGCGACGTTCCACATCCGCTCACAGCCCTCTTCCTGAGAACTCGAGGTACGCAGGCGGTTCGGCCACTCGGGCCAGGTCAGGCCCTTGTCTTCCTTCGCCGGCGGCTTGTCCAGGATTTCGATCTGGGTGACCGAGCGCGCGCCATGGCGGTTCGAAGTGCCGATGCAGTCCGAGCCCGTATCACCGCCGCCGATGACAACCACGTGCTTGTCGCCGGCACTGATGAATTCCTCATCGGGCACGAACAGTCCCTGGACCCGCTTGCTGTTGCGGGTGAGGAAGTCCATTGCGAAGTGGACGCCGTTGAGTTCCCGGCCGGGTAAGGGGAGATCCCGCGGCTTCTCGGCCCCGCCGGCGAGGATCACGGCGTCGTACTTCGCCTGCAGCCTGCTGACCGGGATATCCACGCCGATGTGCGAGTTGGTGTGGAATTCCACGCCTTCGGTGCGCATCTGCGCCATGCGCCGGTCGATGAGCTGCTTGCTCAGCTTGAAATCGGGTATGCCGTAGCGCAGGAGCCCGCCGATCCGGTTGGCCTTCTCGAAGAGCGCCACCTCGTGACCGGCGCGAGCCAGTTGCTGGGCACAGGCGAGACCGGCGGGGCCGGAGCCGACGATGGCTACCTTCTTGCCCGTGCGGCGCTGTGCAACCTGGGGCTTGATCCAGTTCTCTGCCCAGGCCTTGTCGACGATGGCGCACTCGATGGTCTTGATGGTGACCGGCACGTCATCGATGTTGAGGGTGCAGGCGGCCTCGCACGGCGCGGGGCAGATCCGCCCGGTGAACTCGGGGAAGTTGTTGGTCGAGTGCAGGGTCTCAATGGCCTGCAGCCAGTCGCCCCGATAGACCAGATCGTTCCAGTCGGGGATCAGGTTGTCGACCGGGCAGCCCTGATGGCAATAGGGGATGCCGCAGTCCATGCAACGCGCGCCCTGTTCACCCACCTCGGCCTCGGACATCGGGATGACGAACTCCCGGTAGTGAACGACGCGGTCGGATGCGGGCTCGTAACGCCGGTCGCGGCGAGAGTATTCGAGGAATCCGGTTGGCTTACCCATGAGCGGCGGTCTCCTTCAGGGCCAGGGTGGCCTTCAAGGGCCGGTGGGAGGTGGGTGGCCGGCTCTGCCGGGCCTGCATCTGCTCCAGGGCGCGGCGGTAATCCACCGGCATCACCTTGACGAAACGCCCGAACTCGTTGTCCCAGTCGTCCAGGATCCTGCGGGCGACCTCGGAATCAGTGTAGTGCAGATGCTGTTCGATCAGCAGTCGCAGGCGGGACTTGTCGTGGCGGTTCATGTCGTGACGCACGTCCACCAGTCCCTTGGTCTCGAGGTCGCCGCCCTGATGGTCGAGGGATTCCAGCGCGTCGTCCTCGTCCGCGATCGGCTGCAGTTCGACCATCGCCATATTGCACCGCTGGTCGAAGGATCCGTCCTCGTCGTAGACATAGGCAATGCCGCCGGACATGCCTGCCGCGAAGTTGCGTCCCGTGGAGCCCAGGCAGACCATGATGCCGCCGGTCATGTACTCGCAGCCGTGGTCGCCCACGCCCTCGACGACCGCAGTGGCTCCGGAATTGCGCACGCAGAAGCGTTCCCCGGCCACGCCGCGGAAGAAGACCTCGCCACTGATGGCGCCGTAGAGTACGGTGTTGCCGACGATGATGTTGTCCTGTGCCCTGGCGATGCCTGCGTCCTTCGGGGGGTAGATGACCAGCCGCCCGCCGGAGAGGCCCTTGCCGACGTAGTCATTGGCCTCGCCCTCCAGTTCCAGGGTGACGCCTTTCGCCAGCCAGGCCCCCAGGGACTGGCCACCGGTGCCGCGCGCCTTGATGTGGATGGTGTCGTCGGGGAGGCCTGCATGGCCATAGCGCTCGGCGACACGCCCCGACAGCATGGTGCCAACGGTGCGGTTGTAGTTCTTGATCGTGGTCTCGATCCGCACCGGCTCGCCGTTCTCCAGCGCAGGCCGGGCCTGGCGGATGAGTTCCTGGTCCAGGGCCTTGTCGAGCCCATGCTCCTGGGGCTCGCAATTGAACAGCGCTACGTCGGGCCCGACCTCGGGCTTGCGCAGCAGGCGCGAGAAGTCCAGGCCACAGGCCTTCCAGTGATCGATGGCCCGACGCATCTCCAGCCGGTCGGACTGGCCCGTCATCTCCCTGAGCGTCCGGAAGCCCAGTTTCGCCATCAACTGGCGGACCTCCTCGGCCACGAAGAAGAAGTAGTTGATCACATGTTCGGGCTTGCCGGTGAAGCGCTTGCGCAGTTCCGGATCCTGCGTCGCAACCCCCACCGGGCAGGTATTCAAGTGGCACTTGCGCATCATGATGCAGCCCTCGACGATCAGCGGCGCGGTCGCGAAACCGAACTCGTCGGCACCGAGGAGGGCGCCGATCACCACGTCACGGCCCGTGCGGAGGCCGCCATCGACCTGTACCGCGATGCGTCCGCGCAGCCGGTTCAGCACCAGGGTCTGATGGGTCTCGCTCAGCCCGATCTCCCAGGGGCTGCCCGCGTGCTTGATCGAGGTCAGCGGGCTGGCGCCGGTACCGCCGTCATAGCCGGCGATGGTCACGTGGTCGGCGTGGGCCTTCGTCACGCCGGCCGCCACCGTGCCGACCCCGACCTCGGAGACCAGCTTCACCGAGATGCGGGCGCGCGGGTTGGCGTTCTTCAGGTCGTGGATCAGCTGCGCGAGATCCTCAATGGAGTAGATGTCGTGGTGCGGCGGCGGTGAGATCAGGCCGACACCCGGGGTCGAGTGCCGGACCCGGGCGATCTGGGTATTGACCTTGTGTCCGGGCAGCTGTCCCCCCTCGCCGGGCTTGGCGCCCTGCGCGATCTTGATCTGGATGTCGTCGGCGTTGACCAGGTATTCGGTGGTGACGCCGAAGCGGCCGGAGGCCACCTGCTTGATCGCCGAGCGCTCGGGGTTAGGGGAGCCGTCCGCGAGCGGCAGGAAGCGCTCTGATTCCTCGCCGCCCTCGCCGGTGTTGGACTTGGCGCCGATCGCGTTCATCGCGCGGGCCAGTGTCGAGTGCGCCTCGCTGGAGATGGCGCCGAAGGACATCGCGCCGGTGGCGAAGCGCTTCACGATCTCCGCAGCCGGTTCGACCTCGTCGATGGGGATCGGCTTGTCCGCGAAGCGGAACTCCATCAGGCCGCGAAAGGTGAGCAGGCGCTCGTTCTGTTCGTTGACCAGCCCCGAAAACTCGGCGAAGGTCCTGGCGTCGTTGGCGCGGGTCGCATGCTGGAGCTTGGAGATGGTCTCCGGGGTCCAGACGTGGTCCTCGCCGCGCAGGCGGAAGGCATAGTCACCGCCGACGTCGAGTTGCTTCCGGTAGATCTGCTCGGCGCCGAAGGCGAGCGAGTGCCAGCGAACGGCCTCGCGTGCGACCTCGGGCAGGCCGATGCCCTCGACCTGGCTCTGGGTGCCGGTGAAGTACCGCTTCAGGAAGCTGTTCTTCAGGCCCAAGGCGTCGAAGATCTGGGCGCCACAGTAGGATTCCAGCGTCGAGATGCCCATCTTGGACATCACCTTCAACAGGCCCTTGCCAACCGCCTTGATGTAACGCTTCTGGGCCTCCTCGAAGCTCAGCCGCTCCGGGAAACGCGGCAGCATCGACTGGATGGTGTCGAAGGCCAGATAGGGGTTGATCGCCTCGGCGCCGTAGCCGGACAGCGTCGCGTAGTGGTGCACCTCGAGCGCGGCGCCCGTCTCCACCACGATCCCGGAACTGGTGCGCAGCCCGGTGCGGATCAGGTGATGGTGCACTGCCGAGGTGGCCAGCAGCATCGGAATCGGAATGTGGTCGCGGTCGATGTTGCGATCGGACAGGATCAGGATGTTGTAGCCGTCGAGCACGGCCTTCTCGGCCTCCTTGCAGAGGCGTTCCAGGGCCGCCTCCATTCCGGCGGCACCCTCTAGGGCAGGGTAGGCCGTGCGCAGCGTGCGGGTGCGGAAGGCGCCACCGGAGTTGTACTCGATATGGCGGATGCGCTCGAGATCCTGGTTGGTCAGCACCGGCTGCGCGGTCTCCAGCCGCCAGTGCTTGCCGGCCTCGTTGATCCCGAGCAGGTTGGGCCGCGGCCCGATGATGCACACCAGCGACATCACCAGTTCCTCGCGGATCGGATCGATCGGCGGGTTGGTGACCTGCGCGAAGTTCTGCTTGAAGTAGGTGGACAGATGTTTCGACCGGCTGGACAGCACCGAAGGCGGGTTGTCGGCGCCCATGGAGCCGACGGCCTCCTGGCCGGTCAGCACCATTGGGGTCAGGAGGAACTTCAGATCCTCCTGGCTGTAGCCGAAGGCCTGCTGCAGGTCGAGCAGCGTGGCATCGTCGGGCGCCATCGGGCCGACGCCGGTGGGCAATTCCTCCAGCCGGATCTGTGTCTTCTTCAGCCATTCGCCGTAGGGCTTGGCCGCTGCCAGTTCGGACTTGACCTCGGTGTCGTCGATGATGCGGCCCTGTTCGAGGTCGATCAGCAGCATCTTGCCCGGCTGCAGGCGCCACTTCTTGATGATCCGCTCCTCGGCGATGTCCAGAACGCCCATCTCGGAGGCCATGACCACCAGATCATCATTGGTCACCAGGTAGCGCGCAGGGCGCAGGCCGTTGCGGTCCAGGGTCGCCCCGATCTGTCGCCCGTCGGTGAAGGCCACCGCGGCCGGACCGTCCCAGGGCTCCATCAAGGCCATGTGGTATTCGTAGAAGGCACGGCGCTCGTCGTCCATCAGACGGTTGCCGGACCAGGCCTCGGGGATCAGGATCATCATCGCGTGGGCGAGGGAGTAGCCGCCCATCACCAGCAGTTCCAGTGCGTTGTCGAAGCAGGCCGAATCCGATTGGCCCTCGGGAATCAGGGGCCAGATGGTCTCCAGGTCGTCGCCAAGCACCTCAGAGCGCATCGTGTGGCGGCGGGCCGCCATCCAGTTCACGTTGCCACGAAGGGTGTTGATCTCCCCGTTGTGGCAGATCATGCGGAAGGGTTGCGCCAGGTCCCAGGTCGGAAAGGTGTTGGTCGAGAAGCGCTGGTGCACCAGGGCCAGCGCGCTGGTGAAGCGCTCATCGCGAAGGTCAAGGTAGTAGTTGCCGACCTGGTAGGCCAGGAGCATGCCCTTGTAGTTCAGGGTGCGCGAGGACATCGAGGTTACGTAATAGGCCGTCTTTTCGTACCCGGCCGCGCGGATCTCGTTGTCCATGCGCTTGCGGATCACGAACAGCTTGCGCTCGAAGCTATCCTGGTCCAGGCAGTCCGGGGCGCAGCCGACGAAGACCTGGCGCACGACAGGCTCACTCGGGCGCACACTGTGACCGAGGTCACTGTTGTCCACCGGGACGTCGCGCCAGCCGAGCACGGTCTGGCCTCCGGCCTCGATGTGCCGGTTGATGATGGCCTCCATCCCGGCCCGCGGTTCGTCCTCGCGCGGCAGGAAGACCATGCCCACACCGTACTGTCCGGGCTCCGGCAGCGCGAAATCCACCTCCGCCCGCAGGAAGGTGTCGGGCATCTGCACCAGGATGCCGGCGCCGTCACCGGCCTTCGGATCCGCGCCCACGGCGCCGCGGTGATGCAGGCGCTCCAGAATTTCCAGGCCCTGGGCCACGATCCGATGGCTCTTTTCATTGCGGATATGGCAGACGAACCCGACGCCGCAGGAATCTCGCTCGAGGGCGGGGTCGTACAGGCCCTGCGCGGGGGGTAAGGCGCGAATGCTCATCAGTTGGACCTCTTTGGTACCTGGTTGATACGGGACGCCTGCAGATTCGCGGGCTGATCTTGCTTCGTTCGGCACGGATGCCCGCGAACCTGGCCGGCTCCGACGTCGGAGCCGGATTCCTGCGTGCGGGCAAGCTTATTCAAGAGGCAGCAATCGTGCCATTTCTTGGATGCATCATGGGGGCGAAAGCACGCCTCGCGCCGACCCGTTGCGCATCAGGATGGTGCGTATCGACCGCTACATGCACCAAGAGCGAGCCCGCAGCCCGACACCGGCCCGTAGGAAGGAAGCAAAGACAGGACAACGGACATCCTGCCGAACCGCGAAAACTACCCCGCAAACGGCGACAGGGTCAAGATCGGCAGGGCCTGCCCGCACCCGGCGCATCGTCTCCGAGGGCACTTTCGTGTTCCCGGAGCACGGTTGTCTGAAGCCCCGACTCACTGCGCAGGTTCGTCATCCGGTTCGATCCAGCCATCCGTCAGGAGCGCCTGAAGGGTCGCCCCCAGCCGCGGCAGGCGGCCTTCCCAGTCCTGGGGTGTGATGGTCTGCAGCGCACAGAAGCCCTCTGCCTCCGAAACCGTCAGGGCCGGGGCGGGAAGGGCGTGCCCCCCGAGAAACAAGGTGAGTTCTCCCGGCTCCCCGCTCCAGAAGCGGCGGAGGACGGGATCGAAGCGGTAGCGCAGGGCCGGGTCCAGTGTCGCGGGTGGTTCCTCCGCGCCCGGCTCCCGATCCGGTGGTCGTGTCAGGAACGCACCCAGAAAACGGTCCAGGTCCGTCGTGTTCGCGCCCAGGTGGGTCAGCAGCCCCCCGCGCAGGGCGGCGAGGTCCTCGGCGCCGATCTCGCAGGCGCGTTCGACCGGGCTGCGGCCCGGGTCACCGAACAGTTCGGGTCCGGTCACCGCGAGGCGGTCCTCCAGCAGCGCGGCAAGAAGATCGCGCCAGGCCGGTGCGCGAAAGCCGATGGACCAGGTCATGCAGTCATCGTCCAGGGACATGCCGAGATGGGGAACCCCCGGGGGAAGGTAGAGCATGTCTCCCGGCTCGAGCACCCATTCGCGGCTTGCCTCGAAGCTGCGGAGGATGGCCAGGGGCAGGGCCGGCAGGCAGATCGGGGACCTCGGCGACGGTTCCTGAATCTGCCAGCGCCGGCGTCCCTGGGCCTGGAACAGGAAGACGTCATAGGCGTCGATGTGTGGACCGACCGATCCTTCCCGTGCAGCGTAGGACACCATCAGGTCGTCACGGCGCCAGAGCGGTATGAATTCGAACCGGCGGAGCCAGTCCGGGCCTTCCTCCCAGTACTGTTCCACCTCGGAGACGAGCAGGGTCCAGGCGGTCGCGGGCAGATCTGCGAAGCGTTCCGGAGCGAAGGGTCCGTATTCGACGCTCCAGTCCCTCCGGTCCGGGTGCCCGAGCACCAGGCGCGAGCGGATCTCCGGCTCGCAGGCCAGGCCCGCCAGTTCGTCGGCCGGGATGGGATTGACGAAATCCGGCACCGCCCCACGGACGAGCAGCGGCCGTTGCTGCCAGTGGTCGCGCAGGAACTCCGCGGGGGTCAGCCCGCCGAGCAAGGGGCCGGGATGGGGTGGCACCGGTTCGGCTCAGGTCTTGGGCAGTTGTGTGGTCAGTTCCGCAGCGAGGCCGATATAGCGCGCGGGCGTCAGTGCTCGCAGGCGGGCACGCGCCTCCTCCGGGATTTCCAGCGTATCGATGAACTCGCGCATCCGTTCTGCCGACACGCGCTGGCCGCGTGTCAGTTCCTTTAGCCTCTCATAGGGCGATTCGACGCCGTAGCGGCGCATGACCGTCTGCACGGCCTCGGCGAGCACCTCCCAGTTGGCGTCCAGGTCCGCCTGCATCCGGATCGGGTCTGTCTCCAGCTTGCCCAGGCCGCGGATGAAGGACCGGTAGGCGATCAGGGACCAGGCGAAGCCAACGCCGATGTTGCGCAGGACGGTGGAATCAGTAAGGTCGCGCTGGAAGCGCGAGATCGGCAGCTTCCCTGCGAGGTGATCGAGCAGGGCGTTGGCTAGGCCCAGATTGCCCTCGGCGTTCTCGAAATCGATCGGGTTGACCTTGTGCGGCATGGTCGAGGAACCCACCTCCCCGGTGACCACCCGTTGGCGGAAATAGCCGGCGGAGATGTAGCCCCAGATGTCCCGGCTAAGGTCGATCAGAACCGTGTTCAGGCGCATCAGGGCATGAAACAGCTCCGCCAGGAAGTCATGCGGTTCGATCTGGGTCGTAAAGGGATTGGGCTCCAAGCCCAGACCGGTGATCATCCGCGCCGAGAGCGCCGGCCAGTCCACCTCGGGATAGGTGATCAGGTGGGCGTTGAAGTTGCCCACGGCCCCATTGATCTTGCCCAGTACTGGGGCGGATTCGAGCTGCTGGAGCTGGCGCTGCAGCCGGGCGACGACGTTCGCCAGTTCCTTGCCCATGGTGGTCGGTGAGGCGGGTTGCCCGTGGGTACGCGCCAGCATCGGCTGTTCCGCGAGATTCCGGGCCAGTGCGGCGAGGGGCTGCAGCAGTTCCCGCAGCGTGGGCAGCAACACCGTGTCGCGCGCCTCCTTGACCATCAGGGCGTAGGCCAGGTTGTTGATGTCCTCGGAGGTACAGGCGAAATGCACGAACTCGATCTGCGCCGACAGGGCCGGGTGTTCGCCCATCCGTCTCTTGATGTAGTACTCGATCGCCTTCACGTCGTGATTGGTGGTGGCCTCGATGGCCTTGACCTCATCGGCGGCCGCCGTATCGAAGTTCGCGGCGATGCCATCGAGGAAGGCCTCGGCATCCGCTGCCAGCGGCGGGACCTCGGCGATCCGGGCCTCGGCGGCGAGGGCCTTCAGCCAGGCGATCTCCACGCGTACCCGAGCTTGCATCAGGCCCTGTTCACTGAAATGGGCGCGCAGGGCCTCGGTGTGGCGGGCATAGCGGCCGTCGACGGGGCTGACGGCAGTGAGCGGCGAGAGAGGCATGGGCATGATCCGGGCCTTGGTATTCGTGGCGCGGCAGTATAATACAGGCTCAGTCCAGCCCGGAGCAGGCAAATGTCGAAACCCGCGCAGCGTCTCGAGCAGGACAGCATGGGCCCCGTGGCGATTTCGGCCAACGCCCTCTGGGGCGCCCAGACCCAGCGCGCGGTCGACAACTTCTGTATCGCGGGCCGAGCACTGCCCGCGGCCTTCATCGAATCCCTGGCCCAGGTGAAGGCGGCCTGTGCGGAGGTGAACCTGGAGCTGGGCCAGCTTGCACCGGAACAGGCGGAGGCCATCGTGGCCGCGGCCGACACCATCACGCTGGGGCATCGCGCGGATGCCTTCCCGGTGGACGTCTACCAGACCGGGTCCGGTACCAGCACCAACATGAACATGAACGAGGTGATCAGCCATCTCGCGGCCGCGGCCGGCACCGCGGTCCATCCGAACGACGACGTGAACCGGGGGCAGAGCTCCAACGACGTGATCCCTACCGCGATTCACGTGGCCGCCGCGCAGACCCTGGAACGGGATCTGCGTCCGGCACTGCGGCACCTGATCGCGGTGATCGCCGGGCGGGAGCGGGAACTGTCGGACGTGGTGAAGACCGGGCGCACCCATCTGATGGATGCGATGCCGCTGCGCCTGGATCAGGAACTCTCCGGTTGGCGCACCCAACTGGAACTGGCGGATGCCCGGCTGACGGATACCGAGCGCAGGCTGTGCAAGCTTGCGATCGGCGCGACGGCGGTGGGCACGGGTATCAACGCCCCTGACGGGTTCGGCGAGAAGGTGGCCAGGCGGCTCGCGCAACGCCTGGAGTTGCCGTTCACCCGCCAGGTCAATGGTTTCGCGGCATTATCCAGTCAGGACACCGCCGCGGAACTCTCGGGCCAGCTCCGGGCACTCGCCACGGCTGTGCTGAAGATCGCCAACGATCTGCGCTGGATGAACTCCGGGCCGCTGGCAGGCATCGCCGAGATCGAGCTGCCCGCCCTGCAGCCGGGCAGCTCGATCATGCCCGGCAAGGTCAACCCGGTGATCCCCGAGGCGGTGATGATGGCCTGCGTCCAGGTGACGGGCCTGGATGCCGCCAACAGTCTGGCCGCGCAGTCCGGCAGCTTTCAGTTGAACGTGATGCTGCCGCTGATCGCGGACAATCTCCTGACGCAGATCCATCTGCTCACCGGTGCGATGCGGCACCTCGCGGACAAGGCCATCAAAGGCTTCACCGTGAACCACGGGCACATCGAAGAGGCCCTGAGCCGCAACCCCATCCTGGTCACCGCCCTGAACGCCGAAATCGGCTACGAGGCGGGAGCCCGGATCGCGAAGATGGCCTATGCATCCGGGCGCCCCGTCCTGGACGTCGCTGCGGAGGAAACCGGCATCGACCGGCAACGCCTGGTGGAGATCCTGGACCCTGCGCGCCTAACCGGCCCGCGGTGAAGCAGCACCGAAGCACTTCCTGTCCGGATCCCTGCGCGCCCCCGGCCGCTCCCCCCGCGACGGGAGAGCGGCCGGGAGTTGGGGTGTCAGGCGGCCAGTTGGCGGAGTACGTAGGGCAGGATGCCGCCGTGGCGGAAATAGTCGATTTCCTGCGGGGTGTCGATGCGCACGCGGGCCTGGAATTCCAGTTCCGATCCGTCCTCCCGCGTGGCACGCACGGTGACCTGGCTGGCCTTGCCTTCGTCGAGGCCTTCGATGGCGTAGACCTCGCGACCGGTCAGGCCCAGAGAGGCGGCGTTCTCACCGGGCAGGAACTGCAGCGGGAGTACGCCCATGCCGATCAGGTTGGAACGGTGGATGCGCTCGTAGCTTTCCACGATGACCGCCTTCACGCCCAGCAGCAGCGTGCCCTTGGCTGCCCAGTCGCGGGAGGACCCGGTGCCGTACTCCTGGCCGGCGATGACCACCAGCGGTGTGCCTTCTTCCTTGTAGCGCATGGCCGCGTCGTAGATCGACATCGCCTCGCCGTCGGGCAGGTGCAGGGTCACGCCGCCCTCGGTGCCGGGGGCGAGCAGGTTGCGCAGGCGCACGTTGGCGAAGGTGCCGCGCATCATCACCTCGTGGTTGCCGCGGCGGGAGCCGTAGGAGTTGAAGTCGGCGGGCTTCACGCCCTTGCTGGCCAGGTAGCGGCCGGCAGGGCTATCGGCGCGGATGGCGCCGGCCGGGGAGATGTGGTCGGTGGTGACCGAGTCGCCAAGCAGGGCCAGCACGCGCGCGCCCTTGATCTCCCTCAGCGGTGCGGGCTCCATGCCCATGCCGTCGAAATAGGGGGGATTGCGGACGTAGGTGGAGTCCTCCTTCCAGTCGAAGCGATCCCCTTCGGGTGCGGTGAGGCGCATCCACCGGTCCTCGCCGCGGTACACGTCTTCGTAACTGCTCTTGAAGCTCTTGGCGGTCACGCTGCTGGTGACCACGGCCTGGATCTCGGCATTGCTGGGCCAGATGTCCTTGAGGTAGACCGGCTTGCCCATGCCATCCTCGCCGAGCGGGTCCGTCAGCAGGTCCTTGGTCATGGTCCCCGCAAGCGCATAGGCGACCACCAGGGGCGGCGAGGCGAGAAAGTTCATGCGCACCTCGGAGTGGATGCGCCCCTCGAAGTTGCGGTTGCCGGAGAGGACGGAACTGACGACCAGGTCGTCCTTCAGCACCGCCTCGCTGATCGGCTCAGGTAACGGACCGGAGTTCCCGATGCAGGTGGTGCAGCCGTAGCCGACCACGTGAAAGCCCATGGCCTCGAGGTCATTCAGCAAACCGGACTGTTCGAGATATTCGGTGACCACCTTGGAACCGGGCGCCAGGGAGGTCTTCACCCAGGGCTTCACCTTCAGCCCACGCTCCCGCGCTTTGCGCGCCACCAGGCCGGCGGCCAGCATCACCGAGGGATTGGAGGTGTTGGTGCAGGAGGTGATCGCGGCGATCACGATGTCGCCATGGTCCAGGGCAAACTCCTCGCCGTTCATGCTGACCCGGGTTCGCCGCGGTGTTACCTCTGCCTGATGTTCTACGCCCACGGCGGTGTGCCCGCCCTCGGCCTCGAAGCGTTCGGCCTCGGCCGGCTCGGAGAGGGCGCTGGCGCGCTCCTTCAGCAGGGTGTCGATCATGCCGCTGACACGTACGCCGGCCTCGCTGAGGAGGAGCCGGTCCTGCGGGCGGCGCGGCCCGGCGAGGCTGGGCTGTACGGTCGAGAGATCGAGTTCCAGGACGTCCGTGAAGCGGGCCTCGGGGGCGTCGTCCTCGCGCCAGAGGCCCTGTGCGCGGGCATAGGCCTCGACCAGTTCGATCTGTACGGGATCGCGGCCGGTCAGGCGCAGATATTCCAGGGTTTCCCCGTCGATGGGGAAGATGCCGCAGGTGGCGCCGTATTCCGGCGCCATGTTGGCGATGGTCGCTCGGTCCGCCAGCGGTAGGTCAGCAAGGCCGGAGCCGAAGAATTCGACGAATTTCCCGACCACGCCGTGCTTGCGCAGCCTCTCCACGATCACCAGCACCAGGTCGGTGGCCGTCGCGCCCTCCGACAGCTTGCCGGTCAGCCGGAAGCCGACCACCTGTGGGATCAGCATGGAGATCGGTTGGCCGAGCATGGCGGCCTCGGCCTCGATGCCGCCCACGCCCCAGCCGAGCACCCCGAGGCCGTTGATCATCGTCGTATGCGAGTCGGTACCGACCAGCGTGTCGGGATACGCGCGACAGTTTCCGTCGGGGCCTTCCTCCATGAACACGGTGCGGGCGAGAAACTCGAGATTCACCTGGTGCACGATGCCGGTGTCCGGAGGCACGACCTTGAAGTTGGCGAAGGCCTGCTGGCCCCATTTCAGGAAGCTGTAGCGCTCCCGGTTGCGCGAGTACTCGAGTTCCGCGTTCAGGTTCACGGCGTTCACGTTGCCGTAGGAATCCACCTGTACCGAGTGGTCGATCACCAGTTCGGCAGGCTGCAGGGGATTGATCTTCTCGGGGTCGCCGCCCAGGGCGACCATCGCGTCGCGCATCGCGGCCAGGTCGACGACCGCCGGGACGCCGGTGAAGTCCTGCAGCAGTACGCGCGCGGGGCGGAAGGCGATTTCCTGGGTCGGCTCGGCCTGCGGGTCCCAGTCGAGGAGGGCCTCGATGTCGCCGGCCCGGACCGTGCGTCCGTCCTGATGGCGCAGCAGGTTCTCGAGCAGGATCTTGAGCGAGTAGGGGAGACTCCGCGTTCGGGGATCCTCGGTGATCGGCACGATGCCGCACTCGCGGCCGCCGGCCTTCACGGTCTGGGTGTACTTGTCAGAGGGTGCGGTCATGGGGTCGGCTCCAGGGTTCAGGTATTGAGTCGATGCAGCAGATCGCGGGCCTCGTGGATCAGGCGATTGCGTCCGAGGAGCAGCTTCCAGCGAGAGCCCCCGGCCTGACGCCAGAGTACCGCGGCACGAATGCCGGCAAGCAGCGCCGCGCGGATCCTAGCGGCCACGTTGGGGTTGGAGAGGTGGGTCTGTTCGCCCTGCACGATGATGCGCGGGCCGAGCTTGGAGATCGATTCCTGATAGACGTCGGCCAGGCGGGCGATGACACTTTCGTGGGTCATGTTGAAGTATTCGACCTGGCGTTCGGCCGCCTTCAGCCCGTCACCCAGGGCCTCGAGCATGTCGGGACGTGCCTGCAGCTTGCGTTCGAGGAAGATCAGGCCGATCGCATAGCGGGTGATCTCCATGTCCGGGGGCTTGCCGCCGGACTTGAGCTGCACCTCGATCCGTTCCAGGCCGGTGCGCAGGTTCGCCTCGCCCCGGTAGATGTCCTGGGGTGCCTCCACGTCGAACGCGAACAAGCTGCCGACCAGGATTTCGAACTCGTGTTCGTCGCAATGTCCCCGCCAGGCGAGATCCTTCACGAGGGATGCGGCCTGAAAGATTGCGGCCAGGGCCAGGGCTCGGTTGTAGTCGGTGCGCTCCAAGAGTGGCGGTTCTCGCGGCTGGGCCTGGGCAGTGGGAGGTTACTATACCGGAAGAACGGATCGAGGCCCCGTATCCCCGGCGGCGATGACGGCCCCGCCAAGGCATTCCCGATCGCGGTAAAAGACGATCGACTGCCCCGGGGTGACGGCCCGCTGCGGCATGGCGAACCGGACCGTCAGGGCGTCCGGCCCGGATGCCCCGATGCGGACCGGCTGCAGGGGCTGGCGATGACGGATGCGCGCCAGCAGGGGTTCTCCCGGTGCAGGCGGTTGCAGGATCCAGTGCGGTGCCTCGGTCACCAGGCTGCTGCTGAGCAGCAGCGGGTGATCGCTCTGCTGGGCGGCGATCAACCGGTTACGGCCCGTGTCCTTCGCCACTACGTACCAGGGGGCCTCGCCGGCCCCCTCGACGCCACCGATGCCGAGGCCTTGGCGCTGGCCCAGGGTGTAGAACATCAGCCCGCGGTGCCGGCCGATGACTCGTCCGTCGGGTGTGCAGATGTCGCCTTCGGGCGCTTGCAGGTAGCGCGCGAGGAAGTCCCGGAAGCGCCGCTCGCCAATGAAGCAGATGCCGGTGCTGTCCCTGCGCGCGTGATTGGGCAGACCCATCTCGAGGGCCTGGCGGCGCACCTCCGTCTTCTGCAATGGCCCGAGGGGAAACAGCGCCGGTTGCAGCTGTTCCTGGGTCAGGCGGCAGAGGAAGTAGGTCTGATCCTTGCCCTCGTCCGCGGCGCGGAGCAGGCGCGAGCCGTGGGCCTGATGCAACGTGTCCGCGTAGTGCCCGCTGGCGACATGGGTGGCGCCGAGCCTGCGGGCGTGATCCAGCAGGGCGGGGAACTTCACCTCCCGATTGCAAAGGATGTCCGGGTTCGGTGTCCTCCCGGCGCGGTATTCGGCGAGGAAGTGGGTAAAGACGCGATCCCAGTAATCGGCTGAATAATTGGCCTTGTGCAGCGGGATGCCGAGCACGGTGGCCACCTCTCGCGCCATGGCCAGATCGGCTTCGGCGGCGCAGTAACCGGGTTCGTCGTCTTCCTCCCAGTTCTTCATGAACAGGCCTTCGACACGATACCCGGCGTCGAGGAGACGTGCGCCCGCCACTGCGGAGTCCACCCCGCCGGACAGGCCCAACACGACCTTGCCGCCGTCTGTCTTGCCGCCGTCTGTCATGAGGGGTTGGACACCAGGGTGCCCACAGTGTCCAGTGGCAGCCGTAGCCCCTGTTCGAAGCGGCGCATGGACCGTTCCACCAATGGGCTGCGCAGCCGCCAGTGCGCGAAGGCCTCTTCGGGGGTGAGCCAGTGGGTCGCCAGGATGGCCGGGTCCCGCTCCGCGGCTGCAGGGAGTGGCTGGGTATTGCCGGTGAAGGCGATCCGCAGGGTCACGGCGCCGTTCGGCAGGGGGAGAAGGTCACAGCCAAGCCAGGCCTCGGGCAGGAAGTCCAGCCCCGTCTCTTCGCGCACCTCGCGGATGACCGCCTCCAGCAGATCCTCGCCGGCCTCGAGGTGACCGGCGGGCTGATTCAGCACCCGGTGCCCGTCGACCTGTTCCTCGACGAAGAGATGACGGCCGCGCTCGGTGATCACGGCGGCGACGGTGACGTGGCAGCGAAGGCGGTCGGGCATGTGAGATCCGTTTTGGTGCAAGGGAAATTCGAAACGATGATGATAACGCGGGCCCAGATCGGTTGCCGTGAAGGCCGCGGCCGTGCTTGTATAATCCGGAAGTCCGCCACCCCCTCGCGACCCCTGGAGCTCCCATGGCCTACGACCACATCAAGATTCCTGCCGGTGCCGAAACCATTTCCGTCGATTCCGATGGTGTACTGCAGGTCCCGGACCGCCCCATCATTCCGTTCATCGAAGGCGATGGCATCGGTGTGGACATTACGCCGGTGATGCGAAAGGTGGTCGATGCCGCCGTCGCCAAGGCCTACGGTGGCAGGCGAGAGATTGCCTGGATGGAGGTCTACGCGGGCGAGAAGGCGAACACCGTGTACGGCGCCAATACCTGGCTGCCGGCGGAGACGCTGGACGCGGTGAAGGATTATGTGGTGTCGATCAAGGGACCCCTCACCACGCCGGTCGGCGGTGGCATCCGGTCGCTGAACGTCGCGCTGCGCCAACAGCTCGATCTCTTCGTCTGCCTGCGTCCGATCCGCTACTACGCCGGAACGCCGAGCCCCCTGAAGGAACCCGAAAAGACCGATATGGTGATCTTCCGCGAGAACTCGGAAGACATCTATGCCGGAATCGAGTACGAGGCCGGCAGCGACGAGGTGCGCAAGGTCATCGACTTCCTGCAGAAGGAAATGGGGGTGACCAAGATCCGGTTCCCCGACACCGCCGGTATCGGGATCAAGCCGGTCTCCAGCGAGGGCACCAAGCGGTTGGTCCGCAAGGCGATCCAGTACGCGATCGACAACGACCGGTCCTCGGTGACCCTGGTGCACAAGGGCAACATCATGAAATTCACCGAGGGGGCCTTCAAGAACTGGGGCTACGAACTCGCACAGGAGGAGTTCGGCGCCGAGGAGATCGACGGCGGTCCGTGGTGCAGCTTCGAGAATCCCCTTACGGGCAGGGAGATCGTGATCAAGGACGTGATCGCCGACGCCTTCCTGCAGCAGATCCTTCTGCGTCCGGACGAGTACGACGTCATCGCGACGCTGAACCTGAACGGGGATTACATCTCCGACGCCCTGGCGGCGCAGGTCGGCGGTATCGGCATCGCCCCCGGTGCCAATCTCTCGGACACCGTGGCGATGTTCGAGGCCACGCACGGCACCGCGCCACGCTACGCCGGGCAGGACAAGGTGAACCCCGGGTCACTGATCCTGTCTGCGGAGATGATGCTGCGGCACATGGGCTGGGTCGAGGCCGCGGACCTGATCGTTGCCGGCATGGCTGGGGCCATCAGCGACAGGACAGTCACCTATGACTTCGCCCGACTGATGCCGGGTGTGGACCCGGTCTCCTGCTCCGGCTTCGGGGAAGCACTGATCGGGCAGATGAACAACGAAGGGGGATAGGAATTGCGGTCTCTTTGTCTCTGCAGGCTTACTCGTGACACTGGAGCCACGGTCGATTGCATGCGACCGCTGAACCGGGCAGCCCATGAGTGACTCAAAGCAGAAGACAGGACAGGATGAATCCGTCGCCGTTGACGAGTCCCGTCCGGAACTCAAGCCGCCGCGAAGGTTCAAGGTGGTATTGATGAACGACGATTACACCCCGATGGAATTCGTGGTGGAGGTCCTGGAGACCTTCTTCTCGATGGATCGGGAGAAGGCCACACGGGTGATGCTGCATGTGCATACCCGGGGCAAGGGCGTCTGCGGCATCTTCAGCCGCGACGTTGCCGAGACCAAGGTGGCCCAGGTCAACGATTACGCTCGTCACCGCCAGCACCCGCTGCTATGTTCGATGGAGGAGGCCTGACCGCCATGCTCGACCGCGAACTCGAATTCAGTCTCAACCTGGTGTTCAAGGATGCCCGGGAAAAACGGCACGAGTTCGTGACCGTGGAACACCTTCTGGTGGCCTTGATCTCCAATCCCAGTGCGGCCATGGTGCTGCGCGCCTGTGGCGCCGACCTGGATCGGATCCGGGCGGAACTGGATGCCTGGTTGGATGCGAACACGCCGCGCATCCCACCGCGCGACGGCCGGGAAACGCAGCCGACGCTGGGCTTCCAGCGCGTCCTGCAGCGGGCGGTCTTCCATGTCCAGTCGAGCGGACGCAAGGAGGTCAGCGGTGCCAACGTGCTGGTCGCGCTCTTCGGCGAGCAGGACAGTCACGCGCTGCACCTGTTGGCGCAGCAGGACATCCAGCGGCTCGACGTGGTGAATTTCCTGTCCCACGGGATCTCGAAGGTCGCCGACGAGGACCCCGGTCAGGCCCAGCCGGGTGCGCCGGATGCGGGAAGCAGCCAGGCGGGGGCGGTCGGTGAGGAAGGCGAGACCAAGCAGAACGCCCTGACGCTGTATGCAACGAACCTGAACGCCCGGGCTGCTCGCGACGAGATCGACCCCCTGATCGGGCGCGAGCACGAAATCGAGCGCACCATTCAGATCCTCTGCCGGCGGCGCAAGAACAACCCGCTGCTGGTTGGCGAGGCCGGCGTCGGCAAGACCGCGATCGCCGAGGGTCTTGCCAAGCGCATCGTCGACCACGAGGTCCCCGAGGCCATCGAGGAGGCGACGGTGTACGCCCTGGACCTCGGTGCCCTGGTGGCCGGCACCAAGTACCGCGGCGATTTCGAGAAGCGGCTGAAGGGGGTGCTGGCCCAGTTGAAGCGGCAGCCCGGCGCGGTGCTCTTCATCGACGAGATCCACACCATCATCGGCGCCGGGGCGGCATCGGGTGGGGTGATGGACGCGTCCAACCTGATCAAGCCGATGCTGGCCAGCGGTGAACTCAAGTGCATCGGTTCCACGACCTACCAGGAATACCGCGGCATCTTCGAGAAGGACCGCGCATTGGCCCGGCGCTTCCAGAAGATCGATGTACCCGAGCCGTCGGTGGAGGAGACCTTCCAGATCCTCGCCGGCCTGAAGTCCCGTTTCGAGGCGCACCACAACGTGCGCTTCACCCGGCCCGCCTTGCGGGCGGCGGCCGAACTGGCCGACCGGTACATCACCGACCGCTTCCTGCCGGACAAGGCCATCGACCTGATCGACGAGGCCGGCGCGCACCGGCAGCTGCAGCCATCGGCGCAGCGGAGGAAGACCATCAGCGTGCAGGATATCGAGGCCATCGTGGCCAAGATCGCCCGCATCCCACCGAAGTCGGTCTCCACCAGCGACGTCGAAATCCTGCGTAACCTCGAACGCGACCTGAAGATGGTCGTGTTCGGTCAGAATCCCGCCATCGAGAGCCTCGGTACCTCGATCAAGATGGCGCGTTCGGGCCTCGCGGATCAGGGAAAGCCGATCGGGTCATTCCTGTTCACCGGTCCCACGGGCGTCGGCAAGACCGAGGTGACCAAGCAGTTGGCCCGTGTCCTGGGGATCGAGCTGGTGCGCTTCGACATGTCGGAGTACATGGAACGGCATACGGTCTCCCGGCTGATCGGCGCGCCTCCGGGCTACGTCGGTTATGACGAGGGCGGCTTGCTGACGGACGCCATCCTGAAGCATCCCCACGCCGTGCTCCTGCTCGATGAGGTCGAGAAGGCCCATCCCGATGTGTTCAACCTGCTGCTGCAGGTGATGGACCACGGGACCCTGACCGACACCAACGGGCGCAAGGTCGACTTCCGTAACGTGATCGTGGTGATGACCAGCAATGTCGGTGCGGAGATGGCGAGCCGTCCTTCGATGGGATTCACCCAGCAGGACCATTCGACCGATGCGATGGAGGTCCTGAAGCGCACCTTCAGTCCGGAATTCCGCAACCGTCTGGACGGAATCATCCAGTTCGCCCCTCTGGACGAGGCCACCATCCTCGGTGTCGTGGACAAGTTCCTGGTGCAGCTGCAGGCGCAGCTGGACGAGAAGAAGGTGGTGCTCACGGTGACGCCGGAGGGCCGCGCCTGGCTGGCGGAGCACGGCTACGACGCCAAAATGGGTGCACGTCCCATGGCGCGGACCCTGCAGGAATACATCAAGAAGCCGCTGGCGGAGGAAATCCTGTTCGGGCGGCTGATGAAGGGCGGCGGGGAAGTGGTCGTCCGGTTGGGCGAGGACGGGCTGGTGCTGGACATCCGGGAGCCAGCCGTCTCCTGACGTGGAAGCGGGTCCGCGAGTCGGATCCGCTTACTTGTTGCGGTAGACGATGCGTCCCTTGCTGAGATCGTAGGGGGTCATCTGGACGATTACTTTGTCGCCCCGCAGGATACGGATGTAATGTTTGCGCATCTTTCCCGAGATATGGGCGGTGATCACATGCCCGTTTTCCAGTTCGACGCGGAACATCGTGTTGGGCAACGTCTCGACAATGGTCCCTTCGAGTTCGATCTCGTCTTCCTTCGCCATGCAGTTCCTCTTAGATGTGACACAGGAGGCGACATTATGCGGATGCCGGGCGGGAACTCAAGCGGGATGACCCTCTAGCACGGTTTTTGCACGGATTCCTGCCGGTCCAAAGCAGTGGCGCGGGCGCGCGGGATCGTCCGCGCTGACCCACCTGCCACCGGGCGCATGACCCGTGTTTGCCGCTCGGGAATTGATGGGCATACACTACGCCAGTCTTGAGCGGATCAGGTCAGCCATGGAATCGCAGTGGGCAGTCATGTTCCCGGGTCAGGGATCGCAGTCGGTGGGGATGCTGGGCGAACTGGGTTCAAGGCATCCGATCGTTCTTGAGACCTTCGAGGAGGCCGCCGATGTCCTTGGAATGGATCTCTGGGGTCTGTGCCAGAACGGGCCGTTGGAGACCCTCAACCGCACGGAATACACGCAGCCTGCCATGCTCGCGGCTGGCGTCGCTGCATGGCGCGTGCTGGCTGCAGCGACGTCGGCCCGGCCCGGTATGCTGGCGGGTCACAGCCTCGGCGAGTACAGCGCCCTGGTTGCGGCAGATGCACTGGATTTCCGCGCTGCCGTGGGCCTGGTCGCCGAGCGCGCTGCGGCGATGCAGGGAGCCGTGCCCGAGGGGCAGGGCGCGATGGCGGCCATCCTCGGCATGGACGATGCCGCCGTGGTGGCCTTGTGCGCATCGGAGTCGGGATCGGACATCCTCGAGGCGGTGAACTTCAATTCGCCGGGACAGGTGGTCATCGCCGGTTCCGCCGCCGCGGTCGAGCGCGCCATCGCCGCCGCGCCAGGGGCCGGCGCGAAGCGGGCCCTGCGCCTGCCGGTGTCGGTGCCCTCGCACTGCGCGCTGATGCGGCCGGCGGCCGAGCGGCTGATGGCCAGGCTCGATGCCATCGAACTGCGCCTGCCTCGGATTCCCGTCCTGCATAATGTGAGCGCCGCCCCGGTGGATTCGATCGCGGACCTGCGTGCGATCCTGGCCGAGCAGCTGTTCCGTCCGGTGCGCTGGGTGGAGACCATCCAGGCGATTCGGACGGGCGGTGTGCAGGTGCTGGTCGAGGCTGGCCCGGGACGCGTGCTGACGGGGCTGGCCAAGCGCATCGATCGGGATCTGCTGTTGCTCGAGGTCAGCGACGAGGCTAGCCTGACGAAGGCCCTCGATGTGCTGGCCGCCTGAGGGGCGTCAGCGCGTCCACGATCAAACGACGAAGCGAAGCGAGAAGGAAGACGACAGATGTCTGAAACTAGAGGTGCAGCCCTGGTCACCGGCGCGAGCCGCGGCATCGGTGCCGCCATCGCCCGACGTCTGGCCGAGGACGGCTGGAAGGTCGTGGGAACGGCCACGTCGGCCAAGGGTGCGGAGGTCATCTCGTCCGCCCTGGCCGATGTCGAGGGCCGCGGAATCGTCCTGAACGTGACCGATGCCGCCTCCGTGCAGGCGGCGTTGGAGGATATCCAGGGGCGCGAGGGCCCGATCGAGGTGCTGGTCAACAACGCGGGCATTACCCGCGACAACCTGTTGATGCGCATGAAGGACGCGGAGTGGGACAGCGTCATCGAGACGAATCTTTCCGCGGCGGCACGGCTGACCCAGCGCCTGCTCAAGGGCATGATGAAGGCCCGGCAGGGCCGCATCATTCTGATTGGCTCGGTGGTCGGTTCCAGTGGCAATCCCGGGCAGGCAAATTATGCGGCCGCGAAGGCCGGGTTGGCCGGATTCGCGCGCGCCCTTGCGCGTGAGGTGGGCAGCCGCAACATCACCGTGAACACCGTGGCACCGGGATTCATCGACACGGACATGACGAAGGAGCTGCCCGAGGCAACGCGGGCCAAACTCCTGGAGGGCATCCCGCTGGGACGCCTGGGGCAGCCTGGGGAGATTGCGGCGGCCGTGTCATTTCTTGCCTCTCCGGAAGCGGGTTACATCACGGGGGAGACCCTGCACGTCAACGGGGGCATGTTCATGCATTGATGGCCGTCCCGGGGATTTTCGGACCGGTTCGGTACCGGCACCGACCGTCGCCCGGGTGGGTTGCGGAGCGGGTCGGGGCCATACTGGATCGAACCGGTTCTTTTCACTAGAATGGCGCTCGCAAATTGACCGCCACACACCCAAAGGGGATGTCGTACATGAGTAGCATTGAAGAACGCGTCAAGAAGATCGTCGTTGAACAGTTGGGTGCCAAGGAAGAGGACGTCACCAACACTGCCTCTTTCGTCGAGGACCTCGGCGCCGATTCACTGGACACCGTGGAACTGGTCATGGCCCTCGAGGAGGAATTCGAAACCGAAATCCCCGACGAACAGGCGGAGAAGATCACCACGGTCCAGCAGGCCATCGATTACATCCAGGCGAATATGAAGGACTGAGGAACGCCGGCCCCCGGCTGTTCCAACGGACTGAAAGGCCGGGGCCGCTCGCGTTCGATCGGGGTGGCCCTCGCCTTGTTGCCCTTATGAGGGAGAATTGAATTGTCTAAGCGTCGTGTGGTGGTTACAGGGCTGGGTATCGTTTCCCCCGTGGGCTCCACGGTGGAAACGGCCTGGCAGAATATCCTTGCCGGCAAGAGCGGGATCACGCCGATCGATGTCTTCGATGCCTCGGCCATGCCGGTCCGTATTTCCGGTGCGGTCCGGGACTTCAATGCCGACGATTACGTCCCCACCAAAGAGCAGAAGAAGATGGACACCTTCGTGCTCTACGGTCTCGCGGCGGGTATCCAGGCACTGGACGATTCCGGCTTCGAGGTCACGGAAGCCAATGCCGACCGCATCGGGGTGGCGATCGGCTCCGGTATCGGCGGCCTGCCTTACATCGAGCGTTCCTACGCGGCCTATCTGAAAGGCGGTCCGCGCAAGATCTCTCCGTTCTTCGTGCCCAGTGCCATCATCAACATGGTGGCCGGAAATCTCTCCATCATGCGTGGGCTCAAGGGTCCGAACATCTCGATCGTATCGGCCTGTGCTACGGGGACTCACAACATCGGAGACGCCGCACGCATGATCGCGTACGGCGACGTGGATGCGATGCTCGCCGGCGGTGCCGAGATGGCAACGACCCCCCTGGGCATTGGTGGGTTTGCCGCGGCCCGCGCGCTTTCGACCCGCAACGACGACCCCGGGCGTGCCTCGCGTCCGTGGGATCGCGATCGCGATGGCTTCGTGCTCAGCGACGGTGCCGGGGTGATGATGCTCGAGGAATACGAGCACGCCAAGGCACGCGGTGCGCGTATCTACGCGGAGCTTGCGGGTTTCGCCTGGAACTCCGATGCCTATCACATGACCTCGCCCTCGCAGGGTGGCGAGGGTGCGGCGGCCTGCATGGTGAAGGCCATGAAGGACGCCGGGGTGGAACCCTCCGACGTGGGCTACATCAATGCCCACGGCACCTCCACGCCGGCCGGCGACCTCGCGGAGACGCTGGCGACGAAGCTGGCGATGGGTGAGCATGCGAAGAAGGTCTTCGTGAATTCCACCAAGTCCATGACCGGTCACCTGTTGGGGGCCGCGGGCGGGATCGAGGGCCTGTTTTCCGTGCTGGCGCTCTACCACAAGGTCTCCCCGCCCACCATCAACCTGGACAACCCGGGCGAGGGCTGTGACCTGGACTACGTCGCCCATGAGGCGCGAGACCTGGATACCAAGGTGGCACTGTCCAATTCCTTCGGGTTCGGGGGTACCAACGGGACCCTGCTGTTCCGCACGTTGTAAGGGCAACCATGTCCGTCCGGCCACTCGCGGCGGGCGTGGATCTACTTGCCCTGGCCCGGGCCTATCCGGAACGCTATCCGCACTTCCTGGATACGGCCCTGATCGGCCAGGCTCCGGCCCGATTCTCCATCCTGTTTGCATTCCCAGGCTCGACCATCGCGGGCAGTGGTGCGACGGTGCTGAAGCGGTTGCAGCAACTCGGCCCCTTCGACGCGATGCAGGGCGAGGCGGAACCCATGGAATTACCGTTCCTGGGTGGATGGTTCCTCTACCTGGGTTACGAGTTGGCTTGGGACATCGAACCCACGTTGGGGCAGTGCACGCAGGACCCCTGGCTTCCGGCTGCCCTGGCGACCTATTTTCCGGCCGCGGTGATCGAGGACCACAGGGAAGGGCGCGCCTTCTTCGTGGACGATGGATCTGCACCGGGCCGATGGGAGCATCTCCATCAGGATCTGGCCGCCCTGAGCGAAACACGGGAGCTGGGGCCGCAGCCGGGTCTGCGCGTGACGGAGGAGGACCCGGAGCGTTATCTCGCTGCGGTAAAGCGCGCCCTGCGTTACATCCGGGACGGGGATTGTTTCCAGGCCAATCTGTCGCGCGAGTGGCATATCCACGCCCTTGACCGCATGGATACATCGGACCTCTACCAGCGGCTCCGGCGCGCCAATCCGGCGCCATTCGCAGCTTGGCTGCGTCTGCCCGGAGCGGAGATCATGAGTTCATCGCCCGAGCGGCTGGTCAGCGTTCGAGAAGGCGTGGCCGAGACCCGCCCGATCGCGGGCACCCGGCGCAGAGACGGGGAGGTGATCAAGGACCAGGCGTTGGTGAACGACCTCAGAATCAACGCGAAGGAAAAGGCCGAGCACGTGATGCTGGTCGATCTGGAGCGGAATGACCTCGGCCGGGTCTGTCGACCCGGGACCGTCAGTGTCCCCGAATTCATGACTATCGAGAGCTATCGGCGGGTCCATCACACCGTGTCCGCGGTGCGTGGGCGTCTGCGGGCCGGGACCACGCCGGCGGATCTGATCCGTGCCACCTTTCCCGGCGGCACCATCACCGGCTGTCCGAAGATCCGCAGCATGCAGATCATCCAGGAGTTGGAGTGGGGCGCGGCGCGGGGCGCCTACACCGGTTCCTGCGGCTACATCAGCCGGCACGGCGCCATGGATACGAACATCCTGATCCGCACTCTGGTGGTCCGCGATGGAGAGATCCGCTTCCGGACCGGGGCGGGTATCGTCGCCGACTCTGACCCCGAGGCAGAACTCCAGGAGACACGACACAAGGCACACGGACTCCTGGATGCACTGGGGCGATGACGACTCTGGTCAACGGCAAGCGTGGCAACCGGCTCGATCCAAGTGATCGTGGCCTCCAGTTCGGTGACGGGGTGTTCGAGACGCTGCGCCTCGAGGCCGGCCGTCCCGTGCTGTGGGAGCGTCACTGGGCCAGGCTGTGCCGGGGCCTCGAGGGCCTGGGTATCCCGCAGCCCCGGGAGCAGGATTGCCTCGATGACCTTCGGGAGGTGGCCGGGTCTTCCCGCGCCCTGGCCAAGCTCATCGTCACGCGTGGGCCTGGTCCACGCGGCTATGCGATACCGGAGCGGGTCCAGCCCACGCGGATCGTGATGGGGGGAGCCGCGTTGGCGATTCCTGACGAGGGGCACATACTTCGCCTTGGCATGTGCAGCACCCGAACGGGCCGCAGTCCGCTGCCGGGCTGCAAGCATCTGAATCGCCTGGAGAACGTGCTGGCACGCCGCGAGTGGGGTGCGGACTGGGACGAAGGTCTGATGCTGGACGGGTTCGGCAACGTGAGTTGTGCCACCCAGAGCAATGTCTTCATCCTCGAGGGCGGTTGCCTGCTGACACCGTCCGTGGACGACTTCGGTGTCGCGGGGACGCGGCGGGACTGGATGCTGGAGCACGCCTCGCGGGCCGGGCTGGTGGTCCTGGAGGCAGGGCTATCCCCGGAACGGGTGCGGGCTGCGGAGGCCATCTTCCTCAGCAACAGCCGGATCGGGCTGAGACGTGCACTCCTGATCGGGCAGCGTGGTAGGGTGGCCGGCGGCAGGCAGGCGTCGGCTGCGCTGGCCATGGTTTCGGAGCTCGGAGCGGAATTGAATGCGTTGGCTTAGTCTTGGCTTCCTTTTTCTGCTGATCATCGCCACGCTCGCGGGCGCCCACTTGGTGAGTACCTACCAGAAACAGGTGTTTCAGCCCCTGGAACTGGAACGCGATGAGATCCTGGTGGTGCGTCCCGGACAGGGCTTCCGCCAGATCAACCGGGAACTCGTGGACCGGGGTTGGGTAGGTCACCCGTGGATGCTCGAGGCCCACGCCCGCTACCACGGGATCGCGGGTCGCCTGCAGGCGGGCGAGTACGAAGTGCCTGCCGACATGACCCTGGCGAGGCTTCTCGACAACATGGCGCGTGGCGTGGTCGTGCGGCACAGGCTGACGGCCCCTGAGGGGTGGACGGCCCGGCAGTTCCTGGAGGCGGTCCAGGCGCATCCGGCCCTGCGACCCATGCCCGAGCCCGCGGATCTCGAGACGGTGATGGTAGAGCTGGGCCGGCCCGATATGCATCCGGAGGGCTGGTTTCTTCCCGATACCTACGTCTTCAGTCGCGACACCCCGGCAATCCAGGTGCTGAGGATGGCGCATGAGGCCTTGCACCGGCAGCTCGAACAGGCCTGGGCCGCCCGTGTCGACGATCATCCGTTGGAGACGCCGTACGAGCTGCTCATCCTCGCGTCCATCATCGAAAAGGAGACCGGCCAGGCGGAGGAGCGCGGACTGGTCGCGGGTGTCTTCGTCAACCGGGTGCGCCGCGGGATGCGTCTGCAGACGGACCCGACCCTGTTGTATGCGCTGGAGCCTGGGGCCACAAGGCTCACCCGCGCGGAGCTGCGTCGTGATCATCCCTACAACACCTATACCCGGGATGGCCTGCCGCCGACGCCGATTGCGCTGCCTGGCCAGGCGTCGATCCACGCTGCCGCCAATCCGGCGGAGACCGAGGCGCTCTTTTTCGTTTCCCGCAAGGACGGTACGCACGCGTTCTCGAAGACCTACGCGGAGCATCGGGCTGCCGTGATCAAATATCAGCTAGGTGGCGACGCGAGCCGCTACGGGGCGCAGCGGTGAATCCGTCGGGGCGCGGTCGCTTCATCACCTTCGAGGGCATCGAGGGCGCGGGGAAATCCACGCAGCTCGACCGCCTGCACCGCCGGCTGCGGAGCGAGGGGACGCAGGTGGTGCTGACCCGCGAGCCCGGGGGGACAGCGCTCGGCGAACGGCTGCGCGGTCTGTTGCTCGATCCCGAGGTCGGGGCGATGGCGGCGGAGACCGAACTGCTGCTCATCTTCGCGGCGCGCGCCCAACACCTGCGCGAGGTCATCGAGCCGGCGCTGGCACAGGGCACCTGGATCCTCTGTGACCGCTTCACCGACGCCAGTTTTGCCTACCAGGGCGCGGGACGGGGCCTTGGGGCGGAACGGGTCGCCGTGCTCGAAAACTGGCTGCAGGGCGATTTTCGGCCCGATCTGGTGCTGTTGTTCGACGTGCCTCCGCAGGTCGGGCTGGAGCGCGCCTTGAACCGGGGCAAACGGGATCGCATCGAAAGTGAGGACATGGCCTTCTTCGAACGTGCCCGTAGCGCTTATCTGCAGCGGGCCCGGGCGGACGCGGGACGGTACCGGATCATCGATGGTACGGCCGACCTGGAGACGGTGGGTGCGCAAGTCGACCGGGCTTGGGACTCCTGGCGGCGCGGGATGGGTGGATAATGGCCGAACCATGAACAGGCTGACATCCGACGACGGACCTGTTGCCTTCCCACCCTGGCTACGCTCCCCGCTGGCTGGACTGGTCGCGCTGGTGCAGGCGCGACAGCCGCCCCCGGGGCTGCTCGTGGTGGGCCCTGAAGGCGTGGGTAAGGGGCTGCTGGTTCGGACCTTTCTGCAGCGAGTCGCCTGCAAGCGGGCACCCGATGACCTTTTTCCCTGCGGAACCTGCAATGGCTGTCGTAGCTTTCTGAGCGGTAGTCACCCCGAAATCCTGGAGGTCACTCCGGAGGAGCCCGGGAAGGAAATCCTTGTCGACCGGGTGCGTAGCGTGATCGATTTCCTCTCTCTCAGTCACAGCGGCCCGGCGCGGTTGGTCTTCATCGAGCCTGCCGAGTCCATGAACGTGAACGCCGCCAATGCCTTGTTGAAGACCCTGGAGGAACCGCCGGAAGGCGCGATGGTGATTCTGGCCGCGGCGCGTCCGGCGCGGCTTGCGCCAACGATCCGCAGCCGGTGCCAGCGCCTGCGGATTCCATCGCCAGATCCCGCACTGGTGCGCGAGTGGCTTGCGCCGATGGCCGGGCAGGGACTCACGGTGGAAGAGGCGCTGGCGGCCAGCCTGAATCGTCCGATGGCGGCGCGGGCGTTACTCGATGACCCGGGCGCGATCGAGATCTGGCGCCAGGATCGTGAGGCGCTGGGGGTGTTGCTGGAGAGTGCATCGCCGTTTCCCGTGGCCACACGTTTCCAGGCCTGTGATCTCGGATCGCTGCTGCCCCGTTTGCAGCGGCTGCTGGTTTCCGCTCAGACTTTCCTTGTCACCGGACAGCCGGATGGGTTCGGTCGACTGTTCGAACGGGGTGCGCTGGAGCGCTTCGCGCGTAATCGTGGCCTGAAGGAGTTGTCCCGCCTGTTCCAGGACTCGCTGCAGTGGCACCGCGATCTGCCGACCGCGTTGAATCCGCAGTTACGCTGCGAGCACATGGTGCTGCGCCTCTGGCGGCGGGGCTCCTGATGGCGTTTTCGCGTTGCCGTCGGTGGGACTGGCACTGCGGGAAGCAAAACGGCCATAATTGCGCATTAGGGTCGGTTCAGGTGCATCGCACCGAGCGGTCCCGGTGCAACTGGTGACCGCAATGTACAGTGATGTGGTGGAGACGAGATGACGGCACCCACACGAGGCCGCATTCTGACCCTGGCGATCCGGGAGAAATCGGCGCTATTCGCGGCCTACATGCCCTTCGTGACCAATGGCGGCCTGTTCATTCCCACCGAGAAGCCCTTCCGCCTGGGCGACGAGGTCTTCGTGCTGCTGTCCCTGCTCGACGAGTCCGAGCGGATTCCGGTCCCTTGCCAAGTCGTGTGGATCACCCCTGCCCGCGCGCAGGGCAATCGTGCCCGCGGGATCGGCGTCCAGTTCAGCCCGAGTGACAAAGGTGCGACGCGGCGCCTGATCGAGACCCATCTGGGCGGCATGATGAAGTCCACAGGGCGTACCCATACGCTCTGATGTAACGGGCCTGTCAGGGGGCGAGCGTTCCAACCCCGGACCCCGTACCCTCCGCCACCACTGCCAGTGCCTCGTCCAGGCTATCCAATGGCAGGTAGAAGTGCGGTGAGAACCTTATGCCGCCGCCCCTTTTTGCACACAAGACCCCGGCGTCCTGCAGTCGCCGGAACAGGGCTTCCGTGTCCTCGTGAGCCGGGCGGAAGGTGAGGATGCCCGCGTGCCTTGCGGGCGGGGTCAGGATCTCGCAATCCAGTGACCGGAGCCCGTCGTGGAGGCGCTGCCAGCGGTCATCGATCGCCGCCGCGATCTGATCCAGACCCACCTCCTGCAGCAGCGACAGGCTGGCATGCAGGGCATGGATCCCGAGTAGGTTGGGGCTGCCGGGTTCGAACCGCCGTGCATCCTCGGCCATGGTGAGTGCATAGCTGCTGTAGTCGCCCGAATCGGCCAGCATATGCCAGCCGAATTCCTGCAGGATGAGGCGGTCCCTCAACGCGGGACGGACATAGAACAGCGCAATGCCCTCGGGCGCGAGCAGCCACTTGTGTGCGTCGGCCATCACGAAATCGGCCTCGACCGCCCGGGCGTCGAAGGGTAGGGCACCCAGATGCTGAATCGCGTCCACGCAGAACAGGATGCCCCGGCGGTGCAGGGCCGTGCCCAGGCGGTGGAGATCCATGCGCAGCCCGCTGGCAAACTGCACCGCACTGCAGGAGAGCAGGGTGGTCCGGGGGTCGCAGGCGGCGAGCAGCGCGTCCTCCGGGGCGTCGAAGGGCAACTCCACCTCGCGCACCTCCAATCCGAAACGTTCCGCTGCCATCAGCCAGACCACGCGGTTGGAGGGGAACTCGCCACGCGGAATCACGATGTTCTGGCCGGCGGACCAGGGCAGGCCGAAGGCGACGATGGACAGGGCCTCCGAGGTGTTTTTCACGAAGGCGATGTCGGCGGCATCCTCGGCGCCGATCACGCCTTGCGCAAGCGCGCGTGTCGCTGCCTCGACCTTGAGCCATTGCGCATAGTGGCGCGATCCGGAGACCGCGTTTTCCCGTGCAAAGGCCGTCACCGCCTCGGCGGTGCGCAGTGGCCAAGGGCCGACCGCGGCGTGGTTCAGGTGGATCATGTCCTGGTGCGGAAACTCCGGGTGCATGGCGGCCTCCAGCGGGTTTCCCGACAGCCTGTCATATCCGCGCCGCAGGTCAACCCTGAACGGGGAGTACGCGTCGATGCTCCCCGCGGCCTGAGCCGGAGCGTTACAATCCGCGCATGGATGCGCTCACTCTGAAACGCCGCGATCTCGCCGCCCTCTGGCACCCCTGTACCCAGATGAAGGACTACGGCGAGGAGGGCACCCTGCCGATGCTGGCCATCCGCCGGGGTGCGGGGGTCTGGCTGGAGGATTTCGACGGGAACCGGTACCTGGACGCGATCAGCTCCTGGTGGGTGAACCTGTTCGGGCACGCGAATCCCACGATCAATGCCGCGATCCGCGATCAACTGGATCAGCTGGAACACGTGATCCTTGCCGGCTGCACCCATGAGCCGGTGGTGCAGCTCTCTGAACGCCTGATCGCATTGACCCCCGAGCTCCTGACGCGCTGCTTCTTCGCCGACAACGGCAGTGCCGCGGTCGAGGTGGCCCTGAAGATGAGCTTTCACTATTGGAAGAACCGCGGGCACCCGGAGAAGCAGCGCTTCATCTGCCTGAGCAACAGCTACCACGGCGAGACCCTCGGTGCACTCGCGGTGGGCGACGTCGAGTTGTACCGCAAGACCTACGCACCGCTGATGATGTCGGTGATCACCGTGCCCGGCCCGGACTGCTTCGAACGGGAGCCGGGCGAGACCTGCGCCGACGTGGCCCGGCGCCGGTTCGCGCTGATGGAGGCGACGCTTGCCGAGCACGCCCACGAGACCTGCGCGGTGATCGTCGAGCCGCTGGTGCAGTGCGCGGGCGGAATGCGCATGTACGACCCCGAATACCTGCGTCTGCTGCGCGCCGCCTGCGACCGTTACGGCGTGCACCTGATTGCCGACGAGATCGCGGTGGGCTTCGGCCGTACCGGCACGATGTTCGCCTGCGAGCAGGGTCCGATCAGCCCGGACTTCCTGTGCCTGTCAAAGGGCCTGACCGGCGGGTATCTACCGCTGGCCGTGGTGCTGACCACCGGCGAGGTCTACGATGCCTTCTACGACGACTACGTGAAGCTGAACGCGTTTCTGCACTCCCATTCCTACACCGGTAACCCGCTCGCCTGCCGGGCTGCGCTCGCGACCCTCGACATCTTCGACAGGGAACCGGTGCTGGAACGCAATCAGGAACTGGCCCGGCGTATGGGTCGTGCCCTGGCCCCGCTGAAGGAACACCCCCACGTGGCCGAGGTACGCCAGACCGGGATGATCGCGGCCGTGGAACTGGTTCAAGACAAAAAATCACGCCGGCCCTTTCCCTGGCAGGAGCGGCGCGGCCTGGAGATCTACCGGCATGGGCTGGAACGCGGCGCCCTGCTGCGGCCATTGGGCAACGTCAGCTACCTGATGCCCCCCTACGTGATCACCGAGGACCAGATCGACTTCCTCGCGGAGGTCATGCGCGAGGGGATCGAGCGGGCCGTGCGGTCCTAATGCCCCAAGGCCTGCTGGTGACACCCGTGCCGCTGGTCCGGGGCACCCGCGCGTCGCGACGGACGAAGACCGTTGCGATCCGGGGCGGAGTGGAAATCATGCGCCGAAAAACGTAGTCTCCCCGGGCTGGATCCTGGCCTTGCGCTCGGCCGCAGGCGCTCCAGCATGTCGGACGCAGGGTGCGCGGGGTGGTCAGATGCCGCGTGTCCAGTGTCCCGTGACGGATCCCGCCGGGGGCCCGTCCCTGGATTTACGAGAAGAACCATTGGAGGAGCGATGCGACCAGCGCATTTGCTGCAAGTGCTCGACCGCGAGTTCGCCAGCACCCGGGAAGGACACCATACCCCCGTGATGCTGTGGGGTGCGCCTGGCGTCGGCAAGTCCCAGATGATTGCCGAGGTCGCCGAGCGTAACCAGGTCCCGCTGATCGACATCCGTCTGTCGCAGATGGAGCCGTCGGACCTGCGCGGCATTCCGTTCAAGCACGGCGATCTGGTGGAGTGGGCGATTCCGGCCATGCTGCCGAGTGCCGAGCGGCAGGGGGCGGCGGGGGTACTGTTCCTCGATGAGATCACTTCAGCCCCGCCGAGCGTCTCTGCGGCCGCCTATCAGCTGATTCTCGACCGGCGGCTGGGCGCCTACGAGGTGCCCCCGGGCTGGGCCATCTTTGCGGCCGGCAACCGCCAGGGCGATCGCGGCGTAACCTACACCATGCCCGCGCCGCTCGCGAACCGCTTTTCGCATTTCGAGGTCGATCTCAACGTGGACGACTGGGCGGCCTGGGCCTACCGGGCCGGCATCGACGACCGCATCATCGCCTTCATCCGCTTCCGCCCGGATCTGCTGTTCGATTTCGATCCGGCGCACAATCCGGTGGCTTTTCCGTCGCCGCGGTCCTGGGAGTTCGCGCACCGCGCGCTGCAGAAGTTCCTGGACCACCCGGAACTCCTGAGCGGAACGCTGCAGGCCTGTGTCGGCCAGGCCGCCGGCATCGAGCTGAACGCCTTCATCGAGCATCTGGACCAGATGCCGGATCTCGATGCGATCCTGCGCGGAGAGCGCGTTCCCGCGCCGAGCGAGATCGACCTGCAATACGCCGTGGCCGCCGCGCTGGTGGGCCGGGCCATCCGGGCCAAGGGACAGGCCGGGGCAGGGGAGGTGCACGGACACATTCTCGACTACGCCGGCATTTTCCCGCAGCGCGAGATGGGCATCATGATGGTGACCGACATGCACCGCGCCCTGGGTGATGAACTGTTCGCGGTACCCCAGTTTGCCGACTGGTCCGAGCAGGTGGCCGACCTGATGCTGTACGACGCCTGAGCCGGCGGGACCAGCGGCCGTGCTCAAGCTCGATGTAGAGACCAAGCTGGCCGCGGCCCGCACCCGGCTGATCATCGACAAGCCCTTCCTCGGTGCGCTGGTGCTGCGCCTGCCCCTGGTCGCCGCAGGGCCGGACTGGTGCAGCACCACCTACACCGACGCGCGCAAGCTTTATTACAATGTCGAGTACATCGAACACCTGTCCCTGGCCGAGACCCAGTTCGTGCTGGCGCAGGAATCGCTCCACTGCGCACTGTCCCATTTCGCGCGGCGCGGGCACCGGGTCAAGCATCTCTGGGACCTGGCCTGCGACTTCGCGATCAACCCGATCCTGATTCACGACGGGCTGACCGCACCGCCCGGCGCCCTCTACAGCCACGAGTACGAGGGCATGACCGCGGAGGAGATCTATCCCTTCCTGGTCGATAACGAGAACGACTCGACGCGCGAAGAGAACCTGTTCGACAAGCCGGAGGAACAGGAGGGGGGGGAGGGCGACCAGCCGCCGCCACCCGACCAGGAACAGGACGACAACGAGGGCAAGGGCAAGTCGCCGCAGACGGAGACGGACGCCAACGAGAACCCCCAGGACGGCGTCGATGAGAGCCGGGAGGGTGCCCATGAACCGCCGCCCCTGAGCACCCAGGAGCGCGAGACCCTGGAGGTGCAGTGGAAGCAGCGCCTGGCCGGTGCCGCCCAGCAGGCGATGCAGGCCGGAAAACTCAGCGGAGAAATGGCCCGGTTGGTCGATTTTCTGCTCGAGCCGAAGCTTCCCTGGCGGATGCTACTGGCCCATTACATGACCGCACAGGCCCGCGATGACTACAGCTACACGCGCCCTTCGTCGCGGCGTGGCGAACCCGCGATCCTTCCCAGCCTGCGCAGCTATCAGCTGGACGTGGTGGTGGTACTGGACACCAGTGGTTCGGTTTCGGCCGAGGAGATGGGTTTCTTCGTCTCGGAGATCGATGCGATCAAGGGCCAGATCCGCGCGCGCGTTCTCCTGCACGCCTGTGACGAACGCCTCAGCCCGGACGGCCCCTGGATCTTCGAGGCCTGGGAGCCCATGGTGATGCCGGCTTCCTTCCAGGGTGGCGGCGGTACGGACTTCGCGCCGGTCTTCGATTGGGTGGGGACGCTGGACCGGGAACCGGATCTGCTGGTCTATTTTACCGATGCCGAAGGACCGTTTCCCAAGGTCGTTCCCCACTATCCAGTGATCTGGCTGGTCAAGGGCAAGGCACCGGTCCCCTGGGGCCAGCGTGTCCAGTTGAACTGAGCGATGCTGACGCCCGAGGACAGCCTGCGCCTGAATGTGCTCCTGAAACAGGACCTGCATGCCCTGCGCATCGACGAGGGCAAGATGCTGGTGCATGCCCTGACGGCGCGGGGCGAGGCCAGGGTCGTCCTGAACCCGAACTGCTCGGATGAGGCCTATCTGCGCAAGGTGCGCGAACTGATCTCCAGCCAGGTGCTGGGCGTACCCCACGGCTATCCGGCCTATCTCAAGCGCTGGACCCGCATGGGGCACGCGCGCAGCGAGAGTCTTGCGGGGCTGCTGAAGCTGGGCGAGCCCGAGGCCCTTGCGGCAGTGGTGCATGCTCGCGGCCTGACCGACGAACTCGCCAGCCGTGCATGGTGGATCCTGCAGTCTCCCGATCATGCCCGGGCGATGCTGCGGCGCGAGGCCGTGCTCACCGGACGCATGGGGCCCGTGCTCGCGGAATTCCTGGTGGAGTTCCTGGCCTACGAGGCAGATCATTCCCGCATGGTGGAATCGGTGCGCCTGGTCCTGCAGCCGGGACTGATCGATGAAGCCGTTCGCCAGGATCTCTGGACCAAGGGCCACCGGCGCACCGCCTACCGGGTCGGTTTCCTGAAGACACAGCCGGACCGGCTGCCGGAGACGAAACCCCCGCATCCCCGACTGACTCCGCTGCAACCCCTGCTGAGTGAAGCGGCCGCCGCTCGGAATCCATTCGCCCGCCAGCTGCACCGGGTCCTCGATGCCCCTGGACAGGCCTTTCTGGATACCGTGCGGCAGTCCCTGGTGAAATGCGCGGAGCAGGGGGTCGTGGTGCACCTGTTCGAGGCCGTGGAGAGTTACTTCGAGCTTGTGCGGCCCCACGCCTCCGGGCACCGACGCATGGACCTGATTCTTGCGGATGTGGCCCGGCTGCATCAGTGTATTCGGGATGCTGAGCAGCAACGGCAGTTCCAGGAACTGATGACGGCCCTGCCGCCCGAGGACCGGCCGCTGCTGGAGAGCCTGCTGGTGTTTGGCTGTATCGGAGAACCTCTGTTGGCGCCCATATTCGGCAATACCGATGCGGTGGGGTCTGCGCTGCGCAGCGCACTCGAACCCGTGACCCGGGGACTGTTTCCGCACCTGGACCGCCTGCAGCCCTGATGGACGTCTTGCTGCCGTCGGCGTTCCGCCACTGGAGCCTGGAAGAACTGCCATGAAGAAGTTCATCGATCTCGTCAGCGACTGTTGCGCCACCGTCCCGGAACTGATGCCCTGGGATCTCGAGGAGAAGAGGGCGGCGAACCCGGATCTGCTGATCGTCGATGTGCGTGAACCCTACGAATTCGACGCCATGCATATCGAGGGCTCGCTGAACGTGCCCCGCGGGATCCTGGAGTCGGCCTGTGAATGGGACTACGAGGAGACCGAGCCCGAACTGGTGCAGGCCCGGGACCGCGAGGTGGTGCTGGTCTGCCGTTCGGGATACCGCAGCCTGCTTTCCGGGCTCAACATGCAGCAGATGGGTTACCGGCATGTATACAGCCTGAAGACCGGACTGCGTGGCTGGAAGGACTACGAGCAGCCCCTGATGGGGCGTGACGGTGCTCCCGTGGACCTGGACGAGGCCGACGACTACTTCACGCCGAAGCTGCGCCCCGAGCAACGCAAGCCGGTCGCATGAGCACGTAGGGGTTGATAACGGCTCCCACGGATCGCACAAATGAAGCGAAGAGATGACTTTAAGCGAGTTATTTAAATGATTGTTAAAGTATATTATTCTGAACAGAATTTCCTCCGATGAGCGACCAGAGCCAGAAACCGGTCCTCTATTACATCCATGATCCGATGTGCAGTTGGTGCTGGGCGATGGCCCCTTTGCTCAAGCAGCTTCGGCGCAGGCTGCCCGAAACCGTGGAGTTCCGGCGGCTGCTGGGCGGGCTGGCCCCGGATACCGACGAACCGATGCCCGAGGATCTGCGCGAGATGGTGCAGGGTTCCTGGCGCAGGATCCTGCAGCATGTTCCGGACACGGAGCTGAACTTCGCATTCTGGACGAAGTGCGAACCCCGGCGGGCGACGTACGCCGCCTGCCGGGCCGTGATTGCGGCGAGGCGGCAGGACGCGGCCTTCGAGGCGACGATGAACACTGCGATCCAGCGCGCTTATTACACCGAGGCGCGCAACCCGTCGAACGAGGAGACCCTGATCGAGCTGGCCGATGAAATCGGCCTGGATGTGGCCGCATTCCGCGAGGCCCTGCGTTCCGAGGACGTGGACAGGGAACTGGAGGCGGAGATTGCCCAGGCCCGCGAGATGGACGTCGACAGCTTTCCGGCGCTGGTCTATCGCGACCGAAACGGAATCCGGCCAATCCCGGTGGACTACACTGATCCCGAGCCCATGCTCCGGGCGATCGACACCGCGTTGGCCAAATCGTTGAATCCCTGAGTGGCCCATTTGGGAGGGTACAGGTCTACTACGGGCCGGCGTAAGGCCACCTACGGGCCCTGTCCATATTGCGCATAATGTATATTATGTTAAATGACAAAAGTAGACAGCGATCCCGAGAATCGATCCTGCCGTGTTTCCCACTCGCTACTGGTAGCTCGCTCGCGGTGGCGCCCCGCTACAACTCTTCCTCAGGGCGTTCTGCAGCGGCTGATCACCAGCGGTAGGAGTTGCTTTACGCGGGCCATGCCTGTCTCGAGGTTGCGGCCGATCTCTTCCATGGTGATGATTCCGTCGGAACGCCCGGCCGCCCAGTTCGCAACCACGGCGCAACAGGCGTAACGCAGTCCCAGTTCCCTCGCCAGGGCCGTCTCGGGCATGCCCGTCATCCCCACCAGATCGCAGCCATCCCGCTCCAGCCGGTCGATCTCGGCAGCGGTTTCCAGTCGCGGGCCCTGGGTGGCTGCATAGGTGCCCCGTTCGACCGCCCCCAGTTCCAGTTCCCGCGAGGCGGCGATCAGCGCCTGCCGGAGGTCCTCGTGATAGGGAAAGGTCATGTCGACGTGAGTGACGCCATCCATGTCATCGCCTTCGAAGAAGGTATGGAAACGCGACCATGTGTAATCGATGATCTGGTCCGGAACCGCGATGACGCCCGGAGCCATTTCTGCGGTGATGCCGCCGACGGCGGCGATCGCGAGGACCGTTTCGACGCCCGTGTCCTTCAGGGCCCAGAGATTCGCGCGGTAATTGACCTGGTGCGGCGGGATGGTGTGCTGTGCCCCGTGTCGGGGCAGGAAGATCACCTCGTGGCCATGATACTGGCCGAAGGTCAACGGCCCGGACGGCTCTCCGTAGGGCGTATGCATCACCTCACGATGGGTGATCTCGAGATCTTTGAGTCGCGTAAGCCCGGTCCCACCGATGATTGCCAGACGTCCTTTGCTCATGTGTTCCCCTTCCTGGTTGCGGAAATCGGAAGCGTTACGGCGCGTCGAGCGAGGTCGCCTCGTCTGATCATCTGACCCATGCCACGGGCGGCCGGTCTGTCAATACAATCAGCTACCGCGCACCGCGAACACGCCGGGCGCATTGCGCAGATAGTCATGGTAATCCATGCCGTATCCGAACAAGTACCGGTTCGGCGCCTCGAGCGCGGCATAGTCGACGGTGATGGCTGGATCCCGGTCCGGGTTGGCCTTGTCGACGAGTACGATGCTGACCACGTTCCGGGCGCCCTGCTCCCGGCAATAATCGCAGATCGCGGCAAGGGTGATGCCCCCGTCGAGAATGTCATCGACCACGACGACGGTGCGGTCCTGCATCGGCGTGCGGGGATGCGCGAGCCAGTGCAGGTGGTCGCCACCAGTAGTGGCGCCCCGATAACGGGTCGCGTGAAGGTAGTCCAGATGCATCGGGAAGGACCAGCGCGTCAGCAGCCCGCCCAGAAGCACAACGCCACCGTTCATCACTCCCAGCACCAGCGGATTGCTGTCGGCCAGCAGCTCGGTGGTGGATTCGGCGAGCCGATCGATCGCCCCCTCCACGGCCTCGCGGCCATAAAGGCAGTCGGCCTCGCTCAGGACGAGGCGCGCCTCTTCAGGTGACATGCATTGGCATCATGGCACGCCCCGGCGCGTTTCCGGCCAGGGCAGACCCGACCTCAGTAGGTGAAGGTGACGGTATCGTCGTCCATCGCCTCGGAGATCACGTAGGCACCGCCCACGGTCTCTTCGATCTCGGGGATAAGGTCGTCGCCCCAGAGTTCCAGCGTCGGGGTGCAGACCTTGAACGAGACGCCCGCCTCGTGGGCATCCTTGATGAACTCGTACACCGACTTGGAGCTGCCTTCCTGCACGAACAGGTTTTCGGCGACGCCCTTCTTGGCCAGTTCGCCGGCGCGGCCCGTCAGGATCACCTCGACCTCGAATTCCATGGCCGCGGCGACGGTCGCCTGAAAGAAGGGAGCGCCCAGTTCAGAGGGGTTGTGGGGGTCGGTGTTGACCATCACGATGAGCAGTTTGTCGGCCATAAGGATTCTCCTGGGGTGAAAGATGTCGGTAGCAACGGGTCGGCTGCCGGGAAACCGCCAGCCTTTCTTCGGGGTCCCGACCAATCGTAATATTTTAGCCCATTCTAATGCTGTAATGCACAATTGGCCGCAGTTCGTGTGCGGGATCAGGCCCGGTGGCCACGGTCTTGCAGCGCTGTTGGAAGCCAGATGCTGGGTTTCGGTCCCTGCCAGAACGGAGGCTACTCTATTCGCGGAAGGTTGCCACGGTATTGATGGATGTCACGTTCTGCGCGTGATCGCCGGGGAATGGAGTGCGGCGGCTTGCCGCCGCTTTCGGCGCGGCATACAAGCGGCACGTTCCGGCGGCGGGTTCCGTCAGGCGGGGGCTTGGAAGCGCTTCAGTCGCAGGGCGTTGGTCACCACGCTCACACTGGAAAAGGCCATGGCCAGCGCCGCGAACATCGGTGAGAGCAGGATACCGAAGAAGGGATAGAGAACGCCGGCCGCTACGGGCAAGAGCGTCGCGTTGTACACGAAGGCCCAGAACAGGTTCTGCTTGATGTTGCGCAACGTGGCCCTGGAGAGTGCAATTGCCTGGCTGATGCCCGCGAGGTTGTCGGACATCAATACGACTTCGGCCGACTCCATCGCCACGTCGGTGCCCGACCCGATCGCGATGCCGATCTCCGCCTGTGCCAGGGCGGGCGCATCGTTGATGCCGTCACCCACGAAGGCCACCTTGCGGCCGCCCTGCTGCAACTCACGGATGGCATCGACCTTCCCCTCCGGCAGGACTTCCGCGATGACCTGATCGATGCCGAGTTCGCGCCCAATGGCCTCCGCGGTCCGGCGATTGTCCCCGCTGATCATCACGACCTGCAGCCCCTGGCCCTGCAGCCATTCCACAGTGGGGCCTGCACTGTCCTTCAGCGGATCGGCCACCGCCAGCAGGGCGGCCAGCCTTCCGTCGATCGCGACATACAGGGGGGTCGCCCCTCGGTCGGCCAAACGGTCCGCATCTGAACCGAAATGGTCGGTATCCACACCCGATTGGGAGAGAAAACGTCGGGAGCCCACCAGGACGCTGCGCCCGCCGACGTCGCCATGTGCGCCCTGCCCCGGTTCCGCCGCGAAATCCCGAACCTTCTTCACCACCAGCTCCCGTGCCTGGGCCCCGCGCACGATCGCCTGCGCGATCGGGTGCTCGGAGTGCGTTTCCACGCTGGCCGCGAGGGCCAGTACCTCGGCATCCTCGAAGCCTTCGGCACTGAGGATGTCGGTCAATTCGGGACGTCCCTCGGTCAGGGTCCCGGTCTTGTCCAGGGCCACCACCTCGATCCCGCGCAGGGCCTGCAGGGCGTCGCCGCCGCGGAACAGCACGCCCATCTCAGCCCCCTTGCCGGTGCCCACCATGATCGAGGTGGGCGTGGCCAACCCCATCGCGCAGGGGCAGGCGATGATCAGTACCGCCACGGCGTTGACCAGTGCCAGGGTCAATGCCGGGGCCGGACCGAAGACCGCCCAGACGAGGAAGGTGACGATCGCGATGCCGATCACCACGGGTACGAAGTAACGGGTCACCCGGTCGACGAGGGCCTGGATGGGCAGCTTGGAGCCCTGCGCGGCTTCCACCATGCGGATGATCTGGGCCAGTACCGTGTCGCTGCCCACCCGTGTCGCGACAAAGGTCAGACTGCCCTGCCCGTTCACCGTACCGCCCACGACCTTCGATCCCTGTTCTTTCAGCACGGGGACCGGCTCGCCGGTGATCATGGACTCGTCCACCCAGGATGAGCCCTCCAGGACCTCGCCATCCACGGGTAGTCGCTCACCCGGACGGACCAGCACGTGGTCGCCGGGACGCACCTGATCCGCGTCGACCTCCACTGGTTCCCCAGCGCGGGTCACGCGTGCGGTGCGCGGACGCAGCCCCATCAACTTGCGGATGGCCTCCGAGGTCTCACCCCGGGCACGCGCCTCCAGAAAGCGGCCGACGAGGATCAGGGTGATGATGACCGCCGATGCCTCGAAATAGACGTGCACCGTGCCCTCCGGCAACACCCAGGGCACGAAGGTCGCGACCACCGAGTAGCCGTAGGCCGCCGAGGTTCCCAGCATGACCAGCGAGTTCATGTCCGGAGCGCCCTGGATCAGCGCCGGCCAGCCCTTCCGATAGAAACGCAGGCCCGGCCCAAACTGCACGACCGAGGCCAGTAGGAAAAACAGCAGGTAGACGTTCTGCGTGCCGAGGGTGTCGTGCACCGCGTGGTGCAGCGCGGGGACCAGGTGCCCACCCATGTCGATCACGAAGATCGGCAGGGTCAGCGCCGCGGCCAGTGTCACGCTCCGCTTCAGGGAGCGGTGCTCCGCGGCACGCGCGGCCTTTTCACGATCGGATCGATCCGGACCCGCAGCAAGAAGCTCCGCCTCGTAACCGGCCGCTTCCACTGCGGCCAGCAGGTCGGCCGATTCGGCAAGATCCGGCAGGTAATGTACGTGCGCGCTTTCCGAGGCCAGGTTGACGTTGGCCTCGATCACCGCTGGCACCTCACGCAGCGCCGCCTCGACCCGCCCGACGCAGGAGGCGCAACTCATGCCCCGTACCGTGAAGGTGATCTCGTCGCTGGCGGGTTCGTAGCCAGCCGCGGACACCGCCTCGACCACGTCCCGTGGCGCGGCATCGCCCAACGCCACCGTCGCGCGGCCAGTGGCCAGGTTCACGTCCGCACCGCGTACGCCTGGCACCGCGCGGATGGCGTCCTCCACCCGGGATACGCAGGAAGCGCAGCTCATCCCGCCCACGGCCAGGTCGAACGTATCCCGGCTGGAGTCCCGTCCTGCCTCGTCCAACACCTTCGTATTCATGACAGGAGTCTAGACGGGAAATGTCGAACGCCCACCTGAATGGCACAGAGTGCAGCCAGGGTTGGCGTGAAAGTCACGGTCCGGTTCTGTCGGGTTAGCGTAGCGTAACCTGACGTGCCGGGGTTCCGGGGACGACTTATGGAGTGCGGGAGCTTGCTCCCGCTATTCGGAGTCGGGAATGACCCAGATCTCCACAGCGGGGGCAAGCCGTCGCACTCCATAGGCTTCCGTTTTCATCATTCGGGGTGGCGCGCTCCGAAGCCATGAGAGCGAAACCCATTGGGTTACGCCCTTGGGCTAACCCGACGGTTTGCGGCTTTTCATCGTCAGGGGCGGCGCAGGGCCGTGACCAATCACATCATCGGGGTAGAACCGTGGTGGTCGACCAGGGCGTGCAGGCGCGCGAGGGCGGCATCCATGCGCAATGCATCATCCGACGCGGGGCGAGCCCGCATGGTGTCGATACGGCGAGCGGTTTCGCGGTTTGGAGCGCGGCCCTCGAGCGTCTGCAGGATCTCGTCCGCTGCGGCGAAGTCATTGCAGATCAGCACCATGTCGCAGCCCGCGTAAAGCGCGGCATGGGCGCGTTCTGCCGGCGAGCCCGCCACCCCGGCCCCGGCCATGCCGAGGTCGTCGCTGAAGATCGCGCCGTCGAATCCCCAGCGCATCCGCAGCAGGTCATGCAGCCAGATGCCGGAAAAGCCGGCAGGATTGGCATCCACTTCGGGATAAATCACGTGCGCTGGCATGATCCCGCCCAGTCGTGGCAGCAGCGGCAGGAAGGCAGCGATGTCGTCGGCCTCGATCTCGGCAAGCGGGCGGGGATCGACGGGCACTTCCAGGTGCGAGTCGGCGGCCACGGACCCGTGTCCCGGGAAGTGCTTGCCAACGCCGGACATGCCAGCCCCGTGCAGGCCGTCGAGCAGGCAGCCTCCCAGCAGGGCGATCACATCCGCGCGCTCGTGAAAGGCGCGGTCGCCGATCACCTCACTGACGCCGATGTCACGGTCCAGCACCGGGGTGAAGCTGAAATCGATGCCGACCGCCTGGAGCTCCATACCCAGGACCCAGCCGCTGTCGATGGCCAGTTCCTGCCCACGGGCGGGATCGTAATTGAAGACGTCGCCAATCCAATGCATCGGGGGCAGTTCGCTGAATCCGTCGCGGAAACGCTGTACACGGCCGCCCTCGTGATCCACCGCGAGCAGCAACTCGGGGCTACGTAGCGAGCGGATTTCGCGGACCAGTGCTCGAAGCTGTTCGGGATCCTGGTAATTGCTGGAGAACAGGATGACCCCTCCCGTGGCAGGATGCAGCAGGCGCTCGCGGTCTTCCGGAGTCAGTTCGAGACCTGTGACACCCAGCATCACCGGGCCCAGGAAGTCGGTCATGGCGTCAAACCGGGTTGTGGCTCTGGGGGTCAGTCTAACGGGTTTTCGGCCACGTGGCGCCATTATCGATGCCTTCAGCCGTTGCCGGTCCGATGCTCCACGGTACGCAATGCGCGTCCACGCAGGGTGTAGGCTTTGCCGAATCCTAGGACCAGTTCCCCGGCAAACGCATGCAGCCGAAACGCCTGGAAGTCGGGAAGCCCTTCGAGCAGGTCGAGGATGCCGCCAAAGCGTGCCCGCAGCAGCGCGAACGTGGCCGCGCGCGCGTCGGCGTCGGTCAGTCGCTCCGGCCTGCAGTGCAACAACAGCCGCTTGCGCGCGTAGATCTGCCGGCAACCCGACGCGTCCTCGAGCAGCAGACAAGCGATCGGCTGCCCGGTGTTCAGCGCACCATAATGCGCCGCCAGCCGACTGGACACCACGTGCAGGCCATCGTCCAGCGTACCCGCAAACGGTAGGTGCCCCAGGGACAGGCTTGCGCCCTCCCCGGTCCCGATGACCAACCCGGGGACTGTTGCCACGAGATCCACCGCGGCACCGGAGATGTCGTCTTCGTTCATCCGCAGTGTGGATGCGACGTGTGCAAGGCTCAGGATCCGGTGCGCAGGATCGCCGCTTCCGGTCGGAAGGCGCGCTCCTTCACCTCCTGAATCCGGTCACGGAGTTCCGCTGCCGCCTCGAACTCCAGGTCCCGTGCCTTCGCATACATCTCCTTCTCCAGCCGCTCGATTTGGCGCGCGGCCGCCTCTGGAGAATCGATGTAGGCGGGCACATCGCCGTCGGCCACCTTGCGGCCCCGTCGCTTGTCGCCGGGCCGGCCGCCCGGACGCGCCTCGAGGATGTCGGCAACGGCCTTCTGGATGCCCATGGGCGTGATTCCGTGCGCGAGGTTGTGGGCCGTCTGCTTCTCGCGGCGGCGTTCCGTTTCCCCCATCGCCCGCTCCATCGAGCCGGTGATTCGGTCGGCATAGAGGATGGCCATGCCGTTGACGTTGCGGGCGGCCCGCCCGATGGTCTGGATCAGCGAGCGTTCCGAACGCAGGAAGCCCTCCTTGTCGGCATCGAAGATGGCCACCAGGGAGACTTCGGGCATGTCCAGCCCCTCGCGCAGCAGGTTGATGCCCACCAAAACGTCGAATTCGCCCAGGCGCAGGTCACGGATGATTTCCATGCGTTCGACCGTGTCGATGTCCGAGTGCAGATAACGCACGCGGACGCCGTGCTCGGACAGGTACTCGGTCAGGTCCTCGGACATGCGCTTGGTCAGGGTGGTGATCAGCACCCGCTCGTTCCGCTCAACGCGGAGCGCGATCTCCGAAAGGCAGTCATCGACCTGCGTGCTGGCCGGGCGGACCTCCAGCCGGGGATCCAGCAGGCCAGTGGGCCGGACCACCTGTTCCACCACCGCCCCGGCGTGCTCCATCTCGTAGGGACCCGGCGTGGCCGACACATAGATGGTCTGCGGCCTCAGGTGCTCGAACTCCTCGAACCGCAAGGGCCGGTTGTCCAGCGCAGAGGGCAGGCGGAAGCCGTATTCGACCAGCGTCTCCTTGCGCGACCGGTCGCCTCGGAACATCCCGCCGACCTGCGGGACCGAGACGTGCGATTCGTCGATCACCAGCAACGCATCCTTCGGCAGGTAGT
>Ga0209498_1000071_pt1 | contig 53358 bp, 45 predicted proteins | sample WalLakDeSediment_FD_184131 | JGI IMG/M metagenome (GOLD analysis project Ga0209498, IMG submission 184131) | Lake sediment microbial communities from Walker lake, Nevada to study Microbial Dark Matter (Phase II) - Walker Lake 11/02/13 Deep... | ecosystem: Environmental > Aquatic > Freshwater >... | reverse complement strand
TTGAATGCGGCCGCAGGAGGCAAAGGTTTTTTCCAGAACTTTTATAAGCTGAAAGAGAGAATAAATTTCGCAGGCGTTGAGATTGATGTTTCTATTGACGGGTTATCAGAGAATTGTAAACCGCTCTGGTCTCAGATGATGGTTTGATTCCCAGTCTTGCATGGAGAATACTGCAGCAGCGTTCATAGACTGAAATAGCTTCGGCAATCTGCCCGGTCATCTCGTGAGTCAGCATCAGTTGCCGGTAAAATTTTTCCTGGAGTTCGTCTTTCTCAATCGCTTTTTCATAATATTCCACCGCTTTGTGGTGCAGATCGCAATTTTTATAACAGTTCGCAGCAATATCCACTACCCTCATATACTGTCTCTTAAATCTTTCTCTGGCGCTGAAAGCCCATTCTGACTCATCATTTTTCAGGAAGTCTCCCTTATACAAATCCATAGCCTTGTGACACAATTGCAGGACCGGTTGATTCTGCCCATATTGACCAGCCCGGCCTGAGGGTGGAGCCTTGGAAATCTGATCAGGTTCATTGATCAAGCGACATAGTTCAAGAAAAACCTTAATATCAACAAAACAAAATAGGAAATCCAGAGACAACATTCCTCCACTCATCAGGAGGTATTTTTTGTCACAAAGTAGTCTTCGCAACTCATACAGAATGTATCTGAAAGAATTATAAGCCTTGTCTCCATCCACGTCAGGATACAATGCGTCAATAATTTTTTCAGCCGGTACATCCTGAACTCCAAGGGAGATTAGCAGTTTGAGCATGTCCAGGGTCTTTTTGGGAACCTTCCCTGAAAACTCAAGCTTGTTACCCTGCAGCTCAATTTCAAATCTGCCCAGGGTGAATATCCTTAAATCATAAGGCCAATTGATTATACAGGCTTGTTCCTGACTGACAAGCAAAGGACTGAGATTTCTTCTTTTGATTATTTCACACACATAGTCTGTTTCAATTCCATGCTCTAAAGCTGTCGCGCAAAGTGTGCTCATGGATTCTCGACTATAAAATTGAGGGAGAGAATAACTATGTTTAAGGCCCAATCTCAATGCCTTGCCCAGCTTATTTATTAATTGGTTATGGTTTTTTTTGCCAAAAAAAACCCTGGCCTCAGTCAAAAGATACATGAACTCAAAGGTATCCTCCTGACCGGGAATAATGCTTCGAGCCTTGGCAATATGGCTATTTGCCATTTCAATGTCCATCATCTCAAGAAAAACATTAGCCATACCAATATGTATTAAAGCTTGAGATAAGGGACAGCCGATTTTTTCAACTATATTCAAAGCCAGTTGAATATGTTCAATGGAATTTTTATGATTGCCTTTAAACAGTTCTGTACAGCTGAACAAATAATGATAGTAAGACACATTTCCGAGGCTGCTGCTCTTTAAAACCCCATCTATAATTTTCAGATAATTGTCTGCCTTATTCGTGTCGTATGCGTTAAGAGCGCCTTGCACAACCTGGGCCAGAAGTTGCGAATCATAAACTTGAATACCGAGACTTCTGGCCATGGAAAGACCTTTTTCAGCCAGTTCGATGGCTTTTTCGCCAGAACCTTCAGCCATATTAGCGAACATGGCTTCAATGAGATACTGCTTCACTTGTAAAATAGCTGGAGCAGAGAAGATATATGGTTTCAATCGGTTGACCAGCAGGCTAGCCTTCTGAAAATCTCCGAAGATCATGTAATATATAAACAAGTAATAAAAGTGCAGACCTGTTTCCGGGGCTGGAGAGTCCTGAATAATCTTTTCAGCCAAATCCAGCCATTTTTGGGCTCTAGGATGCCTGGGACATCTGGACAGGATTGCTCCGATCATGCTGGCTACAACTCTGGATTCAGAGTCTTTGGAAGGAAAAGACAATCCTTCTTTCATGCGGTCATCAAGCCATGTTATCCAGAAATCGAGCCGCGCAAAATCATTCCATTCTAAAAGAATGGCTTCAACAGCCCCTGACCAGGCCTGCAAGGTCCCTTCTTCATCCTTTTTATCCTTAAGACCCTGAAAGGCATAACGAAAATAATTTAAAGCCTGTTCCGGGGAAATTAACAAAAGGGACTCTGCCAGCCAGTAATAGAGCCAGGGTTGCTCCCTGAAAGCCGAAACAGGGAGTTTGAAAAGCCATTTTTCAAGAGTTTTATGTTTTCCTTTGGCTATCATGCCACGGGCCTTTGGCAATATTAGCCGGACAGCTGAATTGTACTGACCACCATCAAGAAAAAGCGTGATGGAGTGCTCTGTTTGGCCGGTTTTTGCCAGAAGATTGGCAGCCTTTTTGTGTATTTTCGAAAACTCATCCCTGGATAGACCTTCTAAAGCTTTTTTTTGTAAAAAATCCCTGAAAAGCGGATGGTATTTATATACCTGGGGCTGAAGGTTATGCTTTTCAGTGAAATAATTTCTGCGGTTAAGTTCGGAAAGGATCCTTCGGGCAAACCTGTTGTTGGAAATGGCTTCAGCGCTATAAAAGGTCATCCTGGGCAAAAAAGAAGTTTTTATCAGAAAATCCATGAGATCCGGGGCAATGGAACTGCAAATTTCCTCGCCAAAATATTCGATGATTTCCTCAGGCAGAAGTTTTTCCTGGTAAAAAGCCGGATCAAATTCACCTGATTTAATTCCCTCCGCAAAAAGCACCAGGCCTGCGGCCCACCCATCAGTGACTCGGATAATTTTTTTCATTATCGAGTCTTTACCCTCTCCTCCAAAAGACATCAGCTTAAAAATGTCAGTACCTTCTTCCTGGCAGACCTTGCGCTTCCTGACAGGACACAGCAACAACCGGATAAGCTCTTCGGCTTCCTGCTCTGAAAACCTGATCTTGTCCCAGTCTAGAAGGGATATCCTCCCATTGGCCCTGAGTCTGGCAAATTGAGAGGGTGGAGAGTACCTGCTGATGATTATTATATTGATCACCGCGGGAAAAGCTTCCAGGCCACTGGCCAAAACCCTGTGAAGATTGGAATTATCAGGAACAAGATGATAATTATCCAACACTAGCCAGCCAGGCGGGGTACTCTCATGAAGAAGGATTTCAAAAACACCCTCAAAATACCGCCTGGCAAATGTTGTCTCTCCATGGGCATATTCAGGTGTCAATAGAGGAAGGATATGGCTTTTGTTGTGAAATTCTTTTTTTACAGCTAATTGCATATGATAAAAAAAAGAGGCAATATCAGTGTCGCCCTCATCCATTTGATACCAGAGACAGGGAATATCAAAAGTTTCGATAAAACTGCTTGCAAGAGTGGTTTTTCCTGAACCAGCCGGGGCTGAAATCCAGATAATGGGTTTGTTGCATAAACATTGCAGCAACGAAAAAACTCTTTCTCTAATGATCGCCCCGGAAATTTCTGGGCGGGTAATCTTCATGAGATGCGAATAAGCCATGGGGTTGCAATCTTCTTTATTAAATTTGGAAAATAGAAAAGAAAATCAGGAGTCCAAAAGTCAGGCACCATTTTCCTGACAGGATCATTTACTAATAAAACCCCCCTTTTGAATTTTTTGTCAAGCTTTTTTTAAATGCCATATAAATTTGTTCGGTTATGAACTGTCTGCTGTAATTTCAGGCGAGACAGGAATTATAAACCAATTGACCTGGACAAGAGAAATGCCGGATACTAAAGAGATTAAGATGCCAGAAAAAACAGGTTCAGACAGGATTATGTTAAGGCCCGTTGATTCTGCAGGCAGATACAATCTTGCTTGTTTTATCCAGCCAGGCATGACCGTCAAGATTTTCATAAATGGTCGACTCGCTTCGATATCTGGAATAGTGAAGCTGCCCATGCCCTTGTGTTCTGCTTGATCAGGCCTGCTCACCAAAAGCAAAGTAACAATCTTGTCAATCAGACATTGTAAACTTGCGGCTTAATATACAAATATGTACAAATTTTAATCTAAATCTCAGTCTGAGCATCTTCTGTCATAAAAAGAATACAGGAATTAACCACCCATTCAGGAAGGTTATTGATTTTGGTCTGAAATGTGCTTATTATTTTGCGATAGTCTCTAATCTTTGCTGAGCACCCAAAGAACAAAGGAGGATAAATCATGTCCAGAAACTGGGGGCCTCACTTTATTGTTCCTTCTGAGAAACTAAGCAGTTACTCAGGCACAATACTTTTACGGGAAGATCTGAATAAGGAGGATCTGCGCAGGGAGTTGGAAAATCTTGGCATCTTGGGATCAATCAATAAGATCAGTAATCCCTGGTATTTTCGACAAAAAGGTCATGAGAGCTGGATTAAAATCGGTGAATCCCATGATGAACAGGCCAACTTTCCCGTGCGCTGGGATACATCAAAACTGAAAAACGGACAGTATGAAGTTATGGGGTTCATGCATGTCTTTCTGGAAAAGGAAGGACAAACCACTGCCATCGCCCGCAGCAATATTGTTGAGATCACCGTTAAAAACTGATCAACACCAAAGTGTCGGTCTTTTCAAAAACAAATCAGTCATTGATCCGGTCGCAAAGACTTTGATGATGACAGAGAAAACCCTGCTGAAATCAAAAAAGGCAACTAGGGCCGGCTTCCTGATTCTGAATAATTCAAGGGGCCAGGGCTGTCATGCGCTCTTTTGAGTCTTATTAACAATAAGTTATAACCAATGTCTTGAAGAGAACAGCCTGTCAAAATCTTCAGAAGCCGGCCATGGTTCCTGTTGGGATATAAACATCTCGAATGCTAAGTCAGCTGGGAAGAGACAAACTCCCAATTGATCAGGTTGCTGATAAAAGCATCTATGTAATCCGGCCTTCTGTTCTGATAGTCCAGGTAATAGGCATGTTCCCAGACATCCATGGTTAACAGGGGCTTGATCCCATGGGCCAGAGGCGTGTCCGCGTTGGGAGTTTTCATTATTTCAAGCCTGCCCTCTTTTAAAACCAGCCAGGCCCACCCGCTTCCAAACTGCGTTAGACCGGCTTGCTTGAACTGGTCCACAAACTGGTCATATCCACCCAGATGTTCAGTTATTGCTTCCGCTATGGACCCGGAAGGCTTTCCCCCTCCACCTGGCTTCATTGAGTTCCAGTAAAATGTGTGATTCCAGACCTGGGCGGCGTTGTTGAAAATTCCAGACTTGGAAGAAATGCCTGATGTTTTCTTGATAATGTTTTCCAGAGTTTCACCGGCCAGGTCAGTTTCCTGAACAAGCTTATTCAGATTGTCAACATAGGTTTTATGATGCTTGCCGTGATGAAAATCCAGGGTATTGGAACTAATATACGGATCCAAGGCGTCTTTGGGATATGGAAGCTCAGGTAAAGTAAAACTCATAACTACCTCCTTTTTAAATAGTGTTCAGCTCAAAATATTGATTATCAATTTAAGACTGAAGATTATTCTGACAGCCTTACATCAACAAGTTGAAAAAGTAGTCGATACAGTTAAGTTGTCAAGAGCTTTCCCCAAAAACTCTGATCTGAATGGTTCAGCCTTGCTCCAGGCATTACTCTCAGGGGAAGTCATACTTTCATTTTGCCATCAACGGTTACTTGTTATCTTGTTCTCCCTGATAGCAGACAACTTTCCTGCAGCCATTGTAACCTTAGACAGAGGATAATTATTTATTCAGTTGCGATGGTGTTATCAACCCAGGGTTATGAGCAGCAGGAGTCCGGAGAAAAAACTCTGCGCAGAAAAGGAATCCTGGCAAACCACCCATGGAGAATCGCCTGAGCACAGCCTACTCCAGGCCGGACAAAAATGGCCTCAGCTGGACAGTTAAGAGAACAGGCTCCGCATTCCATACATCCATCATAATCCCTGACCAGAGCTTTGCCATTCTCAACAGAAAAAACCCGGTGAGGGCATACAGTCAGGCAATTGCCGCATCCTGTACATAAATTTTTATTATAACAGAGAGTGGCAGTGTTTTTCAGATGTCGAAACTTATCCATATCAGCGTTATCCCCTGACAAGTTCAAGCCAGGACCAGCCCATCCAGGTCAGAACCGCCAAAGCTATAAGCAACCCCTGGACAGGCATGTATATTTTCATTTCCCGGTCCACTCCGGAAAGGGAGGTAAACGGGGTTGAACCAGTGTAGTGCATGGCAAACCAGGATGACATGGCCGCAGTTCCTGCCACAGCGGCAAATCCCTCAGGCAGGCTCCTGGCCAGGGTTATCCCCAAAATCAGCCCTGCGGCGCTTCCAGCCATGAGTCCTTTGGCGGCAAAGGCTCTGGCCGGCAACCGATGCAGAATGCAGGGAACAACAAACGATCCGGCAACAAATCCCGAAATCACAACAGTAAAAGCCCCCAGTCCTGTCCAGAGAATGCCTTGCAGAGCAAAGCCTCCAGGACCAAGCGCTGCCAGAATTAAACTGATCAGCAGACACCAGCCCAAGAACTTTCTGGCCCCGTAAACCTCAACCACAGCCACGTCCAATCTTTGGGACAAAGGAAAATCAACCACACGCGTTTCCGGGGCTGCTGTCATTCCATTATCAATGAATTCAGGCAGGTCCCTTGCCCTGATGGGACCGAAAACTCCCTTGAATCCACACAGCCCCTTGAGCTTATGAGCGGCCACCGAAGGAGCGGCCAGCTGGGGAATGATTATGGTCCTGTGACTGACAATCCTGCTCAGTTGGGCCTCTTTAACCCGCCTGGCAGTTTCTTCTGTACTGAAGCTTTTCTTGCCCGCGGCGCACCAGACATTGATCCCGTATGTTTCCAGAACAAGCATCCAGCAGGAATGTTTTTTCATTTCTTTGCGGATAATGTCAAAAGTCAGCTTGTAGTTGCTTGTTACTATGACCGGACTTTTGTCATGGGGATTGCCAAGGGCGTAAAGTCCCGGTGACACACGGTAATGATCCCGGTTAATGCCCAGCCTGACCCCGATGGCTGATGCCCGGTCCACTAAAGACCATTTATCAGTTATCTGGGGAACATATCCAGCAGGAGTTGAAATCCAGCCTTTTACAAAGGGCCATGCCCTGAGGCCTGGCTTCTCTCCTGCCACCTCCGGAGGCAGGATGTTTTCAGGTCCTCAACACGGAGCATCATCCGGTTTATCATAATCCCCAATCTCTGTTTGACCGTCAAGCAAACCTTTGTGTAAGGCAGGTATCTGACAAGTGCCGGAAGAACAGAGAGGTCCGGTTTCAAAAAAAGATACTTTGTTTCCATCTGAATTATTCCCCAGCCCTGAAGCCGCAGAACAATGACGGGGATTTGATGTTTTAAGTATCTCATGACCGGGAGATTTTTGTTCCATTACAGCTTTTCCTGTTTTTTTCTATTTATTTGTATATCTGATAAAAATGGCAGGTTTTTACCCCAAAAAAATTGATCTGCATCCTCTGAAACAAAACGTACCTTCTTAACCTATTTTGATACCAGATGATCCAGAAGGGTCTGAAGTTCTGCATCGCTCAGTTTCGGACCAAAATTCCCCTTGCTCATCATCCTGTCCACGGTAATTTTCCAGCCGTCAAGATCAAACCCGGCCCTCTCAATCCTTCCTGCACCATGACATACTGTGCAGCGGGACTGAAGGATAGCTTCACCATCTCCAGCTTCAAGATTTTGGGCAGTAAATCCCAATATGAAAATCCCTCCAAGCATCAGGAAACAAAGCGCACACAGCATTAACCTTTTCATTTCACACCTCCCTTAAGAAGTTCAAGCCGATAAAAAAGCTTATTTAAAATAAACACAATTTCTTTAGTCAGTCAATACCTGTCTAAAATATGAACACATGAAAATTCACACAGGCTGTGAAGTCAGCGTCGAACCCATCATGGAAGGCCGGACCCGCAGGTTCATTCAAAAAGCCCTGGGCATTTTACGCTTTGAACCGTCTGAAAAAAGACATCTTTCCAGTGACACCGCGAAAAATTGTTTGATTTGACTTCCAGATTATAACTACTAATAATAAACACGCAATAGCGGGCATTGTCTGTAAAATAGTGCTTGCCGGTGATCTTGCGGGAGCAGGGTGGAAATCCAGATGTACATTACGGCTATGACTCATCGTGACGAACTTTTCCAGCTGACTCTGCGCTGGATGAACGATGATTTTCAGCCAGAAGACGGAAAAGTCATCTCCAAAATTTTTTTATTGGAAAGCGCCATCTCTTCTGTGGTGGTGAATCGTCTGATCATGTTTTTAAACAGGCTTTTTGATGGGACCTTACACATTGAAAGAATCCGCCAAAAGCAGCTGCTGCGGGAACGAATTATTCATCACCTGCCCCACCAGTCCCAGAGGAATCGCTATCTGGCCGAACATTTTCAGGAAAACCCGGAATATTTTTTCCCCAGGCTTCCCATAGATGCGATTATACTAACAACCGCCAGCTCAAACATGGTTGCGACCTGCAGAATAAAACAGCTTTCCAGGATGGCTGAAAAAGTTTCCTTCAGAATGGTGGACGCCCTTTTCCAGGAAATTCAGGCAGAAGCCAGAAATATTGCCGGCCAAAGAGCAGCAGCCGCTGGTTTGACCCTGGATCAGCTTGAAAGTTCCCCTCAAACCATGCATGATGATTTTGTTGAAGCCGAAGCAAGGGTGGCACGCCGCTTCAAAAACAAAATAATCCGTATTCCTCCAGAGGCCATGATGCTCAATGATATCATCGGGTTCAAGATCATTGGAGAACTGGAATTCCTTGACCGGGTGCCTGAGCTGTTGCGCAGGGAACCAGGTGTCACTGTTGTGGAAATTGAGCATCACACCGGCGATTATAAGGCTGTTAATCTGCTCATTGATATTGACCTGCCTGACCATGGAGAGTTGATCAGGCATTTGGAGGGAATTGACTGGTCCATATCCTTCAGGCGCGGCCTGGACACCAGGGAAATTCGCAATGGAATCAGCGCGTACGTGTCCCAAGGGGCCAGACAGGTCAGAATGGAGATAATTCTGACCACTTATGACGAACTCATGGAATCAGAATTCGGACGTTCAATTCATGAACTAAGGATTTTAAAGCTTAGGCAGCGCCAGACTTACACCGGACCCATCGCTCAGAACGCAGCCTATCTGGTGGAATATCTGCTGGCCCTGGCCTGCTCACCCAAAATCCATGTCCCGGAATTGCCCGTCAAAATGTTCGGACGCTACCTGCCTGAAACCCTTGCCGCGTCAAAGTGGGCTCTATACGGCCATGAGTTGGACGGAGGGATTCTCGACGTGTTTTGTCCGGAACTTCTCTATTTAAGTTAGCTTTGATTCATTGATCATAATTTGCTTTTATGCTATTAAAATAAAACAAGTTATTAATAATAAGCTTTTTTGGGCATAATTAATTTCTGACAACCGGCAACATACTGATTTAAAAACTAAAAAAATGAACCAGGGCAAACTGAAAATTACACCGGACAGCACCCTTATCGGCTGGATCGGAACAGGAGTGATGGGGCTGCACATGTGTGGACACCTGATTAGAGCAGGTTATAATGTCACTGTATTCAACCGAACCAGGGAAAAAGCCCTTACCTTATTGAACATGGGAGCAAAATGGGCTGATTCTCCCCAGAATGTGGCCAGATCCTCAGATGTTATCTTTACGATTGTGGGATTTCCTCAGGATGTTCGCCAGGTCTATTTCGATAATAACGGAGTCCTGGCAGGACTCCCAGCTGGTGGTATCTGCGTGGATATGACTACCACCAGCCCCAGTCTGGCCCAGGAAATCAGCATAAAGGCCCTGGAAACGAACGCCTTTGCCCTGGACGCTCCTGTGTCAGGAGGAGATATCGGTGCTCGTGAAGGAAAGCTGTCCATCATGATTGGGGGAGAAGAAAATATATTTCACGCCCTAATGCCCCTGTTCAGGCTGATGGCCTCTAATATTGTCTATCAGGGTCCTGCTGGCGCGGGACAGCACACAAAAATGTGTAACCAGATAGTTATTGCCGGGACCATGATCGGGGTATGTGAAAGCCTTGTTTATGCCGCAGGAGCCGGGCTGGACCCTTTAAGGGTGCTGGAATCCATCACCAGAGGAGCCGCTGGTTGCTGGACTCTGGACAACCTTGCTCCGCGAATTCTCAGGAACGATTTCGATCCCGGCTTCATGGTTGATCATTTTATCAAAGACATGGGTATAGCCCTGGATGAATCCAGACAGATGGGCATTAAACTGCCGGGACTGAGCCTGGTTGATCAAATCTACAAAGAGGCTTCAGCCAGAGGACATGGACGCAATGGCACCCAGGCATTATATCAGGCGTTATTAGAGGGCCATCACCAGTAATTTTCAATGATAGACTTTAAATCCCCTGTTCCCGGGGCTGCTCCCAGGTATGACCCATCTGAAACTCACTGTTAAAATCACATTAACACGCATTAATAAGCCAAAAAAAGATCAATATGAATGAATTTAAAATAGGACGGGAAATCCTCAAGGATACCCTGCGCAAGAAAACTGATTTCTCACAGACAGGCCAGAACAGGGGTATTCCCGCCCCTCCCGTCCAAAAGCCATATGACCCGCAAGCTCAGAGGATCAGGTTGTCAACGCCTCAAGAATGGCAGGATGTTGTCATGAATATCAACCTGACCCGGATTATCAGCGAAAGAAAAAGCAGAAGAAAGTATGCACGCGAGCCACTTTCTCTTGAAGAACTTTCCTTTCTGCTCTGGGCTACCCAGGGAATTCGAAAGACGGCAAATAACTCCACCGCTTTCAGGAACGTGCCTTCAGCAGGCGCGAGACACAGCTTTGAAACATATCTTTTTGTCCGCAGCGTAAAAAGCCTGGAACCAGCCCTTTACCGCTTCCTGCCTCTGGAAAATGAGCTTCTCCAGTTAAAGAGGATACCTGACATGGAACTTCAATTGTCAAACGCGGCTTTTGGCCAGAAATTTGTTGGTCTTGGAGCGGTAACCTTTGTGTGGTCCTGCATTCCATATCGAATGGAATGGAGATACGGTCCAACATCCTACAGGGTGATACTCATGGATATTGGCCATGTCTGTCAGAATCTTTATCTCTGCTGCCAGGCAATAGGTGCTGGGACATGCGCTGTTGCCGCGTATGATCAGGAAGCCATGGATGACCTTATGGGACTTGACGGGAATGATGAATTCGCTGTCTACATCGCTCCGGTAGGAAAAATCCAGGACCTGGAACAATGAGTTACAGGTCCCCAGCCTGACAGCATGCTCAAAAAGTTCATACTCAAAGAATGTTAGCAAGCCCCCTGCAATATATCATTAAAATGACATTGATGCTTTTGGGAAAAGTTTACGCTTTTTTTGTCGGCATTTATCTGAACCTGCTGGAAAGAAAAGCAATCAAACTTCCCGTTCCAGTAATTTCAGTGGGCAATATCTCAATGGGGGGCACGGGCAAAACTCCGGTCTGTCAGTTCTTGGCAGATTATTTCGCGCGAAAGGTTAAAAGATCGGTAATACTCACCAGAGGTTACAAATCCAGGCCTGGAAACCTTCCTCACCTGGTCAGCATTAATGATGATCCAAAGCTTTGCGGAGACGAACCACTTTTGCTTGCCCGCTCCCTTAATGGAAAAGCTGATATCGTGGTTGATCCCAACCGCTCGCGCTCAGCTGTTTGGGCCATGAACAACTTAAATCCGGATGTATTTATCCTTGATGATGGATTTCAACATGTCAGGCTGAAAAGAGATAGGAACCTGGTCATACTCACCCCCGACGACCTGGAATCAGGATGGGACAGGGTCTTTCCCTGGGGTGCCTGGAGGGAAAGTGATCTGGGGCTGGAACGGGCGGATCTTTTTTTGATCAATCTCTGGGGAAGAAATATTAAAGAGATTAAACAACTGGTTGTCCAAAGAGCGGCTTTGGGACAGCGCCCTGTTTATTGGATGGATGTGAGAATTGAAAAACTCAAAAATATCGGGTCGGAAAATGCTGTCAGAGATATAAGCAAAAGACCCTATATCCTGGTTACCGGAGTGGCTAATCCACAAAAGATTGTCTTGTCCATCCGGGATTTTTTAGGTTATGAACCCATTATTCATCTGCCATTCCCTGATCACCATGATTATGGACAGGAGTCGGTCAAGGCCATCATTGCCCTGGCAGAGGAGGCTTGTGTCAATGATATAATCTGCACATCCAAAGACGCTGTTAAATTAAATCCCATTCCAGGCCTCCGAGTTTGGGAAACAAAAATCACGGTCAGGATCATGGACGGAATGGAACAGGAATTCCTGGACTGGATAAATATATAACCCAAATCCTGAATTTATAACCAATTAAAAAGACAAAAAAATGAGAAAATTAAATCAAAAGACTTTATTAAAATTTTTCAAAACAATGAATAAGCCTTTAAGCCTGCGAGAGATCGAAAATGGTCTGGACCTGAACAAGAAAGAAACCTTCATACTCAGGGACCTGCTGAAATCTCTCACTGAAAAGGGCCGTATTTTCAAAACCAGAAAGACCTGGTGTCTTGTGGATGAATTGCCGGTTCAAAAGGCTGTTCTTGAAGTTCAGAGATCAGGAGTAGGTTTTGCAATACCCTTTGACAAAAGACGAAAAGATATCTTTATCCACCCCAGAAATTTCCATGACGCCTGGCACGGTGACACCATTCTTGTAGCCACTTTGCCCGGAAAAAAAGGCAAAAGCCCGGAAGGCAGGGTGGTCAGGATTGTTGAACGGGCTTCCAAGCTATTGCCGGTCAAAGTGATCAAGTCCATGGGACCCGGGTTGTTTCTGGCCAGGCCAGCTGATCCAAGATTGGATTTTTCACTGGTGCTTGAAGCAGGAAAAGACACATTGTTAAAGGATACCATGGTAATTGCCGAGCCTTTGGAACAGATGGAGACAAATCTGTGGTCGGCCCGGATGGTCAGGATTATGGGTCATGAACACGATCTCAGTGTTCAGGAAGAGATAGTCAAGCTTAACCACAAGGTGCCAACTGTTTTTCCAGCAGGCGTGCTTAAAGAGGCTGCAAACCTGCCCGGAGAACCCGGCAAAAAAGACTTTCAGGGGCGCAGAGATTTAAGGAATAAAATGTTTGTAACCATAGACGGGGCCCAGGCCAAAGACTTTGACGACGCCATATGCGTTGAGCAGGAGGGCAAAGGATTTATCCTGTACGTGGCCATTGCCGATGTATCCCATTATGTCCATCCAGGATCAAAACTGGACCAGGAAGCCCTGTCCAGGGGCAATTCATATTATTTTCCCCTGTCCGTTGAACCCATGTTTCCCCAGAGCCTTTCCAATGGACTGTGCAGTCTTAATCCAGGTGTTCCCAGATTGGTCATGATTGCCCAGATGCATTTTAACTCAAATGGTATCAGGACAAAGGCCTCATTTTATCCAGGTATCATTAAAAGCAAAAAAAGACTGACCTATTCCCAGGTCAATGAAGCCCTTTATCTCCAAAATCCAGAAGTTGAACAGGAGCTTGAACAGGTTCTGCCCATGCTTAAAAAAGCGGATTTCCTGGCCCGTCAATTTCTTGAAATCCGCCGCAAACGAGGCAGTATAGACTTTGATCTCCCCGAGCCCGAAGTCCTGCTCAACATCCTGGACGGTGGCCTGGAAATAAAAGCCAGAACCAGGAACTTTGCCCATCAGCTTATTGAGGAATTCATGCTCGCGGCCAATGAGGCAGTGGCCAGATTTCTTCAGGAGAAAGAATCCCTGTTTCTTTTCCGGGTGCACCCTCCAGCGGATAAAGACAAGCTGGATTCATTATTCAAGCTTTTGTCCAGCACTGACCTGGGCCCAAAACTTCCTAAGGAGCGGGACCCAAGTAGCCTCCAAAAACTCATAGACGTCTCCAGGGAATACGATCTGGAATTTCTGGTCAGCCGCCTTGTGCTGAGGTCCATGATGCAGGCCAGGTATTCGCCGGATAATGAAGGCCATTTTGGGCTGGCCTCGGAATCATATTGTCATTTCACCTCTCCCATCAGACGCTACGCCGATCTGGTGGTGCACAGGGCCCTTAAAGGTGTCCTGGGCGCAGGAGTTATGACCACAATCAGACACAAAAGCATGAAAAACATTGCTGAATCACTGAGTTCTCTGGAAAGAGTGGCCATGAAAGCTGAACGTGAAATCCTGAAAAGAGCCACAATAATTTTTTTGAGAGAAAAGATAGGGCAAAGCTTTACCGGAGTAATCTCATCTCTGGCGGATTTTGGATTCTGGGTAGAACTGGAAGATGTGCTGGCCGAAGGCATGGTCAGGCTTTCCACTATTCATGACGATTACTACCTTTTCCGGCCTGAAAAGCAGGACCTGGTCGGTAAGAGAACTGGAAAAAGGTTTTATCTGGGACAAAAGGTCCTGGTAGAGCTTCAGGAGGTAAGTCTGGACAGGCTTGAGGTGGATTTTGTTTTAAATTAGTCAAGGTATCTGGACTTTTCTCCAATTTTCCAGGTTGCGGGATATAAAATTAATTATCTGCTGATGTTCATCCTTGCCATTGCCCTGAATCAGCATGGGCTGTCCAAAGGAAAAATGAATAAGCCGCTTTGGCCTGATCCTCCCGATATCCTTAACAGGCCATCCAGTTCCCCAGGCATCGGTCTTCAGAGCCAGGGGGACCAGGGGAACCTGTGCCTTTCTAGCCAGTTTAACCCCGATGGAATTGAATTTTTCCGGATCGATTTCTGTTGTCCTGAATGATTGAGGAAAGACAATAATAGACACTCCCCTGGCCAGCTTATCTTTTCCCTGCTCCATAACTGTCTTGAAATCATCTCTGGGATTTTTTCTGGAGACTACAATGGGATCTCTTGAAATCATGATGTGTTTGAAAACCGGGTAGCGCACAAGGCTGTCCTTGACTACAAATGTCACCTTGCGATGAGGCCTGATGATGGCTCCCAGGGCAAAAGTTTCCAAAGTGCTCATATGATTGCCCACAAATACACATGGACTTTCAAGGTCAATAAAGTTTTTCTTGCCCTGGACAGAAAACCGGCAGCCCACAGCTTCCAGATGACGGATGATATTCAGGCTGTTTTCTATCCACTCTTTGTGAAAAAACTTTTTCTTTCTGGCCTGACGGGAAGCGCTAAAAACCGTACCAAGCATTCGAAAATAAAAATAAAAACTTGGAATCGCCCGAAAGATTATTGAAGCCATGGCCGTATTAGTCACATATGAGTCGTCAGAGCTGGTTATGCTTAAAGTCATTGCTTCTCCATTTTTATCAGGCAATCAGCCATATCCTGCTGAAAGATCAGCTTTTTCCCCGCGAACCATCTTCCCGGCCAATTAAACAACTCTGATCCTCAGGCTTGAGGGCTGAATCCAGGGGCTGTTCAGTGAATCCGTTGATTGGTCCCAGATACCTTCTGTCCCTTTCAGCCACCGGCGGGCTCTGCATGTACACTGTCATAAGTTCAGCCAGGGATTCCAGGGACTCCAGATGGGTTCGCTCATAACCATGAGAAGCGTCAACTCCAAAGCATGTCAGAGCTGTGCGTAAATCATTGCCAGCCTCAATGGCTGAGGCCGCGTCACAGCGGTAATACCTGAACACATCCCTTTGATGCAGTATCCTGTTTCTCTGACACAGCTCAATGAGCAGATGGGTCAGATGGTAGTCAAAAGGTCCGCTGGAATCCTTGATGCAGATTGTCACCCCTTTTTCAAAACTGTTTCGTCCTTCAATCAGGGGAGCGTTATCTATGCTGACCATCTCGGCCACATCCCCGTGCAGTATTCCTGATGCACCTGAGCCAACTTCTTCAGAGATGGTAAAAAGAAGGTGACAGTCTATGGGGAGCATGACACCACTCTTAACCGCTGCATGGGCCGCGGCCATAACTACCGCTACTCCGGCCTTGTTGTCCAGGTGCCTGGCATTAACATATCCACCAGGACTTATTTCCAATGGTGAGTCAATAGCCACCCAGTCACCCACATTAAATCCCAGCTCCAGGAGATCCTCCCTGCTGATTGAATCCTCATCAACCCTGACTTCAATCTGATCCCAGGAAACAGGCTGGGTATCGATTTCAGTATCATAAGCATGACCTGAAGCCTTGAGGGGAAGTATGGTCCCGCGTCTGGCCCCCAGGTCTGTGAATATGCTTACCCTGGCCCCTTCAGCAAAGCGGCTGGACCATGTGCCAATGGATGTTATACCCAGCCTGCCGTTGGATTTGAGCTTGGTGACCATGGACCCCAAAGTGTCAAGATGGGCTACTATGGCTCGATCAGGGGAAGATTTCTCACCCTTGATGTCAGCCCTGATGGCCCCCCTTCTGGTCAATTCATAGGATATTCCCAGTTTCTCCAATTCATTGCAGGTGAAATGCACAATCTTGTCCGTGTACCCTGTAGGACTGGGAATATTAAGAAGATTGCCAAGAATGCGCTTCAGATAATGCATATCTATTGCTAGTTTTTTTTTCATATTCAAATTTCCGTGGCGCGTTTTTGCGTTTGCCGCTGATGTATAGTTTAATAAACCTGCTGCATGAGGGCGTAAAAAAACTTCTGGACATACTTTCCGGAAATGACGTCATTAAGATCAAAAGTCAGGTCATGTTTTAGAAAGTCCCCGGTAAAGGCCAGGAAAAGACTTTCAGAAAGTGTCTGAATGTCCTGGATCAGTTTTTCCCTGTCTTGTCGGGATAGTTTTTTATGATCATACAGCCTGCATGCCAGGGGCCTCTGGACATAAAATGAACATTTTCCGCTTATATTCAAAGGACAGACAAGTTTCTGTTCTGGAACATCTGCTCCTTCACTGGAAGCTGACCTTGTTCCCAAAACTTCCACAGCGTCGCTGATGAGCTGGCGCCTCTTTTCCCTGGAAAGCATGGTGTTCATTTTCTGGGACATGTAAACAGCCTCCACAAAGCTGACCTTCACCTCTTCCCGGCAACAAAGCATGTGCTCCCGCCCGCAAAGCCTTCCAGCGGAGGATATTTCCAGTTCAATTCGGTTTAAAATGGCCTCAAGGTCATCAAAGAACGGGTTCAGGTCAACAACATTCTTGTGCTCAAGGCTTGGTTCGCGGGTTGTGAGAGCGCACTGGGCCCGGCCATACTTTCTAAGAAGCTGCCACTGGCAATAGCTTGATGGTCTGGAACGCATTTTTTTTAGCTTTTTCTGGATCAGCTTGGCGCTTAAACCTTTGCGCAGGAGATAGGCAGAGACAATGGTGCCGGTGCGCCCGATTCCGTGCCTGCAATGGACCAGGACCTTTTTACCCAGGTAAATGGCTTCATCCATCCATTCCAGGGCATCATCCATGACTTGCAGTTCCGGTGTCTCTTCATCTTCAATGGGAAGGTAATAAACGTCAAATCCAGCATTTTTTTCAATCAGGGGCAAGTCTGGGAATTCAGCGCAAAGGTTGATAATAGAATCAACCCCGGCTTTCTTGATGCGATCCAGTTGATCATAGGACATGGGAGCCGGTCCCACCGCCAGGTTGGGGATAACCCAGCTAAGGTAATCCCCGGGTTTAGCTTTTTTAGTTGCCCAGAATTTCATCGGTTGCTTCCCGGCACTTCTGAGCAGGTTGCTTGATTTTTCGGTAATTCATCTTCATGTCCTTAACCCTTATTAAGGAATCGTTTTATCTGGATAAAACACGCTAAACCATATTTTGTCAAACTTGCTCGTGTCCTGCGAAGCTTGATATCAAAGCACCATATTGATCATTCTCTTTTCTAAATTGAGCGATTTTTCTATGTCATTGCGAGGTAACCGAAGCAATCTCAGTCAATTATTTAGAGATTGCCACGCACCCTTAGGGTTCTCGCAATAACAGGCTTATTAAACAGTTACAGGAAAAATCGCTCAATTTAGATCTTTGTCACCAATAGACCATGCAAAATTTTTTGGAAAAAGGACATAGATGAACCAGTTGAACAAAAAAATTTTTATAAGGACAGCCTTGAGCACCAGGACAAAAAAATCTTGTTAATTTTTTAAATTTTGGCTAAAATTTTTATAGGATATGACCTGCAAATTGACTTAAAGTGCTGCCATAAGCAGTCACGGATTTAATAATCCGGCTTCAACTGTTCATACTGGCCCGGGCAATAATTTTCATAAAACTTAATGTCAGGGAATGAGCATGATTAAGCAAGCACCTGGGCGAAATATGAGCCTTGACTTGGTCCGTGCAGCTGAGTCGTAAGCTTTGGCTGTGTCGGGTAAATAAAGATTGAGCCAGACAGGGCCTGTGCAGATGCCGCACGCCTTGCTTACTCAGCCCGATTATATTAAATATCAAATAAGTATTGACAGAGGTCAGAAGACAGTATCTTTTTATTATATCCAGATCATCTCAAATTTTATCTGAAGTCAACAAACCTCAAAAAAAGACAGAAAAGCCTGTCGATAACTGAAAAATAACACAAGGAGGTAAGATATGGAAAAAGTGCTCTTCAAAAGCGAAGAAAAAAAACAAACCTCTGAAGTTGCATCAATATTGAGAACTGTCGCTGACAAGATTGAATCGGGCCAAATATCCTTATCCCATGGCAAGGATGAAATCCGCCTGACTATTCCAAAAACCATTACTCTGGAATTAAAAGTTGAAGAAGAAACTAAACCGGGAAAAAACACCTTGAAAAAATCCCTTGAGATTGAGCTGGAATGGTATGAAGGTGAGGGCGCCGAACCTGTTCCCGGAGAAGTCAGTATCGGCTGATTTGTGCGCATCAATGGGTTCCATGAGGCTTTGCAATGGGTTAATCATGAATCTGGATTCCCTGCTTGTTTTTTTTCTGACAAAGAAAATTTTAATTTATAACAAGTTATAAGCATTACTCAACCCTATCGAAAATTTTTGTATTCAGAAAACCATGACTTTTTTAAAAGCCCTGATAATTCATCCTGACAGAGAGGTTACCACAAGGCTGCGGGAATATCTTTCCGGAGAGCACAGAATAAAAGTGCTTGGAGAAGCCATGACCTCTTTTGAAGCTCTGGAGCTTTTGGAAAGCATTTCCTATGATATTTTTTTCCTGGGTCTCAATCTGCCCAGCGGATTGGACGGCATTGAACTTGCCCAGATCCTTAATCAGAGAAAACAAAGACCCAACATAGTCTTTCTGGCTGATAATGAACACCTGGCCTATAAGGCCTTTGAGGTTGGCGCCGCGGATTATCTGGTCTGGCCATTTTCCAGATCAAGGGTGCAAAAAACTGTTGAAAGGCTGCAAAGGTATACTGTTCAGGCCAGGATAGTTGAAAGGGACAAGCCTGACAATTCATTTTATCAGCAGGATCTCAAAGAAGAAACAGTCAAACTCAACCTCAATGAAACTGATGAGGACTCATTTTTATCAGCTCTTAGACAGGCCTGGAACCTGAACCAAAAGACCCGCATGGAAATTGAAAAGCTGGCCATTAATCTTGACGGAAAAATGATCCTGGTTCCCTACAATCAGATTGTGTTTGTTCAAGCCTATGAGGATTACAGTTTCGTGCATACTGCTCAGGAAAAGTTTTTGACTTCCTACCGGTTAAAAAATCTTGAAGAAAGGCTCAGCAAGCATGGCTTCTTCCGGGTGCATCGCAAATATCTGGTAAATCTGGAAATGGTCAATGAAATAGCTTCACTTCCTGGAAGCAATTTCATGCTTAGGACTGCCGGCCGCAAAAAAATCGAGCTTCCCATCAGCAGAAGAAGAATAAGTGAACTCAAGCAGATATTGGGGCTATAGCGGGATGAACATATCGGGTTTATGCCGGTTGGCCTCCCTTCCCGCGATCTTTTACTTATTTTCTCTTATAACGTCACCGTTTAACTAGACTTAATTGCCTTTAGCCGATTAACTATCCAATTTCTTTTTAATTGGTCTACATAGGTGGAATCAAGTAGACAGTATTTTTTTGATTAACTGATATTCTTTGTTTAACGGGCATAGAAGATAGAAGATCTTGGCATTTTTGTTGAGATAAAGGAGGATTTTTTTATGGAAGGCAAAGGAGCCCTAGACGCGCTGCTGCAGGAAGAGCGGGTATTTCGTCCTCTTCCCCAGATGGTAATTGAGGCCAACATCAATCCTCAAGAGTATTCAGAGGTGATGAAGAAAACCAGGGAAAACTATCTCGAATACTGGGAGGAAGCGGCCAAGGAACTTGACTGGTTCAAGAAGTGGGACAAGGTTCTGGATGATTCACAAGCTCCATTTTACAAATGGTTTACCGGCGCCAAATGCAATATTGTCTATAACGCGCTGGACAGACACATCGAGACCGCTAATAAAAACAAGCTGGCCCTTATTTGGGAGGGCGAACCCGGTGATTCAAAAAAGATGACTTATTACGAATTATACCGGGCAGTGAACAAATTCGCCAATGCCCTCAGGTCGCTGGGAATAAAAAAAGGAGACAGGGTGGTCCTGTATATGCCCCCTTTGCCGGAAACCATGATTGCTCTGCTGGCTGTGGCCAAAGTGGGAGCCGTACACAGCATGGTCTTTGCCGGATTTTCAGCCAAAGCCATAAGAGACCGCATTGAAGACGCAGAAGCCAAGCTGATCATCACTGCTGACGGCTTTTACCGCAACGGCCGGGCAATCAATGTCAAAAGCGTCATTGACGAGGCCCTGGTGGGTGGCTGCGAGACCGTGGAAACTGTAGTTGTGGTTCACAGGGCCAATCTTGAAGTCGACATGATGGAAACCCGGGATATCTGGTATGAAGACCTGGTCCGGCGTGAAAGCCCCATCTCTGAGACCGAAGTCATGGACTCAGAGGATATGCTCTTTTTGCTTTACAGTTCAGGCACCACAGGCAAGCCCAAGGGCATCGTGCACACTCATGGAGGATATATGGTGGGAGTGCACCGCACTCTGAACTGGGTCTTTGACATCAAGCCCACGGACATCTTCTGGTGCACTGCGGATGTAGGCTGGATTACCGGGCACAGTTATGTTGTCTATGGTCCGCTCATGGCTGGTACAACAACCATCATGTTTGAAGGACACCCTCTGTATCCCCAGGCAGACCGTTTGTGGCATATTGTGGCCAGATACGGTGTGAACATCTTTTACACGGCCCCTACCCTCATTCGCATGCTCATGCGTTTTGGAGGCCAGTATCCCAAGCAGCACGACCTGTCCACCCTGAGACTTCTGGGCTCTGTGGGCGAACCAATCAATCCTGAAGCCTGGGTCTGGTACTATAAAAACATCGGCCGTTCCGAACTCCCCATTATGGATACCTGGTGGCAGACGGAAACAGGCAGCTTCATGCTCAGCCCCCTGCCCATCTCACTGCTTAAGCCTGGATCAGTTTGCAAGCCTTTGCCCGGAATTGAAGCTGACGTGCTGGATGATGAAGGAAAACCCGTTCCCCCTGGCAAGGGAGGTCAGCTGGTCATTAAAAACCCATGGCCCTCAATGCTCAGGACCCTTTATAAAGATCCTGAAAGATACAAAGAAACATACTGGGAAAAGTATCCAGGCATGTACCTGGCAGGCGACGTGGCCCGCAAGGACAAGGACGGCTATTTCTGGATTCAGGGACGTTCCGATGACGTCATCAGTATCGCCGGACATCGTCTGGGCTCAGCCGAGGTGGAAAGCGCCCTTGTTTCTCATAAATCTGTTGCTGAAGCCGCGGTTATTGGCGTGCCCGACAAAATCAAGGGTGAAGTGGCCAAGGCCTTTGTAACTCTGAAAAAAGACGTACATGTAGAAAATGCAGACGAACTCATCAAAGATCTTAAGGCCCATGTTCGCAAAGAACTTGGTCCCGTCGCTGTAATCAAAAGCATTGAGTTCAAGGATAAATTACCCAAGACCAGAAGCGGCAAAATCATGCGCAGGGTTCTCAAGGCGCAGGAACTGGGTCAGGAAGTTGGCGATACCTCAACACTGGACGATTAATAACAAAGGGCGAACTATTGGTTCGTCCTTAATTTTCTCCCATCCAGTGAACGCCTAACCGCTGGGAAGCTCTAAAGCACCTTTCTCAATGGATAATAAAAGCAAGGGTTGCCCACGCTGAAAGCGCCGGCAACCCTTGCTTTTATCTAAAGGTCTTGTGGCAGAATCTTTGGGCGTCATCCAGGGAATCTGCAAGCTGGACAACGGTTTTGAAGTCATTTTTTTTAGCCGCCTGATATATTTGAGTAGCCAGGTGAGCGAAATCCTCAGCCTCTCCGATCCACTCATCATCCGCCAGCATGGGCATAATACGGGCAAGCCGGGTAAACTCCTGCAGGGTCTCTAATGCAGGCAGCGTATTAGCATCAATGCTCTGAGTGATATCCGCGTATACTTTTTCCAGCTCAACTTTAAATGTCCTGAAATCCATATCAGCACCATCAGCTCAATCAACCAGATTTTTAGGCCTTATCAGGCACAGATTCTACAGGATCAGTCTTAACAGGACCGCTTACAACACTCTTCAGCACACTGAACATATCAATGGGTATGGGGATCACAGTTGAATTACTGGCCTGAGCGGTCATCTGCAGCATGGTCTGCAGATACCTGAGCTGCAGCGCGGCCGGATAGTCGGATATAATTTTGGCTGCTTCAGCCAGTTTGGCAGCAGCCTGAAATTCACCTTCAGCAGCAATGACCTTGGCCCTCCTTTCCCTTTCAGCTTCAGCCTGACGAGCCATGGCCCTTTGCATTTCCTGGGGAAGATCAATGTACTTGATCTCAACAGAAGTTACCTTAACACCCCAGGCATCTGTCTGCTCATCAATTATTGTTTGAATTTTGGAGTTAAGCTTGTCGCGCTGAGATAATATTTCGTCCAGTTCAGCAGCTCCACAGACACTTCTGAGGGTAGTCTGGGAAAGCTGTGAAGTAGCATAATGAAAGTCCTCCACTTCCAGGATAGAGCTCTTGGGAGCAACAATCCGGTAATAAACCACCGCACTGACTTTGATGCTGACATTGTCCTGAGTGATAACTTCCTGGTGGGGCACATCAAGGGTCACGATTCTGAGCTGGGTTCTTACCATTTTATCGAGTATTGGGATGAGTATGATAAGACCAGGACCTTTGACGCTTAAAAACCTCCCGAGCCGAAACACAACAGCCCGTTCGTACTCATTGAGTATCCTGATAGCATTCATCACAAACAATACCACCAGAATAATAATCGGCAACGCATAGGTTAGCATGAAGTCCTCCTGAAAAATGATTGTATTCTATGTGTTAAAAAGTCTTTATTTATTACAGCCTGAACCCACTGGGTCTGATCATCCTGAACCGCCTGAGCCTGGATGAACACACCATGAAACCAGGAACAAGGATTTTCAACAATATATCAGGCCCTTATATATATGGTCATCCCATCTATTTTATCAATTGATACTTCCTGACCAGGATTGATTTCCAGGGGCTCATGAGACCTGGCATTCCAGATTTCTCCCCTTACTTTGACCTTGCCCTGGTCTCCGTTCCAGCTGAGGACCTTCACCTTGTCGGCATAAATGCCTGATTCGCTGGTCTTGGGGGCTAACTGAGATTTTCCAATAAGATATGCTAGTAAGAGCAGCAACAGGGTCAAAGTCAATATTATGGGAAGAATAGTCATAATTGGCAATTGAAAATATGGATAAACAGGATCAAATAAAAACAATGAGCCAAAAAAGAAACTAACCAAAGCAGCCACCGTTAGCAAGCCGAATGTTGGCACGTTTACTTCAATTATGATAAAGATAAACCCCAATATAAGCAATAAAATGCCCGTGACATTGGTAGGAAGCACAGACAGGGAGTAAAGGCCCAGCACCAGGCAGAACGCCCCCACTACTCCGGGGAAGATGGCTCCAGGGTTGGAGAATTCAAAAAAAAGACCGGCCATGCCTGCCAGAAATAAAAGGTAGGCTATCTGAGGGTGAAGAAGCCAGGAAAGGATTTTATACTTGAGACCTGGTTCAAAAACCACAATTTCAATATCCCCTGGTTCAAAGAAAATCTCTTCATCATGAATTTTAACACCCCTTTTTCCCAGTTGGGCAAGCAAATCTTCCTGAGAACCGGCAATGAGATCGATTACTCTCATCTGCAGGGCCTCTTCAGCCTCCAGGTTGGCGCTCTCCAGGATTGCCGCTTCGTACCATTCAACATTCCTGCCCCTTTCCTGGGCAACTGATTTAATAAGGCTCAACAGTTCATTAACAATTTTTTTGGACATGGTATCATCAGGTTCTCCTCCTGTGATATCTACAGGGGAAGCAGACCCAATGGTAGTTTGCGGACTCATTACAGCCAGATCTGCTGCAGCAACAAGAAATACTCCGGCTGAGGCCGCCCTTGCCCCTGAAGGCGCCACCCATACTGTAACAGGCAGTTCAGCGTTCAGCATGAGCTTGACCATGTTGCGCATTGATTCTGCAAGGCCTCCCGGGGTGTCCAGGCGGATCAACAGGTTGATATATTCACCTTCACTGGCCTGCTTCAGAGCATCCTGGAGCAATTCTTCCTGGGCAGGGGTAATGGGTCCGTCAATTTCAACTGTCAGCACTTTATGTTTATAATTTTGTGCCGATAGAGAATAGGCGGTTAAAATAAACAATGAAATCAGTATCAGTATCTTATAGAGTCTCATTTGTTTCCTGCAATAAGTTAGTATTGGGGAGGAGTGTACTTTTTGAGTATATTCCAGACCATGGTTTTCAAAATACGATTGTCAGGCAAAAGCGAGTCAAGATCAGGCAGGGCAATTATCTGCTGGTTATTAGAATAATGTTGCCCGTAAGTATATTCTCGATCTTTAAACAAAGTCTTAAATGCCTTTGAGCCAAAAATAAAAATATATGCCGGTTTGATCAAACTTATACCATGAAAAAACAATTCAGGATCTGGAACAATTGAACTTCTGTCCAGACTTGACAGGGGCCAGAAAGTATACATCTTCCTGCCCCATTTTAACGTGCCTATTATTTTAAATATTAAATCGCATCTTGGATTTGTAAATCCCTTTTCAATGTCCTGGGGCAGATCATAGTAGGACCAGACAGAATAAGCCGGTCTTCGATATTCAGATAATATTGCAGGAATGTCTTTAGATACTTCAATTTTATGGCCTGGGTCGACAACTATCTTGCTGTCTTTAAAAAGCATGGCCGTTGGATAATCTGAAATATTTTGGTGGTGATTTTGCCTCCCTGGGCAGGTATTGGTATGAGTAATTGCCCTTTGTTCTGACAAAATATACTTGATGCCCATGTTCCGCAAATAAGACTGGTAAAAACTCAAATCAGAGATAGCCAATCAATCAACCTCCAGGCAATATCCGACTTGGCAAGACAGGGCCATGACTCAGTCCTGCCGTTTCTGTCCATGACCATGACCTGACTATCCAGGCTCCCGAAAGGGGTGCGCCCTGGTTCAACCAGATTAGCAACTATCATATCCAGATTTTTTTGAGAAAGTTTCAGCCGGGCGTTGGCTTCCAGGTCCATTGCTTCAGCGGCGAATCCTATGGTAACCTGATTTTTCTTTTTTCGCGAAGACAGATTAGCAAGAATATCAGGGTTTGATTTCATTTCAATATGAAGCACTTCAAGATTTTTTTTCTTGAACTTGGGCTGACTGCAGGGCTCTGGGGCAAAGTCGGAAACAGCTGCCGTGAAGAAGCCGGCACCACACCCATCCCAGACTGAAAGGCACGCCTCAAGCATTTCACTGGCTTTTGTTACCGGCAGAACCTCGAACCCTGGCAGACAGAAAACCGGAGACATGGGGCCATGCACAAAATAAACATTAGCCCCCCGCAGCCAGCAGGCTAGAGCAATGGCCAGTCCCATGCGGCCTGAAGAAGGATTGCTGAAAAAGCGAACCAGATCGAAATATTCATGAGTGGGTCCTGCGGTGACCAGAATGCTTTTTCCGGCCATGTCCTGGGAAGCGAGAGTTCTGAGCAGATGATAATAAATTACCTGGGTGGGCGCCAGGCGGCCTTGACCCTGATCACCGCAGGCAACTCTGCCTTCATGGGGCTCAATGATCAGATGCCCCCGTGATTTTAACCGTTGGATGTTTTCCTGGGTTGCCTGATTGGACCACATTTCTGGATTCATGGCGGGACAGAAAACCACGGATCGGCCAAAAGCCAGAATCTGGGTTGACAGAAGATCGTCGGCTATGCCGTTAGCCGCTTTGGCAAGAATATTTGCCGTGGCCGGGGAGATTATAAGAGATTGAGCCGACCTAGCCGGAGCCAGATGAGAATAGGGATCAAGGTTATTATCCTCTGAACAGTAGACCGGGTCTGCACCCAGGGCACTCAAGGTCAGGGGGCCAAGAAAAGCCCGGGCTGAACGGGTAATAGTCACACCAGTGTCAATAGAAGATTCCCGCAAAAGCCGCAAAAGATCCACGGCTTTGAATGCTGCCACGCTGCCGGTCAGTCCCAGATGCACCCTTTTTCCGGCAAAAAGATTAAATAAAGGGTAATCAGGGGGCAGCATTGACTGATCCGGTTTTAACAGACCTGTTCAACAGGGACTTTCTCACGCAGTTAACCGCTTATGGATAATTTGGGGGATATCCATATTTGTAATTCTGAAGTAAATGATCTGTCAATTATACGAATAATGCACAATTTGTTGGGTTTTTCAAAAGTCATGATATAGGTGCCATATTTGATATAGCTGATCAGCTTCCATCCTTCATTGGACATGCTTGTCTGAAAGTAACTAAACAGTGAGTCACTGTTCACTCTGCCTGAAAATAAAAGCATACCGGACCTTATATTTTGTGATTCATAGAGGATAGACTCCTTGACATTGATCTTCATTTCCCTGGGAATGGGTATATCATCGAAATCATAATACTTATGTGTTACGGACTCACTTTCAGGCTGCGTTTCAACAGGCTGGTATCCAGTCTGTGTATCAGATTGACCCCTTAAATTAGCGCAACCAAAGAGAAACAGAACCAAAATCAATGAAACAAATTTCTTAAGCATAGTCTCCTCCTAATAATCCTGGTACATTGCCTGATCATCAGCCAGGCCTTCCTGGATCTTTACGAGTTCGTCGAATCGGATATCTGCACCAAGTATTCCCACTATTTCGTCCTCATTGGTAAATATTGGAGTAGACGCTGTCAAACAAAGTTTGCCCGTAAAAAAAGATTTGTAAAAATCTGTGATGTGCAGCTTCCCGGATTTCACTGGCTTAATGAACCACTCCCTGTCTGAAAGGTCAGCATTTTCCGGGACCTGACGATATTTGGAAATATCTCCGATATCACTGACATTCCAGGTGAGTAAACAACCATTTATGTCGGTTACATACATATACTGGATAAAGGGATACTCATTAAGAAATTCATTAATTGCAAGGTCGATATCATCCTTGTCCATAGTTGCCATGGACGGATTGGTAGCCAGTTCCCTCATTATGTTTCCAAGAACCTTGTGGGCGAGACTCTTCAGCTGATCAAAGGATGACATGAACAAGTCTGGAATATACCTGCGAACGAGTTTCTGCATTTCTTCATGAGAATAATTTGTGGTTCTGCCCTTTGCGTAGGAACTCATAATCTTGTCGTATATCTTTTTCACCGCTGGATGACGTTTATCCACCTTTTGATCCTCGGGCAGATTAAGATTGTGGTTAATCCAATAGGCGACACCTGCCCTGCCTGTCTTGTCTGTAACTATGATGGGGACGTCTCTGTGCAGAATGTGTTTTGTATTGAATATATTATAAATTTCTTCATTTTTCATAAGACCGTCCGCGTGAATTCCGGCACTTGTGGCGTTGAAGTCTCTTCCCGCAAATGGATAATTGGGGGGAATCTGCACGTTGAGGTTTTTTTCAAAATACCTGGCCATTTCTGTTATGGCTGGTGTGTAGGCGGCATCATCATCACCGGTCAGAGAAATATATTCTATGATCAATGCTTCCAAGGGTGCGTTCCCGGTGCGCTCGCCAAATCCGAAAAGAGTGGCGTTAACCCCTGAACATCCGTAAATCCAAGCGGTTGTCGCATTGATAAATCCCTTGTGAAAATCGTTATGGCCATGCCATTCCAGCCATTCACTTGGGACCTGGGCTTCGTCGGTGAAGGTTCGCACAATCTTGGAAACACTCCTTGGAAGAGACGCTCCTGGATAAGGCACCCCATAACCCATGGTATCGCAAAGCCTGATTTTAACCGGCAAACCCTTTTGTCTGGACAATTCCATCATTTTTTGAGCCAGGGGCAGGCAAAAACCATAAATGTCCGCTCGGGTGATGTCCTCAAAATGGCACCTTGGAATAATGTCCCAGTTAAGGGCCGCCTCAACCAGCCTGAGATAATCCTCTGCAGCCTTTTTGCGGGATTTGCCCAGCTTTAAAAAAATATGATAATCTGAAACTGAAGTCAGCATCCCGGTTTCCTTGAGCCCAATCTCCTTAACCAGTTTGAGATCATCTTTGTTGGCCCTGATCCAGCCGGTAACTTCAGGGAATTTATATCCTTTTTCCAGGCAGGCATGGACCGCCCGTTTATCTTTATCAGAATAAAGGAAAAATTCACTCTGGCGGATCAGGCCTGAGTGTCCTGCCAGCCTGTGCATAAGTTCAAAAATGTCGATTATTTGTTGAACCGTAAAGGGAGGCCTGGACTGTTGACCATCACGGAAGGTGGTATCAGTGATAAATATTTCTTCAGGCGGCCTGGGCATGACAAAGGAATCATCAAATGCCACTCTGCATATTTTATTGTAAGGATATATCTCTCTGAGAAGCTCCGGCTCTTGAACCTCAGCAAAGTCATATCTCTGTCTTGCCGGGTTTTTATGAAACAATGAATTAAACATAACTCCTCCTCCTGAAATACAATTCGATAATATAAAAATTATCACAGAGGTCAATCTGGAGCAAGAAAAATCAGGCCTGACCTGACAAAAAAAGTCCCGGCCTCAAGACCGGGACTTAAACACGAAAATCTCCGTTTGAAAAGCTTTGCCCAGGCTCAGAAGACTAAAGTCTCTGGCGGGCAAGAGCAGCCTCCTGCAGCCAGCCTCCCTGTTCCAGACTTTGTGCTGCCAGATGATAAAGCTTGGCTGGATCGTCCTTATAAATGCTCTGGATCAGTTCATTATACGAAGATTTAAAAACTTCCTTAACCAGTTCCTCCTGAGCGAATAAAAACCTGGCAAGCAAAGGATTATCATGGTGGGCTGGAAGATACATGATAAATAGTCTTCTGCAATGAAAAAGAATAAAGCGAATCCTGGATACCTCTCGCTCAATGCTTTCACATGTCTGCTCCAGGACTGTAAAAAGCTCTTTGCTGATCAGTTTCTCTTCAGGAGGCAGGCTCACGTCGCCATGCATCATCTCAAACCAGGGCCGATAGTTTTCCTGCTGATAAGAGTCTTCCCTTAACTTCATGCATTCATGAAAAATATATCCAATACACCAGTCAAGATAGAGACCGACACGATCCGGCAGGGTTTGGGAGCGGAAAAGAACATGCGATGTGTCTTTTAGCCTCCAGAGTTGGCCCTTGTTCATTTCTTCTCCCAAAAGGTCCCTGAAGAAATTGAAACTTATCTGACCTGTCTGATCGTACCTGGAAAACTCTTTAAATAAACGTTGACTTACAAGGCAAAAATCACGAATGACATCTCTTACAAATTCTGGAAATTTTGACTTTACCCATGACTTGGACATAAACTTTGCAACACTCATTAACAGGATGATATATTTAATTATTGCAGATAAGGAGCCAATTGTCAAATATTGCCGGCAAGATGGCACTCATAATCAAAATCAAAGAAACAGCCGGGAAAAAGCAGCAGTAATCTTGAGCATCCGGGACGAGACAGTATGCCTAGAAACATAGCATTGCTGTCTGTGCTGGCATCAATTGTCACTCTGATCCTCAAATTCGGAGCGTTCTGGATTACCGGATCTGTCGGTCTTCTTTCAGATGCCCTGGAGACTTTTGTTAACCTTGCCGCCAGCGTTGTCGCTGTCATAGCTTTAACTATAGCTTTCAGGCCTGCCAACGAAAAATACGCCTACGGACATGACAAGGCTGAATATTTTGCCGGTGGTCTTGAAGGAGGCCTCATACTAGTGGCCGCGGCAGGAATTGTTTACTCAGCTCTGAGTCGCCTGGCCAATCCGGTTCCTCTGGAAAACCTTGCCTGGGGAATCGGAATATCGATTGTCGCCGGGATCATCAACCTGATCGTAGCCAGGATTATGCTTCGAGCTGCCAGGCATTTCGATTCCATTACCCTTGAGGGCGACGCCAAGCATTTGATGGCTGATGTTTGGACATCTGTGGGGGTAATAACCGCTATAAGCATTATTATGCTTCGGCCTGACTGGGTGATTCTTGACCCCATAATTGCCATACTGGTGGCCCTGAACATCACCCGATCAGGATTCAGCCTGATCAAAAGATCCATGCAGGGCCTCATGGATGCTGCCCTGCCTGATAATGAGATCAAAATAGTTGAAGAAGCCATCAGGAAACATACAGGAAACCATATACAATATCACGGTCTCAGATCAAGAAAGTCAGGATCAAGAAGGTTTATTGATTTTCATCTTCTGCTCCCTGGAGACAAAACTATTAAACAAGGCCACACCATTTGCTGCCTTATAGAAAAAGATATTGAGAATAAACTGGCAAATTCCCAGGTCACTATTCATGTCGAGCCAGAGGAAGACAGGGCATCATGGGACGGTGACAGACTGGGCGGCATCAACAGCAACGAGCCATCAGGTCAGGAGCATAAAAACCCTGGCAGAAATTAATCTAATCTGGCAAATTGCTCGATCTTGTCCTTGTATGCCAGAACCCCCTGGGTCAGTCCTCCAGCCATGTGTCTTAAAAAATCATCAGAGAGCATGAGCTTCAGATCCTGTTCATTGGTCATATAGCCCATTTCCAGAAGTATGGACGGCATCCTGGCGCCCATTAGCACATAAAAGGGAGCCTGCCTGACGCCGTTGTCTCCAACCCCGGAATATTTTGAACGAATGTGCTTGATGGTGGTTCCGTGAATTTTATTAGCCAGTTCCCGTGATTCAGTAATTTTGGAGCTCAGCATGAGGTCTGTCAGAATATACTGAAGATCTGAAATTTTTTGAGTTGAAACTGCGTTTTCCCTGGCAGCCACGCGCATGGCATCCTGGCTCTGCGCGAAATTCAGGTAATAAACTTCAAATCCTCTAATGCTGCGATTTCGATGAGCATTGGCATGCAGGGAAATGAACAGGTCCACGTTTTTTGAATTGGCCATGGCTGTTCTTTCTTCCAGAGGGACAAAAACATCAGTGGTCCTGGTATAAAGGACTTCAAACCCCTTGTCCTGGAGCATTTTGCCAAGGACTTTGGACATGCCCAGAACAATATCCTTTTCATAGATTCCGTTGAACACAGCTCCTGGGTCCTTTCCCCCGTGACCAGGATCAAGCATGATTGTTTTGACCTTAAGTCCCAATTGTTCCACCAGACTCTGAGCCGTGACGTCCCTGCTTTTTGAATCAATATTAACATGCGTCCCTGAATCACGGGCTTGAACCAATCTTCTTTTTTCAGGAGCGTAGACATCTACCACAATGCGAAAAGGATTCTCCAGGGCAAAAATCCTGAAATTATCCAGATCCTGAATATCCAGTACAACTCTTGATTTATCCTGGGTGTGCTGAGCAGAACGAATTCTCCTGAGTATGCCGTCAGCCACGTTTTCTTCGCCAGGGGCATTTTTGGACATAACGGTATGATCAAGGTCTATGAACAGCCGGTGCGGAGTGCCAAGTTCAGGGTCAGGCTTTAACAGCTGGTGGTAGTATTCTGCTTGAGCATCAAGATCCAGAACGACTCTGGTATATTCATCATTGCTCCAATGCCTGATGTTCACGAGTCTGGCTTGACCTTTAGCGTTAGGCAAATCCTGATCCGTTATGACAAAAGGTGGTGATGAGGGCAGGGAAACGCTTCCCTCCAATGGCTCTTCAATAATGATCCTGGACTCAAGGGCGTGAGTGTGACCGGCAGTCTGGGGTTCAGGTCCTGACGCGGGAGAGGCTCCAGAATTTTTCCTGATTTTTTCCAGGTTAGCCTGATCCAGTTCCTTGAGTATCTCCTGAGCCTTAATGACCATGTCCCCATTGGGGAAATTATAAACCACCCGAAGATATTCAATGTATGCCTGGGCTGAATCTTTATAATGATTAAGGTGGATGCCGGCTTTCCTGAACTGGGCGTCATCGGCCAAGGAATGGGCTGGGAAGTTATGGATCATCTGATCGTAATATTTCTCGGCTTCTTCAAAGTCAGACCTGAGAAAAGATCTTTTGCCCAGTTCTTCATAGGTTCTGCCCAGATGAAAAATTGACCCTGGGGCGTTTTCGCCTTTGGGATTTCTCTGATAGACCCGCTGGAATATTGCTGCGATATCAAGCCAATGAGAACGATACTTGGCTTTGTTTTCATCTTTTGTCAGGGCATTGAAATCAGCTACCCCCTTTTGATAGTCAGAAGCCGGGGTCTGGACAGGCATAGCCCCTGCCAGCAAAATCATCATGAAAGTCAGCCATATTATCTTTTTGATCATATTCACTCTACTGTGACGCTTTTGGCCAGATTCCTGGGCTGGTCAACATCTTTTCCCAGGTAGACCGCTGTTTCATAAGCGAAAAGCTGTAAGGCAGGTAAAACAAAAAAAGTGTTCAAGGGTCCCCAGGCTTGGGGAATCATCCATTTATCGTCTACATGTAAACCTGATCCCTCCTGGGTCAAGGCGATGATCCTGCCTTTCCTGGCCTGAATCTCCTTGAGGTTAGATTTAATTTTTCGAAGCAAGGGGTCAACCAAAGCTATTGCCAGCGTGGGAAAGTCATGATCAATCAAGGCTATGGGCCCATGCTTGAGTTCTCCGGCTGCGTATCCTTCAGCATGAATATAGGATATTTCCTTGAGTTTTAAAGCTCCTTCCAGGGCCAGCGGGTAATATAGACCTCGTCCCAGAAAGAAAAAGCTCTTTGCTGAAGAGTAGGACCTGCAGATGGAAGCAGCGGTCTGACTCATGGATGGGAGTTCCTGATCCAGAATATCAGGCAGGACTTCAAAGGAATTAACAGCTTTTACAACGTCCTGATTATCCAGGAAATTTTTATGCCTTGCCCAATATAAAGACAAAAGAAAAATCAAAACAAGCTGGCTGCACATGGCCTTGGTGGATGCCACACTGATCTCAGGCCCTGCCTGAGTTAAAATCACGTGGTCAGACTCTCTGGCTATACTTGAGCCAGCCACATTGCAAAGACCCAAAACAGGAAAACCATGTTCTTTAATCAGAGACAGGGCCGCCAGGGTGTCCGCCGTCTCACCGGACTGACTGATGGTCAAATAAATCTTGTCCTCTTCTGGAACCAATGTCTTATATCTGAATTCAGAAGCTATTTCCACGTCAACTGGAATCCGCGCGAAATTCTCCATCATGTATTTTCCCCAAAGTCCAGCGTGATAGGATGTGCCGCAGGCAATAATGTGCAGCCTTTTGGGGACGGTCATGTTTTCTATCTCCGGCAGGAGAATATTTCCGGACTTGCGCTCAATTCTTCCTGCCAGACAGTTTCTGATTACCTGGGGCTGCTCAAAGATTTCCTTGAGCATGAAATGTTTATATCCTCCCTTACGGGCGGCCTGAATATCCCAGGATACGGTCTGAATGCTTTTAGAAACAGGCCTGAGGGTTGCGGCATCAAAAACTGTCCACTGTTGAGCATTCATTTCAACCAGTTCATTGTCTTCAAGAAATATTACATCCCTGGTAAAAGGCAAAAAGGCGGGTATATCCGAGGCTACGAAGTTTTCACCAGTGCCGTAACCGAAAATCAGCGGGCTGGCATGGCGGGCAGCCCAGATGGTCCCGGGATGATCCTTGGAGATGAGCGCAAAGGCGTAAGAACCCTCAACAAGTTTTAAAGCCCATGAAATAGCCTCTAGAACAGAGCCGGTTTTTTTCATGCCCTGGGAAATAAGACAGACCAGAACTTCAGTGTCTGTTTCAGAGCTGAAGGTGCACCCGTATCCGGAAAGCATTGTCTTCAGTTCCTGAAAGTTTTCAATAATTCCATTGTGGACAATGGCCAGATGAGCATTTATGTCCAAATGAGGGTGGGCATTGACTTCATTGGGCAGACCATGGGTGGCCCAGCGGGTGTGTCCAATACCCGAGGTGGCATGGAGCACGTGGCCTGAATCAAGCTTGGCTTCCAGAGCCTCCAGCTTGCCTGAGGCTCTGAAAAGGTGAAGCCTGTTCATATGTACGAAGGCCAGGCCCGCAGAATCATAGCCGCGGTATTCAAGGCTTTTAAGACCCTGAATCAGCACTGAAACTGCGGGTCTATGGCCCGAGTAGGCAATTATTCCACACATGTTGAATCCCTGAGCAGCTTATGTTCAACAGATTTCTTTCTGCTCTGATTAATGAAATTTTCCCAGTTGGAGGCGAGATCTTTCAGGGCTTTGCCCCGGTGACTCCGCCAGTTTTTTTGCTCAGCCAGCATCTCGGCGCTGTGCAGTTTCAGTTCTGGATCATAAAAAAGGGGGTCATAGCCAAAACCTTTATCCCCTCGTGGCTCTTGAGCTATAAAACCTGCCCATTCTCCCTTGACCAGCAGTTTGTCACCCTCAGGAGAAACCGAGGCCATTACACAGATAAAGGCAGCCTTGCGTTCATCACCCTTAAGATCTTTCATTTTCCTGAGAAGCATTGAATTGTTTTCCTGATCAGTGGCCTTTTCTCCGGCGTATCTGGCCGAGTACACGCCAGGTAATCCCTCAAGGGCGGGAACAACCAAACCTGAATCATCAGCTATGGCTATAAGCCCTGTTTTTTCAGAAACTGTTCGAGCCTTGATTAACGCGTTTTCTTCAAAGGTTGAGCCAGTCTCCGGAATGTCGCCAATATCCGGATACTCATCAAGACCTTTTACCGTTATACCTGGAAGTACTGATTTAAGGATTTCATTTATTTCTCTGATCTTGCCCTTGTTTCTGGAAGCCAGGACAACAGTTAGGATATTTTTGGATTTGGTCATAGTCATTACCCGGCATTCACTGCTGAATCAAGCTTTTCTGTACTTATATTCCCGCTGTATTCAGAAAATTCTATGGATATTTGCTGACTCAAAACTTCAAACCTCTGCTCACTGAACAAATACTTATGACCTCTTTACATTTCAAGCAGATCAAAGGTCAAGGTCTCAAAGTCAGCCAGAAATACCTTGCCTGCAAGGCCGGATTTTCTTCCCGTCAGTATGTTAATGACTTCAGCCGACTGAACCGAGGCGATAAGACTGACTATTGAAGCCATGTTTCCAAGCCGGTTTTCAGCCGCGTCCTCACTTTTTCCCTGCCAGAAAGCAGAAGGATTTTTACCTCCAGGATATACTGTTGAGGCCAGGCCTGTTGTTCCTGCCACAAAGCCGGTAACCAGTGGAAGCCCGAAGCTTGCAGTTGCTTCAAGTAGAATCTGCCTGAATTCAACCCCTCCCAGAGCGTCCACCACCAGATCGACATTTTTCATCAGCCCGGGCAAGTCACCCCTGGACAGATATCTGGGGATGGTTTGGCATCGACAAAAAGGATTTACTTGTTCAAGCCTGGTCCGCGCAACTTCTACCTTAGATTTTCCAATAGTGTCAACAGTTCCGAGAATCTGCCGGTTAAGATTGCTTTCCTCAAAACTATCACCGTCAGCCAGGATGAAACTGCCTGCCCCTGATCTGCCCAGAATCTCAAGGATATAACCTCCCAGACCTCCTAAGCCCACCAGCAGGACTCGGGACTCCGCCAGCCTTTTTTGATCTGCAAGGCCTATGGAACTGAAGTTTCTCAGGTATCTTTCAGGCAGGATTTTATTTTCAAGGGCCAGGGATTGAGCCTGGGGAAAGCTCATTTCGTGAGAAACCGCCAGCTGCATCAAACTGGCGCTGGAAACGCTTGAAAAAGGATACTGTTGGTGAGGGCGGGCGATTTTTTCAAGCTCAAGGATAAACAGAAAATGCTTCAAGAATCAGCCACCCCCAATTGCCGGGAAGATACCCACCCGGTCGTTTTCTTTAAGAACAACATCCAGCCCGGAATTCTGGCCATTGACAAAAACTATCTTTACTTCTTCCCGAGGTATGCCAAGCCTGTCAAGGATCTTGGCTGGAGTGTCGCCCTTTTCAGCCTCCAGGTATCCCTCCGGGGGGGCATACCTGGAAAGGGTTGCAAAACATGAAACCTGAATTTTCATGGCGGTTGATTTATAGTTTGATTATTATCCGCATTCATAGACCATTAATAAACCGGCAATGCCAGGAAGCGGTTTTGGTCTTGAAACAGAACCGGGCGCATGCTGGTTTGCATGCGCCCGGTTAATCTATTAAATTTCAACTTTTGCCTTTTGCAATTCTTGCGCGGTAAAATCCCATTTAACCTTATGGGGCGGGAGTTCTTCATTAATGAAAAAGTCCGGCAGCTGGTCATGAGCTGCGGTAAACCCGGCGTCCCGGTTAAATGAATACTCGTCCTTGAGGATCTCAATTCCTGCCTTGCCGATATCATCCGCGGTGAAGTTTATGCCGAATCTGGCGCTGATAAGCTTGGCGATTGTGTCCAGAGCGTCGTCAGTGTCCAGCACCGCGAACGCGACAAACAGACAGAAACCAGTTGCGTCGACAGCTGCCGTCGCGATCTGCAGATTTTTGGAAACCTCAATATTTCCTTCTTTGCCCAAAGGATCAATATCGCCGCCCACCTTCAGAATATTCTGACAGATGGCGTAACCTGCGGTATGATCCGCTCCCATGGGCGATGTGGCGTAGGTCACGCCCACCCCTTTGGCCGCTCTGGGATCGTAAGCCGGCAGGGATTGCTTTTTGACCACAGGCACTCGGTCCACTCCAAAGGCTTCAGCGGTAAATGAGGTTCCATTGCCAATAATGGCCCCCAGGTAATCTTTGGGATTATAAACTCTTTTCAGGAGATCAATGGCTGCCTGGCCGTCCCCCCAGGGAATTATTCCGGCTTCCATGGTCATGGCCAGAGTAGTACCGGTTTCAATGGTGTCCAGACCCAGATCGTCGCAAAGCCGATCCAGGTTGGCAATATGGTCCATATTGCTGATGAGCAGATTAGAGCCAAAGGCCCAGACAGTCTCATATTCAAAGCCTGAAGTCAGATATTCTCCCTTTTCATCGCAATATCTCTGGGAGCATTGAATAACGCAGCCAGGGTGACATCCCTCCTTGGCCACTCCCTTTCTCTGGTTGATGAGCTCAACCATTTTTTCTCCGCTGATGTCAGCGGCCTTGTCAAAGCGTCCGTCGCGAAAGTTTTTTGTAGGCAGGGTGCCTGCTTCGTTTATGATATTAATGAGAATGGAAGTGCCAAATGACGGAAGACCCTGTCCAGTAACAGGATGGCTGACCAGAATCTCAGCCCATCTTTTTGCCGCGGCCTTGAATGCTTCCTTGTCAGCCACTTCCGGAGCTTTGGCCCCTTCTGAATCGATTACAATGGCCTTGATTTTTTTGGAACCCATGAGTGCGCCCAATCCACCTCTGCCGGCCGCCCTGCTGGGATTTCCCTTGGGATCGGTAAACTGTATGGAAGAGGCCAGACGGGTGTTTTCCCCGGCAGGTCCGATCACCATGATCCCAACTTTGTTTCCGAATTTTTCAAACAGTTTGACAGAAGCGTCATATGTCCCGAGTCCGGTAATCTCTGGGAGTTCCATGAGCTCTGCCCCGGCCTTGCTGATGAAAAGAGTCTGGAAAGGAGCGTTGGGTTCAGGCTTGTCCTCCAGAATTAAACCCATGATGTCCAGTTTTGCAAGCTTCTGGGAAAATGTTCCTCCAGCATTGGACTCCTTAATGGTCCCGGTTAGAGGCGATTTTCCTCCAACAGAAAGACGTCCGGTGTTGGCTGCTGTAGTCCCGGTCAAAAGGCCCGCCGCAACAACCAGTTTATTTTGGGCGCTCAAAGGGTGACAGGATGGAGGAACTTCTTTGCGCACTACGCGAGAAGTCAGACCTCTGCCGCCAAGACCAGCATAGTCTCCAGCTGGTTCTTCATTGGTGATCTTTTTGTTCCTGGTGTTTACGCGAAGTATTCTGGCCATAATATCCCTCCTGGTTAGGATTATGTTTTAGAAAACATATATATTGCTTATACGATTCGAAATTTAACTATCAGATTTTTTTGGGGTATGTAAAGAAGATTAAATCCACGCCCTGAAATGAGCAGGCTGAAAACTATCAATAAGTTCAGATGAGGCCTGTCAGTGGGTTGTTCACAATTGAACATCAACCGGCTTGTCAGGCGCGACCCCCACTATGGCAATCTTGTGCCTGTCAGCCAGTGATAAGGCTTTTTCCATGTCAAAAAAAAGGCTTGATTCTGCCTCGTAAGCCAGGCAGGAAGCCTTCGCCCTGATCATGGTTTCAACAGTCCCCAGACCCAGAGCTGGCAGGTCAATGCGGCTGTCCTGTCCAGGCTTGAAGGTTTTGATTATGGTAAAATTTTTGCCGGCCAGATTTCCAGCCCGTAAAATGGTTTCGTCAGTGCCTTCTATTGCCTCAACAGCTATCACTACTCTTTCCTTGACCGCGATACACTGGCCAATATCCATTGCGCCTATTTCCTTGATCAGAGGCCATCCAAAAAGAATATCCTCTCTTTCACCCTGTGTGGGTCGACGTTTGGAAATATAACCAGAAGGAGAGACAAGTTCAGGAACAAACTCAAGGGCTGAGACAACCTTAAGGTTTTCAGCGCGTAGTTCACCTGCAACCGCGGATAGAAGAAAGTTGTCGTTCCGGCTTTTCAGCCCCAGAAGGAGCTTTATGGCCCGCAGGTCAGGCCGGATATCAAAAGCTCCGGGCTTGTTGATGGGCCCGGCAAAAACAACAACTGAGGCGTCCTCTTTTTGAAGAAATTTAATCAGCTTGCCAAGCTGTCCCAGTTTGACCCATAACACCCTGTCTGCGGCTTGATTTATTGCTGAAGAGGTTTCTTTGTCAAAGGCCACTGCCACGACTGAATAACCCTGTCTTCTGGCCCCATCAGCCACCAGTAAGGGGAATTGGCCTCCGCCGGCTACCAGCCCCAAAATCTTATTGTGCGTCATTTTTTCTTTGATGAACGGTCTGGAGCGGCAATCCCCCGGGAGCTCGATCTGATGAAGGATAAAAGCTTTTCAACAGCCTTGAAGTTTCCCCATTCCTCTTGAGCTTTTTTCATTCCTTCTTCGCTGGAGAGCCCTGACCCCCAGATGGCATGATATGCTTTTTTAATGGCTGATATTTCCTCGGGATCAAACCCGGCCCTGCGCAATCCGATAAGATTGGGACTGTAAATTTTGGCCCGTTCTCCCGCGGCCAGCATATAGGGCGGTACATCCTGGGCCACACCGCTTTTGCCCCCGATAAAAGCGTATTCGCCGATACGCACGAATTGATGCACAGCGCAAAGGCCGCCTATGACAGACTTGTAATCAAGCTTAACATGACCGGCCAGTGTTGCTCCATTGGCCATGATTACACCGTCGGAAAGTTCGCAGTCATGTGCCACATGGGTGTAAGCCATTAGAAAACAGTTGGATCCGATAAGGGTGACGCCTTTGCCCTCAGGTGTGCCCCGGTTAAGAGTGGCGTATTCTCTTATTTTATTGTTGTCCCCGATTTTAAGCCAGGTCTCCTCTCCCTTGTATTTAATATCCTGCGGAGCTTCACCAATACAGGCATAAGAATATACATGGTTATTTTTGCCAAAGGAGGTGTAATTCTTGACCTGAGCAAAAGCATCTATTCTGGTTCCGTCACCAAGTATGGTATTGCCCTCAATGATCGTGTACGGGCCTATTACCACATCAGTCCCCAGCTCGCATTTGGGGTCTATTATTGCTGTGTTGTGTATTTTTGTGCCCACTACTGATCTTCCCTGTTCACGATTGCTGCGGAAAAAACTCCCTGCGCTGCCACGCCGCCGTCAACAAAAGCTTTGGCCTCCATCTTCCACAGGTTCATTTTATGCCGTCCGTACTCGACTTCCACGATCATCTGATCTCCGGGAAAAACAGGTTTACGAAAACGAACCCTGTCAAGTCCGGCAAAAAGAAAAATCTTGCCCTCCATTTTGCTTTCTATGCTTTTAATAACCATGAGACCCCCGGTCTGTGCCATGGACTCCAGAATAAGCACCCCGGGCATGACCGGATACATGGGAAAATGACCCTGGAAATGAGGTTCATTCAGTGTGATATTCTTCACTGCTTTGATATATTTAAAAGGCTCAAACTCCAGGACCCTGTCCACCAGCAGAAAGGGATATCTGTGGGGCAGAAGATCAAGGATTTCCTTGCTGACGATCTCTCCCTGGACTGGGGGTTTCACTTGTTTTCTCCTTGGTTTGACTTTTTCAGACTGTTGAGCTCATTCTCAAGTTTTTTAACACGCTTGAACAGATGGGGAAGCTTGGGCATTAACACCGCATTTTTGAGAAATGAAGAGTGCTCAATGGCTGGAATTCCTCCGCAATCCATATCTGGGGGAATGGACTTGCCCACGCCTGATTTGGCAGCCACTCTGGAATTATCACCAATTTCCAGATGACCTGCAACGCCCACCTGCCCCCCCAGGATTACATTTTTCCCAAGTTTTGAACTGCCGGATATTCCCACCTGGGATATTACCACGCAATTTTCACCAATGTGAACATTATGGGCCACCTGGACCAGATTGTCTATTTTTGTTCCCCTGCCGACAACAGTCTTTCCAAGAGCGGCCCGGTCGATCGTGGTTCCCGCTCCAACTTCAACATCGTCTTCAATGATAACTACCCCCACCTGGGGAATCTTTTCCCTGAGTGGACCATTCTGGACAAAACCAAAACCATCAGATCCAATCACAGCCCCGGAATGAATTACGACCCTGTTACCGATTTTAGAAGATGCCATAACGCTGACATTCGGATAAATAAGACAATCATTGCCAATGCTGGAATTTTCCCCGATATAGACAAAAGGGAAAATACGGGTATTCTTTCCAATTTTTGCTTTGGGTCCAATAAAAGCCATAGGATGAATGACAGCTCCCTGGTCAATCATCGCGGTTTCATGGATAAAAGCCTGATCAGAATGGCCCCTGAAAAACCCCTGGGCCTTGTCAAAAAATTTAACCGTTCTGGCAAAATCAAGATAGGGATTGGGGCTTACAAGGGCCCTGGCAACCTTCGGGGAATGTTCCTCATCCAAAATAACCGCCCCTGCCCTGGTTTTATCCAGAAAAGGGGTGTATTTGGGGTTGGCCAGAAAAGAAATCTCGTCAGGTCCAGCGTCCTGGAGGGTATTGACTCCCAGGACCTCAAAATCATTGCCGGTGAACTCCAGCTTCAGTTTCTCAGCCAGTTCTGAAAGCAGCATGTGTGTCCCGTAAATTGTAGAAGATTTGAAACAATTATCAATAAAGATGATGCAGTGAGAAGCAACACTGGAAGTTCAGGTTTATTCCTTGCTCATGTATCAGCTCTCACTGCTCAGGGCTTAATTTTTCGCTGCCCAGGACTTGTTCAATGCCTCAATGATTTGATCAGTTATGTTCAGGGACTCGCTTGCGTAAATTAATCCGCTTCCCTGGGCATCAAAAATTACCGAGTATTCGTTTTTTTCACCATATTCATTGATAACGTCAAAAAGAATGTCGATTATGGGTTGGGACAGTTCCTGTTCCTCCTGTTGCATCCTGGCCTGGTATGCCTGGAACATTTCCTGAAATTCCCGCACCTTTGTACGAAGTTCTGTCTCCAGATCCTCCTGGGCATCCTGACTCAGGACAAGGCTTTGTTTCTGAAGCTCTTCCCGCATCTTTTCCACGTTGGCCCGTTCACGATCAAGTTCTGAGCGCATGTCTTCAAACCTTTTGGTCAGCTGGCCCAGGGCTTTTTTGCCTGGCTCTGAAGTCTCCAGAACTCTTTGCACCTCAACATATGCTATTTTGCCTGAGGCCAGAGCGCTTCCTGAAAACATGATAAATACTAGTAGAAATAATCCTATCCTCTTCATTTTTATTCTCCTGGAATTTTATTTTTAATTATTCAACAAAAAGCAGCGAAAACAAAAACCTGACAAGACCTGATCCGCCCCGGAAAAAGCTCCATAAAAACTAGAAAATATGTCCCAGGCTGAATTCAACTTTGCTCTGTCTTTTGCCGTCGAGCTTATCCAGTCCATACCCGTATTCCACGCGGATGGGGCCAAGGGGCGAATACCACCTGATTCCGGTTCCCACACTTTTATAAAGATCAAAATCAATCCTTTCGCCCTTGTCCCAGACTTCTCCGGCGTCAAAAAAAACCAGGCCCATAAGCCCGAGATCCTCATTAAGGGGAAACAACAGTTCAAAATTGGTGAAAAAATGCTTGTCTCCGCCCTTGACCTCTCCATCATCATACCTGGGTGCGATTTTTCTGGCCGAGTAACCTCTGACGCTGTTTATTCCGCCCAGGGTAAACAGTTCAAAATTAGGTATTTCTTCGCTGGAGTTTTTCATGACATATCCGGCTTGTCCCCGCCAGTGAAAAATTGTTTTCCAGAAAAGGGGACGATAATAATCCGACCTGAAAATATATTTGATAAAGTTATCATCTCCTCCTATGAGACCACCGGCATACTCCAGTGAGAGGGTATTGACCGTCCCCCTTGTTGGGTTAATCCGCCTGTCGGTGGTATCTCTGGAGGCTGCCAGATAGAGAGCGCTGGACCAGTTGTCACCTTCAATATCTTTGATATCCCGGTGTGCATCTTCAGAAAGGTTTTCAATGGTGTATTTATCCAGACGATAGTTCCAGTACATGGTGGTGAATTCACCTAACGGATAGGAAAACCTGAGACGGCCGCCCCTTGTCTTTTTGTCGTAGGTGAAATATTCATCATCAACCCAGTAAAGATCAGTGCCCAGACCAAGGTTTGTATCCCTGAAATATGGATTCCAGAAGCTCAGGTCAAAGGAGGTGGTCCTCCTTCCAAAAGAACCGCTGAAGCCAAGACTGTATCCCTTGCCAAAGAGGTTGCGCTGCTGAATCATGCCGGTAAAAAACATCTTGTCATAAGAGGAATAGCCGGCTCCTGCCGAGAGAACACCGGTGGGCTGTTCACTGACTCTGACCACCAGATCTATTTCATCGTCTTCCGGAGTGGGCACGGGCTCAATCTCCACTGTTTCAAAATAGTCCAGCCGGTAAAGCCGTTCATTGGACCTGCGCAATGCTGATCCGCTGAAAAGATCGCCGTCAGAAAGCCTCATCTCCCTGCGGATGACATTGTCTCTGGTTTTTTCATTACCCTCGATATGCACCCGGTTGATATATATTTTATCACCTTTGTCCAGGACATAGTTCACATTGACCAGCATGGCTTCCTGATCCACATCCATTTCAACATCAGCATCCGCAAAAGCATAGCCGAAATCAGTATAGAAATCACCCAGATTCTGAAGATCCTCACGCATGGCTGAGCGATCAAAATATTTGCCCTGCTCTCCCAGATCATCCACAATGGTTATTTCTCTGAGTTCGTCAATGCTCACCAGAAGATCGCCCCGAAAATCAACTGATCCAGCCTTGTATCTTGGCCCTTCTTCCACCTGAAATATCAGGTAGATCCCATCTTCCTGATAATCCACAACAGGCTGACCCACGCGCGCGTCAATAAAACCCTTGTTGGCATAATGGGCTTCGATAACCGCGGCATCTCGGTCAAGGAGCTCTTCGCGCAGGATTCCTCTTCCTGTAAGCCAGGAAAGTCCCCCACGTCTTTTAAGGGCCATTTCTTTTCTAAGCTCTCGCTGGCTGATGTTTTCCGCGCCCTGGATCTCAATGCCCCGAATGAACAGCCTGTTGCCTTCACTGATTCGAATATTCAGGTTCGCGCTGCGATCATCAATGGGTGTTACATCATAATCCACAGTTGCATTATAATAGCCCTTTCCACGGTATAATTCTCTTATTCTGGCCAGATCCTCGCTGATAATTCTGGGATTAACCACTGAGCCTGTTCGTGTGGTCAAAGCTTCAAGCACGTCTTTTTCCTTAATCTTTGAGGCGCCCTGAACATTAATATTCTGAATCCGTGGCTTCTCATCAACTACAATCAAAATTTCCTTGCCTTGAGGAGTATCATTGATTTCAAATTGAACATCATCAAAATATCCCAGTTCAAAAATTCTTCTGAGTTCTTCATTGAGCCTTTCCGGGTCAAATACATCTCCCTGCTGTATTCTCAGGCGCAGCAGTATGACTTCTGGATCAAGGATATCCACGCCCTGAATATCAATGGAGGCAATCCTGTCTTGTTTGAGCAGTTCCTGATAAATCCTGTCCGCCAGTTCCTCAACAGCAGGCAGGATATTTATCACTCCTTCCTTGACAATAGAAAAGACAGTGGTGTCCTTTTCACCAAAAGCGTCCACCAGGCGTGCGTCCAGACTGATGTATTCATCTACCTTGCTGAAGCTGCCGAATACTGCGTATCTGCTGTCTGCCAAAAGAGCCAGTTGCCTGGACCCGGCAATATCAAGAAAAGTGATTTGTTCCCGGACAATGATTGATTCAATCTGCTCAAGATCAGCAACATTGAGTCCTTTATCCCTAAGGGAGCTGATAAGCATTGTGGGAAGGCCTGTTCCAAGATAGTCAAGCTCCTGTGGCGCGTTGATCTCAAAGGGCAGTACAGCAGTTCTTTCCGCGGACATGGCCTTACCCGGAAAAAGCCACATAAGCCCTAACCATGAAAATAAAAAAGAAATAATAAGCAGGGAGTGTTTATTGTTCTTTAACTGCATAAAGTTTACCTGACTTTAATTCGTAGTTGAGGTTCATTTTTGAAGCCAGATCGAGATTATGGGTCACCACGATCAGGGTCATCCCAAGGTCTTTATTAAGCCTAAGCAAAAGCTTTCCTATATCCTGGCCCTTGTTCACGTCAAGGTTTCCAGTGGGTTCATCAGCCAGGAGAACTCTGGGCCTGGAAACAATGGCCCTGGCAATGGCCACTCTCTGACTTTCTCCTCCGGACAGCGTGGTCACACTTTGATCAGCCCTGTCCTCAAGTCCAACCTTATCAAGGCACTCCAGGGCGATTCGCCTGGCTTTTTTTTTGTCCAGACCGCTGAGAATTGCCGGCATGGCCACGTTTTCCACAGTGCTGAATTCGCGAAGAAGATAATGAAACTGAAAGATGTAGCCGATTTGTTCCCGCCGAAGCGCGGCCTTTTCTTCAGGAGAAATTCTTGTCAGGTCCTTGTCCCTGAAAAACACCTTCCCCGATGATGGATCATCCAGCCCGCCAAGAATGTGCAGCAATGTGCTTTTGCCTGATCCAGAGGCACCCAGAATGGCCAGGGATTGACCAGACTCAATGGACAGGTCTATCTCTTTCAGGACATCAATGGTTTCTGATGCCTGGGTAAAAGTCTTGCTGACCTTTTCCAGCTTGTACAGAATGTTATTCATATCTTAAAGCGTCAGCCGGGTTCAGATTTGATGCTTTGCGGGCGGGATAGATGGTTGCCAGAAAGCATAGAAGCATGGCAGCCAGGCCGATAATTATCAAGTCCTGGGTCTGGTGAAGAACAGGCAGGTGATCCAGGTAATATACATCCGCCGGCAGGCGGATAAACTGATACTCCTTAAGAAGATGGCTGATCCCGAGTCCGGATATGAATCCCAGCGCTGTGCCCAAAGCTCCAATCAACATGCCAACAAGGGTAAAAATTCTTCGGATGAGGGATCTGGTCGCTCCCATGGACATCAAGATAGCTATATCCCTGGTTTTTTCCATGACCAGCATCACCAGGGCAGTAACTATGCTGAACGATCCAACCAGGACGATCATGGCAAGTATTACTCCCATAGCGATCTTTTCCAGCTGAAGGGCCGCGAAAAGGTTCTGGTTCATTTCCATCCAGTTGCGAACATAATATGGATATCCCCCCAGGAAGTCATCAATGGTCTGAGATACAATATGGGCCCTGTCAACATCCAGAACCCTGACCTCCATTCCGGTTACCATGTCCTCCCTGAAGCCCAGTAAGGATTGCGCCGAGCTGATGGATGTATAACCAAAAGAACTGTCATATTCATACATGCCGGTCTTGAATACCCCGCGGACTTCAAAAACACTGACTTGAGGGGTAAAACCCGCTGAAGATCTGCCGCCCGAAGGAGAGAGGATATTGACATTATCCCCTACTGATAACCCTATTCCCGAAGCAAGCTCCTGACCGATAATAATTCCGGGGATATGATCATCTTTGTCAAGATCGCCTATCCGGCCCAGAATCATTTCCCGATCAAGAGACAGAACCTCTGAAGCTTCCTCCGGGTCAATCCCCCGAAGGACCACTCCCTTTACTCCGCCTGGAGAACTCAACATCACTTCCGTGTAAATAAATGGAGCAGAACCTCTGACACCTGGCAGGGAATTGAGCTGCTCAGCCAGATCCCTGTAATCAGCAATTCCCCCGGTGTAATTGCCCACCACAATATGGGCGTTGATTCCCAGAATTTTATCCCGCAGGTTCTGGCTGAACCCGTTCATAACTCCCAGGACAATGATCAGGGCGGCCACCCCAAGGGCCACGCCCATTATTGATACCAGTGAGATGACTGAGATAAAAGACTGCTTTCTTTTGGCCCGAAGATAGCGCATGGCTATAAAAAATTCAAAAGTCATCAGCCGCTTGTAACCTCCGGGCGGAGCAAGGGAAAGAAGATAACCTCCCGGATAGAGGCAGAATCAGTAAAAAGCATGACCAGCCTGTCAATGCCTATGCCTTCTCCTCCAGCCGGGGGCATTCCATACTCAAGGGCTCTGAGATAATCTTCATCCATAAAATGCGCTTCGTCATCGCCTGCGTCCTTGTCTTTAGTCTGTTCTTCAAATCGTTCTCTCTGATCAATGGGATCATTCAGTTCAGAAAAGGCATTGGCTATTTCACGGCCGGCAATAAAAAGCTCAAACCTGTCGGTAATGTGCGGGTCTTCTTCGTTCTTTCTTGAAAGTGGCGAGATGTCAGTTGGATAGTGATAAATAAAATGAGGCTGAATCAGCTTGGGCTCCACCAGAATATCAAAAAGTTTGGCCTGCAGTTTGCCCAGTTTTTCTCCAGTCTGGACATTTTCTCCCAGCTTTTTGACCAGTTGCCTGGCATTTTCAGGGTCCTGATAATCATCTTTTGCCAGGCCGCCGATAGTCTCCAATGACTGGTAAAAAGAAAGTCTGGTCCAGGGAGGGACCAGATCTATAGTATTTTGCTGATAAGTGATTCTGGTATTGCCGAACATTTTTAAGGCAAGGGTGGAAATCATTTCTTCTGTAAAAGACATGAGGTCATTGAAGTCCACATAAGCCCAGTAAAATTCGAGCATAGTGAATTCAGGATTGTGCTGGGTTGATACGCCTTCATTACGAAAATTACGGTTTAATTCATAAACCTTTTCAAAGCCGCCCACTAAAAGCCTTTTCAGATAAAGCTCCGGGGCAATGCGTAAATAAAGCTTCATATCAAGGGCGTTGTGATGCGTCTGGAATGGTCTGGCGGTAGCTCCTCCGGGAATGGATTGCATCATGGGCGTTTCCACTTCCATGAATCCTTTTTGATCCAGAAATTCACGGATGCTTTTAATTATTCTGGTCCTGGCGATGAATATCTCCTTAGCCCTTGGGTTTACCAGAAGATCGACATATCTCTGGCGGTATCTGGTCTCAACATCCTTAAGCCCATGGTATTTTTCCGGCAGAGGACGCAAGGATTTGGACAAAAGCATAACTTTTTCAGCCTTTATGGTCAGCTCTCCGGTTTTGGTCCGGAATAGCCCGCCTTCAACTCCGACTATGTCTCCAATGTCAAATTTTTTGAAAAGTTGATAATTCTCCTTACCCAGGATGTCCCGCTGGACAAAGACCTGAATTTTACTGGTGTGATCCTGGATATGGATGAAAGTCACCTTTCCAAAGGAGCGCAGGGCCATGATTCTTCCAGCCACGCTAAACGTATGGTCAGTATTTTCAAGTTCTTCCGGACTAAGTTCGTTTTTTTCAGTTATGACTTGAGCTATATCAAATTTTTTACGGAATGCATTGGGAAAAAGAGGGATACTGTTGTCTGTGAGGAGTTTAGCTTTTTGTCTGCGGTGCTGAATAAGCTGGCTTTCGCTCGGCTCGTTTTGTTTTTGCTTGTTCAAGTTGAGATCCTTCGTAAGCTGGGGATGATGCCCTGATCAGTTAGTAAACTTTTTTTATATTGAAGTTTATATAATCCGTCAAGAAAAGGGCTTTGAAGCTTAGAGGAATTTATTCGCTCTCTATATTTAAATATCATCATTTACGGAAAAATTTTGCATAAGCATTTTTATTTTTTTAATAATATTTTTCCACATTACCTGAGATACTATCAATCTAATGATAAAAAAAGCATGACGCTTAAAAAAATAACATGATCTTGAATGATCTTTATTCATATTTCAAGTCAGTTAAGCTGAGATTAGTACTGTCAGCATATTTGCGGAGACTTGACTTTGCTTATTATTATGTTAGATTAATATAGTTCAAGTCAGGATACAATGCACTTTCATATCATAATCAAGGCTTATTAATGGAAAAAATCATTCTGAAAAATGTCAGCAAGGTTTTCGGCGATAACCCCAGAAAAGCCATGGCCATGCTCAAGGAAGGAAAAGGAAAAGACGAAATCCAGGCCAAAACAGGGTCAGTGGTTGGAGTTAACAATGTTTCCTTCAATGTGAATGAGGGAGAAATTGTCGTTGTAATGGGACTATCAGGAAGCGGCAAATCAACATTGGTTCGCTGCATTAACCGACTTTTTGAGCCAACCTCAGGAGAAATCATTGTTGATGGTCAGGATGTCACGAAGCTGAACACAGGCCAGCTTCGTGAGTTCAGAAGGGAAAAATTCGGCATGGTTTTTCAGAATTTCGCTCTGTTTCCTCATCGGACAGTTGTGCATAATGTTGAATTCGGCCTTGAAATCCAGAATGCTGACAAAACGGTCCGCCGGGAAAAGGCGGACAAGGCACTGGAGCTTGTCGGGCTTAAGGGCTGGGGGGAAAAGTATCCTTCAGAATTATCAGGAGGAATGCAGCAAAGGGTCGGGCTGGCCAGAGCCCTGGCCCTTGATCCGGACATCCTGCTCATGGATGAAGCATTCAGTGCCCTGGATCCCCTGATAAGACGGGACATGCAGGACGAGCTCATAAGCCTGCAGCAGTCCATGCGCAAAACCATCGTCTTTATCAGCCACGACCTGGATGAGGCCCTTAAGCTGGGAGACAGGATAGTGCTCATGAAGGACGGAGCTGTCGTGCAGATCGGTACTCCTGAAGATATTCTCATGAAACCATCCAACGAATATGTGGCTAAATTTGTTGAAGAGGTGGATATAACCAAGGTTCTGACAGCTGAATCCATTATGAAAAAATCTCAGGATGTGGCTTACCTGAATACTGACGGGCCCAGGGCGGCCATGCGCAAGATGAAAAATAATGCCATTGCATCCCTTTTTGTCTTGGACAAGGAAGGCAGGGTGCATGGAATAGTCTTCGCCGATGAAGTGGCCAAACTCATTGAAAAGGGTGAAAAAAATCTCGAGCCCGCCATTATAAAGGACATCGCAAAGGTAAAACCGGACACTCCTGCTTCGGAACTGTTCCCCCTGATGCAGGGAATTTCCCATCCCGTGGCTGTTGTTGACGAAAATAACAAGCTCAAAGGCATTATTGTTAAAGGCCTGCTTATGGCGGCAATTGCTGAGCGCGGAGGTAACGTATGAACTTTGAACTTCCAAGGATTCCCCTGGGAGAAGGAATAGAAGCTGTTCTGGATTTCCTGGTCAAACATCTGGCTTTTGCCACCAAGGCTTTTTCAACCGTGGCGGATCAGGGCATAAGGGTCATGGAAGCGGCCATGATGGCTGTTCACCCTGTTCTGATGATTATCCTCCTGACAGGTATAGTCTTTTACCTTACCCGGCAAAGAGGTGTGACTGTCTTTACCTTTCTGGGCATGGGCCTTATCTGGAACCTGGGATTATGGTCAGCCACTGTGAGCACCCTTTCTCTTGTTCTGGTGGCAACCCTTATCGCCATTTCCATTGGCATTCCCATAGGTATTTTCTGCGCCCTTAACAGTCACGCTTATAGTGCTGTCCGTCCTGTTCTTGACTTTATGCAGACTTTGCCGGCCTTTGTATATCTAATTCCAGCAATACCTTTTTTTGGTCTGGGAAGAGTTGCAGCTATTTTCGCCACGGTCATATTTTCAATGCCTCCATCCATCAGGTTTACAACCCTTGGCATCAAGCAGGTGCCCAGAGAGCTCGTTGAATGCGCTGACGCGTTCGGGGCGGACAGGTGGCAAAAACTTTTTAAAATCCAGCTTCCCCTGGCCAAGAGTACCATTATGGGCGGGGTTAACCAGACAATCATGCTGGCCCTTTCAATGGTTGTTATCGCTGCCATGATCGGAGCCCGCGGTCTTGGCGGAGAAGTATGGAGAGCCATTCAGAGACTTCAGCCCGGAGCAGGTTTTGAAGCTGGGATAGGCATTGTTATTGTGGCCATTATTCTGGACAGAGTCCTTCAAAAACTGGCCAAGCAATAAAAATCGTTGGCTTTCTTCGCCTGGTCTGGCGAAGTTTTTTTACCACCTTAATCTTTAAGGTTTTTTCTTTGTAATTGATAAACTAGGAGGCAAATTATGCTAAAAAAAGGATTACTTGTATTTTCCATGCTGGCTTTGCTTATGGGCTTTTCCCCAGCCAAAGCTGAGGCCAAAGGCACTGTGACTATTACTTATGTGGAATGGGATTGCGCTGTGGCCAGCACTTATGTGGTTCAAGCAGTATTGCAGGAAAAACTCGGCTATAAAGCTGAGGTGCTGCCGGTCAGCGGTGCAGCAATGTGGCAGGCCATAGCCACAGGAGACGCTGATGCCATGGTTACAGCATGGTTGCCTGTAACCCATGCCGGCTATTATGAACAACTGGAAGGTCAGGTTGAAAACCTGGGTCCCCTTGCCCACGGAGCTAAAATCGGCCTGGTTGTGCCTGATTACGTGACCATTTCCTCAATTGATGAAATGAATGCCAACGCGGACAAGTTCAGAGGAAGAATCGTTGGTATTGATCCAGGTGCTGGAATCATGTCCAGGACTGAGGAGGCCATTGATGAGTATAACCTGACCAATATCGAATTGGTTGAAGGAAGCGGAGCTACAATGGCCGCAGCGCTGCAGGATGCCATCCAGAACAAGGAATGGGTAGCTGTAACAGGCTGGTCTCCGCACTGGAAGTTCGGTCGCTGGAGTCTTAAGTATCTTGATGACCCCAAGGGAATATATGGCGAAGAAGAATACATCGGAACCATAGTGCGCCATGGGCTCAAAGATGATATGCCTGAAGTATACGCCTTTCTGGATAACTTCAACTGGACCCAGGAACAGATGGCTCAAGTCATGGTCATGAATCAGGAAAGAGGTTCTGATCCTTATGAGAGCGCCAAAAGGTTCATTGAGGAAAACCCAGAACTGGTCAATGAATGGCTGGGCTCTTAGTTGGAAATCAAAAAAAGTATTGACTTGCAATCTAAGCTGAAATAATAAAACCATCTTTCGCGGGGCTGGATCCAGCCCCGCGAAAGATTTTTAATTTGTTCCCCGGTAGCTCAATCGGCAGAGCGGGTGGCTGTTAACCACTAGGTTGGCGGTTCGAGTCCGTCCCGGGGAGCCAGAAAATCCAGGCCGCACCCATCCAGGTGCGGCCTTTTTATATTCATGCCCTACTTTGTCTACATCCTCCAGAGCCAATCAACTGGACGCTATTACTGCGGACAGACCGACAACCTTGAAAAACGCCTTGCACAGCATAATGATCCGCAACAGACATTGTAATAATCTGTGGCAGTATATTTTATAGAGCCTGGAAAAGCTGGAATTTTTCAGTCACCTTATGTAAATATAAAAATTATATCCAATTATCTCCAGCTATTATGTTAAAAAATCTCTATTTTTCAGATTAATGAATTTTTTTCCAGGCAATTACGTATGACTTTTCCGGAAATTAATTAAATCTCTAACCGAAAAAATTCATCATACAAATATATTTTCTTTTCCATTAACTTCATGCTTTTTTTTAAGCTAATAATTTGTTTGACTTGAAAACCAACAGATAAGAAAGCTTTATTTTTTCCATCCCTGTTGGGTATAAGTGCATATTTTTTGCATGAAAAAACTTCAACTACGATTTTTTTAATCATAGTTATAATAATCGATTAGCATATTATTTTTGTTGATCACTTTAATGGTTATTAACAACAAACCATGGGCATTGGTTTTCATCTACTGAATCTCCTGAAGTTCAATCTGAACAGCTTCAAATCCAGCTCCAAACCGGTTCGATCTTTGACTTTTGCGTCAAGACCGCTTTCAAGCACCAGCTTAAGGGGACTTTTGAGTTTTGATCAGGCTTAACTTGCTGTATAAATAACTATGAATAACTCATCAAATACACTTACGATTTTTGATGTTGATAGAACGTTGTTTGATGGTCAGACTCAAAGACTTTTCCTGAAGCTGATGAGACATTACGACATGGTTAGTCATAAAGATTACTCCTGGATTCTGGAGTGGTTTTCCGCGTATAACATGGGTCTGGTGAAAGACACTGAACAGGTGCGTGCTCAAGCTTATAAGCTTCTCAAAGATGTCTGCGTTGAAAAAATCGGCCAGATTATTGATCAGAACTTCACTTTGTTTACTGATAAATTTTATAACGATGCTTTAGAGCAGGTAAAAATGCATATGCATAAAGGAGACAAGCTCATATTGCTGTCAGGATCCATTTCACTGATTATTGAGAGAATTGCCAAATTCCTGAATATTGATGATGTCATTGCTACTGAGCTGGATACTGATAACGGACTGTTTACCGGAAAAATCCGCGGCAAAGCTGCTTACGGCCATGGTAAGCTTGAAAAACTTCTTGTTTTTATCGCAACCAAGTTCCCCACTGTTGAAAAGACTTACTTTTACACTGACAATTTTTCCGATTTGCCAGTTCTTGAATATGTCACCCATCCTGTTTGTGTAAATCCTGATAAAAGCTTGTCCTCTTTTGCTTTGGAACGCAGCTGGGCGATTGAAAACTGGCGCTAACTCAAGTCTCCCCAATAAATCGCTGCCTCAACCTCTGATCCTTTGCTTTATTAGTCCAGACAAACCTGAAAAACTTACCTGACTTTCTCTCGATTTTTTGAGGTGTTGCCTTTTAATGCTTGTCATTAAAGCGATGAAGCTTATATTTATAATGTCACTGCAGAGCTGATCAACACCCTTACTTTCCCGAGGCACTTATGGTCCTCAAAAGCATTTTTTCCAGGG